>Ga0137381_10004157_pt1 | contig 10435 bp, 10 predicted proteins | sample SagtaG_16_FD_104808 | JGI IMG/M metagenome (GOLD analysis project Ga0137381, IMG submission 104808) | Vadose zone soil microbial communities from Sagehorn Ranch, Mendocino, California, USA - Sage2_L_115_16 metaG | ecosystem: Environmental > Terrestrial > Soil > Vadose zone | place: USA... | reverse complement strand
TTTTTCGCGCGGAATCATCGCGGCCTGGACGGAGTTGTGGGCCCACTCTTCGCGCGGGACGGCGTTCAGGGCTTGAACGTTCATCATGCCGACGAGGCGGTCGTCGCTGAGAATGAGATGGTAGCGGCGGCCGGTACGCAGCACTTCGGCGCCGTATTCTTCCAGCGTGATGTGGCCGGGGGCGGTGGGGACTTCCTTGCTCATCACGTCGGCGGCGCTGAGTCCGGCGAGAGTTTGCCGGACGGCCACTTGAGCAACGCTCTCTTGCGCGGCGTTCAAAATAAACCAGCCGATGAACGCGAACCAGAGGCCATTTTGAACGGAACCATGGAACGCAGCCCAGGCGCCCGAAAGAATCATCGCGTAGGCGATCAACTTTCCACTCGCGCCCGCGACGCGCGTGGCCTTCTCGAAATTTTTGGTAACTCCCCAGACCATCGCTCGAAAAATTCTTCCACCGTCCAGGGGAAATCCCGGCAAGAGATTGAAAACGGCCAGTGCGAAATTGGTCCGCGAGAGCCAGGTGGCCAATGCTCCGACCGTCTGGCTGTACGGAAAGAAAATCGCTAATCCCAAAAAACTGGCGGCGAGGAAGCCGCTGGCCAGCGGTCCGGCGATGGCGATGTTGAATTCCTGAATGGCCTTCGACGGTTCGCGCTCGATGCGCGCCAGGCCCCCGAAGAGAAACAGGGTGATGGAGACGACGCGAATCTTGTAATGCTGGGCCACGACGCTGTGGAAGAGTTCGTGGAAGAGAACCGAGGCGAAAAAGAGGAGGCTGGTTAGGACGCCAACGGTCCAATGCTGGGTGTCCGTCCAACCAGGATGATCCTGTTTGAACTGCGAAGCGATGATGTAGGTGATGGCGGCAAAAATGAAAACCCAGGTGGAGTGCAAATAGATCGGGATTCCGAGAATTTTGCCGATGCGTAAGCCTGATCCGCGGTTCATAAGTGTTTGCGCTTTTAGCGTAGCACAAGCCGTGGGCGGAAGCGGGGATAGGGAGCAGGTTGGAATGTTGGCAGGTTTGCAGGTTGGAAGGTTGAGAGCAAACACCCCCAAGGGGGTGTCGGAAGTGTGGCAAACACAGGACTTGGGAAGGTGCGTTTTTGGAAGTGTGGCAATAGTTGGGCTTACGGGCGAATTTTCGGATGTGTGGCAATCAAAGAAGTTAGGGGAGAACGGGAAACACGTTGAGAGGTTTTCGAGGTTGGAATGTTGGGGAGCCAATCCACCGCAGACACGCCGAGAACGCGGAGATTTCGCAGAGAAGAGCACTCCGAGGCTCCCCTCACAGCTCGGGGTAAACAGGGTAAACCCGTCGGCACTCGGGGTAAACGGGCGGCCGTGAGATTCGACAAACACGAGAAAGAATAGCGGGAAGCAGTCTGTGTGTTAATGTATTTCTTGGATATCATTCGAACGGAGCGGTAAGATGTTGAAAAGAGGGATCCTTCGGCTCGCGGACGCGCTCAGGATCGAAAACATTATGAAGAAGAAAACTGAGAAACGAGAAGGACGCGACGAGCTACGCCGCGAGTACGATCTATCTAAATTGAAAGGCGGCGTCCGCGGCAAATATACCGCGCGCGATCGAGCAGGAACGAATCTCGTACTCCTCTCACCAGACGTGGCTAAGTGTTTTCCTGACGAACAGTCCGTCAATAGGGCCCTGCGCACTTTGATTCACGAGGCGAAGCGGGCTCTCCGCCGGGTGCGTTGAGCATGCGTCACGAACAAGGAAAAAACAAAGTCAAAAGCCGCACCCTTGAAAAACCAAACCCAAAGGGTGCACCACCCAATTCAAAAGCCTGCTCCACCCGCCAGGATAGAACTCTTTCATCAAATTTAGATTTATGGCACATCTAATTTATCTATCTTCAATCTCTTGAATTCCATTGACAGCTTGGGGCGCAAGGCATACCTTACCTGCAACTTAGAGACAAGGTCCGATGGTGGCGACCTTGGTCTCTTCTCACTATTTCCGCGGAGGACAAAAAGATGAATCGACGACTCCTCAGACTGAGTATGTGGGGTGGTGTTTCTATATTCATCAGTTTCTTGCTGATGGTCAGCCTTGTGAACGTAGCGCACGGGCAAGGGAGCGGATCCGCGACAATTGCGGGCCGTGCGATGGACCCGAAAGGCGCATCCGTTCCCGGAGCCGGTGTGACGGTGACAAATACGGAAACGGGGATCGCCCGGAAGAGCACAACGACGTCCGACGGGCTCTTCCGTTTTGATAATCTTGGGCCCGGCATCTACGACGTGCTGATTAATGCAAGCGGCTTTGCAAAAGCCGAGGCAAAGAGCGTGAAGGTGCAAGTGGGCGAAATCCGCGACGTTAATTTCAACCTGGAAGTGGCAGGGCAGAGGGAGTCCGTGGTTGTCACCTCCGAATTGCCACTGGTAGAAGCGTCAAAGACGGATGTTTCGACAGTCATCACCGATAAAGAGGTGTCCGTTCTTCCCACCACTACGCCGTTCGCAGCCGGAGGTGTCGCCAATGATTATGAGGGTTTAGCGCTCGCGGCTCCCGGCGTGCGATACGACCTCACAGGGAACTCCAACGATTTGATCGGCCCGGGCGCGGTAAATGACCGCGGCCTGCTCATCAACATGGATGGCGGGAACCTTATCGATCAAATTGGGTCAACTCGCGACTCGTTCGGGGCTTCGCTGGAGGAAGTCAAAGAGTTCCAGGTGCTGTCGAACAACTACAACGCGGAATACGGCCAGGCCGGTGGCGTAATTCTGAATGTGATCACCAAGTCGGGCACAAACAACATTCACGGGGACGGCCATTTTTACGCTCGCGGGCGCAATCTCGGCTCTTCTCAGTTTTTCTACAACCTGGATAATCCGCCTGACCGTGCGCCGTTCTTCAAGCACGAAGGCGGGTTTACGCTCGGCGGGCCGTTCGTCAAAGATAAGACCTTTTGGTTCGCGAGTTTGGAAAAAACACATCAAGGTGTGCCGCTGACGCTGTCGCCTCCGACGGGCACGGTCACAACAACGCAGCCAACAAAGGAAGTCCTGTGGTCTTCCAGAATCGATCAGAAGCTGACAAACAACCACCAATTCACAGTGCGCTTCAACGCACAGCGCGACATCCAGGATAACTTGCTGGTGCAGGTTCCGCAGAACGCTTCACCGGAATCGCTGGTCTCCAGCCAAGCGCATGATCACACCCTGAACATTGCGTTGGTTTCGACTCCCACCGCGCACACAGTGAACGAGGCCCGCTTCTTTTGGCACCGGTTCTTGAGCCAAACGCCGACCAAATCAACGCTTCCTGGGAATTCCGGGCCAGGTTTTTACACTGGGGCGGCATTCTGCTGTCCCCAGGCTGCGCTGCAGAGCCGCTATCAATACCTTGACAATCTGTCCTGGACGCACGGCTCGCATACCGTCAAGACGGGGGCGAACTTCAGCCGATTCCCCTACTATTCGCTTTTCAAGCAGTACTTCTACGGTGAATACACCTACCAAAAGCCTTTTCTCGCCGCCGATGGCGGCGGTGCGCCTGGAAGCGCGGCAAATCCTGCAACACTATTTACTACCTCTTTTGGCCCCGGCGCCGTCACTTCCACGGACATGATATACGCTGCCTACGTGCAAGATTCCTGGAAGGCGACGAACAGCCTGACGATTAACTACGGAGTTCGTTGGGACATGGAAGTTGGCGCGTTCAAGGGCGGCACGATTCCAGACCCCAATGGCAAGGGTTGCTTTCAAAAGAACGGAATCATTCCGGCTTGCGGCTCGGACCACAATAACTGGCAGCCAAGACTTGGGCTAGCCTGGAGTCCAAGCTTCAATTCAGGGTTCATGCACACGCTATTCGGGAACCCCGGCAGATCCGTGGTGCGAGCCTCCGTCGCCGAGGTTACAGAACTTGCGTACCTGAATATCGTTCTGGACTCTCTGAACTTTGATGGTACGACGCTTTTGACGGTAAACACCAGTGATCCGGCGATCCTGGCGAACGCGCCGAACGCGCCGCCGGCCTCCCAATTGGCTCCCCTCAATCCATTTCCGATCAAGAACTTTGGCCGCATTCGCCCCATCTCGCCGAACTTGCGCAATGCCGAGACAAGGCATGCCACGCTTTCGATTAGCCGGCAGTTTACAAACAGTTTTGTGGCCGAGGCCGGCTACATTGGCGTGTTTGGGTTTGGGCTCTTCGGCGAGCGGGACACAAACTCGCCAATTCCCATCGCAGATCCGGCGCACCCAGGATTCTTCTACTTTGGGGTGGGTCCAACCACAGGAGATCCCACGCTGCCTCCGAATGGACGCCCCGATAATCGATTCACGGGCATCCGTACCAACGACAATTCGCGGACTTCGGCATATCACGGGGGATACATCAAAGCCACGCAACGCTTGGCCCACCATTTACAGTTCACAGGTAGCTATACGTACTCGAAGACGCTAGGGACAAGTGAGGATTTCTATGGCGCCTCGGAGCCAGCGAATCCCTATGCCTCCATGAGCTTGGAGCGGGCACCATCACAACAGGATATCCGCCACCAGGGGAGCTTTAGCTTGGTCGTGGATACGGAGAAGCTGTTCCAAGCGCCGGTGGTAAAGCAGATCGCCAACAATTGGGACATTGGTGTCATCGGGTCGATTCAGTCGGGGCGCCCTTATCCCATCTCGACCGGCGATAGGTTCTTCGCCAGCAGGTCGTTCGTTGGGATCGGAAACGAATCACCACAGCGGCCGAATGTGGAATCTGATGGCACCCTCAACGTTACGAACATCGGAAGCACAGGCCAAGGGACGCTACTCATCAGCCAAAATGGTCACGCGTCTTGTCCGGCGTGTCCGCAAACAACCTTCCTTGCTCCTGCGGGCGCAAGCCCTCTTGGACCAGTAGATAGCCTCACAGGTGATCTCGTTGACTTCCAATTCTTCAGTGGAAATCTGGTGAGAGACGCCGGCCTAACCAGCCCCTACCGACGCTTTGATATTTCGCTCATCAAAGCGATTCCGATTCCTCGCCACGAAACGTGGAGGGTGGAATTGAAGGTAGATCTAATCAATGCGTTTAATCATCCGTTGTTCACGGGGTTCAACGGGAATGACACATTGAACGCTCTTCCGGTCAGCACAAGCCCTACCTGCACGTCTTGCCTCAGCGCGATTTCAGGGCACTTCATCGGGAGCGGTGGCCAAGTCCTGAAGCTGCAGGACTTGCAGCACGGACGTCTTGATTCCGATATCTTGAACCCAACCTTCAATGGTGTCGGCAATCCCGCGGCAACGGATGTTGCTCGCATCATCCAACTCTCTGTAAGGTTTAAGTTCTAGCGGTACACTGCGAACCGACAGCTCAATTACAAATTCAACCGAGGGGGCCGAAATGGCCTCCTCGGTTTTTTTGGGTCTTTTTTTTCTCATTGTATTGAAAGTTCGGTGTCAGGCCATCGGGATCTTCCTTGTGCAGCGTTCAGCAGCGGCACTTTAGATGGATTCATCGACTGTAGTTAGGCCTGGCAAGTATTCGCGGGGCGCGGCTTTGCCTATGCGGAGCTGCACTGGGCGGGAGGCGCGGATCTCGAAGCTAATGCGGCTGCCGGTGGAAGGGCTGCCGGCGAAGGAGACATGACGGACTTCGACCGGGCCGTCTGATCTGGACCGCGAGGCAGCACTATTCGGTGCAAGCAAACGATAAGGCATGACGAACTGCCGCCTGTGCGCTAACTTTGAGCTATGGAAACTGTGGATATAAAGTTGCCATCGGAACTTCTGAGGGTCGCCAATTTGGAGGAGAGCAGCCTCTCCCAGGAAGCCGCTCGATTGCTGGCACTCGAACTTTATCGCGAGGATAAGGTTTCCCTGGGACGGGCCGCCGAGCTTTGCCAGACGCCGTTGGCTGCTTTCATGGATTTTGCCGCCAAGCACGGTGTCCCGCCGCTGCGGTATAGCTTCGAGGACCTCGAAGAAGAACGCCAGACTGCTGACCGTCTCAAGGCGTGACCTTCGCATCTGGTCAGCATTCTCGTGCTAAACTTAAGGTCATGGAAGTTACGCTGCACATCCCCGACGACATCGCCAAGCGGCTTTCTGGCGCTGGTGGGGATGTGTCGCGCTGCGCATTAGAGGCGGTCACCCTAGAAGGCTACCGCGAGCAAACCCTGACGCTCTACCAGGTTTCGGAAATGCTCGGACTCTCTCGCGTCGAGACGGAAGATTTTCTGGGCCGACACCATGTTCCCCTAGCTGTGATCGACGAAGCCGATCTGGACCGCGAGGCAGCGTTGTTCGAGGCGGCGTCGCGTCGAAACCCGCGTTAAGATACTCGCGGGATGAAGGCTGTCTCCAACACTACGCCACTCCGGTATTTAATCGCCATCGAACAAGAACATCTCCTCGGACAACTGTTTGAGAAGGTCTTTGTCCCCGTTGCAGTGCACGAGGAATTGACGGATGCGAAAACGCCGGAAACCGTGCGCCGCCGCGTGTTGGCACTTCCTACCTGGTTCGAGGTTCGGACTGTACAGGAGACTCAGAAAACTCCGTTTCCGGTCACGTTGCACCGGGGCGAACGGGAAGCCATTCTGCTAGCGGAAGCACTACACGCAGATGTGCTTTTGATCGATGAACAAATTGGACGGACTATCGCTCTGAGCAGGAATCTGCCGCTGTCGGGAACGCTGGGTGTCCTTGAACGGGCCGACAGGATGGGGTTCGTGAGCGCCCCAAGTTCTCCAACGATTGAAGGCGAGCGGGTTCTTTATCAGTGCGACCCTGGAGCAACAGCTTCTAGAGCGTCATCGCACGCGACGAGCAGCAAAACGGTAACCTACCAATCCCGCTGATTCACCTGTCTTGCTCCTTAACGCGACATCACGCGCATGCCCCGTGACCTGTTCGGAATATTTCGCGCAGAAGTGTATCTGATTTCCCGCCACGGCGGGCAGGCGGAGGCGAGAAGAGGAGGCAAACGGATGGTTCGCCGGTCGGTTTCCCGAGTGGCGCGTCGCGTGGGACACGATGTGTGAGTAGGGCCACAAATTGATCGGCGGTTCCTTCCTATAAGTTCTTTTTTATCAATACATTGAAATTGGTCATAGCGGTGCGAACTGCCAAATCGCTACAGAGGAGGCACGTCATGATCGCCATGGGGCAATTTGCGATGCTCGCTATCACAACGATGTTTGCGGCCGCTGCGGCGGTGGGGCTGAATTGGCTGTTCTTGCAGGCGGCATTCTTGATGATGCGGCCAGCCACGGCGCAAAGGATTCCTTTGCGCGCGGAGTTGGCGCGCGGGACGGCGCAACTGGCGAGGGCGTATTCGGTGATGCGCTGAACTGGGTTGAGCTGAGGAGCTGGCAGGGAGGAACGGGTGGGGCAGGCCCCGCCCTACGAAACTAGAAGAGCCGGCAAGATGCCGGCGCTACAAGGGAAGCAACGGTTCGCCTTAGAAGGCGGGCCCTACACGCTTCCCCGGCTTAACGCGAACGACGGTGATTTTGATGGAGCCTAAGAGCCCAGGCTAAAGCCTGTGCCACTGGTTTTTGCCCCGGCGCGATGCGAGCGGCGGAACACCGCTCCGCCGCAGCTTTCCGGGGAATGGAAGAAAGGGGTACTTCGATGGTGGCTTTGAGGTGGTTGTTGATGCTGGTGGGTGCGGGACTCTTCGGAAGCGCGGGAGCACTCGTAGCCTACGACATATATCTCTCGGAACAATTACGGCGGCTATTGTCGCGGAACAAGACGGACGAATCCGGTGTGGAGGTGGGAGCACTGGCTCGCCGCCCTTTCCGGCCGGTGCGTTGGAGGCTGGCGCTGCAACTGACGGCGGCCGGAGCTCTGACGATTCTGATCATGCAGTGCAACGTGGTGATTCCCGATGGAGCAGCGGGCGTACGCGTCAGCGAGATCTGGGGCGCGCGACCCGGTACGTTGTATCCCGGCGTGCATCTGGTGACGCCGCTGGTGGATTCCGTGACGATCTACGACACGCGCGAACAGGTGTATTCGACGCAGGCGGCGGAAAATCCCAAACAAAAGGGTGATTTGCTGACGGTGCAGGCGCGGGAAGGGTTGAACATCGGGCTGGCGGTTTCCGTGCGTTACCGGATCGATTCGCGGCGGCTGGACTCGATTCACACAAATTTGCCTCAACCGGTCGACGAACAGGTGGTGGCGCCAGTGGTGGCGACGATTTACAGACAGCTTGCTCCGAATTACATGACGCGGGAAATTTTCGCGACGAAGCGGGAAGAGTTACGGTCCAAGGCGGCGGAAGCGATTACAGCGCGGCTGGCGAGCGACGGAATTATCGTGCGCGAAGTGCTGCTGCGCGATCTGCAGCTTCCCGCGGAATATGCCAAGGGGCTCGAGGGGCTGCTCTTGAAGGAGCAGGAGAACGAGCGCCTGGGCACCGAACAGGAGATTAAGGGCAAGGAAGTGAAGATTGCCGAGCTGGAAGCGGAAGCGCAGAAGGCGCGCGACGTGAAGCAAGCCGAAGCGCAGGCGCAAGTGCGCGTGCTACAGGCAAAAGGGGAAGCGGACGCGATGCAGTACACGCTGCCGCTGAAGCAGAAACAGATCGAACAAACCAAACTGGAAGCGCAGGCGCGCAAGGAGTCGACGCTGCAAAACGCGGAAGCCGCGGCACAAGCCAAGGTTATCGACAGCAAGGCGGAAGTCGAGCGGCAGAAAAATCTGTCGGACGCGGAAGCGAACCACATCCGGGTGACGGCGGCAGCGGACGCGGAACGGATGAAATTCGAAGCGTCAGTGCTGAAGCAAAACCCGATGCTCATCCAGAAGATAATTGCGGAGCGGCTGTCGGACAAGCTGCAAATCATGATGGTGCCGATGGATGGAAAGAATTTTTTTGCGAATGACGTGATGCGGTCGGCGTTTTCGGGTGTGACTGGTAACAAGGACAACGGAACTTCGGACGACAATCCGGATGACCCGGCACCGACGGCGACAGCGGCCGCACGACGCAAGCAGCCGCGCCGGCCGTAGTAGAGAGATGCTGCGCAGCCACGTCGTGATTGCGGGAAGGGATTAGTGGCTGTGCCAACGAGTTCCGCTAGCCAAAACCCCCGTGGGTGGCTCGGGACGCGAAGCAGAAGAGAGGAAATACTTTGGCCTTGGTGACCGCAAAGCGGTCAACGAGCACGAAGGCAAGCACCGCCGCGCTTGTACCTTTTCGCCAGGGAGTTTCTTCCTCTTGCGACGCGCTCCGTGCCACTCGGTTAGCGGCCAGAAATTGCAAGATGTGAATCGGCGTGGCGCTCGAGTTGGACAAACGAGGAAAGAAATTCGCGGCCTGAGGAGATTGGAATCCCAGCATTGGCGGAAGATAATCCTTCAGTTGCAGCCGTGATATCATCACACCTTATTTACTGAGCCAAGCCATGAGCTTCCGAACGAAATTGTTATTGGTGGTGCTGCTTACCATCTTCGCGTCCGTGTCGGTGGTCGCTTACGGCGTGACGCACTACGCGCAGGCGGCATTCGAAGCGATTGATGCGGAACGAACCGAAGCGCTAGTGGCACAATTCAAGAAAGAATTCGTGCAGCGCGGAGCGGAAATCGCGCAACAGGCAAAAAACATCGCTGAAGCCAACTTCACCGAACGCATGGCCATTGACCTGTCCCGTCCCAATGCCGACCTGTCTCTCTACGTGCGCGATGCGACCGGTTCTGCTCAAGAGCACGGACTGGATTACGTGGAATTTGTGAATTACGACGGCGTGCTCATCTCGTCGGCGCAGTTTCCGGCTCGGGTCGGCTATAAAAATGACTGGGTGACTTCGGTGAAGGACTGGAATGAGATCCCGGCGTTCCTGAAGAAAGAAGACTTGCCCGACGGTGTGGCGCTGTCTCTCAGCGTTGTTCATACGAACAACACCGTCGGAGACAAGAGTTTGTACATCATCGGAGGTCACCGGCTGGATAAGAATTTCCTCGCTTCGTTGGTCTTGCCTGCCGGGATGCGCGCGCTGATCTACACCAATCTCGAGCCGACGTTTGTTCCCACCTCCCTGATGGGGGAGAAGATTGATGCCGAGCAAGCGGAACGGTTCGCCCCACTGGTCGAACAGTTGCAGAAGCAGCCACAGCCCATGGTGCGAACGATTGACTGGACGAGAGATCCAGCCGACGCGGAAACGTTTCATGCCATTCCCCTGACCGGCCGCAATAATGAACTTCTTGGCGTTTTTTTCGTCGGCAGCTCGCGAAAAGAGCTGGTCATGTTGACCCGCCAGATCTTGAAAATTGCGGCCGCCGTTGCAGCTGCCGCCCTATTGATTGGAATGCTCGTCAGCTTCTGGATTTCCGCGCGCATCACCAAGCCGGTGGAGGAGCTTGCCGAAGGAGCCCGCGAAGTTGCCAGCGGACGATGGGATACGCGCATCGACGTTCATGGAAGGGACGAGATCGGCCAACTCGCCAAGGC
>Ga0137381_10004155_pt1 | contig 10437 bp, 12 predicted proteins | sample SagtaG_16_FD_104808 | JGI IMG/M metagenome (GOLD analysis project Ga0137381, IMG submission 104808) | Vadose zone soil microbial communities from Sagehorn Ranch, Mendocino, California, USA - Sage2_L_115_16 metaG | ecosystem: Environmental > Terrestrial > Soil > Vadose zone | place: USA... | reverse complement strand
GCTGCTCGTCGGCGGGGGAGGGAACCAGGCGCTCGAGCACCTCCGGATGCTCGTTGGAGATGTACAGCACACGCGCTCCGCCCTTCAGGATCTGCGGCAGCTCGGCTGCATGCATGAGGCCTTCGAGCGTGCAATCCGCGACGAAAGGCGACGCTGCGAGCGTACCGACCGCCTGAGGCAGGTTCTGAAGCACAGTGGAAGCACCGGTCGAGCGGATCGGCACCGGCGCCGTTTGGCGCGATGTCGGTACGATGACGTGGAAAGGCCTGGCGCCGAGCCGGTCCAGCGCGAGCTCGGCAAGGTGAACGTTAAGACTGCGCGACTGGCTCTCGGAGAGGATGGCGCAGGCTTCGTCCCGCGCCACCTTGCAGAGCGCGAAGACCTCGGCAAAGAGGTCGATCCACTTCCCCTCGATGCGGTCCGAAAGCATGGCGCATTGTATGTAGAATGTGCTTCAAATGATTGTTTTCGATCTGCTTTGCGCCGCCGGACATCCCTTCGAGGGGTGGTTCGGCTCGGCCAAGGACTTTGCCTCCCAGAAGGAGCGGCATTTGCTTGCCTGCCCAACATGCGGCTCGGCCAAGGTGAAACGAGTCCCATCGGCCACGCGTGCAAACCTAGGGGCAGTCGAGCCTAAGCCCGCCCAAGCGCCAAAGGCGGCTCCGGAAGCCCCCGCGAAGACACCCGACATGGAAGGGAAGGATCCCTTCGCGATCGCCCAGATGCTGTACTCGCGGATGCTCGACGACCTTCTGACCAAGACCGAGGACGTCGGCAGGGATTTCCCGGTCGAAGCGAGGCGGATCTACTATCGGGAAACCCCGGAGCGTGCCATCCGGGGCCAAGCGACCCAGCAAGAGCATGACGACCTAGTCGACGAAGGCGTCCCCGTCGCGCGCCTGCCGCTGCCTCCTAGCCGCCTCAACTAGCTCCGTCCGGAGCAACTTATCCAGTTGTTCGGCGTGTCTCTTTGCTTGGCGCCTCTTTATATATTGTACAATGTGTATTATGTCAAATTAGAATTCAGCCTGTTCCCCCAGAGCTTAAGGAAGGACTTAACGGCTCACGTACACTTGGGCTTGTACCTGCAGTAGCCCCCCCCCCTTTACCCGCAGTTACCCCGGCGTACCATGTAGCGGTGTTGCCGGCCAAGAAAAAGCTACTAATCGACACAAACGTATGGTTAGAACTCGTCCGGGACTTCCGCCTTGGGCATCTGCTAGCAATCCTAGAGAAAATGGTCACGCGGCGGGTGCTGGAACTGATAGTCCCGGAGACTGTACTAGCTGAGTTTGTTTTTTCGCGGGATGACGTAGCAACCAAGACTGTCGCTGACCTGGCATCGCATATCCGCGCCGTGCGCGATGCTCTGCCCCGAATAAAGGTCAACGACAAAACCCTTGCCGTTACCCTGGGCCATCTCTCTGAAGCTGCGCAACGACTACATGTGATCGGGTCAGGAAGCCACATAATCCTAGACCGCATCGAAGCATTACTCAGGCCCCGCGCCCGTCCACACTCAAATCGCGTTTGGCAGGGCGCTGCGCAACGCGCGCGCGAGGGCAAAGCACCATGCCACCACAAACGCAAAAACTCCATCGCTGACGCTCTGATCATTGCCGCATACGCGGAAGAATTAGAGAACCCCGAGAAAGACATGTTCTATGGCTTCGTAACGTTAAACACTGAAGACTTCAGCAAACAACATGCGGACAACAGACTACCTCACGATGACCTCGAGACACTGTTCAACGGAACCAGCTCGCGCTACTTCATAAATCTTCATGACGCTCTAAACGCAATAGATGCGACTGTGGTCGCAGAAATGACATTGACGCTCGACCCCACCGTAAAAGATGCTCTCTACTCTTATGCCGAGACACTGAACGAGAAAAAATCAATAGTGCCGCGCATGCTGGCGAGTATGCCTATAGGAACAAAGAACGCCGCAAACCTACAAGTCATGGATCTCGTAGAACACTGCCAACTGCGAGCACAAACAAGAAGCCCCGCAACGGTCCGTCAGGATGTGCATTACATCAAACAAGCCTTCAAACATATAGCCAAGACAAATCCGAACATAACACTCGCCGTTTTCGCAGCAGCGCAGCCGGTACTGACAAAGTTAGCACTAGTGGGTCCATCAACAGAACGTCACGATACGCGCGTAAGCGATGGCGACATTGAACGGCTCCTAACATATCTAGAGACGCCGCCGAAAATTAACGCAAAGAACATCATAGGCGCAGCCGAAATAGTGCGCTTTACACTCGCCTGCCCGATTCGAATAGGCGAGGTTTGCAAATTAAAGTGGAAGCATCTCAATACAGAGAAACACACCTGCGAGGTGCACGGTCGCGGCGGCACTGGGAGGCAAAGCCGACAACCTTTCCATCTGCACTTAAGCGACGATGCGTGGGCAATAATACAGCGACAAACCACAAAAAATAGAACCGAAGAAATCTTCCCATACATCTCGACGTCCACCAGCGCGAAAATAAACCTCGCACTGAAGCACCTCGCCATTGAAGGCGTGAGCTTGGACGACATACGCAACGAAGGCGAAGTACGAATGCATCTTGCGGGCGTTAAAGTTGAGCTAATAAAAGCGATGACAGGCCGAAAAAACGTAAACCCCCTCCTCGAAAAACTAACTGCAGTGACACAGCAAGAACTCGACAAACTATTGTGATGAAACGCCGTCACCTGGCTAGGTTCGCTGCGCTGCACGTAGTCGTTCCGGGGATACCCAGCTACCCTACTTAGGCATTTAATAGCGCCCTTCTTCCGGAGGTCCGTGTGCGCGCCAAGCAACCTCAGAGTTCCCAGCATCGGTTCCACGTCTTTCATCCGATGAACACGGCGGGCACCACTTGGCTCCGCGAGTCGGATCTCGTGTTCATCAAGAAGCGGCCGTACGCCGTTATCGCGACCGATCGCGAGATTCTTGTCGAGCTCAACCCGAAGATGCTCAAGCACGACCGGCCGAACGATCCTAACTATCGCTATGAAGGCGAAATTCCTGATCCACGAGGCTCGTAATTGCCAGTTTCGTCAGTAAGTTGTAGTCCTGAGCTAACAAACAACCTCAAGTCTCGCCTGGCATCCCGGCGAGCATTTCCGCAGCGAATAGCCGCCCATTGAGGGGGTGCCGGGCCAACGCCCGGTTGCGCCCCATCTGGCGCGCGAACGCCAGCCAGCCTTTCACGGCAGCCCGAGTCGCTTTGGAGGCCCCGGTTCCGTACTTCTGGGGAATACCGAACCCGGACAAGGCCTGGTCGAGGGCGAATTTCTGCAGCGCCTCGGCGAGCGCTTCGAGCTGCTCGCGGTCATCGACCAGGATCTGGCCCCTCGCCTCGATCGCCTTCAGCAGCCCGTCCAGAGTTTCCGCGCTCGACGCATAGTCGAGCGCTCGCAAAGGAGCGCCGCCGGCATAGGGAAGCCAGCGCGGCGCATCCTTGACCCCCTGCGCCGAGAGCCACTTCAATGCAATGTCGCGCCCTGGGACCGGAACGGGCACGGCCACGCAGCGGCTGCGGATCGTGGGGAGCAGCCGCGCCGGGCGATGCGCCACCAGGATGAACATGGCGCTTGCCGGCGGTTCCTCGAGCCCCTTGAGCAGCGCATTGGCGGCGTTGAGATTCATGTCCTCGGCCGGATGCACGAGCGCGACGCGCTTGCGGCCGCGGTGCGAGCCGATATTCAGGAAATCGGCCAGCGCGCGCACCTGCTCTACCTTGATCACCGTGCTGGGCTTGGCATGGGGTGATGAATCTTCTTCGGACTCAGAGGAAATTTTTGAAAGAGCCTCTGGCTCCAAGCGACGGAAGTCCGGATGGTTGCCGCCGAGAAACCAGCGGCAGCCGTCGCAGGCGCCGCAGGGCCTGCGCGCCGCATCCGCGCTCTCGCAGAGAATCAGCTGCGCGGCGCGTTCGGCGAGCGCCAGCTTGCCGACGCCCCGGGGACCGTGCAGCAGCAGCGCATGGGGCAGCGTTTCGAGCCTGCGCTTGAGCGACTCGAAGACCGGCTCGTTCCAGGGATGCATGGACTCTATTTGAACACCAGATGGCTGGCGAGCGACTTGCGGATCGCCGCCTGCTCGGCGCCCGCATCGATCAGAAAAATGCGCCCGGGCTCCGCCTTGGCGCGCGCCAGATAGGCATTGCGCACCCGCTCGAAGAAGGCGCGATCCTCGCGCTCGAAGCGATCGAGCGCCTTGCCCGAGGCATCGAGACGCTGGCGGGCGACTTCGTAGCTGCAATCGAACAGCAGGGTGCGATCCGGGCGCAGGCCGGGGTGCGCCGCCGCGCCGAGGCGCTCGATGAGCTCCATCGGAACGCCCTTCCCTGCTCCCTGATAAGCCGCGGTGGCGTCGCTGAACCGGTCGCAGACCACCCAGCTCCCCGCCTCGAGCGCCGGGCCGATGACGCGCCGGACGTGATCGGCGCGCGCCGCCAGTAGCAGCAGAGTTTCGGCGATCGGCTCCATCGGCGCCTCGAGGATCGCCTTGCGCAGGCGCTCGGCGAGATCGGTGCCGCCCGGCTCGCGCGTGACGATCACGCGGCGCCCGCCGGCCGCAAGCGTGTCGGCGATGAACCCGACGTGGCTCGACTTGCCGGCGCCGTCCACGCCTTCCAGGGTGATCAGCTTGCCGCGCGCGCTCATCGCTTGAGCTGATACTTGGTCACGGCGCGATTGTGCTCATTGAGGTTGCGCGAAAAGTGGCTCGAGCCGTCGCCGCGCGACACATAGTAGAGCGCGTCGGTCTTCGCCGGGTGCATCGCCGAGCGCAGCGAGGCGCGTCCCGGCATCGCGATCGGGGTCGGCGGCAGCCCGGCGCGCGTGTAGGTGTTGTACGGCCCGTCCTCGAGCAGATGGATTTTCTTCAGGTTGCCGTTGAAGGCGTCGCCCAGGCCGTAGATGACCGTCGGATCGACCTGCAGGCGCATGCCGATCCTCAGGCGGTTGACCAGGACGCCGCCGATCAGGTCGCGCTCGGTCTCGCGTCCGGTCTCCTTTTCGATCAGCGATGCCATGATGAGCGCCTCGTACGGCGATTGATACGGCAGGTTCGGGTCTTTCGCCTCCCAATCGACCTTGAGATGGCGCTGCATGGCGCGGTAGGCGCGGCGCAGCACGGCGACGTCGCTCGACCCCTTGGCGAAAAGATAGGTGTCGGGAAAAAACAAGCCCTCCGGGTGCGCCTCCCTCGCCTGGATGAGCGCGAGCAGCTGCGCGTCCTCCAAGCCCGCCGTGTCGTGCCGCAGGCCGGCGCTGGCGTCGAGCGCGGCGCGGAATTGCGCGAAAGTCCAGCCCTCGATCAGCCGCATCTCGGCCTGCGTGACATGCCCCCGGGTCAGCTTGTCGAGCAGCTCGAGCGGCGTCGCCGGCTCGGCGAGCTCGTAGCTTCCCGCCTTCAGGTCGCGCTCGTGCCTGAGGACGCGGGCAAGCAGCTCGAATTCGCGGCGCCGCACCCGGATGCCGGATTTCTCGAGCTGGCCGACGGCGGCGCGAAATCCGGTCCCCGGAGGAATCTCGAATTCCACCGGCAGCTTCGCCACCTCAAGCGGCGTCATGACGTACCACGCGCCGTAGCCCGCCGCGGCCAGCACGGCGAGAAACACCAGGGTGAGAAAGGATTTCAGAGCGGGCCGCGCTGTAAAATGCGCATTCGAAGATGCGCATCTTACGATGAATTTCGCGCCCCTTACCCGCTACGGCCTGCTCTCGGTGTCCGGCGGCGACGCACGTGATTTCCTTCACGCCCAGCTGACCAACGATATCCAGAATCTGCCGCGCGAGCGCGCCGCCCTCGCCGGCTGGTGCTCGGCGAAAGGGCGCCTGCTGGCGAGCTTTCTGGTCATTCCGCGACCGCAGGGCTTCCTGCTGCAGGCCGCCCGCGACCTGGTGCCGGCGGTGCAAAAACGCCTAGCGATGTTCGTTCTGCGCTCCAAGGTGAAGCTCGCGGACGAAAGCGACAAATGGTTCCAGTTCGGCGTCTGGGGGAATGTTCCCGGGCGCGGAATGCCGCCCCAGCCGATGGGCGTTTCGCAGGAAGAGAATTTCATTGCAATCAAGGTCGGCGAAACGCGTTTCCTGGTGCTCGCAGGCGATAAAGATTTTCTCAAAGGAGAGGCGACCCCGGTTCCCGAGGCGCGCTGGAGTCTGGAAGAAATCCGCGCCGAGCGGCCGCTGATCACCGCCGCGACCCAGGACCAGTTCGTGCCGCAGATGGTGAACCTCGAGAAGCTGGGCGGGATCGATTTCCAGAAAGGCTGCTACCCGGGCCAGGAGATCGTCGCCCGCGCCCAGTATCGCGGCCAGGTCAAGCGGCGCATGGTCCGGCTGCCGGCCCCGGCGGGAGCCGAGCTGCGCCCCGGTCAGGAATTCAAGGGCGGCGTGGTCGTGGACAGCGCGGGCGGCGAGCTGCTCGCCGTGATGCCGGTTTGAACTACTTCGTCTATTACAAGGCGAAACCGGAGGACGCGAAAGCGCTTCGTTTCGCCGTTGAATCGCTTTTCGAGAAAATAGAAAAGCACTGCGGCGTGCGCGGCCGCTGGATGCGCCGCCGGGACGATCCGACCACGTACATGGAAGTCTACGAGGGCGTGCAGGACGAACAGGCCTTCGAGGCGCTGCTTGCGCGCGAGGCACCGCCGCTCGGGCTGGAGCGCAAGATCGAGCGCTTCATTTCTGCGGCAACACCCTCTTGAAGGCATACTTCGACTTGAAATGATCTATCGAGACAAGGCGAGCGGCGCATATGGCGGATAAGGACGACATCAAGGAAGGCAAGGACTTCGGCCTGGGGATCCCCCAGGTGAGCAAGCCCTTCTATCTCAAGGGCGGCGGCGCGCTCGACTGGGGCATGCAGAATCGTCTCGCGCGCATCTTCAATCCGGCCTCGGGCCGCAGCGTGATGCTCGCTTTCGACCACGGCTACTTCCAGGGGCCGACGACGGGGCTCGAGCGCATCGACCTGAGCATCGTGCCCTTGATCCCCTATGCCGACGTGCTGATGTGCACCCGGGGCGCGCTGCGCTCGGTGATTCCGCCCTCCGCGACCAATGCCGTGGTGCTGCGCTGTTCGGGCGGACAGAGCATCCTCACCGAGCTGTCGCGAGAGCTGATCGCGGTGGATATCGACGACGCGATCCGCCTCAACGCCGCCGCGATTACCACGCAGATCTACATCGGCGCGGAGTACGAGCACCAGTCGATCAAGAATCTGGTGCAGCTCATCGACAGCGGCAACCGCTATGGGATCCCCACCATGGCGGTGACGGGAGTCGGCGCCGAGATGAAGCGCGACGAGCGCTATTTCGGCCTGGCGACGCGTATCGCGGCCGAATTGGGCGCGCACTACGTCAAGAGCTACTTCATCGAGGACGGCTTCGAGCGCGTGTGCGCCGGCTGCCCGGTGCCGATCGTGATCGCCGGCGGCAAGAAGCTGCCCGAGCTCGAGGCGCTGACGATGGCCTACAAGGCGATCGACCAGGGCGCGGCAGGCGTCGACATGGGACGCAATATCTTCCAGTCCGACGACCCCGTCGCCATGATCCAGGCGGTCGGCGCCGTCGTCCACAGGAACGAGAAACCCGAGAAAGCGTTCCAGCTCTATCAGCAGCTCAAAGGCAGGAATGTGCCTGATCGTTCTCGCCTGGCGCGTTCTTCCTGATTTACCGCTGGTCGTCGCCGCGAACCGCGACGAGTTCCACGCCCGCCCCGCGGCGCGGGCGGCGTTCTGGGAGGACCAGCCCGGCATTCTCGCCGGCCGCGACCTCGAGGCGCGTGGAACCTGGATGGGCGTCGCCCGCGACGGCAGGTTCGCCGCGGTCACCAACTACCGGGGCGCACAAGAGCCCCGCGCAGCCGAATCAAGAGGTGCCTTGGTTACGCGGTTTCTCAAGGAGAAAATTGCCCCGGCGAAATATTTTGAGAACATAAGCAGGCAAAGCGATGCCTATAGCGGCTTCAATCTGCTGGCGGCTGACGAGCGGGAGCTCTGGTGGTTCTCCAACCGCGACGGGCGGCCGCGGCGCCTGGAGCCCGGATGCTACGGGCTGGGAAATACGCTGCTCGACGACCCTGAGGTCGACGCTGCCAAGGCGCGCTTCGCGCGCGCGATAGAGGCTGGGCCAGCAGTCGGGACGCTCTTTGGGGTCCTGGCGGAGTCCAGGATCGTGAGTCCCCAGTACGGCACGCGCTGCTCTACTGTGCTGCTGAAAGGAACGCACGGCCGCATCCGGTATGCCGAGCGCAGTTTCTCGGCCGATGGCGTCGAGCAGGAAACAGCGCAGTACGAATTCGCCGCCGGCCCCCTGACAAGGGGGCAGCGAGCCTCAGCGAGCGGGGGTTAGAGCGCGCGCCGCATGTCCTGATGCGCAATGCCGGCCTCCTCGTAGACTCCGCCGACGGCTTGAAAACCGTGGCGGCGATAAAACCCCAGCGCCTGGACTTGAGCGGACAGCAGGGCTTCCTTGTGACCTCGTTCCTTCGCCTTCTCGATCAGCTTGTTCAGGACCATGGTTCCGACCCCGTGGCGCCGCCACTCCTCGAGCACCGCCATTCTCCCGATGTGCGCGTCGGGCAGCAGGCGTCCCGTGCCTACGGGAGTTCCCTGCTCGTCGAAAGCAAGCGCATGGACGCAGGCCGGGTCCTTTTCGTCGAGCTCGATATCGCGCGGCACGCCCTGCTCCTCCACGAAAACCTTGAAGCGTATGCGGCTCGCCTGGGCTCGCGCTTGCTCCCAGGACATCAGCTCGATTCGGAACATGGCGTGAAAAGTATAATCGCTGGATGAAAAGCCTCTGGAGCGACGCCGAAGCAGCGCAGCTCTCCGGCGCCCTCGGGCCGCGCGTGTATACCTCGCGCCTGCTCGGCCGCGACAAGTCGCTGGTGATGCACGGCGGCGGCAATACCTCCCTCAAGCTGCGCGAGAAGGACGTCTTCGGCGCGGATCTGGATGTGCTGTACGTGAAGGGAAGCGGCTCGGATCTGGAAACGATAGCCGCTGCGGGCTTCTCACCCCTGCCGCTCGACTACCTGCGCAAGCTGGCCGCCCTGCCGCGGCTGTCCGACGCGCAGATGCGCAACGAGCTCGACACGCATGTGCTGCGCGCCGACGCCCCCTTCCCTTCCGTCGAGACGCTGCTCCATGCGATCGTGCCGCAGCCCTACGTCGACCATACGCACGCCGACGCGGTGCTGTCGGTGTGCAATGCGCCCGACGGCGAGAAGCGCATCAGGGAGATCTACGGCGAGCGCGTCGTCGTGATTCCGTACATCATGGCGGGGTTCGATCTTGCCGCCCATTGCGCGCGCGAATTTCCGAAGCAAGCCGGCAGGAAGACGGTCGGCATGGTGCTGCTTTCGCACGGCATTTTCTCCTTCGGCGCCGATGCGCGCGAATCGTACGAACGCATGATCGAGCTGGTGTCGCTTGCCGAGGAGTATCTGAAAAAGAAGAACGCGTGGGTGGCCGCTTCTGACACTTCCAAAAGGAGTTCCTTTTCAAGAAGCGAAGTCGCGGAGCTGAGGAGAGCGATCTCGGGGCAGGCGGGGATCCCGATTTCGCTCAAGGTGAACGATTCACCGAAATTCCTCGCCTTCGCGCAGCGTCCCGACCTCGAAAAGATCTCGCAGCAAGGACCCGCCACCCCCGACCACCTCCTGTTCACGAAGCCGCGTCCCATGCTCGGGCGCGACGTCCCTTCTTACGCGAGCGGCTATCGAGCCTACTTCGAACGCCATGCGCCGCGCGCCAAGGAGCCCAAGACGATGCTCGACGCGGCGCCGCGCGTGGTGCTGGACCCGCAGCTGGGGATGGTCGCCGCGGGGCGCAGCGCCCAAGAGGCGGCGATCGTCGAGGAGCTCTACGACCACACCATCGACGTGATCCTGCGTGCCGAAGCGCTGGGCGGCTGGCGCGCTGTGAGCGAGGATCACTTGTTCGATATCGAATACTGGGATCTGGAGCAGGCGAAACTGCGCAAGGCGGGCGCGCCGCCGGTGTTCGCCGGCGAGGTCGTGGTCGTCACCGGAGCCGCGTCCGGCATCGGCAAAGCCTGCGTCGAAGCCTTTCTCAAGCGCGGTGCGGCGGTGGCCGGGCTGGATCGCAATCCGGCGATCGAGGGTATGTGGACGGGCCCCGATTTCCTGGGAGTCATTTGCGATTTGACGGATCCTGCCTCGGTAAACAGAGGTCTTGATCTATCAGTGAAGACTTTTGGCGGGGTCGACATGCTGGTGCTGAACGCCGGCATCTTCCCCTCCTCCCAGCCGCTCCAGGATATCGCCACTGACACCTGGAAGCAGACGATGGCGGTCAACGTCGAGGCGCAGCTGCAGCTGATGCAGCTTTGCCATCCGCTTCTCAAGCTCGCGCCCCGTGGCGGCCGGATCGTGGTCATCGGGTCGAGAAACGTGCCGGCGCCG
>Ga0137381_10004152_pt1 | contig 10439 bp, 9 predicted proteins | sample SagtaG_16_FD_104808 | JGI IMG/M metagenome (GOLD analysis project Ga0137381, IMG submission 104808) | Vadose zone soil microbial communities from Sagehorn Ranch, Mendocino, California, USA - Sage2_L_115_16 metaG | ecosystem: Environmental > Terrestrial > Soil > Vadose zone | place: USA... | reverse complement strand
GTTGTGTTGATGCAGAAGTTTGTCCGGCCCATGTCACTTGGAAGGATGTTTCCGTCGTTTGCCGGGCATGCTAGTCGTCGGTCGTAGAAAGAAACAGCGACTGTCCCGCTTGGCGAGGCTGCGACAGTAGGCTGGAACTGGTCCGTCCCGTCACGCACCGTCAACGGATCATTAACGTTTACAGGTCTTGTCCAGTGGGACCCGCCGTCGAGCGATTCTGTCAGCTGGACGTCGACCCCGTTTCCACTGTCAACTTCTAGTGCTAGGAGAAGATGGCCATTAGCTGGGTTAACTGCGAAATTATCGGCTATTCCGTCTCGGAAAGAAGTGTTGGCGAGTGCGGCTGTTGAGACGGCGTTGAAGCTGGCGGCGAGCATGGGAGTGGAGAATGTCTGTCCCCCGTCCTTGGATTTGAGAACCCAGACGTCAACTGTCGGACGGGTATTTGATGGGAAGCTAGTATACGCAGCGTAAAGTGTTCCGTCAGGGGCGGTCCCCATCATTATGAATTGGTTGAACGGGCTGTCATTGTTTCTGCTTGTAAGTTTCACGGGGGTCGAGAAGTGTGTAGCCTGATCGGTTGACCGCGAAAACCATAGATCGTTGCTGATCCCTGTGAACAAGGTCCAGCCAACATAGACGTTGTTGGCGAACGGGCTGCGAGGGTTGTTGTCGACGGTTATCCACTGCTTGTCACCTGTTATCCCGAGCCCGCTGGAGTTGTAGATTGCAAGAGCGGCTCCATGGTTTGCTGTCGTCCAAGAATCCCCTCCATTAGTAGATTTGACAACGAAGATGGCGTCGTTGGGGACAACTCCCCAGACCTGGTGTCCGGCGGGATTGTACTTGAAACTGTAGGGAAGGAATGCCGAGTACACGTTTCCTTGAGTATCGAAGGCAAGGATTGGGTCCGTGGCGTCGACCCAGCTGTTTTGGGGAGCGGTTTGGCAATCGAACCCAGGGACAATACCGTCATTCCAGTGGAGCCCGCCATCCCTTGAGACCTGCGCTCCAATATGGAAGAGGTAGTGTTGAGGATCGAAGAAGAATTTGGACATGGCGACAAGATGCTGAGGGTTACTCGGATCTACAGCTATCCATGACTCGCTGCGATGGTTGTTGTATTGAGCGTTGACCACGCAGGCTCCAGTCTTATCCGTGGCTCCACCTACAACTGGATAGGTCGCCTGGATGTTCGTAACTCCTGGCTGGCCACTGTAGGGGATCGGGGAGGATTTTGTCGCATAGGCTTGCAGCGGGACCGTCAGCATCAAAGCGATAATCATCGCGGCGGCAATGAAGAGGAACCGAACGTCTGTATCCGTTTTCGAGCCTGTCAAGAATCTCAACGCTGGGATCATGCGAGCTAGCTTATGGGTGTTTACGTTGACTGGATGATCAAGACATCCACAGCTATATTATCTATCGCACAGCTTTCAAAGTAATAGGCGTACATTAACGGGGCTAGAAAACTTAGAAGCGTGAGACCGTCGATTCTCGCGCGACCGGTGAACACTTGTGAGGATATGTGTCATCTCTGATACGCACACGGACTCCATAGACAACCTGCCGCGTCAAGTCCTTGACGAGCTCTCGGGCGCTGATATGATCATTCACGCCGGGGACTTCACAAGTAAACGCCTCTTGGACGCGCTACGTAAGATAGGCCCATTCAGAGGAGTCTACGGGAACATTGACGGGCCAGAGATCAGGAAAGAATTGCCAGCGATTGACATTATACAGGCAGAGAATATCATGATAGGTGTGAACCATCCGGCTGAAGGGGGCTCTCCGCTTACCCTAGAGCAAAGGCTGAGGCCCAAGTTCCCCGAGGTCCAAGCAATTATTCACGGGCACAGTCATCGGACGAAGAACGAATTCCGGGACGATGTTCTCTGGTTCAACCCCGGTAGCGCAACAGGAAAGTTTCCCGCCACAAAGAAAACTTACGGGATTCTGACAATCAATAGAGAGATTCGCGGAGAAATCATCACACTCTAAGTAGTTTGACATGTTAGATCTGCCTGAACACGCTTGCGGTTGAACAAGACTCATCCTTGGGAGCTAGCCTGGAGAGAGGAGAGGTGGATGGAGACTTCTCCACCACTCCCTGTTGTTGTGGATTTCGCTAAAGACTTGAAACGTGAAGGCGCCAAGAGGGTTCTGGACCTAGGCTGCGGCGCAGGTCGACATTCCATACTTCTAGGCAAGACTGGCTTTCAGGTTGTGGCTCTCGACGTCTCGGAAACAGCCCTCAAGATCCTTGAAGATCGGTTGAGGACTGCTTCCATCGACAATGTTACGCTCGTCAAGCAAGAGATGTGGGAGCTGCCTTTCATGGACAATTATTTCGATGGGGTAGTATGTACAAACGTTCTCCACCACGGGAAACTAGTTGAGATCAGGCAAGCGATCCGAGAGGTTCATCGAGTGATGAGAAAGGGTTCCTCGGCTTTCATCGTCGCCCTATCCACGGCAGATTTCAGGAAGGGTAACGGCAAGATGCTGGAGCGCAACACCTACGTTTTCACTATGGGAGAAGAGCGAGGAATAATCCACCATTTCTTCACGAACCAAGAACTCCGGTCTTGTTTCAGAAGATTCAAGATCCTATCGTTTGAAGAGAGATTGATTCCAGTTGAAGAGGGCGGAAACCGTGCTCACTTCTTGGTGAGGCTGGGAAAATCCTAGACTACTGGGTCGCTTTTCTGGACTCGCCTTGACATGTGAGCAGCCATCATCTTTCCCGCGTTTGCATAAGCTAGACGAATCAGCTCCTTCGCAACCTCCACATCTCCTTCGGAATGGATTCGGAACGTGACCCATCCGGCTTGAGGAGCAAAGCGGTGCGGTTCAGCCTTACCTTCGTTCAACATTCTCTCCTGATCTTGTTTGGAGAGTCGGATGTCAAGATGCGAAGACCCATGAGAGTGCATGAACTCGAGGCCGTGGACTTGAAATTCCGTCCCGCCGAACCTGTGAGGAGCTTTCGTGACATTCGGGAGTTGTAGAATCCAATCTTGAAGAGACTCGTCCAAGTAGAGCCTGTCCAGATAGAAACTGATCTAGGTCTTACAAAGGTTTAATCAAATGCAGCTATGATCAATGCTCTCATGTCGGGACAGTGGACACTCCCAATTGAAGTGAGAGACTTCAGACCGGACGATTACGGGAAGTTGGCCCAAGTCTTCGGCTCGATCTTCCCCGACTACGACCGAACGCCAGAAGAGTGGCGGTTTGAAGATGAGAGCCTCGACAGGTCGAAGTTCCACTTCAAACGATACTCCTGTTTTACTAAGGATATCCAAGAACCTGTCGGGTTCGCTCAGTGTCAACATATTCCTTGGATGTATCATCCGAAGAAACTCTGGTTCGATATCTGGGTCGATCCAAAACATCAGAGAAAGGGAATAGGCAGTGCACTCTACGAGCGATTGAACCAGGACTTCAAGGATCTTGGTACGATTACATCATGGACTGGTGTAAGGGAGGACATGCCCTTTCCAATCAGGTTCGCCACGAATCGAGGGTTCCACGAGAAGATGAGAGCCTGGGAGTCACGTCTCAACCCCGCCACGGTCGACCTGTCTGTTTTCAAAAAATATGTGGACAAGGCGTCTCAGCAACGAATCCACTTTGTCACACTGGCCGATGAGATGAGGACCGATCCCGAATGTTATAGTAAACTCCATGCTCTAGTCCAAGCTGTCTCAGAAGATATTCCTCGGCCTGAACAGTTCACGCCCGTCTCCTTTGAGCAATGGTCAGCTTTCGAGATGAAGAGTCCCAACCTGATCCCTCAAGGGTACATGATAGCCAAAGATGGCGACAAGTACGTTGGGATGAGCACGGTATGGAAGGCTCAGAAGGATCCCAAGGGACTCTATCAGGGACTAACAGGAGTAATACGAGAATATCGGGGACGAGGAATCGCAGTCGCTTTGAAACTCAAAGTCATCGAGTTCGCTAGAAACAACAAGTACGAGAAGCTCAAGACCTGGAACGACTCGACCAATTCACTCATGCTCAGGATCAACGTGAAGCTCGGCTTCAAACGAGAAGTCGGCTGGATAACCTTAGAGAAGAACCTGGCATAGATAGGAATGAACTCGAAGCTCCCCGTTCTAACCCTCAAAGGCTCACCCCGCCAGATTGGATTCAAACACGGAAAGAAGGCTCGCCTAGAAATCGAGCATAACCTAGAGGTTTACTTTCGCCGATTCAAGAGCGAAACAGAACTCTCACATGACATTGCCATCAGTCGAGCAGCAAAATTCCTAGAGGTGATCAACAAAGGTAGCCCCGAATACGCTGAGACGATGAGAGGTGTCGCCGCTGGTTCGGGTCAGGAAATTCTCGACATTACCGCGTTGAACGTTCGTTATGAGTTGATGTATAGTCAGTTTTCCAAAATAGGATTGAAGCCGGTGCCGAAGACTTTCGGCTGCACAGCCTTCGCCGCACTTCCAGCAGCGGTCGACAATGGACATTTGATGATGGCGCAGAACTGGGACTGGATACCCGAAGTCAAAGGGCTCTTCCTAAAGATCAAAAACGAAAACGGGCCCGACGTCCTGTCGTTCACCGAAGCGGGAGTGGTCGGAGGCAAGATCGGTTTGAACTCTGAAGGGCTTGGTTTGCTCATCAACGGAATTGTATCCAGCAAGGACGACTGGGCACGCCTCAAGAAACCCTTCCACGTACGATGCTGGGAAATACTCAGGTCGAAAACCTTGGGACGCGCAGTCCAGGTCATCACCCAAGGCCAGAGGAATTGTTCAGCCAACTTTATCTTGGGACAACAGAAAAAAATCGGATTGGGAAAGGCAGTCGATATTGAATCTGCGCCCGAAGCAATCTGCGAGCTCGGACCCGATAGAGGAGCAGTCGCCCACACCAACCATTTCTCCAACCATGGAAAGCTGGGCGTAAAACAGGTCTTGGATGAAGAACGACTATCGACGCTTCAACGATATCGAAGAATCCAGAAGCTCTTAGACGGAACGGTCCGAGCGGGACAAAAGCTGAATCTTGCTGGCGCACAGAACATGTTGAGAGATCACTATGGGAACCCGGAATCGGTATGCCGTCACTCAAACATGAAACTGCCGGAGTATGAGAGGTACGAGACAGTAGTTTCTGTACTAATGGATCTCTACAGCAGAAAGCTGTGGGCTACAGTCGGATCCCCATGTACTGCAGAGTATCAATCTCTCACGCTTTGAGAGGGTCCAAGAAGCAGGGCCTAACCGAATTATATTTCAACAGGCAGACCGTCTACAAGTTCGTAGCACAATGCCCTCTGTTCAAAAACGCCGGATCATAGAAAAGACACGCAAACGGGAAAAACGGGGAAGAGTCTACCTCGTCGCCCTAGTTTTGATAATCATCGCCATCGCTGTTGGCTGGTACCTCTACTCTGCAGCCACTGCTCCTCGGCCAGACTTCACGATCGCGGCCCCAACTGGTGTAACTATTCGTGCTGGTAGTCAGACCAATTCAATAATTACAATAACCGCTGTGAACCAGTTCAGTGGAACCGTTCTTTTGACCGCGAAGGGATCTGCTGGTCTGACAGCAACCATTAATCCCACCTCGGTGACAGGCTCAGGCACTGCCACACTGACAACATCCGCGGCAGCTAATGGTAGTTATACCGTAACGGTTAACGCCACAAGTGGAGGTCTGACCCACTTCGTGACGCCAAGAGTAGCTACCCCAGTGTTCGCCACACTCTTTACCACCAACGGAACAATAGAAGTTGAGCTTTACCCGGCCCAAGCCCCGAAGACAGTCGCTAACTTCGTTAATCTTGCCCAGTCAGGTTTTTACAGTAACCTCGTCTGGCACAGAATTGTCAAGGGCTTCGTAATTCAGACAGGCGATCCAAACTCAAGAAACGGTGTACCTAGTACTAATAATACGTGGGGACAGGGCGGATCATCGCAAACTGTCCCTCTTGAGATAGATAGTTCACTTCACAATCTCTCTGGATATCTTGGAATGGCACGGTTGACAGATCCCAACAGCGGGAGTTCCCAGTTTTACATCAATCTAGCCAACAATCCTTCTCTCGACGGCAATTACACCGTGTTCGGAAAGGTAACCGCTGGTATGGATGTCGCTCTCACTATTGGAAATGTTCCCGTATATCCTAAGAGCAATCAACCAGTCAACCCAGTGTTCCTAACGAGCGTTACTATCCGATAATCTATAGCCAATTGATTGGCGTCAAACGCACCCACGGTCCTCCCTGAGGAATTAGGGAAAAAGGGTCTGGGACGGCATTTCTCGTTGAGGGGGCTCAGGGTCCCGCTGCTGTCCTCAGATAGTATGCCCAGTAGCCCTTCCAATGTCCATACTTTTCCGCGATAACATGGAGTCGTTGAGTCGTCATGGGTTTTCCATAGACCTTGCCCGCTGCTGCGATCAGTCGCTTCTCCACTGCTAGTTTCTCCATCCTGCCAAGACCTCTTAGGAGAATGAGTTTCGCGGAGAACTCCCCTATGCCCCTGATATTCTTCAACCATTCCTCGACCTTGTCATAGTCGGCAGTTCTCAAGAATCTCTCATCGACTTGGTTGAAGGCTTTGATTATCTCGCCTAGGTATTCCTCTCGTCGCTCATGTTTGAGGAGAGTTTTCAATTCCTGTTTGGGGGCATCCCCCAGCTGGCCAGGCTCTGGAAAAGCTCGGTAAACGTGACCGTTTACTTCTAGGCTTGTGCCGAAACGCTCGAGCAATGCCTGCTTGGCCTTCTGTGCTGCACTCAACTGGTTCCGTTGTGAAAGCACTGCCCAGCAGGCGCATTCGAACGGAGTGAAGAACTTGACCTGGTGGAGCCCGTAGAGCTTCTGCAGGATTGGTGCAAAGTTGGAGTCGTTGATTGCTGTGCGGTAGAACTGGTCGAGATCGTCAGAGAGGGAAAGGAAGAACGAGATCCTGTCGATCACTACCTCCGTTAGTCCGCGAGAAAGTGGATGATCGGCGAACAGGGTATACTTTAGCCCGGGCATCTTGATTGTTCCAGTCGGCTTCAGCTGGAACACGATGGCTCGGCCTCCGACCCGGACCGCTTTGGTCATCGACAGTTCGCTCATGGTCTGGTCTTCCCGCATCGGGGGAAACACTCCTAGAAAGTCCAAGGATTTTGCAAAATCGAATGGCGGGGTTGGTCGGAGTGATCCTTCTTCGGAATACAGCGCCATCTCACGCCCTCACCGAATGCAACCATGCATGCAAGCTTGTTCTTAGGTCAGTCGGAAAAATGGTGGGATGACGCTTCAAGATCTCGAAGCGCTGGAGAAAAAAATGGGGTTCGAACAGCGAGACGCGAGCCCAAAATGGGGGACTCTACGCGGTCTCGTTTTTGTCCGTCTCTCGGGTCTGGTCCATGGTCCCGCCGCATCCGCAGCCAGGTCCGCAGCAGCAACAACAACTCAAATCACGCTTCACCCCGGTTAGTCAGTTACTTTTCTAAAGTATTTAAACCGGCAAGTACCCAAACAGTAACGGAGTTACACAATGGTAAGGACGAAAGAAGGAGAACCATGCTGCACATGCCCCTGCCCATGCGAAGGAATAATCGAGATCATCGGCAAGAAATGGGCGCTCTGTGTCTTGGCTCTTCTAGGAAATGACGGGACACTCCGCTTCAACAAACTAGCCGAAAAACTTCCAGGAATAAGCGCGAAAACACTAACGGAAGTTCTGAAAGACCTTCAACGAACCGGGCTAGTTAAGCGTCAAGCCTTCGCCGAAATCCCACCACGAGTAGAATATCATCTCACCAAAGAGGGGAATGAGTTGACAATGCTAGTGGCGCCGTTGATGGTTTGGGCTGACAATCGAACGGGGCTTGTCAGGCTGGAATCTTAGGATTCTTGATTCTAGACTCGACAAGGTTTCCAGCTCGTTCCTCAAGCTGAGCAGCTTCCTTCCGGAGATCGGCGACTTGTCTTGAGATCTTCTCCACGTACCTTTGATCATCAATGCTTGCAAGGTTGATCAAGACGTTGCTTGCCGCTCCTTCAACAGCTGCACGCGCCGCGGAGACTGCAGTGACTACGTCGGAGAGTGCATTGGTGGACCCTTTCTCCGCGACCTCGTGAGCGAGCCGCAGAGCTTTGACTGAGTATTCGAGTGTTGAGAGTGGTATCTCGGACGCTTTGATAGTCGCTTCCTCTATTGCCTTCTTCCGAGCCTCAGGCTGGTCCTTCGAGAGCCTGAACGCTTTAATCACCAAGTCAAAAGCCTCCGTGTCCTCCACCACGAGGCGTAGAAGGTTCTGGCGAAGAGCCTCAGCTTCCTTCACCACCTCGTTGAGTTTTTCTCCGCCAGGCGGCGGTTCTTTCTTTCCTAGTGTTATCCGGGCGACCATGCAGAGAAGCCCGGCTGCGAGTGCTCCCATGTATGCGGATACACTTCCGCCGCCTGGCGTCGCCTTTTTGGATGCGACTTCCTCGCTGAACATAGCCAAGCTCTGGTCCGTCAGCGTTGAAGGTCTAGGAGCGAAGAGCTTCCTCTCTAGTACTTGGTTCCGGCTAAAATTCTCAAGCCGCAAATAGAACTCTGCTGAATCGACAAGGGAATCCATAGGCGTGAGCCCAACTACCTCGCTCCCAACAACTGGGACCCCGTAGCGATCAGCGAAGAGCTTGACCAGCTCGTAAGCCTTGAACAACTGGCTCTTGCGATAATTCGTCAGGTTCATCGACACCTGTACTATTCCACGCTCTTTCAGCTCGAACCCGAGAGCCTTTACGAAAGCCAGGCCGCCATCCTTTGCTCGCAGTTGATGGGCGATCTTCTTCGCGATGTTTAGGTCGCTTGTTCCAAGGTTGACGTTGTAGGCTATCAGAATCTCTCGGGCTCCAACAGCCGTCGCCCCAGCAGTGGGATGGATCTTCTCGGGACCAAAGTCCGGCCTCTTCGTCAGGTCCTTGCCAATCTTGTCTTGGAGACCCTCAAACTCTCCTTCACGGACATCAGCAAGGTTCCGTCTATCTGGAGTAGTGGCAGCTTCCTCATAGAGGAACACGGGCACGTGAAATTTCTCAGCGAACTCTTGGGCGAAAGCGCGGGCTAGCGAAACGCAATCCTCCATCGTCACACCTAACAACGGAACAAAGGGAACAACATCAACCGCGCCCATTCGCGGATGCTCACCCTTGTGATGCCTCAGGTCGATTAGCTCGATCGCCTTGTGGCTTGCAGCTAGAGCAGCGTTTTTTATGGGTCCAGGCTCGCCCACGAAACTTATCACTGACCGGTTGTGATCCGCGTTTGACTCCACATCGAGGAGCGTTACGCCAGGCGTCTTTCTTATGACATCTGCGATAGAGTCGATGACGTCTTTTCTCCGGCCTTCACTGAAGTTGGGAACACATTCGACTAGCTGCAATCTCCTTGCCTCAGAGCGATCTGAAAAGCTGCTCCTTAAGAGTCAAACGGCGAAGGAGAGATGGTGGGATCTAGCCCCTGAGGAAGCCCCGGAATTGTCGTTCTGCTCGCAATCGGGTTTCAATCTGGTCTAGTCGGTTTTGCAGTTTCTCGATCGTGGAATCGACCTGTTCGGCCCTTCGATCTATTTTTCCTAAACGCTCTTCAATCTGGTCCAGACGGCGTTCCGTCTTCTTGATCCGCTCCTCGCTCATGTCCCATGATTCGTGGGACGTGGTTCAAAGCTTTTCGATAAAGCTGGAAGATAGCCGGGCGAGAGAAGCTCGATCTTATGGTCAACTAGTTTCGCGAAATCTCCTCTAAAGTAGAAATCTCCCCGAAAATTCCTACCCTCGACCGCGTGTCTATACCAGTATCTGTCGTCCTCCCACATCTCCTCAAACGGAGGATGATTGATTGGAAACCACTGGAGAACCCCTTCTTTGCTCTCCTTGATGGTCCCATGGAATTCATTCGTCAAGAATACGTGTGCGATCCAGTCCGGGTCCTTTCGTTTGTCATACTTGAAAAATACGAGCGTTCCAACTTTTCTTAGATCATGCACCTCTAGACCCGTTTCCTCCCAAACTTCTCTCGCAGCACAGTGTTCAGCGATCTCTTTCGGCTGTAGTTTGCCGCCTGGCGCGTTCCATTTGCCAGCTCCGAAGAGGCCGGGGTTCTTCTTCAGTAAGAGAACTCGGTTATCGTGAAGGATGAAGCACAGGGTCGCTTGAATGGTCATCTAAGACAAATCAGGGAATGCGTTTCTGTTTCAGCAGAATGATGGCCTGCGCCAAGTCACCGTTCGACTGTCGCAACGCGTTCGTCGCTTGTTCTACAGATACTCCTGCCTGCGAGGCGACGAGTTTCGCATCGTCATCGGAGCCTCCGCCTACTCCCTCCTCTCGCATAGTTCCTCCTCCGATCTGGTAGACGGTCTGTCCCTGTACTGTGACGGTGGCGACTTCGGGGTTGTCGATGACAATCCTTCTGGTAGGG
>Ga0137381_10004150_pt1 | contig 10442 bp, 12 predicted proteins | sample SagtaG_16_FD_104808 | JGI IMG/M metagenome (GOLD analysis project Ga0137381, IMG submission 104808) | Vadose zone soil microbial communities from Sagehorn Ranch, Mendocino, California, USA - Sage2_L_115_16 metaG | ecosystem: Environmental > Terrestrial > Soil > Vadose zone | place: USA... | reverse complement strand
TGCGCGCGCACATGGCGCGCTACGGCGGCGTGCACCTTTGCTGCTTCGGCAAGCCCGCCGCGGAGGCAGAGCACTCACGGCTGCAGGCGCACGGCTTCGAGCCGCAACCCCTGGTGCACCTGCAAAGAAAAGACCAATCCGGGAATCTCCTGCGCTTCAACGTCATCTACGTGCCGCCTGACAAAATGCCGGAAGGGCGTGTCCAGTACTGCGAGCAGCTCACGCCGGAGTTTCTTTTGACCGAAAAAGCCCTCGCCCATCAGAACGGCGTCACGGGCCTCGCCGCCGTCTACGTCGTCGCCGACGATCCCGCCGCGACCGCGGCGCGCTGGGCGCGCTTCGCCGGCCTGCTGCCTTTTCCCGAGCACAACGGCGTTTGCCTGAATACCGCCCGCGGCAGGATATTCATCGCGACCCGCGACAGCCTTGCCGCCTTCCTCGACGACGTGCCGGCCGCGCCCGGGATCGCGGGCTACGCCCTGGCCCTCAAGGATGCGGACGCATTCGCCGCGAGATGCGCGAAGGCCGGATTGAAAGTGCGCAAGACCCGGCGTCATCGCTGCGTCGCGCTGCCGCCCGCGCTCGGTGGCGCCTGGCTTTTCTAGGACCGACGCCATGACCGACAAGACGAGCACCGATCTCTGCGCATTGTCCGCCGCCGAGCTGGTGGAGCTGTTCAGGAAGCACGCGGTTTCACCGGTGGAGGTCGCGAACGCCGTCTTGAAGCGCATCGAGGAATTGAATCCCGCGCTCAACGCTTTCGATCTTGTCGCCGCGGATTCAACTGAATCGGCAAGACAATCTGAATCCCGGTGGCTGCGCGGCGAGCCGAAAGGCCTGCTCGACGGCGTTCCGGTCTCGATCAAGGACATCCTGCTGACGAAGGGCTGGCCGACGCTGCGCGGCTCGAAGACCGTCGATCCGAAAGGCCCGTGGAACGACGATGCCCCGGCGGTGGCGCGGCTGCGCGAGCACGGCGCGGTGCTGCTGGGCAAGACCACCACGCCTGAGTTCGGCTGGAAGGGCGTCACCGACAGCCCGCTCACCGGCATCACGCGCAACCCGTGGGATCCCGCCAAAACCCCCGGCGGCTCGTCGGGTGGCGCGGCGGCGGCGGTCGCCGCCGGGATGGGGCCGCTCGCGGTCGGCACCGATGGCGGCGGCTCGATCCGCATCCCGTGCTCGTTTACCGGCCTGTTCGGCATCAAGCCCTCGTTCGGCCGCGTGCCGGCGTGGCCGCTGTCGCCCTTCGGCACCGTGGCGCACGTCGGCCCGATCACGCGCACGGTGCCCGATGCGGCGCTGATGCTCGACGTGCTTGCGCTCCCCGATGCGCGCGACTGGCACGCGCTCCCCTACGACGCGCGCGACTATCGGACCGGGCTCGAGCACGGCGTGCGCGATCTGCGCGTCGCCTGGTCGCCCGATCTTGGATACGCCGAGGTTGATCCCGAGGTCGCTGCCCTGGTTTCCAAAGCGGTAAGGATTTTTGAAGAGCTGGGGGCGAAGGTCGAAGAAAGGCATCCCGAATTCGAGAACCCCGAGCCGATCTTCCGCACGCACTGGTTCTCGGGCGCGGCTTTCCTGCTCAAGGATTTCTCCCGCGAGAAGAAGAAGCTCGTCGACCCCGGGCTGGTCGAGGTCGCGGCGCAAGGCGCGAAGATCACCGCCATGGAGATCCTCGATGCGCAGATGAAGCGCGGCGCGCTCGGCATGCACATGAATCTCTTCCACCGGGACTACGACCTGCTAGTGACGCCGACTCTGGCGGTGGCCGCGTTTGACGTAGGTAGAGAATTTCCTAAAACATTAAAAAACAGCAATTGGACCGACTGGACCCCCTTCACCTATCCCTTCAACCTCACCCAGCAGCCGGCTGCCTCGATCCCCTGCGGCTTCACCAGGGCCGGCCTGCCGGTCGGCCTGTACATCGTCGGCCCGCGCTACGCCGACGCGCTGGTGCTGCGCGCGGCACGCGCCTTCGAAACCGCGAGGCCGATCGCGCTGCCGGACCTTTCGAAGCTCTCTCAAAAACCGTAAAGCCTCGCGGGGTTGTCCACCAGGATCTTCTTGCGGAGCGCCGCGTCGGGCGCCCACACCGGCAGCTGGTTCAACACCTAGCCGTCGTCGACTTGGAACAGCGGCGTCAGCTCGGTCGGCTTGCGCCCGGAGCCTGAATTCGGATGCGGCCAGTTCGTCCCCCAGACGATGCGGTTGGGGTTCGCGGCAATCAGCGCTTTGGCGAGGGGCGCGAAGTCGGCATAGTCCGGCCGCGGGCCGCCCGAGACCGAGATCTTGACGTAGGCCTTGCCCGAGCGGACCAGCTCCACGAGATCGGAAAAGCCCGGCTGTTGCACGCCAAGCTCGGCCCGCGCGTTGGCGAAATGATCGAACACCACCGGAACGGGCGAGGCGGCGACGAGGTCCTTGATCGCAGCGACCACGGCCAGGTTCGTGTTCATCTGCGTCGATGACGGCGACGCCGCGCGCGTCGGCGCCGCGCGCCTTCATGCCCCAGAGCGTAGCCGAGTTGTCGGTGCCATAGACGCTCGGCGTGACGATCACCACGCGCCGCATGCGGAGCGCCCTGTGCAGCTCGGCCATCTCTTCGGGCATCGCCGTCTCCGGCGTGTACACGCGCCCGGAAAAGTACGGAAACCGCACCGGGTCGCCATGGATGTGGGTATGACAATCGCAAGCGCCCGGCGGCACCTCGAAATTCACCGGCGTAGCAGGCTGCGACGCCTTGGCGAGGCTCGCGCCCGCGCGGGACAGCAACCCTCCAGCGAGCGTTCCGGCTACGAATCGGCGGCGTGTAAGCATTGGGGCCTCGATCGGAAGTTCAGCGTTTGCGCGCCTTCGCCCACGCGGCGAATTCGCGCGTGCGCGCGATGTCCTTGTACGCATCCTGCTTGGCGAGCTCATCAGGATCGAACCTCACCTCGAACGCCTTCTCGTACGCCGTCAGCCCCTCCACCGTCAGCTTGCCGTCCTTGCGGTCCAGGCCGACCGTCACCAGGCACCAATAAGCCTGCTTGAAGTCGGGCTCCAGCGCCATGGCGCGCCGGCAGGCTTTCGCGGCATCGTCGTGACGCTTCATGGTGGTGAGGAGGCTGCCCCTCAGGCTGGAGCTGTTCGCGTCCTCGCCGCCGACCGCCTGCTCCAGGGCGGCGATCGCGGCAAGCGCCCGGTCGTACCGCTGCTCGAAGATATAGTGATCGATCAGGATCAGCTGCAGGTCGGAATCTGCGCCGAAATTCCCGGCAAGATGCCGCAGCGCGGCGCGATAAGGCTCGTCGCCCACTTGCCCTCCATAGGTAACCCGCATCAGCGCCCAATGCCGCGATTTGCGATAACCCTCCGGGAAATCCTCCAGGGCGCGATAGGCGGCGGCAAAATCTCCGGCGACCAGGTGCTTGCGCAGCTCGGCGAAGGGCTTGAGGTCGCCCTGCTTCACCGAGCTGATGCCGAAAAGGCTGTACAGCAGTGAATCGTTCTTCAGCAGCGTCGCCAGATTGAAGCGCGCAGACGCGCTGAACAAGGCGGCCGAGGTATAGATGTACCAATCTTCCACCGCGCGCGCCGGCGAGCTGAAGTACTTCACGTAGTCGACGCCCTCCCCCAAGTCGAGCCGCACCAGGGCGTAAGCCTTGCCGTCCTGCGTGCCGGTACGCAGGAATTTCGCGAATCCCTTGTTCTTCTCCATCGCGCGCATGCTGAGCTCGACGTTCTTGCGCACCGAAAGAGGCAGCTGCTGCCGCAGGGCGTCGGCGTCCTTGGCGGCGAGGCCGAGATCCTGGAGCACGATCCGGCTGACCGCGTCGGTATCCACCTGACGCAGGAAGGCGTCGGCGTTGCGTTCATTGAGCGCCTTCGCGAGCGCCTGGCCGAGCGCGGCGACCTCCTTTTGCGGGACCGCGTCGTCGGCCATCGCGTTTGCCGCCGGCAGCAGGGCCGGCAATACGGCCAGGCGCAATGCGCGCAAGATCTGCCAAGCGTTCATCGTCCCTCCCATGTCATGTCACCAGCGTCAACTCCAGCGCCCAGCTCGAGATCACTTTGTCCTCGTCGAGCAAGCTCCCGCGCGCGGAGTAGTGCGTTTCATTTTCTTTCTTGAGACATTCGAAACCACGATAGCGCCCGGTGGGGCTCGCGTAGAACGACAGGATGGCGTCGCCGGCGAGCACGAAGCGCCCGCGCAGCGCGCCGATCGTCGGGTTGCTCGAGGTCCAGTGCGTCGAGCGCGCACCGTCCGAGAACGGCTCGATCTCGTAGCGGTTGTGGGTGACTCGCGTCGGATCGCCGCGCAGGCGCAGCACCGCTTCGAAGCGCCAGCGGGCCGGCTCGTGCTTGATCGTGGTTTCGCCGGCGGTGGCGAATCGGTTCCCGCCGGCGTCGCAGTATTCCCCCTCCGCGCGCCAGGTTCCCTCCCTGAATAGAAAGCTGTGGGCTATCCGTGGACCTCCACGCTGTCCCGCGGGGCTTCATCGCGTTTATCCATCGTGTAATCGCGCACCACTTCGGCTATGCGTAACCGATAAGAAGCCATCACGCCGGCGCGGCCCTTCTTCTGCGCTTCGCGGTGTTTCTGCAGATTGCGCCATTTGCGCACCGCTTCCTCGTCGCGCCAGAACTGCAGCGAGACGAACTTGCCCGGCGTCGTGATGCTCTCGAAGCGCTCGAGCGAGATGAAGCCGTCGGCGCGGTCGAGATCCGCCTTGAGCTCGCCGACCAGCCGCAGGTATTCCGGGAACTGCCCCGGCGCGGGCGTGAACTCGAAGATCACTGCAATCATCGCTGCCCTCCCGGCACAAAATATATCAGTCCACCTGGATCTTGTTGTCGCGCGCCAGCTTGCCGAGCTTGTCGGATTCGAGCTGCACGAAGCGCCGGAATTCGCCCGGCGAGCTGGCGACGACGTCGAAGCCGCGCTCGGTCAGCAGGCGGCGGGTCCCGGGCGATTGCAAGGTGTTGGCCATCTCCCGGTGGATCTTCATCGCCACGTCCTTCGGCAGGCCGGCGGGAGCGACCAGCCCGAACCAGGAGACCTGCTCGAAGCCGGGAAAAGTCTCGCCGAGCGTCGGCAGCTCCGGCAGCTGCGCCAGCCGCTGCTTGCCGCCGGTGGCGAGCGCCTTCACCCTGCCGCTTTGCACGTGCGGCAGGATCAGCGGGGTGGACATGATCGCGATGTCGACCTGGTTGCCGAGCAACGCCTGGATCATCGGCCCGCCGCCTTTGTACGGCACATGCGTCATGCGGATTCCGGCGTGCTGCTCCAGGAGCAGCGCCCCCATGTGATTCGAGCTGCCGGCGCCGGCGGTGGCATAGGTCACCCTGCCCGCGTCGGCCTTGGCGCGCGCCACCAGCTGCGCCACGGTCGTGGGCGGAAAGCTCGAAACCGCGACCAGCATGCTGGGCGAGGTCACCATCAGCATGATGTGGTCGAGCGTGCGAAGAGGATCGACCGCCTGCCGGTAGAGGTGGTGGTTGACGGCATGGGTGTCGAATACCAGCAGCAGCGTATAGCCGTCGGGCGCCGAGCGCGCCGCCTCCGCGGTGCCGATCGAGCCGCCGGCGCCGCCCCGATAGTCGACGATCACCTGCTGGCCGAGGAATTCCTGGAATTTCGGCTGCACGATGCGCGCGATCAGGTCCGCGGTGCCGCCGGGCGGAAACGGCACGATCAGCCGCACCGGCTTCGCCGGGTAGCCCTGCGCAAAGGCCAGGCAGGGAAGCGCCGCGAGGAGCAGAAGAATCCTCTTCATGGCCGCATCCTCGCTTCGATTTCTGCGCGCCACTGCTCGACCGGCTTGAAGTCCGGCTGCCGGCGCGCCTGCGCCTCGGTCCAGGCCCACAGCTCGGAATCAGGGAGCTGCAGGTCCATCGGGATGCGCAGCGGCTGGCGCGCGTACCAGGGCGTGTCGAGGAACAGCTCCATGCGGTTGCCCTCGGGGTCGCGGAAATAGACCGACAGCGCATTGCCGTGGCAGATCGGCGCGATCTGGCTCACCGGCTCGCGCTGCAGGCGGAACGATATCTGGTTGATCGAGTTGAACTCGAGCTTCGCCGGGCGGCCGCTGGCGAGCACGATCTGGTGATGCTCGCGCGGATCGCGGCTCAGGAATACCAGGGTCAGCGGGCCGTCGGCTGTTTCGAGGATGCCGCGGTCGGTAACCGCAAATCCGAGCACGCGTGTGTAAAAATCCTGCATCCGGGCCGCGTCGTTCACGAACAGGCCCATGTGGCTGAACGAAAGGCTTGGAACCGGGAGCATGATGCTATGAGACTCGCAAGCTTCAAAACTCCAAAGGGCGCCAGCTACGGCGCAGTCACCGACAAGGGCATTGTCGATCTGGGCAGGAGGATAGGCAATCGCTTTTCCGATCTTAGGGCCTTGCTTGAAAAGAATGGCCTTGCAGAAGCGAAAAAACATCTCGCCGGCACAGCCGACTACAAGGAATCCGAGATCTCCTGGCTGCCGGTGATCCCGAATCCCGGCAAGATCGTGTGCGTCGGCCTCAATTACGAGGAGCATCGCGTCGAAACCGGCCGCGAGAAGACCGACAACCCGGCGCTGTTCCTGCGCGTCGCCGAGTCGCAGGCCGGCCACCGCCAGCCGATCCTGCGGCCGCGCGAGTCGAGCCACCTCGACTACGAGGCGGAAATCGCCCTCGTCATCGGCAAGGCAGGGAGAAGAATTTCGCAGGAAAAGTCCTGGGACCACATCGCCGGGTACAGCTGCTACAACGACGGCTCGGTGCGCGACTGGCAGCGCCATACCGTGCAGTGGACCGCGGGCAAGAATTTCGCCGCCACCGGCGGCTTCGGCCCCTGGATGGTGACCGCCGACGAGATCCCGCCGAACACCATTCTGACCCTGTCGTGCCGGCTGAACGGCGAGCGCATGCAGCACGCCGACACCGGGATGATGATTTTCAAGTTCCCGCGCCTCATCGAGTACATCTCGGCCTTCACGCCGCTCGCCGCCGGCGACGTGATCGTCACCGGCACTCCGGGCGGGGTGGGCGCGAGACGCACCCCGCCGATCTGGATGAAGCCGGGCGACACGGTCGAGATCGAGGTCGACAAGGTCGGCGTGCTGAGTAACACCATCGGGGAAGGGTGATGGGCCGGGGTTTGCTTTTTTTGCTTGGCATTTTTTATGCAACGGCAGTTTTCTCTCAGACCTATCCCACAAAACCCGTCCGCCTGATCGTTTCCTTTCCGCCGGGTGGCAGCTCCGACCTGATGGCGCGCGCCATCGCGCCGCGGCTGGCGGAGCGGCTCGGGCAGCAGGTCGTGGTCGAGAACCGCCCCGGCGCCGGCGGCAACATAGGCGTCGATGCCGTGGCGAAGAGCGCGCCCGACGGACATACGATCGGCGTCGCGGCGGCCGGCGCGCTCTCCTCCAACCTGAGCCTCTATCCGAGCATGCCGTTCCATCCGGAGAAGGACCTCGCGCCGATCTCGCTGATGGCGATGATCCCGTTCTTTCTGATCGCCAATCCTTCGCTGCCTTTCACGAATCTCAAGGAATTAATTTCATTTTCAAAATCAAAACCGGGAAACCTGTCATACGGCCACGGCGGCAACGGCTCGACCATGCATCTGTGCGGCGAGCTGTTCAACATGATGGCCGGTCTGCAGCTCCAGGCGGTGCCCTACAAAGGCAGCGGGCCCGTGTCGAGCGACGTGCTTGGCGGCCAGGTGCCGCTCGGCTTCGTCGACGTGCCCTCGGCCATCGCCAACGTCAGGGCAGGCAGGTTGCGCGCCCTGGCCGTCACTTCCAGGAAGCGCATCTCGGCCGCGCCGGAGGTGCCGACTTTCGAGGAGGCCGGCGTCCCCGGCTACGAGGCCGTCGGCTGGTTCGGCGTGGTCGCGCCGGCGGGCACGCCGCCCCGGATAGTCGACAAACTGAACAAGGAAATCGCCGACGCGCTCTCGGCCCCCGAAATCCGCGAGCGCGCGCTCGCCGCCGGCGCGGAGCCGGCGACCAGCACGCCGCAGGAGTTCGCCGCGTTCATCCGCAGCGAGATCGCGAAGTGGAAAGAAGTCATAGCAAAAGCAAAAATCAGGATCGACTAGTGGCGAGCGTCGTCATAGATGTGCACACCCACATGCTGAACAAGGAGTGGCTCGCGCTTCTCGATCAGTACGGTTCTCCCCGGTACAAGATTGAAACTGTAAAAGGCGGGCTCAAAGCCATACATCTGGACGGCGCCCCGTTCATGACGCCAGTGCCGCCGATGTTCGATTACGAGCTGCGCATCGCCAACATGACGAAAGCCGGCGTCGACATCGCGATCGTTTCGCTCACCTGCCCCAACGTCTTCTGGGGCGGCGCCGAGGTCAGCCTGCGGGCGGCGCGCATCATGAACGACGACATGGCGAAGGCGCAGCAGCAATGGCCCGAGCGGATCCGGTGGTTCGCTTCACTGCCGTGGCAATACGAAGATCTCGCCATAAGGGAGCTGGACAGGGCATGCGCAGGCGGCGCCGTAGGTGTAATGGTGCTGGCAAACATCGATGGCAAGGCTTTGACTGATACTTCCTTCAAAAAAATCTGGTCGGAAATCGACCGGCGCGCCCTCCCCGTCCTGGTGCACCCGACCGCGCCGCCCGGCGTCGGCGAGATGGCAATGCACGAATTCCAGCTCACCGCGCCGATCGGCTTCATCTTCGACACTTCGCTCGCGGTCGCGCGCTGCATCTACGACGGCTTCTTCGACCGCTATCCGGGCCTGAAGCTGATCGCCGCGCACGGCGGCGGCGCCCTGCCCTACCTCATCGGCCGCATGGACATCTGCTGGCGCAACATCCCCGCGGCCGCTGCGAAAACCAGAAAACCGCCCAGTGAATACATGCGCAGCATCTATGTCGACACGGTGGTCTTCCGGCAGGACGCGGTCGAGATGTGCGTCTCGGTCTGCGGTGAGGACAACGTGCTCTACGGCTCCGACTACCCGCACACCATTGGCGACATGGCAGGCTGTCTTTCCAGGGTAAACAATCTCGGAAAGGCGAAAAACAAGGTCAGAGGCGGCAACGCGCGCCGGATTTTCCGACTCTAGTAGACGGTCTCCACCGGGACGCCGAACTGGTAGCCGACGCCGCGCTCGGTGCGGATGTAGGACGGATTGGCCACATCCTTCTCGATCTTGCGGCGCAGCCGCATGATCTGCACGTCGACCGAGCGGTTGTAGACCTCGTCGTTGTGCAGGCGCGAAAGGTCCAGCAGCTGGTCGCGCGACAGGATGCGCTGCGGCGCTCCGAGCATGACCACCAGCAGGCTGAACTCGCCGTTGCTGAGCGCCACCGCGCGGCCTTCGCGGTCGATCAGGCGGCGGGTATTGAGGTTGAGCTCCCAGCCGTCGAAGCGGTAGGCGCGGATCCCCTCCGGCTTGCCCTGCCGCACTTCGGCGCGCCGGCGGCGCAGAATCGTGCGGATGCGCGCCAGAAGCTCGCGCGGGCTGAAAGGTTTGGTGAGGTAGTCGTCGGCGCCGAGCTCGAGACCCATCACGCGGTCGGCTTCCTCGCTGCGCCCGGTCAGCATGACGATGGGGATCTCGGACTCGTCTCGCAGGCGCCGCGCCAGGGCCATGCCGTCCTCGCCCCTGAGCTTGAGGTCGAGAACCACCAGGTCGACCACCTGGTCGGCGAGGATCGCCTGCATCGCCTTGCCGTCCGCGACCGCGCTGACCCGCAGCTCGTTGCCGGCGAGATAGTCGGTCACCAGCTCGCGGATCGACGGGTCGTCGTCGACGAGCAGCACGTGGGGCAGCGCCGCCTGCGTGGAACCCTGGGGCTGGATGCTCATGGTCGTCCCGATGCTCATGGCGGCGCAGTCTAGCCAGCGCCTTGCGGCGCCGGTTACAGCTGTAATACTCACCGCCCGACGGTGTAAATTACACGCAATTTCAGAACTGTGGAATGTTCGGGTGAGCGAAGCGCCGAAATCCCCGGAAGTCCTGGTCATCGACGACGACGAGATCATGCGCGATCTGGTCGCCGACTGGCTGGAGGCGGCCGGCTACGCGGTGCGCAAGGCCACCAGCTGCCGCGCGTGGATTGGCCAGCTCCTCGGCCGGCAGTCCCCGGCCCTGATCGTCACCGACATGCTGATGCCCGGGCCTTGCGGCAGCGACGCGATCGCCAAGCTGAAGAAGCAGCACCCCGGGACCGCGCTCATCGCCATGTCCGGCCAGTTCAATTCCGGCCAGGGCCTGAGCGCCGAGGCGGCGCTCGCCGCCGGGGCGGACCGCGCGCTCGCCAAGCCGGTGAAGCGCGCCGACCTGCTGCGCGCGGCGGCCGAGCTGGTCGGTGCTCCGGTCCGCTAGGCGAGGAATGGCGGGCACCGGGCTGCGCGGCGCGCTCGCGGGAATCTCGCTCACTCGCGCGCTGGTCGGGCTGGGCTTTCTCCTGGTCGCGATCAACATCGGATC
>Ga0137381_10004147_pt1 | contig 10449 bp, 8 predicted proteins | sample SagtaG_16_FD_104808 | JGI IMG/M metagenome (GOLD analysis project Ga0137381, IMG submission 104808) | Vadose zone soil microbial communities from Sagehorn Ranch, Mendocino, California, USA - Sage2_L_115_16 metaG | ecosystem: Environmental > Terrestrial > Soil > Vadose zone | place: USA... | reverse complement strand
CGCGGGCGCCTCGCCACCGCCCACGGCGTCGTCGACACGCCCGCGTTCATGCCCGTGGGCACTCGCGCGACGGTCAAAGGCCTGGCCCCGGACGATCTCGCCGCCGTGGGGGCGCAGGTCGTGCTCGGCAACACCTATCATCTCTTTCTTCGCCCCGGACACGAGGTGGTGCGCGATCTCGGGGGGCTGCACCACTTCATGGGCTGGGACGGCACGATCCTCACCGACTCCGGCGGTTTCCAGGTGTGGAGTCTCGCCAAGCTGCGGCGGATCAGCGAGGACGGCGTGACGTTTCGCTCGCCCGTCGACGGCTCGAGCCATTTCCTGTCGCCGGAGCTCGTGATCGATGTCCAGCAGGCGCTCGGCGCCGACATCGTCCATCCGCTCGACGAGTGCCTGGCGTATCCGTCGACGCGCGAGGAGACCCAGCGCTCGCTGGAGCTGACGCTGCGCTGGGCGCGCCGCGCCCGCGATCGCCAGCGCGCGACCGGCGCCCCCGCGCAGGCGCTCTTCGGCATCGTCCAGGGGGGTGCGCACGCCGACTTGCGCGCGCGGGCCGCGGACGAGACGGTCGCGCTCGATTTCGACGGCTACGCGATCGGCGGCATGGCCGTCGGCGAGCCCCGGCGCGCGATGTACGAGCTGACCGCGCTCGTCGCCGAGCGCCTCCCGTCCGCGCGGCCCCGGTACCTGATGGGCGTGGGCAAGCCCGGCGACCTGTTCGAATCCGTCGCGCGCGGCGTCGACATGTTCGATTGCGTCCTGCCCACGCGCAACGCGCGCAACGGCCAGTGCTTCACCTGGGACGGCCCCGTCGTGATCAAGCACGCGCGCTGGACGCGCGATCCGGAGCCGCTCGCGCGGGACTGCGCCTGCTACGCGTGCCGGAACTTCTCGCGCGCCTACCTCCGCCACCTCTTCGTGAGCGACGAGCTGCTCGCGTACCGCCTCTTGTCGCTGCACAACGTGCGCTTCTTCCTCGATCTCATGGCGGCGATGCGCGATGCGATCGCGGCGCGCGCGTTCGAGGCTTTCCGCACTCGGTTTTTCGCGCGCTATGGGGTATCATCCGTGGACGTTTCCACCGACGAGCGCGAACGCGGGGAGGTCTGAGCGGCGATGAACGGAGGCGGGCAGCTCTACAGCTTCGTCTCCATGATGGCGGTCATGTTCGCCATCGCTTACTTCCTCATGATTCGCCCGCAGCAGAAGCAGCGGCAGGAGCGTGAGCGGATGCTCGGCACCCTCAAGCGGGGCGATCGCGTGGTCACCACGAGCGGGATCTTCGGAACCGTCGTCCAGGTGACCGATCACACGGTGACGCTGCGGGTCGCGGACCAGGTCAAGCTCGAGTTCGAGCGCGCCTCGGTGGGGCGCGTCGTGGAGGCCCAGGGCGACAAGGATGCGTAGGAATCTCGGAACGCGCATCGGCATCGTCGTCGTCGCTCTGCTCGGCTCCCTCTGGTATCTCTACCCACCCGCGAAGGCGATCAACCTCGGCCTCGATCTCCAGGGCGGCATCCACCTCGTGCTCGGCGTGGACACGCCCAAGGCGCTCGCCGCGCAGACCGACCGTGCCGCCGAGGACTTCAAGAGCGCGCTCGAGCGCAAGGGGATCGGCGTCAAGCGCGTGGCGCGCGAGAGCGACACGGCGTTCGTCGTCGAGCTGTCGTCGCCGTCGGCGTGGAACGACGCCCTGACCGTGGCCTCCGAGTTCTCGACGTTCGAGCGGAAGGCGGATGACCCGGGGGTGGGCCGCTTCACGCTCGCCATGAGCGAGCGGCGCGCGCGCGAGCTCGCCGACTCCTCGGTCCGGCAGGGCGTCGAGACCATCCGCAACCGCGTGGATCAGTTCGGTGTCGCCGAGCCCACGATCACGCGGCAGGGGGAGGACCGGATCCTGATCCAGCTGCCGGGAGTCCAGGACCCGGCGCGGGCCAAGGCGCTGATCGGCAAGACCGCGCTGCTCGAGTTCAAGCTGCTCGACGAGCGCGCGTCCGTCGAGGATGCGCTCGCCGGGCGGATTCCCGACGGTGACGAGCTCCTCTACAGCCGCCGCGTGGACCCCCAGACGAAGACGGAGCGCAAGATCCCCTACGTCATCCAGAAGCGGACGCTCCTCACCGGCGGCGAGCTCAATCGTGCCGAGGTGCAGTCCGACCCGAACGCGCCGAACAACTGGCAGGTCTCGATCGAGTTCAACTCGGTCGGCACGCGCATCTTCGGCGAGGTGACCGAGCAGAGCGTCGGACGCCAGCTCGCGATCATTCTCGACGGCAACGTGTACTCGGCGCCCCGCATCAACGAGCGCATCCCCGGCGGCCGCGCCGTGATCACCGGGCAGTTCAGCGTGGAGGAGGCGCGCGACCTGGCGATCGTGCTGCGGGCGGGCGCGCTGCCCGCGCCCGTCACCGTGCTCGAGGAGCGCACCGTCGGCCCCTCGCTCGGCGCCGATTCGATCCGCCAGGGCATGATCGCGATCCTCGCCTCGGCCGGCGTCGTGGCGCTCTTCATGCTGCTCTACTACCGGCTCTCCGGCTTCATCGCCGACGTCGCGCTGGTGCTGAACCTCCTCATCCTGCTCGCCTGCATGGCCGCGTTCGGCGCGACCCTCACGCTGCCCGGGATCGCCGGCATCGCGCTGACGATCGGCATGGCGGTGGACACGAACATCCTGATTTTCGAGCGGATCCGGGAGGAGCTGCGGGTGGGGAAGACGCCGCGTTCGGCCATCGACGCGGGCTTCGCGCGCGCGCTCCGCACGATCATCGACACCCACCTCACGGTCATGGTCACGGCGGCGATCCTGTACAACTTCGGCACGGGCCCGGTGAAGGGCTTCGCCGTCTCCCTCTTCGTCGGCCTCGCCGCGAGCCTCTTCACCGCCTACTTCTTCACGCGGCTGCTCTTCGACCTCGTCTACATGGGGCGTCGAAAGGTCGAGTCGGTCTCGATATGATCGAGATCTTCCGCAACCCGGCGTACGACTTCATCGGCAAGCGCAAGTGGGCGTACATCGTCTCGATCGCGTTCACGCTGCTCGGGCTCGTCTCGCTCGCGACCCGGGGACTCCACTACGACATCGACTTCACCGGCGGCACGCTGATCCAGGTGCGCTTCGAGCAGGCGCCGAGCGTGGCGACGATCCGCGCCGGTCTCGGGCGGATCGGCCTCGCCGAGGGCGTCATCCAGGAGTATGGCGACGCGCGGGAGTTCATCGTCCGCGTGCCGCTCACCGCGCTGTCCTCCGAGGAGGTCTCGAGAAGGGTGCGCGAAGCGCTCGCCCAGGAGGCGTCGCTGGGGAAGCTCGAGATCCGGCGCGTGGAGTTCGTCGGGCCCCAGGTGGGCAAGGAGCTGCAACTGCAGGCCGTGTACGCGGTGTTCGCGGGGCTCGTCGGCATCCTGCTCTACATCGCCATCCGCTTCGACCTGAAGGGCGGCGTCGCCGCCGTCATCGCCGTGTTCCACGACGTGCTCGTGTGCCTCGGCGCGCTGTCGCTCACCGGTCGCGAGTTCTCGCTGCCCGTCCTGGCCGCGCTCCTGACGATCATCGGCTTCTCCGTCAACGACACGATCGTCGCCTACGACCGGCTGCGCGAGAACCGCGGCAAGTTCGCGACGAAGGGCAAGCCGTTCGCCCTGCAGATGAACGACGCGGTCAACCAGACCCTCTCGCGGACCATCCTCACGTCGCTCACCGTGTTCTTCTCGGCGGCCATCTTGTTTGCTTTCGGCGGCCGGACGCTCGAGGACTTCGCTTTCGTCCTCTTCGTCGGCGTCATCACCGGCACCTACTCGACGACGTACGTGGCCGCCGCGCTCGTCGTGGACTGGACGCAGCACGTCGAGGGGCGTCTCGGGCGCGGAAAAAAGGCCGTCGCGAAGGCCTGAGCGGGGCGTAAAATCGTATGCTTAATCAGAGGATAGACGTTTGTGACGCCCCTAGAGACCCTCGTCGAGGAGATTCCGAAGTACCAGCCGGGCGCGGACCTGGAGCCGCTCCAGCGCGCCTACCGGTTCTCTGAGGCCTCGCACCGGGGCCAGCAGCGCGCCTCCGGCGAGCCGTACCTCTCGCACCCCCTCGAGGTCGCCCGCCTCCTCGTCGACTTCAAGATGGACGTCACCACGGTGACGGCCGGCCTGCTCCATGACGTCCTGGAGGACACGCCGACCACCAAGGCCGACCTCGAGCGCGAGTTCGGCCGGGAGATCGCCGACCTGGTGGACGGCGTCACCAAGATCGGCAAGCTCGCCTTCTCGTCGCGCGAGGAACGGCAGGCCGAGAACTTCCGCAAGATGCTGGTTGCGATGGCGCGCGACCTGCGCGTGCTCATGATCAAGCTCGCCGACCGGCTCCACAACATGCGGACGCTCGACTACCTGCCGCCCGACAAGGCACGGAAGATCGGGCAGGAGACGCTGGACATCTACGCGCCGCTTGCGCACCGCCTCGGCATGGCCAAGGTCAAGGCCGAGCTCGAGGACCTGGCGCTCCGGGCGCTGAGTCCCGAGGACTACCAGGACCTCATGCGCCGCGTCGCGAAGCGACGGCTCGAGCGCGAGGCCGACATCAACCAGGTCATCGCGATCCTCGATCGCAAGCTCTCCGAGGTGGGCGTCGAGGCGCAGATCCGCGGCCGACCCAAGCACTTCTACTCGATCTGGAAGAAGATGCATGATCAGGGTCGAGAGTTCGACGAAATCTATGATCTGACGGCCGTTCGGGTGATCACGGGCTCCGTTCGTGATTGTTACGGCTCGTTGGGCGTCGTCCACTCGCTCTGGAAGCCCGTCCAGGGCCGGTTCAAGGACTTCGTCGCGATGCCCAAGGTCAACATGTACCAGTCGCTCCACACGACGGTGATCGGGCCCAAGGGCGATCCCGTCGAGATCCAGATCCGCACGTGGGAGATGCACCGGATCGCCGAGGAGGGCATCGCGGCCCACTGGCTCTACAAGGAGCGGAGAGCGGGCAAGGACAAGCTCGACGAGTCGCTGGTGTGGCTTCGCCAGCTCCTCGAGACGCAGCAAGACACGAAAGACGCGCGCGAATTCCTCGACACGGTGCGAGTGGATCTCTTCCCGGAGGAGGTCTACGTCTTCACGCCCAAGGGTGACGTCAAGGCCCTGCCGGACGAGGCGACGCCGATCGACTTCGCGTACGCGGTCCACACCAAGGTCGGCGAGCGCTGCGTCGGCGCGAAGGTCAACGGCAAGCTCGTGCCGCTCCGATACACGCTCAAGCAGGGCGACATCGTCGAGATCGTCACGTCGCCCAACCAGCACCCGAGCCGCGACTGGCTCAAGATCGTCAAGTCGTCCCGGGCGCGCGCGAAGATCAACCAGTGGCTCAAGATCGAGGAGCGCGCGCGCTCGATCGAGCTCGGGCGCGAGCTCTTCGAGCGCGAGGCGCGCAAGTACCGGTTGAATCCGGCGACGCTGCTGGGTGGGGACGAGCTGCGGAAGATCGTCGCCGACCTCGGATACGCGACGAGCGACGATCTGCTGGCCGCCATCGGGTACGGCAAGGCGTCGGTCCACCAGCTGCTGAACAAGCTCGCGCCGGGCGCGACATCGGAGGCGGCGGAGCGGCCGAAAGCCGAGACGCGCCCGAAGGCCGAGCAGGGGGTCCGGATCCGCGGGGTGGACGATCTCCTCGTCCGCTTCGCCCGCTGCTGCAACCCGCTGCCGGGTGACCAGATCGTCGGCTTTATCACGCGGGGCCGCGGCCTGACGGTGCACGCGCGCGACTGCCTGACGGTCGCCAAGAGCGTGCTCGACCGCGAGCGGCTGATCAACGTCGAGTGGGACGTGGAGGAGCCCGCCTCGCGGCCGGTTCGCATCGCCGTGTACATCGGGCGCGACCGGCCGGGGCTCCTCTCGGAGATCACGGGCGCGATCTCCTCCCGGAACGGCAACATCACAAAGGCCGAGGTCACCGTCACCGACGACCGGCGCGGCATCAACCACTTCGTCGTCGAGGTGGCCGACCTGCGCCAGCTGCAGGAGATCATGACGGCCATCCGCGAGGTGCCGGACGTGATGAATGTCGAGCGCGTCCGCGGCCTCTAGCGCCGCCCCGCAGGAGGGGGCGGGGCGGTGATGACGCGACGGCAGTTCGAAGCGCTCGTCGAGCGCGCGCTGCGCCGCCTGCCGCGGAAGTTCAAGGACAAGCTCGCCAACATCGCCGTGGTCGTCGAGGGGTGGCCCGACGCCGAGACGCTCGCCGACCTCGAGATCGAGCCGCCCGACACGCTCTACGGCCTCTACCGGGGCGTCGACCTCACGCACCGGGACTCCTCGTACGGTAACGTGCTGCCGGACACGGTCACGATCTACCAGGGGCCCATCGAGGAGGACGCGTACGACGAGCAGGAGATGATCGAGATGGTGCGCGAGACGGTCATGCACGAGATCGGGCACTACTTTGGGCTCGACGACGAGACCATGCACCGCATCGAGGATGAGTAGTCACATGGGGGGCCCCGAAACGGCCCCCCATGTGACGGTGGGACGGGTTCTGGTCGAGGCTCTGGCGACGGTCGCGTCACGCTACGGGCCCGAGGCGCGGAAGGAGAAGCTTCGGATCCTCGAGGCCCTCGAGGGAGAGCGGCTGCGTCATGCCGCCGCCCTTCTGCGGCTGCACGAGACGCTGTGCTTCCTCCAGGCGTATCCGGACGATCCGGGGGTCCTCGCCGCCGTCGACCGGGCGCTCGACGCGTTCCCGGCCCGCGTACGGGCCCTGGCGGACGCCGGACGCGCCCGTCTCCGCGACTCCGGCGTCGCGGAGGCGCCGCTCGACTATCCGTTCGGCCTGCCGATGGCGCGCTGGCTCGCGCGGCGGTTCCCCGGTGAGTGTGAAATCGCCTGGGACCGCTTCGACGACGCCGACCGCCTGGACGAGACTCTGGCGCTGTTGGCGAGCCCCGCCGAGGGCGACGCCTTCAGCGAGGGCGGGATCGGCTGGAGAGCCTGGCTCCGTGTCGCCAAGGGCGGCCGCCGGATGAGCGACCTCCGGCTCATCCTCGAAGTGTTCGAGCACGCGGGCACCCGGGAGGAGACGCGCGACTGGCTCTTCGAGAGCCTCGGCCTGCCGGTCCTCTGGACGCCCCGCGGCGCCGCGGCCTCGCGCACGTTGGCGCGACTCGCGCCCGCGCGCGTTTTCTTTCACGACGACGATCTCGAGCGTCGCGGCCCGGGCCTCGTCGAGGCGCTCGCCGGACCGCAGCCGTCGGTCCGCCGCGCGCCGCGCGCCCTCGCCGAACGGGTGATCGACACCGCCCGCGTCGCGATGGCGACACGCCAGCGCGAGCTCCACGCCTTCTCGTACCCGAACCCCGACGATGTCCTCGTCGCGGACGTCGGCCGGGGCGTTCGGATCTTCTTCGTCGGGATCCGGCCCGGCTTTCGACTACCCCTCGAGGCCTACTACGCCTATCTCGCGCTGAAGAACGGCGTGCCCGTCGCCTACGGGGGCGGCTGGGCGCTCTTCGGCACGCTCGACTTCGCGATCAACATCTTCGCCTCGTTCCGTCAGGGGGAGTCGGTGTTCCTCGCGACGCAGCTCCTGCGGGTCTACCGGCGGGTCTTCGGCATGCGGACGATCGTCGTCGACCGATACCAGCTCGGCCACGAGAGCGCCGAGGCGCTGCAGTCGGGCTCCTTTTACTTCTACCACCGGCTCGGCTTCCGACCGCGGCGGCCGGAGATCCTCCGCGTGCTGGAGACCGAGTGCGCGCGGATCGCGGCCGACCCGGGGTATAGATCGCCGGTCCCGGTCCTCAAGCGGCTGGCGGGCGACGAGGTCTTCCTGACACTCCCCGGCGGCGATCCGGAGCCGGAGAAGCGACTGCGCGCGACCGACGTCGCGACACTGGTCGCGCGCTACGTGGCGCGGGAGTTCGGCGGCGACCGGCGGGCGGCCACGCGCGAGTCGGCGCGGCACGTGGCTCGCGCTCTCGGCGTGCGGGGCGTGGGGGGGTGGCGCGTGGAGGAGCGGCGCGCCTTCGAGCACCTGTCGCTCGTCGCCGCGCTCGTGCCCGACCTGGCCCGTTGGCCGTCGTCCGACCGGGCGGCGCTCGTCGGCCTGATGCGAGCCAAGGGCGTGGCATCCGAGCGGGTGTATGCGCGCCACCTGGACCACCACCGCCGGCTGTACCTGGTCCTCCGGCGGCTCGCCCAGTCCTGAGGGCGCGGCCCCTAACTTTACTCTTGACTTGAAGTTTCAATACTTCGTATGGTTTCAGCAGGTGCTGAAAGACATGGAGCGAGCGAAACATGCTGAAACCCGAGGAGATTCGCCGGCAGGTAGGCCAACGGCTCCGCGAGCTCCTCGGGCGGGCGGTGAAGGGGTGGGAGGAGATCCCCAGGCCCCGCATACGCAGCCAGGTCGGGGACTTGCTCGTCAAGTTCCGACTCGGCGACCAGGAGCGCACGCTGGTCGTTGAGGTCAGCTCTCTCGGTCAGCCGCGTCAGATTCGGGCGTCCGTGACGCGCCTGGCGGAGTTGCGGCGGGAGCTGCCCGGGGTGTACCCGGTCGCGGGCGCCGTCTACATCTCTCCGCAGAGTGCCCGAATCCTACGGGACCACAACCTCGGCTATGTGGACCTGTCGGGCAACTGCTACCTCGCCCTCGACCAGGTCCTGATCGAGAAGGAAGGCAAGCGCAACGTGCGCCCCTCGACGCGCCCCCTGCGCTCGCTCTTCGCCCCGCGCGCCACGCGCGTCGTACGCGCCTTGCTCGCCGAGCCGGCTCGCGCGTGGCGGCTCGAGGAGCTCGCCAGGGCCGCCCAAGTCAGCCTCGGCCACTCGCACAACGTCGTCAGCAGCCTGGAAGATCTGCGCTGGGCCGAGCGCGACGACGCCCAGCGGATCCACCCGACCAAACCCGCCGACCTGCTCGAGGCCTGGTGCGAGTCCTACACGTACCGGGCGAACGAGATCACCTCGTACTTCGTCCCCGAGCGGATCACGCGGAAGTTCATGAGCGAGGTGGCCCGCGCCGCGGCGGGCGAGGGGCGACGCTACGCGTTCACGCTGAACGCCGGGCTCTCGCTCGTCGCCCCGCAGCCGCGCGTGCCGCAGGTGCACTGCTATCTCGACGGCGATCCGGCGCCGCTCGCCGCGGCGCTCGGGCTGCGGCCGGCGGCCGAGGCGGACGGCGCGCTCCACGTACTGGCGCCCTACGACCCCGGAGTCTTCTACGGCGTGCTGGAGAAGGGCGGGCTGAAGGTGGTCTGCCTGCCGCAGCTCTACGCCGACCTCGTGCACTACGAGCGCCGCGGCGCCGAGCAGGCGGAGCACCTGCGCCGCGAGGCGATGGGTTTCTAGCGCGGCGACATCTCGCTGTAAAAAGGAGGTGAGATCCTCGATGGCGAAGAAGAAGGCGACCAAAAAGAAGAAGAAGAAGTAGTACGTGCGTCACTCTTGGTGGGGGGTGGCGGCCTCCCACCAGACACCAAACGGGAGGGGGGCGGCGCCCCCTCCCGTTTGTGCTTAAATGACTTTCGTGACCTTGCCCGCCTTGAGGCAGCGGGTGCACACGCGCATGCGTGTGGCCTTCCCGCCGACGAGAGCGCGCATCGAGACGAGATTCGGCAGCCAGCGCCGGCGCGTGAGCTTGTGCGCGTGGCTGATCGTGTTGCCGACGGCGGGACCCTTCCCGCAGACGTCGCACCGCTGGGCCATGATCGCTCCTTGAGGGTGGAGGTATTCGCGACGAAGCGAGTTCTCTGTATAGCACGGTGACCGCGGTCAGGCAAACGCGCGAGGTCGGGCTCGCGACGCCGCTCCAGTTCGTCAAGGGCGTCGGGCCGAGACTCGGGGCGCTCCTCGCCAAGAAGGAGCTGCGCACCGTGCAGGACGCCCTCTTCTTCGTCCCGATCCGGCACGAGGACCGCACGCGCCCGACACCGCTCGCGTCGCTCCAGGAGGGGCAGACGGTCACGGCCGAGGGCGTGGTCGCCGGCATCAGCCCACCGCCGCCCCGCCGGTCGCGCGGCCCTCTGGTCGTGCTGCTCCGCGACGAGAGCGGCTTCGCCCCGACGGTCTTCTTCGGCCGGCCCTATCTCGTGCGCGTCCTCAAGCGTGGCCAGCGGATGTTCGTTCACGGCCGCGTCCGTCGCTGGGAGCGTCGGCTCCAGATCGATGCCGACGACTACGAGGCCGTCGAGTCGGACGCCCCCGACCGCCTGCACACGGGACGGCTCGTGCCCGTCTACTCCGTCACCGAGGGTTTGCGCCAGGGATGGCTACGCCGGGTGATGTGGAACCTCGTCGAGGAGTTCGCCGCGCGGGCGCCCGAGACCCTCCCCGAGGCCCTGCTGGCGCGCCGACGGCTGCCGGCGCTCGCGCGGACGCTCCGCGACGCCCACTTTCCCGGGACGGAGGCGGCGCTCGCCACGGCGCGCCAGCGCGTCGCGTACGAGGATCTGCTGATGCTGCAGCTCG
>Ga0137381_10004144_pt1 | contig 10456 bp, 10 predicted proteins | sample SagtaG_16_FD_104808 | JGI IMG/M metagenome (GOLD analysis project Ga0137381, IMG submission 104808) | Vadose zone soil microbial communities from Sagehorn Ranch, Mendocino, California, USA - Sage2_L_115_16 metaG | ecosystem: Environmental > Terrestrial > Soil > Vadose zone | place: USA... | reverse complement strand
CTCACTACGAGTTACAGTTTCACCGTCTCGCAGAGGCTGCCGTTCTTCTCTTCTTTGCTCGAAATATCCTACGTGGGCAACCAGAGCAAGTATGGGCTGAACCAGAACGGTGTGGGGACCAATGCCAACATCGTGCCGGCCGGAACCGTCTTCGGAAAAGGCAAGGATCCGTCATCGTTTAACAACGGAGCTGAATACCAGTTTGCCTCATTCCCGGTTTACCAGGTAATCAGTGTCGCGAACCATAATTTGTATTCCAACTACAACGCTCTGCAAGTGAGCTGGGTGCGCCAGAAGGGAAACTATGACATCGCCTTCAATTACACCTACAGCAAGGCGCTGGGAATCGTAGGCGGGGACCAATTGAACTTGAATAACGACTATGGCGCAGAGCCTTTCGATCGCCGCCACCTATTCAACGCGGCGTACTCGATCGAACTGCCAAAGATGGTTCACAACAACAAGGCGCTGGAAGGCGTCGTCGACGGCTGGCAGATTTCGGGCATTACTTCGGTGCAAAGCGGCGTCAATCTGACGGGAAACTCCAACAGCGGGAACTTCAACGCAGCAGGGAATATTAGTAACTCAGTTTCGGTAGGCACTTGTCCTGGCGTGCCGCCAGCGTGCGTTCCGTACTCCCTGGTAACGCAGAACCAGTTCAGTTCGAATATCACGAACCTATCGATCAACGGCACGGACCAGATTCCATTGATGCCGATCCTCACCTGCGATCCGAGGAAGAATCTTGGCCCCAATCAGTTTATAAACGGGAACTGCTTCTCCATTCCGACGGTGCCGGGCAAAAACGGGCCGATCGTGTTACCTGAGTTTTTCGGGCCGTGGTTCTGGACGAGCGATCTCTCGCTCTTCAAGAACTTCCAGATAGGCGAGCGGAAAAAATTCCAGTTCCGCTTCTCTGCCTATAACTTCATGAACCATCCGCTGTGGTCGTTCGCTGGGCAAGGCCCGGGCTCCAGCGATTTGAATCTCAACTTCGGCCCGACCGCAACTGGGCAGGCACAAACCAACTCGGGCTTTGGTGTGACGCCTATCAAGATAGGCAATCGCATCGTCCAACTTGCATTGAAGTTCTACTTCTAGCTCTCTCTGGCGGAGGGCCCAGTTACTCTCGAGCCGGGCGCTTTCGCTATACTGTTGTAGGGCCAAGATATGGGAAGCCGTTCAGCTTCGAGCTTAGCAGTGTGTGTGACTCGGCGAATGCTGTACGGCCTTTGGTTTTTTGCACTGTCCGCAGGCGTCTTGGCCGGTCAAACGCACCGGGCTCCCGGAGAAATCTTAAAAGAAGCGGCGTCGCTTCACCGGGCTGGCCAGCTAGAGCAAGCGATTGAAGACTACCGTCTGTTCCTCGAAAAATATCCTTATGTTGCGACCGTTCGGTCGGACCTCGGAGCCGCGTTGGCAGCCGCAGGGCGTTACGAAGAAGCCATTGCCGAGTACAAGCGCGCGCTGCAACTGAAACCGCTCCCACAGGTCCGGCTTAACCTGGCTCTTGCCTACTACAAGACCGCGAGGCTTTCCTTGGCGGTTAAAGAGCTCAAGAAAGTGCGCGAGGAAATGCCGGGTGACCTGCGGCCCGTGATGCTTGAGGCGGACTGCGATCTGCGGCTAGGGGAAAACAAGAAGGTGATCGAGCTCTTGGCTCCGGTGCAGAAAACGAACAGAGACGATCTGGCGATCGTCTATATGCTCGGGACCGCGCTGGTTCGCGGCGGACAAACGGAGAAGGGGCAGATTCTGATCGACAGGATTTTGAAGAATGGCGATTCGGCAGAGGCGCAGCTTCTGCTGGGCACGACAAAGCTGATGGTGAATGATTTCTCAGGAGCGCTGGCTGATCTGCAAAAGGCGGTGGAGCTGAATCCAAACCTTCCGGAGGTGTACGCCTACTACGGCACCGCGTTGCTCTCCACGGGGGATCAAGCTGGGGCGCAGGAAGCTTTCGAACACGCCCTGCGAGATGATCCCAACAACTTCGATGCGAATTTGAGAATGGGAATGTTGCTTCGCAAGGACGAAAAATACGACGAGGCGCTAAAGTATATCCACCATGCGCTGGAGATACGGCCCGGTGATGTGGGGGTCCGCTACCAGATAGCCTCCATTGAAATGTCGCTCGGCCAAGTGAACGAAGCGCGCGGTCACCTGGAGTCGTTGGTTGCCGAGGCGCCGAATTTTACCGAGGCGCACGTTTCACTGGCGACGGCCTACTATCGCGAAAAGAGGAAGGCCGACGGTGACCGAGAGCGTGCCATCGTCGAGAAACTGAACGCCGAGAAGCAGGCTAACGAAAAAGGGGTAAAGGTCGCGCAATGAAACCGCTGAGGTTGGGCTTTCTCATCGTTGCCCTTCTTCCCTCTTACGTTGCGGTGGCGCAAACGAAGAGCGCTCCACAAGGGAAAGCAGCCGGCGCGGCGAATGCCTCCGGCTTCGAAGCGCTGGTCAAGAAAGCGGAAGCTGCCCGGGAAGCAGATCAAACCGACGAAGCCATCCGCTTGTACACGCAAGTGGTTCACATGCGGCCAGAATTCGCGGAGGGCTGGTGGTATCTAGGGATGCTTTTTTATGAGGCGGATCAGTACGCGGCCGGCCGGGCTGCCTTCCGCCACGTGACGGGCCTGAAGCCGGAAATGGCTCTGGGGTGGGCGATGCTGGGCTTGTGTGAATTCGAGACTAAGGATTTTGAAAGCGCTCTGGCTCATCTGGAGAAGGCTGATCAGCTTAAGATTCCGAGCGAGCAAGGTTTTTATGATGTTTCCAAATACCATTTCGCGCTCTTGTTGATACGGTCAGGGCGATTCGAATCGTCCGTAAAAATCATCGGTGATTTCGCCAGGCAGGGCAAGGATGGCCCGCAATTCAGCGAAGCGATGGGGCTCGCGGCGCTTCGCAAGCCGTTGCTGCCCAACGAACTCCCGCCGTTGGAACGTGAGCTGGTTCTGGATGTGGGGCATGCTATTTGCGACTCCGCCGCAAGGCGCGCAGCGGAAGCGGAGCGGGATCGCTTGGAGCTGTTGCGCAAATATCCGAACACGCCGCAAATCCATTACCTGTCCGGCACAATGGTGCTGGAGAGCGACTCCGACAAGGCATTGGAGGAATGGAATGCTGAGCTAGCGATTTCGCCCGAGCACCCGCAGGCGCTGGTGAGTATTGCAGCGGAGTACCTGAAGCGCGGCGAATATCAGACGGCTCTGCCCTACGCCAAGAAAGCGGTCGAGGCGAGCCCCAGCTATTTCGCGGCCCACGCCATCCTGGGGCAGGTACTGGCAGAGGGAGACTTGGATGTATCCCGGGGAACGCATGAACTTGAGACGGCGGTCCGGCTGGCTCCTTGGCAGCCACAGGTGCATTTCGCGCTGGGGACCGCTTACGCCAAAGGCGGCCGGAAAGCGGATGCCGCGAAGGAGCGGGAGGAGTTCTTGCGGCTGAGAGGCCAGAACGAAGTTGCTGTCTCCAAACCGTGATGAGATGGCGCCGGCAACTTCTGTGTTTGGTTCTTCCTGCAGCCGCTGCAGCACAAACCAATTCGCGTGACGTGTCTGCATGCGCCCCATGTCACGCGCAGGCGAGGTCACAGCCGGCCACGTCCATGGCGCACGCCCTCGAAACAGTTGAGGAGTGCAAAGTTCTCATCGATCATCCTGTTCTTACTGCGAAGGTAGGCAGGTACTCGTACCGGATCGAGCGCAAGAGCAGCCAGAGCAGCTATTCAGTTTCGGATGGAAACAAGACCGTGACGTTGCCCATCCGATGGGCGATGGGAGCGAGTTCCGCAATTGGCCAAACTTACGTGCTGGAGAAAGACGAGGAGTTCTATGAAAGCCGCGTCAGTTATTTCAGCGAACTGAACGGACTCGGTCCCACATTGGGCTCCGAGGGTTCTACTCCAACTGACGTCAACGAAGCCGCCGGGCGACTCATGGGCCGCGATGATAAACTGCGCTGCTTCGGGTGTCACGCTACGAACGCAACCGCGGGAAGACAGCTCACGCTGGACAAAATGACTCCTGGAGTGCAGTGCGGGCGCTGTCATGAATCCATCGAAGCGCACCTTGCAGCGATGTTGCTCGATAGTTTCGATCTGGGGACGGCAAAGGATTTGTCCAAACTCCACGGACTGTCCGCCGAGCAACTGTCTAACTTCTGCGGACAGTGTCACCGGACGTGGGAAGAAATTGCCCTGCAGGGTAACCTGAGCATTGCTAACATTCGCTTCCAGCCTTACCGTTTGACAGGCAGTAAGTGCTTCGATGCGGATGACGCACGAATTGGCTGCCTCGCGTGCCACGACCCGCACCACGAGGTGAGCAACAAATCAGTCGACTACGACGCGAAGTGCTTGTCCTGTCATGGCGGCGGGAAACCTGGCGCTAAGGCCTGCGCGGTCTCCAAAGACAAATGTGTGACCTGCCATATGCCAAAACTCGAGCTGCCCGGTTCACACCACAGGTTTTCGGATCATCGAATTCGAATCGTGAAGCCAAATGAAAAGTATCCGGGTTAGTGGGCCAGGGTCGCTGGGAGTTCAGGCGTGGGCTGTCCGCGCGCGGTTTACTGGGTTGCTGTGTCGCCCTTGGAATATAGAGGCGGCGAGCCGCAAGGCCATGGCGAGTCAGCTACACTTGTTTTACGGAAAGGAAACGAATAATGAAAAGTTCCTACAGAGTTGTGTGTTTCTGTGCCTCGGCCATCGCGTTGTCTTTTGTACCGGCAAGCTATGGCCAGCAAAACCCAACTGCACCCTCGCAAGCGCCCGCCATAAGAAAAACCAGCGAGGAGGTGCTGTTGGATGTGGTGGTACGCGACAAGAAGGGGCGTCCCGTTAACAACCTCAAACCTGAAGATTTCCAGATATTTGACAACGGTGAGCAGAAGCAAATCATAGCGTTTCGCCTCGTCCAAGGAGGTGAAGCCGTAGCCGCAGGCGGTGCGCGCACGCAACTCGATCCGCTTCGCCAGGTCCGCCTAGTGACGATGATCTTTCAGTGTTGGAACAACGACGCTCGACGGCTCGCGCATGACGCGGCGGTGGGTCTCCTGAAGGGTGAGCTTCCTCAGAACGTTTACATGGCCGTCATGACCATCGATCACAAGCTCGAAGTTCTTCAGCCCTTCACCAATGATCCTGCGCTGCTGCGGAAAGCCATCGATCGCGCTACGCGAAGCGAGAATACCGATTTCTCCTCGGATACCGCGATGGTTCAAAAACAATTGGAGCAAATGGTGGGTCCGGATACGAACGGCGCACAGTCCATCCAGGGGCAAGTCAGTAATCAGAATGCTGCCCTCGCCGCTCAGGGACGATCCGTCGACACGGCGGCGCTGGCCAACATGGCCATGGCCCAAATGGTGCTGCAGATGCTTCAAAGCGAACAAACCAATGCGGTGAAGGATGCTGGGCGGGTGAACATATTCGCCTTGCTTGACGCAGTGAAGGAGCAATACCGCCTGCCGGGACGGAAAACCATACTTTATTTTAGAGAAGGTGGTTTCGTGATACCCCAGGGAATGGAAGAGCCGTTCAAGAGCGTTATCAGCGTGGCTAATCGCTCGAACGTCAGCTTCTACGCCGTCGACGCTCGTGGTTTGACAACGGGGAGTGCCAATGCAAGCTCAATGGACGCGCTGAACAGAGCGGCGCGGTCTTCGCAGGACCAGATGGCCAGTACGGACGGCGGCCGGGCCGTGAGGTCCGACGAGGCGAAGCTCTTTGATACCAGCATCGAAAGTACGCGTGGGAACACGCAAAACACAATGGCGAATCTCGCAGAGTCCACTGGAGGAGTGCTGATTGCTAACACCAATGATTTGGGGACCCCGCTTCACAAACTCTCCGAGGACATCCAGACCTATTACGAGATCGGTTATGCTCCGGACATCAAGGCCTATGACGGTTCATTCCGTAAAATCTCTATCAAGATGAATTCGAGCGATTTGCGCGTGCAATCGCGGTCCGGGTACGTCGCTCTTCCGCCCGCGCTCGCCGCTCAGGGAAGCGTGCTGCGCGCTTACGAGGTTCCACTCCTGACAGCTTTGAGTTCAGCGGAGCTGCCCAAGACATTCGGCTATCAATCCATGCCCATGCACTTTCGGGGTGTGCAAAACCAGTCCGTGTGCGATCTGGTGCTGGATGTGCCTCTCGCCAATTTGACGTTTCAGAAGAGCGGCACGGATCAGTCGGAAGGCCGGCTCTCTTACGTTGCTTTGGTGAAAAGCGGGAGCGGCGAGGTGATTAAAAAGTTTGGGAACGATATTCCTATCCATGTGCCTAACGCAGAGCGAGATGCGCTTACGGCAGGGCACTTCATTTACACGGAACACTTCGATTTGCCACCTGGGCACTACACGCTGGAAACTGCGGTGCTGGACGGTGAAGGCAACCGAATTAGCGCTCGTAAAAACAGTTTGATGATGCCGCCGCTCTCTACGGCGCTTACCATTAGCAGTGTCAGCGTTGTCCGTAACATGAAAGACAAAGATGCATCTACGGACCAGGCTGACCCTCTGCTGATGGGGACCCGCGTGGTTTCGCCGACGCTCCATCCGACCATCAGCAAGGCCGCCAATTCCGGCATATCGTTTTACCTGGTTATTTATCCTGATAAGAGCAATTCGCAGCCTCCCCGCTTGTCCATGGAATTCAGCAGGAACGGGCAGATATTGGGAAGTGGCTCGCCAGAGCTTGGCCAGCCAGACAAAGATGGGCGGATCCAGTACGTGGCCACTGTGCCGATCGCGTCGCTTGAGCCCGGTGAATACACGATACGTTTCAACGCAATGCAAGGCGCCGCGACGGCCGAGGAACTAACGACGTTTATTTTGCAATAGGATCCCTGAATGAATCTTTCTCGACGCGGGTTTTTGCGACTTGGAATGGCGCTCGGCGCTGCAAAGGCGTTCACAATTCCCCCGCTTGCTCTAGGAACATCCGAAACGCCGTTGTTTCGCGAGGTCGCACCGTTGTCGAGCGGCATCGAGTGGGTCCATGAAAATGCGATGTCAGACAACCGCTACCTTCCTGAGACTCTGGGGCCGGGTTGTGCATTCCTCGACTACGACAACGATGGCTGGATGGATATCTACCTGGTGAACGGCGGGCCGTGCGATTTCTGGACTCCCGCTAAGCCGGTCCACAATGCACTTTACAAGAACAATCGCGACGGCACGTTCACCGATGTGACCGAAAGAGCGGGCGTGGCGGGCGGAACTTTCGGAATGGGCATTGCCATCGGTGATTACGACAACGACGGGTGGCCGGATATCTTCGTCACATCCTACGGACGCTGCATTCTCTACAAGAATAATCGCAACGGCACGTTCACCGACGTGACCGAGAGAGCCGGGGTTGCTACGCCCGGCTGGACCACCAGCGCGGTATGGTTCGACTTCGACAATGATGGCCTTCTTGACCTCTTCATCTGCAGTTTTGTTGATTATGGCGCGAAGCAGAAACTCGCGTGCGGCGATAACCAGCTCGGAAACCACTATTACTGCATTCCTAGAGCTTTTAGCGGGACGTCGAGCTTTCTCTACCACAACAACGGTGATGGCACGTTCTCTGAAGTGAGCAAAGGCACGGATATAGCGCGGGCGACAGGCAAGGCGCTTGGTGTGGTGGCGACGGATATCAACAACGATGGGCGTATGGATCTGTTCGTCGCTAACGATACCGTCCAGAATTTCTTGTTCGTCAACCGTGGTCCGGATGCATCCGGCAAGACACGCTGGGAAGAAATTGCGTTGCAGGCCGAGGTAGCATTTAGCGACAACGGCCAGCCTCGTTCCGGTATGGGCGTCGACGCCGGCGATCTGGACAACAATGGCTGGCAGGATCTCTTTGTGGCGAATGTCGATCAGGAAATGTTTTCGCTTTACCGAAACAACAAAAACGAGACCTTTAACGACGTCGCACACTCGCACGGCGTTGCGCAAGCCACCAGGCTTTTGAGCGGCTGGGGACTCAAGTACTTCGACTATGACAACGACGGCTCGCTCGATCTGATCCTGGCCAACGGCCATCCCGACGACATGATCGGTCGTTACTCGCGACAGGTTCGCTACAAGGAGCCGCTCCTGCTCTTTCATCAGGGCCCAGACGGCAAGCTGAAAAATGTAAGCTCAGAAGGAGGGACGGCGTTTGAAAACGCCTTCGCTGCGCGAGGCCTAGCCGTGGGCGATTACGACAATGACGGCGCGCTAGACGTGCTCATTGCAACCAACGGGGGGGCTCCCGTGCTGTTGAAAAACAACGCGGCCAAGGGCAACAATTGGCTGGGTCTCAGACTGGAAGGCGCGACTTGTACCCGCGATGCGATTGGCGCGCGAATTCTTTGGAAGGCGGGCGGTAAACTGCGCCAGCGCCTCAAGAACAATGGTGGCAGTTATCTCTCTTCCCATGATCTCCGGGAAGTCCTGGGCATCGGCGCCGCCGCTCAAATCGATGAGCTCGAGATCTATTGGCCCGCGCCAAGTAAACGCGTCGAAAAGTTCACCAGTGTCGCCGCAAACCGCTACATCCATATTATCGAGGGGAAAGGCATAGTGTGAAGTTTGCTGTGCCGGCGCTCGCTATCAGCAGCGTCGAAATAACGACAGTCGACAACTTTGTGCGGATCTATTTCCGGCATGATTTCGGGGCAGAATGTGCGCCCACATTGCCACCGTTTGGAATCGCCATCCGCGTGGGGGACGGGCTATAACTTCACAGTTTTCCCAGTCCTCGCGGCCAACTAGACGGCCATCATTACATTCAGGTCGCGCAGGCCTTCTTCCCCCGGCGTAATCGGTTCCTTGTTTTGCATGACGCATCCAGACATGTGGTCCATCTCCAAAGCCAAGTGGTTAAGCATGGGCAGACTCCTTGTGCGCCGGTTAAACCGGCGAGGTGTAGTGAATGCAAAAGTCACACGAATGTGAAGTAGCGACCCACATCGGCCCCGAGTCATGCGGAGCTGCTCGCAAGGGCAGCGTCGAAGCGTTGACAGGGGAACGTGCGGGCCGGGTATTCAGCCGCGTAAGAACCTTCCTCCGGGATGCCGACGCTGTAAGGAGATGCGGAAGGCCCCATCGGGTGCACCGATATCGCGAGGTGTGCCCGAGTCCCGCGCGGTCAGAGACCCCGTGCACGTACGCAAGCACCTCGTTCGGGAACCGGGAGATCCCAAGTCCGCCCAAGGCAGCAGTAGCCATGGGACGTGTCGGGAAGTCTAAGGACGTACGCCGATGACGAACGGATCTGGGAAGTCGGACAGCCCCGTAGTACCTGAGAAGTCCCCGAACAACGCCAGACCATCGGCGGCGGAGGGGATGGAGGGAAGGGGGTTGGCCAAAGGGAACCCGCCACAGCAAAACGCGTCCCGGACACCGAGCCGGAAAGACGCGCCCAGTGCGCTGGAGCGGGTAGGAGTAGCCGACAATGCCGTAAGACTTATGGGGTGAGAGTCCCCTTCCGTCAATTGCTCGTTTCGGACGGATAGCATATCCGGTGCATGTGGAGGTAACGACACATGTTCTGCCCGGATGTAAACGCCATGGCTGCCCAACGGGAATACCGTTGCGGTAGGGATGACCTGGATGGCAAGCAAGCTTGGAGGTTTGAACATTAAGGAATGGCTGCAGCCTCGAAAACAGCGCCCACCAAGAAGTCATCGGGTGGAAGTTTGTGGGAAGCCGACCCATTACCTGTGGGGGAAGGCCGACGATATGGAGGAAGTAACGAGCAAGAGCACTCCGTATCCCACCGTGGCAGAGGTCCAGACATCCAAGCAAGGTCTCGCGGAGATAACGTCGGGAAGGCCCCACTCTCAGCAAGAACTGGCAATAACCTGCAAAGATCCGCCAAACGAAGCCAAGGCTGAAGTAGGCGGAAGGGAGTCGGGCTGGCGCGTGAGCTCGTAGGAGCAATGAAGAAAGGGTAACGCCTTTCGAGGCGGTACACGACATCGCCCCGGCGGGGGTAATGTTCCCGCCGGGCAAAGGAGCTCTGGGCACTTGGCGGTCCATCGGGCAGACGGCAGCTGGCCACTGAGCCAGGGAATGCCGCTGTTCGTTAAGAGGACGAGTGCGATGGTAAACCGGTGATAGTAGAGACGCATGTGTGCCAGCACTTAAGTCTCGCTGATATCGGGAAGACCTACGCAGGAAAGCCAAGGTCTGAACCGGACCCGGGAAAACCGGCTGTCCGGGATCGTAGGGGGGGCTTCGGGAACCGTAGCCAAGGGAGCCGGACTGAGGTCCGTGGCGAAAGCCGTGGGAGCAACCACCGGACCCTAAAGTATGCGCGCCCGAAATCTATCCCGACCGTCAGGCAGCAAAGCAGGATAAGCAGTTGCGGTTCACGGCGCTTCTGCACCACATCTACAACCTGGAAACGCTGCGTATGGCCTACTTCAGTCTGAAGAAGGAAGCCGCACCGGGCGTGGACGGGGAGACGTGG
>Ga0137381_10004130_pt1 | contig 10461 bp, 9 predicted proteins | sample SagtaG_16_FD_104808 | JGI IMG/M metagenome (GOLD analysis project Ga0137381, IMG submission 104808) | Vadose zone soil microbial communities from Sagehorn Ranch, Mendocino, California, USA - Sage2_L_115_16 metaG | ecosystem: Environmental > Terrestrial > Soil > Vadose zone | place: USA... | reverse complement strand
CGGTGTTCCGTCCCATGGACGCTCAAGACGTATGGATTGTCCATGTGATAGCGCGAGAGCGCGCGAATTCCATGAGGCGAGAGGAATTCGTTTTCATCCAGCATGTAACGGAGTGCGTGACGCAATTTGTCGGCATCGACGATGGAGAGGAGTCTTCGTTCGCGATTCCCTGGGGTACGCATACAGGCGATGTTGGATGTCAGGTCGCGACGGTTCTCGATAAACCACTCGAGCCTCCGTTTGAAATTGGGGAGCCGCTCCAGAAGCTCGGGCTCCAACGTCTGAACCGCGAACAGCGGAATGAGGCCGACCATGGAGCGAACCTTCATCGGCTTGCGCTCGCCATTCGGCAAGTGCAGCACGTCGTAGAAGAAGCCGTCCTCTTCATTCCACATGGATTCTTCGCCGTCGCCGCGGTGGCTCATGGCATTGGCGATGTAGAGGAAGTGCTCCCAAAACTTGCTGGCAACGTCTTCGTAGACAGGATTCTCGCTGGCGAGTTCGAGTGCGATGGCCAGCATGTTGAGCGTGTACATGGCCATCCACGCCGTGCCGTCGGACTGTTCGATATGGCCGCCAGTGGGAAGTGGTGCACTGCGATCGAAGACACCGATATTGTCGAGGCCCAGGAAACCGCCCTGGAAAACATTCATCCCTTCCGCGTCTTTGCGATTTACCCACCAGGTAAAATTCAGCAAGAGCTTCTGGAATACGCGCTCGAGGAAGGCGCGGTCGCCTCTTCCGCGAGACTTTTTTTCAATCTTGTAGACACGCCAAGCGGACCACGCATGCACGGGAGGATTCACATCACCGAGCGCCCATTCGTATGCAGGCAGTTGTCCGTTCGGATGCATGTACCATTCGCGGAGGAAGAGCACGAGTTGTTCCTTGGCGAAATCCGGATCGACCAGCGCCAGCGGCACGCAATGAAATGCTAGATCCCAGGCGGCATACCAAGGGTATTCCCACTTGTCGGGCATGGAAATCACATCGGCATTGTAAACGTGAGACCAGTCGCTGTTACGGCCGTGCTTGCGTTGTTCGGGGGGCGCCGGTTGCGCGGGATCGCCGGCCAGCCAGTCTCTTTGGGCGTAGTGATAGAACTGTTTGGACCACAGGAGTCCGGCAAAAGCCTGACGTTGGACGTTGCGGCCGTCTTCCGACAGCGAGGGCGGCATCACCTTGGCGTAGAACTCATCAGCTTCTTTCTGGCGCAGCAGGAAGATGCGGTCGAATTCGCTATCGAGTGGGTTCTTCTGCGCGGCGGGGTTTTCTTTAGTGAGGCGCAGTTTGATCGTGAAACTAGCACCCGCCGGGACCACGGAGGAATAGTGCGCGGCAGCCTTCGTCCCGGATTGCGCGGGATTCACAGCATCTTTGTTTCCCGCGACGATGTAATCGTTGATGCCGTCCTTGGCGTACGTCGGCCCCGGATTCCCGTAGAGGCTCTGCGTATTCGTTTCATTTTCGGTGAAGAGAGTTTCGGCAGCGTCCAGGCAATGGAGCCAGAGCTTGCCTGCCTCAGGATGCTCGAGTGCAAGGGTGGAGATTTTGCCGGGCGCATCAACTTTTTTCATGACGGGCTTAGTCTGGCCCTGATTCCAGGACCAGGTATTGCGGTACCAAATTGTCGGCAAGAGATGTAAGCGCGCCGATTGTGGGCCGCGATTGTGCGCGGTGATTCGAATGAGGATGTCCTCGGAGGCGGCTTTGGCATACTCGACGACAACATCGAAATACCGGTTTTCGTTGAAGACGCCGGTATCGAGCAGTTCAAACTCGGGATCTTCTTTCGAGCGGCGCCGGTTTTCTTCCAGCAATTGTCCATAGGGAAAGGCACGCTGCGGATATTTGTAAAGAAACTTCATGTACGAGTGCGTCGGCGTGCTGTCGAGGTGGAAGTAATACTCCTTCACGTCCTCACCGTGATTGCCTTCGTTACCGGTTAGGCCGAAGAGACGTTCTTTGAGGATGGGATCAGCTTCGTTCCAAAGTGCGAGCCCGAAGCAGACGAATTGGTGACGGTCGCAAATCGCGGCGAGGCCATCCTCGTTCCAACGATAGGCGCGCGAGCGGGCATGATCGTGCGGAAAATATTCCCACGCTTCTCCGGTGGCGCTGTAGTCCTCGCGCACCGTTCCCCACGCGCGATCGCTGACGTAGGGGCCCCAGCGCTTCCAATGCGCTTTGCGGGTTCTTGATTCTTCCAGGCGTTTCTCTTCTGCGTTCATGGCGTCCTCTAGGTGCATTAGCGTTGAACAATACTGATTGCGTGGCCGTCGGGGTCACGCACTACAAAACCACGGGTGAAGCCGAGACTTGGGCCAGTGAAAGAAACCAAACCGTCAGAGATAAAATTAGTTTTGGCAATGCGCAAGTGTGCCGTCGCGGCATCGGGATTTTCCGTTTCGAGTTGCGTCTGCCGGTGTACGAGGTCGTTGGCGTGTTCATCCACCGGAATGGCGCGGCCGTTGCGCGGGCTCAGGTATTCCAGTAGTTCGATTCCCGGGCCGGAGGGTGCGCGCAGCGCGGTAATTCGCAGACGGGCGCCGAAGACGTTGTTGAGATGTTCCTGCTCGGTGCCAAAGTTTTCGCTCGATCCCGCGATTCGCAAGCCGAGCAGATCGCGATAGAACTTGAGGCTAGCATCGGTATCTGAGACTACGATAGCGGTGTGGTCGATACCCAGGAATAGCCGGTCGCTGGGTTGATGCCACTTGGGATCGCCTTTACCATCGGGGAATTGCAGAATCTCCACGGGATGTTCATCGGGGTCTTTGAAGTAGAAAGCTTTGATGCCGCCCGCGTTTTTGTTCCAATCCGGCAGCTGCTGCGGACCGGAGGAGGCGTGCTCGACTTTATTTTGTCGCAGAACCGCGTAGGCGCGGTCCATGTCGCTGACGATGATGGCGATGTGCTGAAACCACACGTCGTTGCTTCGGGAATCAACGGGAATGGGACGGCCCTTGGGAGCCAGAAACTGCAGCAGCTCGATTGATTCGCTTCCCAACTTCAATGTTACGATTCGCACGCGCGACCCGAATACGCCAAAGAGGTGCTCGACCTCGTCTCCCGCAACCTCAGTGTCCGAAATCTTTTCGAAGGTAAGCACGTGAGTGTAGAAGTCAACAGAGCGATCCATGTCCTCAACCGTTATGGCGATCGGTCCAATGGCGCGAATATGAATCTTCTCGCCAGCAGCCGAGACCTGTGGAAGCGCATTGACTTGCTGGCGTGCACCAGCGGCCCCAGAGATACATAGGACGACCGCGAACGCCAGGGAGCGCAGTGCTCTAAGCAACATGCTGGACTCCCGTCGTTGCCGGCGCGTGGATTTTTGAATTTTCAATCGTGCTGATTCCCAGCCGCTCGATCAGGTGATCGCCGACGCGGAGCGCATTGGCCATGATGGTCAGCGCGGGGTTGACGGCGGCGCTAGAGGGGAAGAAGCTGCCGTCCACGACATAAAGATTGTCGACCTCATGCGCCTTGCAATTAGTGTCCAGGGCAGACATCTTGGGGTCACTCCCAAAGCGGATCGTGCCGTTCTGGTGCGCCACGCCTGCAAGGGGAATGCGGTCTCCGACGAACAAATTCCGCGCGAACAGTCCTTCGTGACACTCGTGGCCATGCACACCGCATTTGGTTTGCTGCTGCATGAGGTCTTTGAGCTTGGCAAGCAAGCGGCGATGGGGCTCTTCGTTGTTGGGTGCGTACTGGAGAACGATTTTCCCGTCGCGGTCGATGGTGACGCGATTGTTAGGGTCCGGCAAATCTTCCGAGGTGATCCAGAAGCTGAGGGTGTGCTTGGCCATGAGATCCAGAGTCCAACCCGGAGCGATCGCCGGCGCGCCCGCCGAGAGTGCCGTTCCATCGAGCTTGGCGACGAAGGAGATATGGCCCATCGGGTGGTTCCACTCCTTCGAGCCAAAGTAAAAGTCGTTCACCGAGAGCGATTTCTGGTAGATCGTGGGATTCGGGCACTTCGAGAGCGCGAGCATGACGGAGTTCGTGTGGCCCATGTAGTAGCGGCCGACAACGTCCGAGCCATTGGCCAGTCCACGCGGGTGCTTATCGTTGGCGGAGCGAAGAAGCAATGCAGCGGAGTTAATCGCACCGCATGACACCACCACGAGACCAGCGGAGTAGTTTTCCGTCGCTCCGTTGCGGCTGACTACCACTCGCGATATTTCATTGCCCGATGCATTTGTTTCCAGGCGCTCCACGTAAGCGTTGGTCAATAAACTCACATTAGGAAAGCGCAGCGCGGGGTCCACGCAGAGCACCTGGGCGTCGGACTTTGCATCCACCAGGCAGGGATAGCCGTCACACGTATCGCAGCGGATGCACTTGCTAACATGAAGATTTTGCTCATCGCGCTGCAGGCCGAGGGGTGTATGAAATGGTTTCAATCCAAGGCGTTCGAAGTCATCACTGAGTTGCTGAATCCGCGGCTCGTGGCTGATGGCGGGGTGCGGATAGGGACCGCTCGCATGAGGATCCGTGGGGTCCTCTCCGCGCTTCCCGTGAACGTGATAGAGCTTTTCCGCTTTCAGGTAGTACGGTTCAAGTTCGTCGTAGGAAATGGGCCAGGCCGGTGAGATTCCGCCGAAATGGCGAATTTCGCCAAAATCTTCCTTGCGCAGGCGGAAGAGCGCGGCGCCGTAAAATTTGGTATTGCCCCCGACGTAGTAGTTGGTGTGCGGATGGAGCGGCTTGCCGTCCTTGTCGCGCCACTCTTCCTTAGTCTGGTACTTGGCCTCAACATTGACCGCGCGGGAATCCCAATTGGCCTTCTCCCGGGGAACATAGTCCCCCCGTTCCAAGATGAGGATGCTTTTCCCAGTGGAGGCGAGCGTGTGCACCAGTGTTCCGCCGCCCGCCCCGGTTCCGATGATGATTACGTCGTAGTGCTTGTCCTGAGCCATCGTGTTTGCCTCCACTGCGAATGATTCGAACTGAACTTATTGCGCAGTTTTCAAAGTCTTCGAGTCCTCAAGCTCCGCGAATCGGCAACGAAAAATGCATCGCTTGTCGTTGTTGTGATGGTATTTGGCGCAATGAACCGCGCGAACGGAACGCAGCCGCACGTATACTTCCGCGGCTGCCAGCATTCCGATCGGAGGCGCAAGGAAATAGAGCCACAGCGCGTCGAAAGATCTTGCCAAGGACGCAGAACCGAATGTCCGCGCCGGATTCATACTCATCCCGGAAAGCGGCGCTTCAAACGTGATATAGGAAGCGATCAGCATTCCGCCAAACAATCCCGTGAATCGCGCCAACTTCTTGTTATTGGAAACCGTAAGGACCGTCAGAAGCAGTACGAAAGAGATGAGCACCTCGGCCACGAACGCGACTTTCACCCCCAAAGGACCGGGCCGCGTGACTGCGTAATTCACAGTAGGATGTGCTACCAGCATTCCAAGAATGAGCGATGCGATCGCGACACCGGCTACTCCGCCGGCAAACTGCGCGATTACATAAAAGAAGGCGTCCCATGGCTCCATCTTCCCTAACCGGAAGAATGTCAGCGTCATCGCGGGGTTCATGTGCGCGCCAGACTGTTTTCCCCATGCGGAATAAATGATCGACACGGCAGTCAGCGCCATCGCCAACCCGATGAGGGCATTCCTTACAAACGCGTTTGGTATCAGCCGGAGAACCGGAGAACCGGGGTACTCCAGCAATGCCGTAAAGACACACGCGGAGATCATGAAGATTCCGAGCTCGGCACCCTCCATCAAGTATTCCGGCCAATGCTGAGCGAGTCCTTGGCCAGCGCTGCGTGCAAGCGGTTCCGCATTCTCGGGAATGGGTGGCAACGCGTTTAGACCGCGTTGTGTAGCAGGCGCTGGCGAGATGTGCGTGTCGGTCACGCGGGATAGGATTCGGATAGGCGCAATAAGTGACAGAGATCAGAGAAGAGATTTGCAGCAGGTGGCAGTTTCGCTCGTCGAAAATTCTTGAAAATAGTTGCAACCTTCTGAAAGCTGCTACATCTGATAGGCATTCAAAAGTGGTGTTTTCATGCGGAACTTCGAAATTATCCAGATCATCAGGCAGAGCACGGCTATGGGAGCCTTTGAGACATCCTGTAAATTCCATGGTTTGTGTTAGTTAAGGCGGAAGCTCGTGTCGACCGGGACCGTTAAGCCAAACTTTGACACAACCGAGTCGGAGCTGATCCAGCGCGTTTGTAAGGGCGACAAGGAAGCTTTCTATAGCCTCGTTAAACCATGTGCGCGCGGCGTTTTCACCGCCGCGATGTCCATTCTCAATAACCCGGCCGACGCCGAGGAAGTAGCGCAGGAAGCGGTCTTAAAGGCGTTCTCAGCCCTGTCACGATTCCGTGGCGAATCCAAATTCAGCACCTGGCTGATCCAGATTACAATCAATGAGGCTCGGCTGAAGGTTCGCAAGGACCGCAAACACCTCTATGAGTCTGTTGATGAACAGAAGACGGACGACCAAGGGGACTATTTCCCCAAAGACTACGCCGACTGGCGGGAAATCCCCTCAGAAACTCTACAGCGGGCGGAGTTGAGAGAGGCATTGCAGCGAGCTTTGAACTCCCTGCCCACGAAATACCGGGAAGTGCTTATACTGAGGGACGTCCAGCACCTGAGTATTCAGGAAACGGCTCAGGCGCTGGGCATTACGGAAGGCAGTGTCAAAACAAGACTCCTGCGGGCACGCTTCCAGATGCGGGATGCGTTGGCACCGGGTATTGATGGGAGCTGGTACGCCGGCAAGCAGGAGTACGAAAAGGTGAGGCCGTGGTAGGGCCAGGCTGTGCCAAGCTCGTGAAACTAAAAGGAACCCTCCGTATCCAATGAAGGTGATAGAAATCAGCTGCCTTGAGGTCTGGCGAGAGATCTCCAATTTTCTGGACGGGGAGGTCGGCCCGGAGATGCGCGCACGCATGGAAGCGCATTTCAAGGTTTGCGCCCACTGCACGGCAATCCTAGATGGGACCAAAAACGTCGTGAAACTGGTGGGTGATGGTGTTGAATACCAGATGCCCGAGGGATTCAGCAAGCGTCTTTACGACAAGATAAAAGCCAAGTAAACACGCCTGTCGCCTGGTGATTTCCTCCAGCACGGCACGCACCCCGTCTTTCAATTGACATGCGCAGAATGCTCCTCGCTGAGGAACCAATGGCTCACGCTGCCGCCGAGCTCCTCGCGGACATCCCGATTGTTGATGTGAAATGCGATCTTCCAGTCGCCTGAAGGATCTTTGCTCCACAGCTCAAAGTAGCGCAGCCGCTTTCGAATGGGTTCGCCGCCATCCTTTGGCCTTAGTGTGAACTCGTGCCACCCGTAGTCGTAAGCGGTGCTGCCCTGGACGACGATGTCGATGATGATGACGCTCATTTGCACTGAATAATCATCGAACAGCCTGGCCGCTTCTTCACGAAGGTTGGAACGCGCTCCACCACCGAATTTGCTTGGGCCGCCTTCCGACATGTTTGTGAACCCCTCGCTGGCGAACACCCCTAGGAGGCGGTCCACATCTCCGGTGTTGTAGGCTTCTCGAAACTCGGTCTTGGCTACATTGATTTTGTAGATGTCATCCATTGAAGGAAACCTCCGAGAGAAAGCTACCAGGCCACATTACATAAGTAGAATGGGGAGTGGCCGGACCTTTGCTAATACACCGTAGGCATGAGATGCCAGCCATGGATGTATGGATTCGGAAAAGTGGGAAAAAATTGAGAGGGACCCTCCTACGGCAGGGATGAAATGGCGGACGGCTCTATTTTCAGGTATAGCGTTTCGCCAGTTTTAACAACCTTTCCCCGGATGCGTACAGGTCGCGCCACGACTTTGAGGAAGGACTCCTTGGGAAGAGGTTTCTGATCGAGGCCGGCAAGAAGCAGGATGGCGGGAGAACCGTTGAAATCATTCGTGGCGAAGACTGGAGGAATGCCTCCACTGATACAACGCACTGCGCAGTCCCGATGGACCTTGCCGCTTCCCGGGTTCATCACTCCCAGATAGCATTTGCTGTCTACAATCTCTCCTGACAATTCGAAAGTGCCTAGTTCCTGGCTTGATGGAACAGATTGCGCAGAGTCACCTTTCAACGAAATCGAGCCGCTCGCCACCTCAAGCATCGTCTGGTTATCGCGATAGATCTTCGTGCCGCGAAGTTGCACGTTCTTTCCAGTAAACGCGGCCACTTGGCTATCGGCGCCATGCTTGCCTTCCGCCACCAGCAAATATCGTGAAGCCTTAGGCTCTGTCGAGCCCGGCCCCGCCACAATCAGGGTTGGGTACGGGGTCGCTTCAATCGTGCCTTCAAAGGTGCCCACTTTGCCGTATTCGAAAACCGATGGAGCGAATGTGCTTTGAACTTTTGCGAATACGATTGCGGCAATCGCCGCGAAAACGAGCAAAAACACGACGACCGCCCGAATACGGCGCGCGATCCCCGAGGGCGCTTTCGGAAGGTATCCGACGTAGAACTCGTTCATGACGACACTCCCGAAACCGAAATCTTGGATGGCTCGACTCGAGTGCCCGGCGCCTTCGGCTTAGGATCGATCCAAACCCGCCCATCCACGATCTGGGTTTGGAACGTCGAAACTTTCTCCGTAAAAGGCGGCGGCGATCCTCCCGTTTCCGGCAAATACTGATAACCGTGCCAAGGGCAAGTCACACAGCCATCAATAATCTTGCCTTCTCCCAATGGACCATTCTGGTGGCGGCACACATTCGAAATCGCGGAGATCTTTCCGTCAAATTTAAATATGGCGACACGCTCGCCGCTGACGGAGACAACTGCGGCGCACTTCTCCGGAATGCTTTCCACTGAGCAGGCGTCGACGAACCCTTTACCCGCGGGATTCAATTCTTTCAGATCAACCGTACGCTCGCGCGACCCCGCCGCGAGATGCAAACTCAAGACAGTTACCAATCCGGCGCCGGTTACAACTGCCAGCACCGGGCTAGTCTCCGATTGCAGCAAGCCCAACGTGACGTGACCAATCAAAAGGGCGTACGCCACGTAGACCAACATATGAAGGGTCTTCCAGATGGGCGGAGTCAAGTTCCTCAGCCAGAAATCATGACTGGTGGCTGCCATGAGAAAAAGAATCAAGAGGGCCAGAAAACCGAGTTGCTGGAAGGGGAAGTCGGGCAAGCTGCGGAAGTTCTCATTAGACGTCAGGAGGCTGACGAGCGGGTCTTTATCTCCGAGGCTATGAAATTGAATGATCGCAAAGATTCCGTGCACTGCGCCCAGCAGAAAGGTAACGACTCCTAGATGGCGGCGATTGTACAGCAAGGGAAGAAATCGCGAATCCAGTCGGCAAAGCGGCCCGATGCACAAAACCACGTGCAGAAGCAGAAACGCCGCTGAGCCTGCGGCGCGAATGATCAGCGTCTCAGCCGTGGCATAGGGAAACAGCAACGCGCCCAAGCCGATGAAAAGTGCGATATAGAGCATGACTGCTGCGAGAACCACAACGTCGTAGACGCGCTTTTGGCGATTCCAACCAATGGCTTGATATTGGTGGCTCATCGCGTCGCTCCCGGGGGAACTGAACCCAGGGTGGGACTCTTCGATTTTGCAGAGACTGGCCACGTGTGGCGGAAAGCAATGCCGCTCAGAAAGAGCGCAGGCAGTAACAAAGCGAGCGCGAGAAATATGCGGCGATGGGTGTTGCGAAGAGGCTGAATCATCGGTGCGGATTCCTCTCTTCGGGCGGTTCACTCTTCCCCGCAATCCATCGGCGAAGCAGCAGCGGCCAGAAAGCGACCGACCCTGGAAAGATGAGCAGTCGGAATGCTGCGCCGCTGCCGCTGGCTTGGGAATCCATGCGCTTTACTCCGACTGTCACGAAGGAGAGAGCAAACACAACTCCGAGAAGCGCATAAAGATAGAATGCGTCAACGAACAGGATGGCGATTCGCTCATACATTGGTGCCATCGATCGGGATAACTGTGCCCGTAACTTGTGCAGCGCGATCTTCCGCGAGGAACAGTGCGAGATCAGCCACGGCTCCTGGCTGCACCCACTTCGATGGATCGGCTGCAGGCATCGCCTTGCGGTTTGCCGGTGTATCCATCGTTCCCGGCAAAATTAGATTTGCCGTTAGCCCCGCGTCTTTGTTTTCGAGCGCTACCGTGCGGACCAGAGTTGCGAGTGCGGACTTAAAGGTCACATAGGCGCCGAGGCCGACGTGAGGTTCGACTGCGGTCAGGCTTCCGATCGCGATGATGCGGCCGTTCCCGGATTTCCGAAGATGGGGTATCGCGGCACGCAGGACATAAAATGCCGAGGTCAAATTGAGGTCGCGCATCTGTTCCCAGGTCGCATCATCGGTCTCCACGACGGTTTTGCCCCCGGCGAAGCCCCCCAGCACGTGCACCAGTACATCTAACCTGCCGAAGCGGCTGACCACCGTTTCAACGGCTTCGCGAACGGCGGCCGATTTGGTGAAGTCAACGGG
>Ga0137381_10004108_pt1 | contig 10484 bp, 10 predicted proteins | sample SagtaG_16_FD_104808 | JGI IMG/M metagenome (GOLD analysis project Ga0137381, IMG submission 104808) | Vadose zone soil microbial communities from Sagehorn Ranch, Mendocino, California, USA - Sage2_L_115_16 metaG | ecosystem: Environmental > Terrestrial > Soil > Vadose zone | place: USA... | reverse complement strand
CGCGGGCCGTGCACGGTCTTCAAGATCTTGCCGTCGAACTCGAGCAGGTCCGACCATTTACCCGGTTCGAGGCGCACCTTGCCGGTTTCCATATCGAGGAAGCGCGCCGCGAGCTCGTGGCGCTCGATGACCAAGAGCAGGTCCCTCAGCTTGGAATTCGCGCCGATGGGCTCGAGCACAAGCTGCAGCGTCCCGCCGCAGGGCAGCCCGAAGCGCGTCGCCTGCTCTTGGGTCACTCCGTAAGTCGTGACTTCAGGCTTCGCTGCCGCCAGCGCCTTGCTTTTGACTTTGTCGATGAGATCGTCCTCGACGCAGCCGCCGGAGACCGAGCCCATGACCTGGCCGTCGTCGCGGATGACGAGCATCGCTCCCACCGGGCGCGGGGCCGAGCCCCAGGTGTGGACGACGGTGCCCAGGGTGGCGCGGTGTCCGGATTCGGTCCATTTCAACGCGCTGCGTACCACTTCAAGATCAACGCTGTCCACGGGAAATCCTTGCCCAGAAAATATTACTGAATTCTAACAAACGCTTGAACGCTATAGCGTAGACCTCTCTTAAAGTCGGGTCAAGCCACGGCGTGATCAAGCCTGTGGTTGATTGCGGCGCAGGCATGGTCTAGCATTTCCTTCGATATCCATCGCGTCAAATCCCTCGACAAGAATCGCTGTCAAGGAAGCTTTTTCGTCAAAGGAATTCCGCATTCTGTTTGAACGCCATCCAGGAAGAAGTTCAACTTTCACCGAAGGAGCGAAATCATGACCGTCAAGGTCTCGATGACCGTCAACGGCAAGCCGGCGAGCGGCGAAGTCGAGGAGCGCACCCTGCTCGTCAATTTCATCCGCGACGACCTGCGCCTGACCGGCACCCATGTCGGGTGCGACACCGCGCAGTGCGGCGCCTGCACCATCCACATGAACGGCCGGGCCGTGAAGTCCTGCAACATGCTGGCGATGCAGGCCGAGGGCGCCGCCATCGTCACCATCGAAGGCATCGCCAGGCCCGATGGGACCCTCCATCCGATGCAGGAAGCGTTTCGCCAGCACCACGGCCTGCAGTGCGGCTTTTGCACCCCCGGCATGGTGATGAGCGCGATCGACCTCGTGAAGAACTTCCCCAACCCGACCGAAGAGCTGATCCGCGAGCAGTTGGACGGCAATCTCTGCCGCTGCACCGGCTATCACAACATCGTCAAGGCGATCCAAGCTGCGTCCGGGACGATGGGGAGTTGATCATGGGCGCGACCTCCTACATCGGCGCTTCCATCAAGCGCAAAGAGGACTATCGTTTTCTCACCGGCGCGGGCAGCTACACCGACGACGTCGCCTTGCCCCGGCAGACCTACGCCTGCTTCGTGCGCTCGCCGCACGCGCACGCCAAAATCAAGTCGATCAAGAAGGACAAGGCGCTCAAAGCGCCCGGCATCGTCGCCGTCTTCACCGGCGACGATCTAGCCGGGGCCAAGGTGAACGGCCTGCCCTGCGGCTGGCTCATCACCGACGTCAACGGCCAGCCGATGAAGGAGCCGCCGCATCCCTGCCTGGCGCAGGGCAAAGTGCGCTATGTCGGCGACCACGTCGCCGTGGTGATCGCGGAGAGCTTGCAGCAGGCGCGCGACGCCGCGGAGCTGATCAAAGTAGAGTACGACGAGTTGCCCTCCGTAGTGCGTGCAGGCGACGCGCGCAAAAAAGGCGCGCCGGCCGTGCACGACATCGCGCCGGACAACACCTGCTACGTCTGGGGGCTGGGCGACAAGGCGGCGGTGGACAAGGCCTTCGCCGGCGCGGCGCACGTGACCACGCTGGAATTCCTCAACAACCGGCTCGTCCCCAACGCCATCGAGCCGCGCGCGGCGAACGCGACCTACTCGCGCGCCGACGACAGCTACACCCTCTACGTCGCCAGCCAGAACCCGCACGTCGAGCGGCTCCTGATGACCGCCTTCGTGCTCGGGCTCCCCGAGCACAAGGTGCGGGTGGTGGCGCCCGACGTCGGCGGCGGCTTCGGCTCCAAGATCTATCTCTACGCCGAAGATGTAGTGTGCACCTGGGCGTCGAACCGGATCAACCGCCCGGTGAAATGGACGGCAGAGCGGAGCGAATCCTTCGTTTCGGATGCGCACGGGCGCGACCACGTGACGAAGGCGGAGCTGGCGCTCGACAGGGACGGAAAGTTCCTCGCGATGCGCGTGACCACGACGGCGAATATGGGCGCCTATCTCTCCACTTTCGCCTCGTGCATCCCGACCATCCTTTACGCCACGCTGCTCGCCGGTCAGTACACGACACCGGCGATCTATGCCGAAGTCGCGGCGGTATTCACCAACACCGCGCCGGTGGACGCCTACCGCGGCGCGGGACGGCCGGAGGCGACCTACGTCGTCGAGCGGCTGGTCGAGACCGCCGCGCGCGAGATGAAGATGAACCCCGCCGAGATCCGCCGGCGCAATTTCATCAAGAGTTTCCCCTATCAGACTCCGGTCGCGCTGCTGTACGACACCGGCAATTACGAAGCAACGCTCGCCGAAGCTCTCAGGGTCGCCGATGTCGCGGGATTCCAGGCGCGCAAGGCCGATGCCGCCCGGCGCGGCAAGCTGCGGGGCATGGGCTACTCCTGCTACATCGAGGCCTGCGGCATCGCGCCCTCGAACGTCGCGGGATCGCTCGGTGCGCGCGCCGGCCTCTTCGAGGCCGGAGAAGTCCGCGTGCATCCGACCGGCAAGGTCACGGTGTTTACCGGCTCGCACTCCCACGGCCAAGGCCACGAGACGACCTTCGCGCAGGTCGTCGCAGACCGGCTCGGCATCCCGATGGAGGACGTCGACATCGTCCACGGCGACACGGGAAAGATCCTGTTCGGCATGGGCACGTACGGCTCGCGCTCGATCGCGGTGGGCGGCACCGCCATCGTGAAGGCCCTGGACAAGATCGTCGCCAAAGGCAAGAAGATCGCGGCGCACCTGATGGAGGCGGCGGAGGCCGATATCGAGTTCAAGGACGGTGCGTTCGTGGTAAAGGGCACGGACAAGAAGAAGGCCTTTGCCGAGGTATCGCTCGCGGCTTACGTGCCGCACAACTATCCGCTCGACAAGCTCGAGCCCGGCCTGAACGAGAACGCGTTCTACGATCCGGCCAACTTTACCTTCCCCGCCGGCAGCCATATCTGCGAGGTCGAGGTGGACCCGGACACCGGCAACGTGAAGATCGTCAACTTCACCGCGGTGGACGACTTCGGCAAGATCATCAACCCCATGATCGTCGAGGGCCAGGTCCACGGCGGACTGGCTCAGGGCATCGGGCAGGCGCTCACCGAAGGCTGCTATTACGACAAGGACTCCGGCCAGCTCGTCACCGGTTCGTATCTCGACTACTGCATGCCACGCGCGGACGACGTGCCCGCGTTCAGGGTCGGCACCAGGGAAACGCCCTGCACGCACAATCCGCTCGGGGTGAAGGGCTGCGGCGAGGCGGGCGCGATCGGCGCCCCCGCGGCGGTGATGAACGCGCTGACCGACGCGCTCGGCACGAGAGACATCGAGATGCCCGCGACACCGCAAAGGATCTGGCGCGCGTGCCAGGACAGCAAGAAAGCAGCCTGAGGAGACAGCACATGTACTCGTTCAACTACCAGAAGGCGAAATCGGTCGCCGACGCGGCGAAGGTGATCGCCAAGGACGCCGACGCCAGGGTTCTCGCCGGCGGCCAGAGCCTTATCGCCGCCATGAAGCTGCGCTTGTCTCATCCGTCCGAGGTCATCGACCTCGGCGCGATCAAGGAGCTCTCCGGCATCAAGGCGGACAGCAAGGCGGTCGCCATCGGCGCGATGACGCGCCACGCCGAGGTCGCCGCCTCCGCCGCGGTGAAGAAGGCGATTCCCGCGCTCGCGAGCCTCGCCGGAGGGATCGGCGATCGGATGGTGCGCAACATGGGAACGATCGGCGGCTCGCTCGCCAACAACGATCCCGCGGCCGATTATCCGGCGGGAGTGCTGGGCCTGGGTGCGACCGTCGTCACCAACAAGCGCAAGATCGCGGCCGACGAATTCTTCAAGGGCCTGTACGAAACGGCGCTGCAGAAGGGCGAGATCATCACATCGGTGAGCTTCCCGGTACCCAAGCGCGCGGCCTACATGAAATTCAAGAACCCCGCCTCGCGCTACGCCATCGTCGGCGTGTTCGTCGCCGACTTCGGCTCGGGCGTGCGCGTCGCCGTGACCGGCGCCGGTCCCTGCGCGTTTCGCGTGGCCCAGATGGAAAAGGCGCTCGCCGGCAGATTCGCGCCCGAATCCGTGGCGGACATCAAGGTGCCTGAAAAGGGACTGAACTCCGACCTGCACGCAAAAGCCGACTATCGCGCGCACCTCATCACGGTGATGGCGAGACGCGCAGTCGAGGCCGCGATGAGATAGAACATCCGGGAGTCCCCGGTTCCCGGGGCTCGCATGCCGTCCTCGCGGCGGCGTGAACAGTCGGGGATCAAATTCTCCCGGACCCGATCTCGAGGGTTGATCGCCTCGAGGGGGATCCCCGCCGGCCCTCCCCCAAAATCCCTGGGGGAGGGTTTTTATCTGTCGATTGGGCTGGCATAATTCGCGGATGAGCGCCCTTCCGAAGTCGATCGACGACACTTTCGCCCTGCTTGCGCGCGCCGACTACGTCGCCGAACGCAGCCTCGCAACTGCGGTTTTCCTCGCTCTCAAGATGGGTCGGCCACTGTTTCTCGAGGGCGAGGCGGGCGTCGGCAAGACCGAGATCGCGAAAGTGCTTGCCGGCGGCCTCGGCCGACCGCTGGTGCGCCTGCAGTGCTACGAAGGCCTCGACATCGCCTCGGCGGTATACGAGTGGAACTACTCACGCCAGATGATCGAGATCAGGCTGGCGGAGTCGCAGGGGATTTCCCGGGACGCCGTCGCCAAGGACATTTTCTCCGAGCGCTTCCTGATCAAGCGGCCGCTGATGCAGGCGCTCGAGGGCGCGCCGGGCGCGGCGCCCGTGCTGCTGATCGACGAGCTGGACCGCACCGACGAGCCGTTCGAAGCCTATCTCCTGGAAGTGCTGTCGGATTTCCAGATCACGATTCCGGAAATCGGTACCGTGAAGGCAACAGAGCCGCCCATCGTCGTGCTCACTTCGAACCGCACGCGCGAGATCCATGACGCCGTCAAGCGCCGCTGCTTCTACCACTGGGTGGATTATCCGGATGCCGCGCGCGAGCTCGAGATCCTGAAGCGCAAGGCGCCGGAAGCCGCCGAAAAGCTCTCGCGCGAAGTCGTGGCCTTCGTGCAGCGCCTGCGCAAGATGGATCTCTTCAAGCTCCCCGGCGTCGCCGAGACCATCGACTGGTCGAAGGCGCTGGTCGCGCTCGACAAGATGACGCTCGACCCCCGGACCGTCAACGACACCCTCGGCGCCCTGCTCAAGTACCAGGACGACATCGCGCGGGTCCGGGGAAGCGAGGCCGAAAAGCTGCTCGCGGAAGTCAGGGCGGAGCTCGCCGCCGCCTAAATCGCCGCGGTGAAGAATATTCCGGGAATCCCCTCGCTCGAGGCGGTCGATCTCCAGTGCACGCGCGGCGAGCGCACATTATTCGATGGTCTGGGCTTCACGCTGCGCGGCGGCGAGCTGTTGCGCATCAGCGGGGCCAACGGCAGCGGCAAGACGAGCCTCCTGCGGATCGCGTGCGGGCTGCTCGAGCCGACGCGCGGCGAAGTGCGCTGGGCGGGAGAAAATATCCGGCGGCTGCAGGAGGAATTCTGGCGGCGGCTCGTCTACGTCGGACATGCCAATGCGATCAAGGATGACCTGACTGCCGCCGAGAATCTGCACGTGGCGTGCACGCTCGCCGGCGTGCGGGCGCAGCCCGCGCGGATCGGCGAGGCGCTCGCCCGGCTCGGCCTTGCCGGCTGCGAGAATCTGCCCGCGCGGGTGCTGTCGCAGGGACAGCGACGGCGCGTGGCACTGGCGCGGCTCGCGCTGAGCGATGCAGTGCCGCTCTGGATCCTGGATGAGCCGTTTGCCGCGCTCGATGCCGCGGCTGTGGAGCGTGTGCAGGATTTGATCACGGAGCACGTGTCGCGGGGCGCGGCCGTGATTCTCACGACGCACCTTGAGGCGAGAATCGCCGCAACGCTGCGCATCGATCTCGAGGCGAACTGACATGATGGCGGCGCTGCGCTGCGTGATCTACCGCGACCTGCTGCTCGCCGTGAGACGCGGCTCCGACGTGCTGACGGTGCTGCTCTTTTTCGTGATCGTGGTGAGCCTGTTTCCGCTGGGCGTGGGGCCTGATCCGACGCTCCTGCGCACGATCGCCCCGGGAGTCATCTGGGTCGCGGCGTTGCTCGCCTCGATGCTCGCGCTCAATCGTATGTTCGCCTCCGATCATGCCGACGGGGCACTGGAGCAGATGCTGCTCGGCGCCACCCCGCTGGGAATGACCGTGGGAGCAAAGGTCGTGGCCCATTGGCTCGTTTCCGGCCTGCCGCTCGTCCTGATCTCGCCCGTTTTGGCGCTACAATTTGATTTTCCTCGAGAGCTGCTCGGGGTGTTGGTCTTGTCTCTGGTCCTGGGCACACCGGTCCTGAGTCTGATCGGAGCGATCGGCGCGGCGCTGACGCTGGGCTTGAGAGGTGCAGGAGCCCTGCTGTCCCTGCTGGTGTTACCCTTGTACGTCCCGGTGCTGATCATCGGGGCGGGCGCCGCTGAAGCCGCGGCCTCGGGCCTCCCCGGACACGCCCAGCTTCTCCTCCTCGGCGCCTTGCTGATATTCGCCGGGGCGTTCGCTCCCTGGGCAGCAGCGGTGGCATTGCGCATTTCGGTTGAATAGCGACATGAGCATCAACTGGTTCAAGTACTCTTCGCCCCAGACTTTCTTTCCCCTCGCTGGGAAGCTTGCGCTCGGGTTCAGCGTGCTCGCGCTGCTCGCATGCAGCGTCGGCCTGTACCTCGGATTTTTCGTCGCCCCCACCGACGCACAGCAAGGCGAGTCCTACCGCATCATCTTCATCCACGTTCCGGCCGCGTGGATGTCGATGTTCCTCTATGTGGTGATGGCGTTCTGGGCGGGGCTCGGTCTCGCGTTCAACACGCGGCTCTCGGGCATGATGGCGAGTGCGATCGCCCCGACCGGGGCGCTGTTCACCTTCATCGCGCTGTGGACGGGTTCCTTCTGGGGCAAGCCCACCTGGGGCACGTGGTGGGTGTGGGACGCGCGGCTCACCTCCGAGCTGATCCTGCTTTTCCTCTACTTCGGCTTCATGGCGCTGCAGGCCGCGATCGACGATCCGCGCCGCGCCGACAAGGCGGGCGCGGTGCTCGCGCTCGTGGGGGTCGTCAACATTCCGATCATCTATTTCTCGGTCAAGTGGTGGAACACGCTCCATCAGGGCGCGTCCGTGAGCCTCACCAGGTCTCCGAGCATGGCGGCGACCATGCTCACCGCGATGCTCATCATGACTTTCGGATTCTGGTTCTACGGCATCGCGGCGGTGCTGCTGCGCGCACGCTGCATCATGCTCGAGCGCGAGCGCCTGAGCGACTGGGCGGCGGAATACGCGAAGGGCACCGCATGAACTGGGGCAGCTGGGAAAAGTTTTTTGCCATGGGCGGCTACGCGCTCTACGTGTGGAGCTCCTATCTGGTGGCGCTCGCTCTGCTGATCGCCGAGCTGGCATTTCTCGCGCTGCGCAAGCGCAACGCCGTTGGGCGCATACGCGCCGGCGGCACCGCGGGGCGGGCCGACCGATGAAGCCCAGGCACAAGCGTTTCGCAATGATCGCGGGCGGCCTCGTCGCTCTCGGCGCGGCGACCGCCTTCGTCCTCGCCGCGTTCCGCGAGAATCTCGTATTTTTCTTCACGCCCTCGCAAGTCGAAGCGAAAGAGGTGCCGCAGGGACGCGCGTTCCGCATCGGCGGACTGGTGGTGCCCGGCACCCTGAAGCGCAAGACGGACGGCCTCACCGTTCAATTCGTCGTCACCGACACGGCGAAGAACGTCCCGGTCGTCTATCGCGGCATCCTCCCGGATCTGTTCCGCGAGGGCAAAGGCGTGGTGACGCAAGGCAAGCTCGGCGGCGACGGCATCTTCTACGCGAGCGAAGTGCTCGCCAAGCACGACGAGAACTACATGCCGCCGGCGGCGGCCGACGCGATCAAGCAGGCTCAATCCATCAACGAGAAGGCGACGCACACCCTTGTTCCGGGTGGCGTCGGACGCAAATGATCCCTGAGCTCGGACAGTTGGCCCTGGCCCTCGCACTTAGTCTCGCGCTCGCTCAAGGCATACTCGGGCTCGCGGGAGCGGCGCGCGGCGACAGCGTGTGGATGGACGCGACGCGGCCCGCGGCCTGGGGACAGTTCGCGTTCGTGGCCACGGCCTTCGGCTGCCTCACCTACGCCTTCGTCTCGAACGACTTCACCGTCGCCTACGTCGCCTCGAATTCCAACTCCCTGCTGCCGCTTCACTATCGCATCTCGGGCGTGTGGGGCGGGCACGAGGGTTCGATGCTACTCTGGCTCCTGATGCTCGGGGTGTGGACTTTCGGAGTCACGCTCTTCAGCCGTCACCTGCCCCGCGAGATGGTGGCTCGCGTGCTCGGAGTGATGGGACTGGTGAGCACCGGGTTCCTCCTGTACATCCTGTTCACCTCCAACCCGTTCCTGCGCCTCTTCCCCGCGCCCGCAGACGGACGCGACTTGAACCCGCTCCTGCAGGACCCCGGCATGGTGATTCATCCGCCGATGCTCTACATGGGCTACGTCGGCTTCTCGATCGCGTTTTCCTTCGCCGTCGCCGCTCTCCTCAGCGGCAGGCTCGACGCGGCCTGGGCGCGCTGGTCGCGCCCCTGGACGACCGCGGCATGGTGCTTCCTCACCGTGGGTATCGCGCTGGGCAGCGGCTGGGCGTATTACGAGCTGGGCTGGGGCGGGTGGTGGTTCTGGGATCCCGTGGAGAACGCTTCCTTCATGCCTTGGCTCGTCGGCACATCTCTCTTCAACTAGCTCGCGGTCACCGAGAAGCGCGGCGCCTTCCGCAGCTGGACGGTGCTGCTCGCGATCGTCGCCTTCGCGCTCTCCCTGCTCGGGACTTTTCTCGTGCGCTCGGGAGTCCTCACCTCCGTCCACGCCTTCGCGACCGATCCAACCCGCGGGATCTTCATACTCGCGCTGCTGGTGATCGTGATCGGCGGCTCGCTCCTCCTGTACGTGTGGCGCGCACCGAAGATAGGGTTGGGGGGCGGCTTCGAGCCGCTCTCGCGTGAATCAATGCTGCTCGCGAACAATGTGATCTTCGTCGCGGCCGCTGGCTCGGTGCTGCTTGGAACGCTGTATCCGCTCGCGCTCGACGCGTCGGGCCTGGGCAAGATCTCGGTCGGGCCGCCGTACTTCGAGACGGTGTTCGTGCCGCTCATGGCGCCGGCGCTCTTCCTCATGGGCGTGGGTCCGCTCGCACGCTGGAAGAAGGCGGGCCTTCCCGATCTCGCCGCGCGCCTTCGCTGGGCTCTCGCGGCGGGCGTCGTCGCGGCGCTCGCGCTGCCCTTCGCGATGGGCCGCTGGGGCGCGCTCGTGGCTCTGGGCCTGTTGCTCGCGGCCTGGGTCGCAGCAAGCGGCGTCGTCCAGCTAGTCGAAAAGATACGCAACGCCGCGAGCGGAGCGAACGCCTGGACGCGGCTGAAGAGCGTGCCGCGCTCGACTTACGGCATGCTGCTCGCGCACTTCGGGGTGGCGGTGTTCGTCGTCGGCGTCACGCTGGTGAAGGGCTACGAGACCGAGAAGGACGTGCGCATGGAGCCGGGCGACACCGTCGAGGCCGGAGGCTACACGTTCCGCTTCGACGGAGTCAGCGACGTGCAGGGACCCAACTACGTCGCGGGGCGCGGCCAGATCGTGGTGACCAAGGACGGCCGCCCGGTCACGACGCTCTATCCCGAAAAACGCCTGTACACGGTTCAGAACATGCCGATGACCGAGGCCGCGATCAATCCCGGCCTGACCCGCGACCTGTACGTGTCGCTCGGCGATTCGGTGAGCGCGACAGGCTGGATCGTCCGCGTGTATCACAAGCCTTTCGTCGACTGGATCTGGGGTGGGTGCCTCATCATGGCGCTCGGGGGCGCGCTCGCCGCGAGCGACCGGCGCTATCGCCTCGCGGCGAAGCGCCCGCAGGAACACTACGCCGCCGCCTCGGCGCGATGACGGAGTGACGCACACCCGATGAATCGCTTCGCCCTGCCACTCGCCATCTTCGCAGCGCTGGTCGCGCTGCTGGGGGTCGGGCTCACGCTCAATCCGCGCGAGGTGCCCTCTCCGCTCATCGGCAAGCCCGCGCCGCACTTCGAATTGCCCGAGCTGCAGGAGACGACGAAGACCTTCACCGAGCGCGACATGCTCGGCAAGGTCTGGATGCTCAACGTCTGGGCCTCCTGGTGCGTGAGCTGCCGCGAAGAGCACCCGGTGCTCCTCGAGCTCGCCGCGAGCGGCGCGGTGCCGAT
>Ga0137381_10004106_pt1 | contig 10485 bp, 9 predicted proteins | sample SagtaG_16_FD_104808 | JGI IMG/M metagenome (GOLD analysis project Ga0137381, IMG submission 104808) | Vadose zone soil microbial communities from Sagehorn Ranch, Mendocino, California, USA - Sage2_L_115_16 metaG | ecosystem: Environmental > Terrestrial > Soil > Vadose zone | place: USA... | reverse complement strand
TCGAGTCACGCTGGTCCACGGGGACGGATCGCTGGGATACAAGGACAGGGCACCCTACGATAGGATACTGGTTACCGCGGCCGCTCCTCGGATTCCCGAGCCTCTACTGGAACAACTCGGGCCCCAGGGAGTACTGCTCGTCCCTGTTGGAGGCAGGCTCTTTCCCCAAGAACTAGTCAAGGCGGAAAAGGATCCCGATGGGCACGTCAAGAAGACCTCGCTGGGAGGAGTCGCTTTTGTTCCCCTCATAGGGAAACTGGGATTCGAAGCCTGAGACCAGGAGAGGTATGAATGCCAGCTATGCTGGAATATGCACCTTGTCCACTGTAACTCCGACCATTCTACACGCCTCACACAGCTCTAGGGTTGTCGGCTCGCCGCAGGAGCGGCAGGCGCGTAGCTCGGAGGGAGCAACGTTCGGCTCGGCCAGTCCTCGAAGGCGAGTCATCGCCCGGTAGGCGCTGAATACGACTCCGGGGTGAGCTAGCTCGAGCCTGTTTAGGACGGTTCGGAGTTCGTTCCGCAGTGCCTCCATCATGTAGGGACAGGACGCGGACTGGAAAGTCAATCCTTCCACGTAGCCGTATAGTGCAACCTCCCTCTCCGGAACTTCGCAGAGGGGCTTTACACGGGGGAGGAAACCTCCCCTCGGATCACGCAAGACCGGACTGAACCTTGCAAATCTGTCCACGTCCCCTTGGAACAGGTTCAACAAGTATGTCTGGACAACATCGTCGAGGTTGTGAGCGGTCGCGATCTTCGTCGCCCCGACCCTCCTCGCGGCCACATTGATCGCTTTCCGCCGGAAGACGCCGCAGTAAGAGCAAGCAGTCAACCGGTCCTTTCGCCCTCGAAGAAAATCGTCAAGACCATTACCATACAGCTCCGCGAAAGACACAATCTCATGGTCGACGCTGAGCTTCTTGCAATACTCTGAAGCCAGATCCACCGCTTCTTCCCGATAACCGGCGATCCCCTCGTCGATGGTCACTGCCGTAATCTTTGTCTGTGAGAATCTTGAAGACAGTTTCTTGAGAATCATCAGGAGCGTGAGGCTGTCCTTGCCCCCCGACACCGCGACCGCGACGTGGTCCGTGGGCGAGAACATCTTCCAGTGACTGATCGTCCGGCGAACTCGACGCTCCACCGAGTCTCTGAAACATGTCTTGCATAGACTCGTGCCCTCGTTCTCACGTTTGTAGAATGAGGCGTGTCGTTGACAGCTGCTGCAAGCAGGCACTTCCGAGGCGTGCACCTACTTGGGAAATATGGTGCCGAACAGGGCGTAGGAGAGGATTAGGTTCGAGGCGAGAAGCCCTAGCGATACGATGCTCGCAACTGTTCTGACATTCTTGGTATTCTTCAGGCCCAGTCGGGAGAGAATCGTATCGAAGTATCTGTCGCCGTCAAACGGGAACATCGGCAGCATGTTCACGAGGGCGACTCCGAGCAATATCAGCGACATCCATTGCAACGTGCTAAAGAACTGAAAAGGTAGCGAGACGGGTAGAAACGAGGCTCTGGGCTGGTAGTAGTTGAATGTGAAGATTCCAATCGTCGCCCGGCTGCTGTTGTCCGAGGCTGGTTGAGTGACGATCGTGTAATTCCGACCATTACTCATCGAGAGCACAAGATGGTGACCAGGTGACAATGGAGCAAGCACGTTTCGGAGAGCCTCAACGGAGGGGACGAGGGTGCTGTTGATGCGCGTCAAGACTGACCATGAGGGTATGTTGCTCGACTGGGCTGCTCCACCGTTGACTAGGCCCGTGATCAGAACTCCAGAAGAGTTCGAGTTGTAGAGGGGGCTGATCGAGACGGCGAAATTCGTGATTAGGAGAAATACGAGGAACCAGGTTATTACGTTCGTGTAGGAGCCGGCGGCGAAGACCCGAAGCTTCGTTCTCGCCTTCCTCTTGGAGAGATCCTCCTCATCGATCTCTACGAATCCGCCGGGGAGGAAGATGGCCAGGAATACGCCGGATGATTTGAGAGGGACCTTGTCGAGGACGCTGGCAATCCCGTGAGCCACTTCGTGTGGGATAAGCAGGACGGCAATCGAGATCAGTATGTAGGGGAAGATCTCCCAGCTGATCGTCAAGCCTGGAAGAGGAATGATGAGCAGCGCGGGTCCAGCTTGGGAGGCATGGTTGAACAGGTTGACCGCGTTGAGGATGAAGCTGTAGATTACGAAGATGAGGAGGCCGATGCCCATCGCCGCTCCTATATCGAAATAGGTCAACCATACCTTTCGGAACCGGCCTCCGAGCTTTTCCATCCAACCGTTGAAGACGCCAGTCTTCAGCATCAGATAGTACGGCTTCACGACGATTCCATGCTTGTCGGCTTTGAGGAGGAAGCCTATCGCGAAGATGAGGGCCCAGACTCCCAGATACTCGAGGAGGGGAATGTAAGGGTCGAAGATAGAGCTCAACAGCGTTCTCCCAGTCTAGGTTCGCCGGGCGATCCGGACCCGCCTTCATATTACTCTTTCAATCTGCGTCCCATTATCAAGAATTACAGGATCTGAACCCCGGTGTAAGTCACAGGGTTCCTCGGAACAGATCTTCCTCGGTTGACACCGCGAGATTCCTGCTTGAAGCTCGTTCTTGCAACCTTACCCTCTTCAAGCCTCGGACAATCGCTACAGGGCTCGCCTCTCGGCCTTGGCCCATAACGAGCTCGGCCGCGGAGGCCAGTTCGTCTGCAAGGGCGACGTTCTTGAATCGGAGTGTGTAGCCGAACAGGTCCTTCTTACCTCGATAGTCGACAAGGGGGCTCAGACCCGCTATTCCTATGCACTCCTCGACCTGTCCTCGTCGGAATGGCCGGCTTCGGGTATCGCAGATTACAACCCCTACGCGTTTTCCGCTCAATTTTCGGATTCTTTTCATCAGCTGCCTAGCGGATCTGTCCGGGTCTTGGGGAAGAAGCGCATACACACTGTCACCTTTGACATTGGACTTGTCGATACCCCCATTCAGACAGGTCACCCCAGCCTTGGTTGTGACGATGAACGCCTCTCCGTCCGCGCGCAATACCCTGGAGGAGTCCCTCAGAACAATCTCGACGAACTCCGGCCTCTTCCCAGTCTTCTTCGCGATTCCGATGGCCCTCTTTGATGGTCTGATATTGTCAATGTCTATGATTCTCCCTTCAGTCTTGGAGACGGCCTTCTGCCCCACGACTACGACATCTCGGTTCCTTATTCCGACGCCCAACTCCTTGGCCCGATCCATTATTAGCGCGGCAAGGTCGTCCTCCCTATTCAGTAGGGGTAATCCATCCAGCGCAGCTATTTCGAGCATTATCGTACTCGATTCCATTCGACATTCGCATGGTATTCAAACTAGTCGTGAACTGTTACAATACGAGGACATCGCCACGCAAAGCAACTTTATATTGGAAAGACCGAACCTTTCAACTGCAGGTTGACTCGCCGGGGAACGTCCTGTGGCCGTTGCCGAAACGACTGCTGCTTTCTCCCGTAGCAACCGATACGAGAAGAGACGAAGAACGGAGGTGGAACATGCCTATGGGTTATGAAAGGAGAGGTTATGGTGGCGGTGCGAACCGATTTGGTCCAAAGCCCGTCGAAGAGGGCAAGGAATACGACGTTGACATCAAGGAGATCAGCAGACGCGGAGAAGGAATAGCCCGCGTTGAGGGTCTTGTTGTCTTCGTACCGAACACGAAGCCCGGGGACCATGTCAAGGTCAAGATAACTCGGGTTTCAAACCGCTTCGCATCGGGCGAAGTCATCCAATAGACCGGAAGGGAGCCTTTCTCACTCCCTGTCCACCCCTTTTTTAGATCCAGCGCGAAAAAGTAGCCACGCTTCGATTAGACTGGTGGATGCTAGCTTTTTCCCTTTTCGTGGAACTCATGAGGCGAGTCCGTCGATACGACGTTGTATGGGGCGGGTCATAGGTGAGGGAAGGCTTATGAAAGCTGCCGTCGACAACCTCAGAATCTTAGTGATTCAGGGCAAGTTGAAGGTACAAAAGCCGAACTGGTTCAGCCTCATCGAGCTCCGAGGCTTGTTTGAGCGGCGACCTTGGTCGATGCTCTCCTGGGGATCAGGACTCCTAGCCATGGCTTTCATCGGCTACTATGGAATTCTCGCCTTGGGAAACCCTCCCTCAGTCATCGGGCAACAGTTTGTATTGACTGAATTTCCACCCACATCAATTTCTCCCTGGTTTTTTGCCAAACCCATAACATGGTTCTCCTACGCAAGTTTCCTATACTGGTGTTTCGGATTAGAGGCTCAGAGGAGCCACTTTCTCGGATTCTCAGAACGCACGAGGCGCTTCCTATTCGTCGTTACTGCTGTGATAGGTTTTGGAGCTTTCTACGAGATATTCTTCAACTTCATGCTCTGGTCGGCGCTTGAGGTCCTGGCGAACAACTGCGCCCCGGTCGGGCCTCCATGCAACCCGGATCAACTCTTCAACATGTTTCCAAATCTTAGAAACCCGCTTAGTCTGGTCTTTGCAACGAAGGTCGTGACCCTCATATTCGCTATGTCAATGTACTCCCTCTACTTCCTTCACCGAGTGGACAGAGAGATAGAAAAACGGAATCTAACACCAGCACCAACTTTCAGCAGACAGGAATCATATGGAATCAACACTATGAGAAACACTCCCATCACTAGGTCGTACTCGTTCGCGTTCACAACCGGAGTGCGAGACACTGTTGAAGAGTATCCCCAGCCAACCTAGGTCTTGACTTTGGAACCTTGTGATGTTGCAATTATCGGAGCCGGCCCAGCAGGAGTCATGGCAGCGTGGACCGCGGCAAGAGAGGGAGCGCGCACCGTACTGCTCGAGAGAGAATCGCAGCCAGGAAGAAAGCCCTGTGCTGAAGGGATTCTCTCTGAGGTTCTGGAAGATGCGGAAGTCTCACCCGACCCAGAGTTTGCTATCAACCATATCAGCGGGGCAGTTCTCTATGCGCCAGATGAAAAGAAGCGTGTGAACGTTGGGGGGGAAGGCTACATCCTTGACAAGCCAGCCCTGCTCAACGTCTTGGCGGAGAGAGCAAGGGACGCGGGAGCTGAATTAGAGTATGGCAGAACAGTAGAAAATGTGGTCCGGGAGGATGGGCATGTTCTCGTCAACGGAAGAGAGGGGTCGGAACCCTTCTCGCTGAGGTCACGAATCGTGATAGGCTGCGATGGAACAGGGTCGATACTAGCGCGTCAGTTCTTCCAGCGGAAGAGATACCAGGTCATAGCCGCGTTTCAATACGCCATGACGAACTGTCGTCTTGAAGACGAGTCGAAGCTGGAGATCTTCATCGGCCATAACAAAGCACCGGCGGGCTACGTATGGATCTTCCCGAAAGGAAACCGAGCTGCGAACGTAGGAATCGGAGTCAAAGGGTCAGGGGCCAAGCAGCTCCTAGACCGGTTCATCCAGGAACATCCCGTTGCCTTCGGTGAGGCTTCGATAGAGCGGTCGCAGGCTGCCCCAGTCCCGGTGGGTGGTGAGGTCGACGATTACGTGGGCGATAACATGATGCTTTGCGGTGACGCGGCCGGACAGGTGATTCCGCTCACCGGTGCAGGAATTCACACGAGCCTGGTAGCAGGAAAGCTTGCGGGCGAAGAGGCTGGGAAGGCCGCGAAAGATGGAGACGCTAGCTTGAGACGATTGTCAGCTTACAAGGATAGATTTGAGACGTTGTGGGGTGGGAAGATACGGAACAGTCTCAAGGCTCTCGAGTCTTTCGAACGTTTCTCGGACGAGGAACTCAATGTAATAACCGACTATCTTGACGGCCAGGACTTGATCGAGATGGCACACGGATTCAGCCCGTCCAGAGCGGTCAGCCTCCTTGTTAAGCATCCCATTCTAGCCATCAAAGTCGCCCATCAACTATTGAGCAGCTAAGGAGTCCAAATTATGGTAGGAAAGGTGGAGGGCGCTCTAGTCGACGGAATACGGGAGAAGGGCTGCATACACCTCGCGCTCATAGACCCAGAGAAATTCTCCAATAATCTGGCCGATATCGTCGCTGACCTGGAGTCTCACGGTACCCTTGCAATAATGGTCGGGGGATCGACGCTAAAGTCCTCTGCCCAACTCGACAAGACAGTCAAGACGATACGAGAATCTTGTTCACTTCCCACCATACTCTTCCCCAATGGTCCTGTGGGGATCAGCAGGTTTGCTCATGCTATCTTCTTCATGTCGCTCCTGAACTCGTCAAGCACTCGATACCTGATCGAGTCTCAAGTAGTGGGCGCTTCGGTGGTGAGGAGGTTCAACCTTGAACCAATCCCTCTCGGCTACATGATCGTGGGACAGTCAGAGACTGCTGTGAGTAAGGTCGGGGTGGCTAAGTCGGTGCCCTTTTCGAAGATTGATCTCGCGACAGACTATGCTCTAGCTGCTCAATACTTGGGAATGCGTTTCGTCTACTTGGAGGCTGGAAGTGGTGCCGAGCGGATGGTAGACCCTCGTATGGTGAGTCGGGTCAGCGAGACCGTGGACGTTCCGGTAATAGTTGGAGGGGGTATCCGGACCCCTGACCAGGCAGAACGGCTTGCACGGGCAGGCGCCTCTGCGTTCGTGACTGGAACCGTATTGGAGCAGGAGGGGCCGGGACGGGTCAAGCAGATTCTCGCCGCGTTAAAGCGTGCCTAGCCCTATGCCGAGCGTGCTGAAGACTGGCGTAGGCGGGACAGTTGACCTCTTCAACTTCATCAGACGCGTAGCCTTCCCTTCGACTCCCGTTGTCGTATCGATCTTCGCTACGATTGCTGTCGCATCTGCAGCCGTTTCGCTACTTGTTGCAGGAGAAAGCCTAGTTCAGACAGTTGTGTTTGCAGGTGCAGTCTTCGTTATACCTGGCCTGATCGGGGAGCTTGTGAACTCAGTGCTCCTTCTTCGGAAAGATAGAATCCTTGACTTCAGACGCCTGATGGGAGTCGAGGTGATCTCGATACTGCCCATGGGAGCAATTCTCCTGCTGTTCTCGGTCATCGGTTCCGTCCTCGGCGTCACGCGCTTGTGGGTGGACGGTTTCTTGATCGGGTTGGCGGTGTCGCTTCCGGTCCGTTTCCTGACGCCCATGGCGATGTCCTCGATGAGTTCTTGGAGAAAACTCTCGGGGGGTCTACCGACTCCTCTGCTCACAACGATCATGTTTCTTATGCTTTCTCAATTCCTATCCTCCGGGTCAAACCCAACAGTGATTCAGGCCGGTGTACTGGTCGCCTCCGGCCTAGTCCTCTCGGCAGCAGGCGTCTCTCTCATAATCAGGAGAGTCGAGATTGAAGGTGGTGCTGAGATCCATCACTCACCTATGGGTCTGTTCAGATCGTTCCTTGATCACTGGCTGAGAAAGACCCCGACCGCTCTCGAGGAGAGACTCTTGACTCTCTCAACTGAAGGCTCGATTGAGACGAAGATTCTGAGCTTCTCTGGAACGGACTCGCGGCCGAAAGCGTCTTTGGTCGTGTCCAACTTTCATCCTGGACCGTATCGGGACATGGGGAGCGGGGGTCTCCCTTCCGAGCTGAAACATTCTCTCGAAGAATCACAGCATGGCATCGTTCAGGTGCCGCATGGCATCTCGAACCATAAACTGAACATCGTCTCCCATCGGGACATCGACAGACTTCTTTTAGCGGCTGGGAAGAACTACCCCTCGGATCATCCGGTCCGCAAGGCCTCTTCCTTGATTCGAGAGAAAGAGGGAGAGGCTATCGTTTCGGGCCAAGCCTTTGGGAATATCGGGCTTCTGACGATTACACTGGCTCCTGTGGAGATGGAGGATCTGCCGACCTTGGTAGCTACAGAAATAGAGAGGGAGGCATCGAGACTGGGCTTCGAGGCGTTGATTGTCGACGCACATAACAGCATCGTGGGTCAAACTTCTATAACTCCCCTGCAGGCTGAGCGAATCGTTGCGGCCGCGGTCAGAGTGCTTGGCAGGTTGAGGGCTTTGTCACAGGGACCTTTCAGTGTCGGATCAGCATACAACGCCCTGGACACTTACACGCTCAAGGAAGGGATCGGCCCGGGCGGCTTGTCCGTGATGGTTGTGAAGACCGAGAGCGATACCGTATCCTACATTACCGTCGATGGAAACAATATGCAGCAGGGTCTTCGAGACAAGATCCTTCAATCGATCAGAGGTACTGGGGTGAGCGACGCTGAGGTCATGACGACCGACACTCACCTTGTTACTGGTCTAGTGAGATCGCCTCTAGGATACCATCCTGTGGGAGCGGCCTTGCCGACCACTACTTTTGTGACACAGATCACTCAAACGCTCCAGAAGGCGATAGGTAATCTAGAAGAGTCTTCGGCTGGTTTTTCCAAGTTCTCTTTGCAGCTTCAAGTGTTGGGTTCGGAGACTTTCCAGTCGATAACAGGCTTCATAGGCCGGATCGCGCGGCAGCTTGGGAGATCGTTCTACTGGCTCGAATTATCGTCGCTGGCACTCGCGCTGCTCATTCTCTTTGTGGTGTGATCGAAGACTGGAATCTGAAGAATCGCTCCACTACATGCAGCTTCCGAGAGAGGTTATCGTCGGCGTCAACATTCTCGACAGAGTAGGAGAGATCTGCACCAAGCTGGGATTTCACGGCACGGCCCTGGTGGTCTCGGGACCGGTGACCTATCCCCTCGCAGGGGTTGGAGTCGCCAAGTCCGCCGCGAAGGCTGGCCTTCGTGTCGACCATATCATAGTCAAGGAATCGACCGATGCGGTTCTGAACCAGATCATAGAGACGATCAAGAAGACCAGGCCCTCCATCGTGCTGGCGGTCGGGGGCGGAAAGGATATTGATCTGGGCAAGCTTGCCTCTGCCAAAGCGTCGGTTCCTTTCATGAGCATTCCAACCGCTGCAAGCCACGATGGAATCGCCAGCCCTTATGCTTCTATCAAGGGTGGTCCGAAGCCCTACTCGATCCGGGCGCAGGCTCCGATCGCTATCATAGGCGATATTGGCGTGATTGCGGACTCGCCCTATGATCTCTTGGCGGCTGGGTGTGGGGATATTGTGGCCAAGTTTAGCGCTGTGAAGGATTGGCAGCTTGCTCACAAGCTGAAGAACGAGTACTACGGTGATTATGCTGCGGAGCTGGCGTTGATGAGCGCGGAGCTGGTGACGCGGAATGTGAAGGAGATTGTCGGGCGTAGCAAGGAGGGCGTCCGGACGGTCGTCGAGGCGCTGATCAGCTGCGGGGTCGCCATGAGCATTGCTGGTAGCTCTAGGCCATGTAGTGGTGCGGAGCATCTGTTCAGCCATGCGCTGGATATTGTGGCTGGTGAGACAAGTCTGCATGGGGGTCGGACGGGCGTGGGAGCGATAGTGTGCGCCTATCTTCACGGGTCCAACTGGGAGTCGATCAGAGAGTTTCTCCAGGAGATTGGCGCGCCTTCGACTGCTAAGGAGTTGAAGGTGTCGCCGGAGCAGGTGGTCAAGGCCTTGACGATGGCTCATAGCCTCAGGCCAGAGCGGTATACAATCCTTGGCGAGACTGGAGTTGCGGAGGCCGCTGCGGAGAAGGTTGCCCGGGCGACCGGGGTCATAGGATAAGCCGTCGTTGAAGTGTACAGCACGTGCCTACGCGATCCAAGGCCTGGTCAAGTATCATGGCCTGAAGAACGCGAAGCTGCGGATACCATACCATGACAGTATCTCCATCTGCATGAAATCGCTGGACACAGTTACGACGGTCGAGGCGAAGAATGGTCTCCCGAGAGATAGAATACGAATCAATGGGACTGTCCCGTCGGTAGGAGAAGAGGCGAGGGCTCGCATCGTCATCGACAAGCTCAGAGAACTCGCAGGCGAGAATACTCGGGTTAGAGTAGAGTCGAGGAATGCGAATGTTAACGGGAAGGGTCTGGGCTTCTCCGCGTCCGGCTTCGCGGCTCTAGGCCTTGCGGCATCGAAGGCGCTGGGGGTCAGCCTTGAGCCCCGGGAATTGTCCGAGGTCGTCAGGCTTGGAGCAGGGTCTGCCGCGAGGAGTCTCGTAGGCGGGTTCTCCATATGGTACGCGAACCGCAACGGGCACTCCTATGCAGAGCAACTCGCACCGCCAAGTTCTGTCAAGATGAGGACACTGATTGTGCCGATCCCATCGAATATGAAAACGGACAAGGCTCATGCTGACGCGGTAACGTCGCCGTTCTTCAAGGCGAGACTGGGGTATCTGAAGGTGGTTCTTCAGAGGATGAGGCGTGCGATAGGGAGGAAGGATGTCTCAGAGATCTGCAGGCTAGCCGAGGTGGACACGCTGAACTTGCATGCTATCACGATGACTGGCAGGCTGGAAACGATTCTTGTCAGCCCGTTATCTGTCAGGATCATGGACGAGGTTCGGAGGCTCCGGGAGGAGGAAGGGGTCCCGGTCTGGTATTCTCTCGATACCGGACCCTCAGTATTCATCAACACTACGCCCAAGGCGGCCTTGAAGGTTGAGAGGAGAATCAGGAGCCTAGCTGACAATGTCATAT
>Ga0137381_10004100_pt1 | contig 10490 bp, 12 predicted proteins | sample SagtaG_16_FD_104808 | JGI IMG/M metagenome (GOLD analysis project Ga0137381, IMG submission 104808) | Vadose zone soil microbial communities from Sagehorn Ranch, Mendocino, California, USA - Sage2_L_115_16 metaG | ecosystem: Environmental > Terrestrial > Soil > Vadose zone | place: USA... | reverse complement strand
TGATCCGGAGTTGCTCGCCTCAGGTGATCTTCAGGCATGGGGTGGAGCGATCGCCGCCGTCGGTGATGACGAATCCGCCTTCAGCCATCGCGACGCGCTCGTTGAGTTCGTCGCCCGCGCGGGTTGGTCGGAAGCGGATGAGGACAACGATCGGATTGCGATGGCTCGGCGCTATGGCGCAGCCATGGAGCCGTTCGCCAGTGGGGCCTACGTCAACGACCTGACCGACGAAGGTGAGGCGGGAGTGCGGAGTGCTTACGGCCCGTCCAAGCTGGCAGGGCTGGCCGCGCTGAAGGCGCGTTACGACCCGGAAAACCTCTTCCATCTGAATCACAACATCCAGCCGATGCGGGAGGGACAGAAGTGAAGAAGTGCGCCTCGACGCGAGCGGCAGATGGGTGCCGTCGATGGAGGTTGTGCTGACCAAAGTCGTCTGACGCCCGGCCGTGTGCGACAAGTAAGTCTGAGGACGCACTGGTCAGGATCGTGAGGCACGGGGTTGGTAGATATCGGCCTGAGTGCCTGTCGATATCGACGAAACGTTTTCGATTACGGCCCTTGCCTAGTGGTCCTCCCTTCGGCGATCGCGGCTGAGCTCTCCGGACGCCACGCCAGGTGCCGACCAGCCGCAACCAGACCTGCTTGCCAGCCGGGAGCACGTCCGCCTGTCGGCGGTTTGATCGAGTCGACGTCGATCCCGGTGCGCGCAAGCAGCCAGGAGATCTGTGAGTTGGAGTTCCACATATCACCAACGCGGAGCTCGTCGCGGCCCCAGACGAGGAACGGCACCTCCGGCGCGAGTTCAAGAAGCCGTCGGGCCTGAGCAAGGTCGTCGCTCAGCCGCAGCGGACTCCCAACAGCCTCATTGATATCGGGAATGACTCCGTCGCGCCAGCGACGCAGCTCATAGCGAAACATGTGGACGCGGGCGGCCAGCCATTTCGCCCCGATGGGTCCAATGCCCACCACACCTCGCTGCTCGCCGTGAGCGCTCGCCGGTGTCTGCTCGATTGTGTAGCGTCCTTCAGGGACGAAAACCTCGAGGCCAGAGTGATAGAGCTCGCACTTCGGGCGTCGCTGCAAGGTCGCCTCGACCGCCTCATAAACACGTCCATTGAGGCGCACGAAGTTCCCCCCGGCACCCAATGGAAGCCAGTAGAGATCGATTCCCCCGGTCGACGCGGACGTGCTGCTCACCTCTACCTCCCGCCACCCGCGATCCACGGGCGCGCCTCGACTCATCGTCTTCGTCCTCGGCGTCACCTGCCAGTGCCGAACGACCCGACGGCTGGGGTCTTTGGCCTCTTCGCGAGCGGTCAGTTTGAGAGTAAGAAAGTGGGGGAGGAAGAAAAAAACATGGTTGTCCAGGGCGACATCGTTATCAACAGGCCAGTCGATGAGGTTTTTGACTTCGTCGCGGACGAGCGCAACGAGCCTAAATACAACCCACAAATGACAATCGCCGAGATGGTGACTCAGGAGCCGATCGGTGTTGGTAGCAAGTTTCACTCTGTGATGACGGGCGCTCGTGCGGCTGACATCACAATCGAATTCACCGAATTCGATCGACCGCGCCGACTCGGGAGCACGACCCACTTGTCCAACATGGACATCACCGGAACCCTGCTTTTCGAGCCGCAAGGCCAGAGCACAAAGATGAAATGGCTCTGGAACATCGAGGCTCGCGGCTTCCTCAGGCTGCTCAGGCCGATTGTGCGCCGAATGGGCGAGCGCCAGGAATTGGCGATCTGGACCGGCTTGAAGAAGGTAATGGAGGCGCAATCGTCCCCAGAGCGGATAAATGGCTGATCGTTCTACGCCAGACCCATCATGGAAGGGTCTCTACTTGGCCGCCAGCGCTTGCGGAATTCTCTTTGTTGTACTCAACGTAGCTGCAATTGTGATTCTCGCAATCATTCCGCCCGCACCGAGCTCGGGCGCAGCCACGCTTCAATGGATTGCCTCAAACAAGACCGCCTATACCCTCGAACTGATCCTGTTCGTGGCACCGAGCGTCTTGGCGATGGTGGTGTTCCTGGCTCTGTACATGGCGCTCAAGCATGTGAACAAGAGCCTCGCAGCGATAGCTGCGTTGATCGCGATAGCTTCTGAGGTCACGGCTGCGGCCGTCAACAGCAGCCCCCAATCGCTCAGTGCGGCGCTGATACTTCTGAGCGATCAATACGTGGCAGCCACCGCAGAGGCGCAGCGCCTGGCCTTCGCGACTGCCGCTGAGGGTCTGATTGCGACAACCAACGCAGTGAACCTCGCCGGCATCATGTTGGAGGTCGGCATCTTGATCATCTCATTGGTCATGTTGAGAGGCGTTTTTCCTCGATGGGTTGCTTACCTGGGGATAGTCACGGGAGTCGTGGGCATCTTGAGTGAGGCCCTCAGACCCGTGATCGGGTTCGCCTACATAGTCTTCTTCGTGCTCGAATTGATCTGGTTGATCGCAGTCGGCTGGAGACTCTATCGGCTGGGGTCTAGAGCCTCACCCGAATTCAGCCCGTCCGCGTAGGCGGACACAGTCCGCCCTCGGTCCACCGCCACGTTCGAAGAGACATCACTAACCGGTCGGCAACGGATCTCAGGGCTTGCGGCGAAGTTTCGCTCGCGGCGGAAAGGACAGATTCGTCGGGATCAACGCCCACAGGCTCGCGGTCGAAATAGTGTTCACTTGAGTCGCTCCCTTGTACGTGGGCGTTGTGGTCGAGCTGATAGGCGCGATCAGTTGTATCGAGGCAACGGTGGTAATTGCCTGCGTCAGAGACGAATCGTCAGGCAGCGGCAGACCGATGGTCGGTGGACCGCCGTTGGCCTCTGTTATCGCGTTCGCGACCTGCTTTCCGTCGACCGGAGCGACGATTGGTTGGCGGCTGCCATAAACGCTCGTGCGCGCTGGCGGTGAGGATGCTCCCTGGCCGAAAAAGATGCTCATCCCGAATGCGAGGTTGGCGACAATGACAAGCCCAGCGACGTACGCAAGCGCCATCGGCACGAGCGTCCACTGGAAAGCCGTATACCTCCAGGCCCTCATTTGTCCCTCCTTCACGAAACAATCCTGAGGCGCGCTTCATTGACGGCAGGGCTTTGTGGCGGACGCTTCCGAGCCACTCTCGGGACCCGCACTTGAAGGGCTCCATCAACCAGCGCCGCGATTTCCAGGCGATGGAGCTTGAACACCGCAACCAGCGAAGGATCGAACTGCCGGCCGGCCTGGGCCACGATCTCGTCGGCAGCTCGCCGGAATCCGTATGCCGCTCGATACGGACGGCGGGACGTCATCGCGTCGAGCGTGTCGGCGATGGCGACCAGTCGGGCGACGCGCGGGACGGCTTCGCCGGCGAGTCCGGCCGGATAACCATCTCCATCCCAGCGTTCGTGGTGATGGAGAACGATGTCGAGCACGATCCGGTCCCAGGGCATCCCGCTCACGAGGCGATGACCGATGATCGGATGCTGCCGTACCTCGCTTTGCTCCATGTCATCAAGCGAACCCGCCTTGAGCAGGATGCTGTCCGGCACACCGATCTTGCCGATGTCATGAACCATGCAACCCCGCTTGATCGCTTCACGCTCCGCTCCGTCGAAACCTGCGCCGGCCGCAAGGGCGTCGGCGTAGGTGGCGACACGCATCGAGTGGCCATGCGTATATGGGTCGCGGGCGTCGACCGCTGCCGCCAGCGTCACTAGAACGTCGTCATTGAGCCGCTCGAGTCGAGTGGTACGTTCCCTGAGGACTCCGGTCATGGCGTTGAAGGACATGGCCAGGTGCCCGATCTCATCCCCGCAGTCGACAATGGCGCGATGCTCGAGGTTGCCCGCGGCTACCTCGGCTGTTGCCTGGATGAGCTGCTGCATCGGTCGCGTGATCGATCGGGTGACAATCGAACCGACCAACAGGCTCAGCCCAAGTGCCGCCAGGCCAACGATCAGAATGACCATTACCACCAGGCTCTGGCCGTTGGAGATGAGATCGGCCGGCACAACCATGGCGGCATATCCCCGGGCCTCGAAACGCAGTACCCATGGGACATAGAAGATCGCGGCCTGATGGCCGGCGGCCGCAACTCGCTTCGAAACGATGCCGCTTCGTTGCACGACCTGGCCGCGCTCGGTGACGCTGAGCGTGGGGATTGGATAATCGAGGCGCTGCGTGGTGGCCAGGCTCAGACCGTCAGAACCGAAGAGCGAAAGCTGTACATCGGCTCGGTCTTGAACGAGGGAAAGGATCCGGTCAAGCGTTTCGCCGACCAGAACGGCACCGACCAGATACCCCTTCGCATCGATGATGGGACCGATGGTGTAGAGAAGCCGAGCCGTGCCCTGCCAGGCCAGGCCCGCGTAGCGGGTTCCGTAGGCGTCGGCACGGCCGTTGAGCACGTCGCCGAGGTAATCGAACGACGCTTTACCGCCGCCGGTTGAGCACCGGCACTGGTCGGGATTTTCTGGATCGGCCGCCAGCTGCAGGACACGATCGCCGCTCGCGTTGATCACGACGACCTCGATCTGCTCCGGCAGGTGGTTTGCCACCAAGGGCAATAACAGGCGGCTCAGAGTCGGCGCATCGCCGGTCTCTACGGCGGACGACACACCGCTGGTAGCTGCGAGGAGCCGGAGGTCGCCCAGCTGCTGTTCCTCGATGGAGTTGAAGACGGTGTTGACGTTGTCCTGCTCGCGGACCGCGAGCGTTTCGAGTTGCTGCGCCCCGGAAGCAGCGAGCTGCTCGGTTGCGACAGCGGATACGAGGAGGCCAACGACGAGGGTGAGTGCCACAAAAGGTGCAACCACCTTGTGGCCGACGCTCAGACGCCTCCAGCGGGAACCCACCACGCCCAATCCCCTTGGGACGGCAGTATGTGAGCGCCCGGGAGCGGTGGGACCCCCAAACGAACTTTCTTAAGCCTGGATGAAATCTGGCTCAGATCGTTGCCGAGATCCGAACTCGGCTTACGGTCCGCCCTCGGCCCGCAGCCCACTTACGGCGGGGCGCCGCCGAACCCGAAAGTTCGTTTCCGTCTGGGTGTCAGGTGCCGGCCGATCACGGGCTGCAAAGCGACGGTTCGCCGATAATCGCTCCATGCGCCGGGATCGCCGCGCGGAGGCCATCCTCGAGCGGATCCGCGACATCCCGCCCGGCCACGTCCAGGCCTACAGCGACATCGACCCGCACGCGCCACGCCTGGTCGGCCGCGTGCTCGCCACGACCAACCAGAACGTCCCCTGGCACCGCGTGGTCCGCGCCGACGGCACCATCCCCAAGGGTAGCCGGCAGCGCGAGCTGCTCACGCGCGAGGGAGTCCCGATGCGCGGTGACCGCGTCGACCTCGAGCGCGCGAGGGCCTGAGGATCAAGCGGGAGCTCGTCGAGCCCGAGGCCTAGAAGGACTTCGGTCAGGCGTACAGGGTCGTCGCACGGGCAACCCCCGTCCCATCTGCGCGGCGAGGGCAAGCGCCTCCGCCACCGAGTCGGCCGACCGCTGGAGGGCGAGGCGGTCGCGCTCCGAGTAATCGAGGTCGCCGCGACGCTCGCCCATGACGAGCCGGCCGAACAGCTCCCAGTCGTGGCGGAGGAACACCTCGACGCCGGAATGCCCGTTCACCTGGCCGCGACGATAGACCGGATCCGAGTCGCCGTTCGAGGCGAGGTACAGGGCGCCCCCGTGGGCGTGGAAAGCGATGACTGACCGATCGACGAGCGTGCGGACGACGCGGTTGACGTCGATCACTGTGACCACCGCGTCGACTCCGGCGCGGAACTGCTCGAGCACCTGCTCGGGGTTGGCGTGGCCGATGCGGCGGTCAACCTGTCGCTGCAGCCAGTCCTTGACCGGCCCGAACGCGACCGCGACGACGAAGGCGGTGACCACGTACGCGGAGTCCGACTTCTGTCCCGAGATCGAGTTCGGCGATGGGATGGGCATGAAGTCGACGAGTGTGCGCCGGACAGGCTGCGCGCGTGAACCGCGTCGGCGCCGTGATCGCGCCCGCGGCTCCAGGTACCTAGCTCGCCTCCACTCCCGGGCTGCTGAGGCGGCCAGAAGGGTCCCAGCCGTGCCAGCCCACGGGCTCGATCCAGGCGCTGACACGGTGCGCCTTGCGGTTCCGAAACGGCCTGCCCGTGTAGTGGCTCGCCAGGCGGTCGATCCCGCTGAGGTCGGCGTCGTCCTCGATGGCGACGACCGTTCCGTAGATGCTGACGTGTGTGTACCAGTTGTCGGCGAAAACCGTAAGGCTCACCCTCGGGTGCTTTCGCATCCAGGCGAGCCGGCTCCGCGTGTCCAGCATGTTGACGAGGATGCGGCCGTCGTCCCACGCGTACCACGTCGCGACCGTCATCGGGAAGCCGTCGGGACGGATCACGGCGATTACCGCCGGATTGGGCTGCTTCAAGAACTCGACGACCTCGCGTGGAAGATTCAGCACGTTAGGATCGAGACAAGATGATCACAGTTTCCGCAAGCCTCAAGGAGGTTCCGGCGGCGGTGCGGCCTACGGTGAAGGCGGCGATCAAGGCGGTCAGGAACGTCGCCCCCAAGGCGACCGAGATCCCCTACCAGATGGAGGCGCCGCGCTCCGAACGCGCGATGTGGAAGATCGCGCGCTACGCGGTCGACGGCGAAAACGTCGTCGGCGTCGGCACGTTTCCTCGTCACTCGACGATCTTCTTCTACCGCGGACGCGAGCTGGACGACGGCAGCGGATTGCTGCAAGGGACGGGCAAGGACACTCGCTTCGTCACGTTGCGCTCGCCTGCGGACGTGGAGAAGCCCGCGGTCAAGAAGCTTCTGCGGAACGCGTTCCAGCTGACCCGAGGTAGTTAGCCGGTCTCTATCGTGGAGCGGGTGAAAGTCACCCCCGCACGCCCTCCCGTCGCCGCCGAACGGCCGTACGAGCTCCAGGCGCACGGCGAGAGCCGGGTCGACCACTACTACTGGCTCAGGGAGAAGCAGAACCCGGAGGTGATCGCCTACCTCGAGGCGGAGAACGCCTATGCGGGGGCGGTCATGGCGGCCGCGGCGGGGCTCGAGGAGAAGCTCTACCACGAGGTCGTCGGTCGGGTCCAGGAGACCGACACGTCGGCGCCGACCTTCTTCAAGGGCTGGTGGCTCTACACGCGCACTGTCGAGGGTCTCGACTACGAGATCTTCTGCCGGCGCCGCAATGCGATGGAGGCGCCCGAGGAGGTGATGCTCGACGGCAACGAGCTCGCGAAGGATCACGCCTACTTCGAGCTCGGCTACGTCGAGCGCAGCCCGGACGAAAACCTGGTCGCCTACGCGTCGGACCTCGACGGCTCCGAGCTGCACGAGCTCAAGTTCCGCGAGCTCTCGACAGGGCGCGACCGCGATGACGTCGTGCGCGGGGTCTACTACGGCGCCGCGTGGTCGGCGGACAGCACAACCTTCTTCTACGTCAAGCCGGACAAGGCCATGCGCCCGTACCAGGTCTGGCGGCACAGGCTCGGCGCCGCGCCCGAGTCTGACGTGCTCGTGTTCCAGGAGGACGACGAGCGCTTCGAGGTCAACGTCGAGCTCACCAAGAGCGAGCGCCACATCATCATCACGAGCGCGAGCCACGTAACGAGTGAGGTCCGGTTCCTCCGCAGCGACGAGCCCGAGGCCGAGCCTGAGCTGGTCGAGGCGCGCCGCGACGGCGTGGAGTACTCGGTCGACCACCAGGGCGACCGCTTCCTGATCCTCACCAACGATGGCGCCGTGAACTTCAGGCTGATGGCCGCGCCGGTCGCGAGTCCGGGGCGCTCGTCGTGGACCGAGCTCGTGCCGGAACGTCCCGGCGTGCGCTTGAACTTCACCGACGTCCATCGGGGGCACGTCGTCTTTGGCCAGCGCTCGGACGGCCTGCAGCGTCTCGAGGTGCTGAACACGCAAAACGGCGAGCTGCACCTGGTCGAGCAGCCGGACGCCACCTACACCGCGTTTCCCGGCTCCAATCCCGACTACGACAGCAAGGTCATGCGCTTCTTTTACACGTCGCTAACTGCGCCCTGGCAGGCGGTCGATTACGACATGGACGCGCGTGACCGGACGATCGTCAAGGAGCAGCCGGTGCGAGGCGGATACAACCGCGACGACTACGTGACCGAGCGCCTGTGGGCGACGGCGCCGGACGGTGTGCGCGTGCCGATCTCGATCGTGTACCGAAAGGGCCGAGCGTACGGCCGCTCACCGCTGCTGCTGTACGGCTACGGCGCCTACGAGCAATCGAACGACCCGATGTTCGACTCCGCCCGCCTCAGCCTGCTCGACCGGGGCTTTGCGTTCGCGATCGCGCATGTTCGCGGCGGCGGCGAGATGGGGAGGGAGTGGTACGAGAACGGCAAGCTGCTGAAGAAGCGCAACACCTTCGACGACTTCGTCGCCTGCGCCGAGCACCTGGTGGCCGGCGGCTACACCGCGCCATCATGCCTTGCCGTTCGCGGACGCAGCGCCGGTGGACTGCTCATCGGTGCGGTGCTCAATCAGCGTCCCGACCTGTTTGGCTGCGCCATCGCCCAGGTCCCGTTCGTCGATGCGCTCACGACCATGCTCGACGACAAGCTGCCGCTCACCGTCAACGAGTACGACGAGTGGGGGAATCCCCAGCGGCGCGAGTACTACGAATACGTCAGGAGCTATTCGCCGTACGACAACGTGCACCGCGCGACCTATCCAGCGATGCTGGTCACCGCGGGGCTCAACGACCCGCGCGTCTCCTACTGGGAGCCGGCGAAGTGGGTGGCCAGGCTGCGCACCGCCAACGAAAGCGACTGTCCAATCGTGCTCAAGACGCAGATGGGCTCGGGCCACATGGGGCCCTCGGGGCGCTACGAGAGCTGGCGTGAGGAGGCCCTGGTGATGGCCTTCGTGATGACGCAGTTCGGTATTGACGGCTAGAGCCCGGGCACGTTAGTCTAGTCTGGTTCGCACACCCATCCGGGTGTGTCCATGATGACTTCGGAGTGTGCTGATGGGCGGCCTCGAAAAGATTCGCTTCACCGCCGAGGGTGAAGTGTGCCCAGCCGCACACCATTGAGTTTGTTCCGGTAGCCGAAACCTAGACACCACTCAGACTCAAGACAAGGACCGTGCGGTTGTTGGGCACCGCGACGGTCCTTTTTCTTTTGTCCATCCGGTTTTCAGGAGTCTGTGATGAACCTTCCCGCGATCGATATCCAGGGAGTACGCAAAGCGTTTCGGCGCCGCGAGCGCGAAGCCGGCGCGCCCTTCTGGAAAAGAGCCGCGCCGAAGGACAAGGTGGCACTGCACGAGCTCGACCTGCAGGTGGAAGCGGGCGGAATCACCGGCATCCTCGGCCCGAACGGCAGCGGCAAGTCGACCCTGATCCGGATCCTCGGCACGCTGCTCACGCCGGACTCGGGAACCGCGCGCGTTTTTGGATGGGACGTGGTCACCGAGGCGCTGCAGGTGCGTCGGCACGTGAACCGCGTATCGGTCGAGGCCGCCTTCTTCAAGGAGTTGAGCCCGTGGGAGAACATGGTTTACGCCGCGCGCCTTTACGGCTACGCGGGCGTGCGGTCGCGCGTGGTCGAGATCCTCGAAGGCCTTGGTCTTCCAGGTGACGTGATCGATCAGCCGATGAAGCAGCTGTCCCGCGGCCAGCAGCAGAAGGTCGCGATCGCGCGCAGCTTCCTCACAGCTCCATCGCTGCTGCTGATGGACGAGCCGACGACCGGGCTCGACCCGCGCTCCAAGAAGGAGGTCCAGAACGCGCTGGAGAAGCTGCGGGCGGAGCGCGAGATCACCGTCCTGCTCTGCACCCACGACATGGACGAGGCGGCGGCGCTGTGCGAGCGCGTGCTGATGATGGACGGCGGCCGCGTCCTCGCCGACGGCAGCCCGGACGAGCTGTGCCGGCACCACGGCGGCGCCAATTCGAGGCCTACGCTCGAGGACGTCTTCATGCACCTCACGGGCAAGACGCTCGAGACCGAGGAGCTCGAGGAGGTGGCCACGTGATGGTCGGCGTAAGGCGCACGGAGGTGGGCGCGCTGCTCGGGTTCGCCGAGCGGCAGATGTACGTCTACAAGCGCTACTGGGTCTGGGAGGTCGTCTGGCTCTTCTACAGCATCGTCAGCGTGCTCTCGATCGGCTTCCTCGCATCCGGCCTCGGCACGCTCGGGGCGGGGGGTGGGGGATTCGACCTTCGCAAGACGCAGCTCTACCTGCTGGTCGGCGCGCTGCTGTGGGGCTACCTGTCGCTCGTCTTCATGGAGGCGGCGTACGCGATCGCATGGGAGCGCTGGGAGGGAACGATCGAGTACACGTTCATGGCCCCGGTGCGCCGGATGACCCACCTTATGGGCATCTGCCTGTTCGCCGTCGTGTACGGCCTCGCGCGCACGACGCCGTAGGCGACGGCGAAGACACCCATGCCGAGCAGGTGGATCGGGCGCGAGAGCGGCGCCATGAACGTGTACTCGATCGTTCCCTCCCAGCGCTCCCACGCGACGGTCTCCGTGAGGAT
>Ga0137381_10004094_pt1 | contig 10504 bp, 9 predicted proteins | sample SagtaG_16_FD_104808 | JGI IMG/M metagenome (GOLD analysis project Ga0137381, IMG submission 104808) | Vadose zone soil microbial communities from Sagehorn Ranch, Mendocino, California, USA - Sage2_L_115_16 metaG | ecosystem: Environmental > Terrestrial > Soil > Vadose zone | place: USA... | reverse complement strand
GCTGTACGACCTGGCGCGCGATCATCCCCCGCCGTTGGTTGCCCGGCCGGAGGTTGTGGGCCTCGCCGAGCGCATGGGGCCGGCGGGGGTGCAGGAGCCGCTGAGCGACGCCGAGGTAGCGCGCGTCGTCGCGGCAGTGCAGGCGCTGGCGCCGGAATCGGTGGCGGTCGCTTTGTTGTTCGCGTTTCGACACCCCGAGCACGAGCGGCGCATCGCGGGGGCGCTGCGAGGGGCGCTCGGGGAGGTGCCGGTCGCGGCCAGCCACGAAGTGCTGCCCGTGTTCCGCGAATTCGAGCGCTTCAGCACCACGACGGTCGAGGCCTACTTGCGGCCCAAGGTCTCCTCCTACCTGGCGCGGCTCGATCGGGAGGCGCGGTCTCGCGTCGGGACGCTGCGTATCATGACGTCGGCGGGCGGCACCCTGGCGCCGCCCGCGGCGGCGGGCCGCGCGGCAGCGCTCGCGTTGTCGGGCCCCGCGGGCGGTGTGGTGGGGGCGCAGCTCGTCGGTGCCGCGGTCGGGCTGTCGGAGCTGCTGACGCTCGATATGGGCGGCACGAGCGCCGACGCGAGCCTCGTGACGGGCGGTACGGCGGTGCACAACGGCACGGGGGCGGTCGCGGGCATCCCGCTGGCGCTCCCCTCGATTCTGATCGAAACGGTGAGCGCGGGTGGCGGCAGCATCGCGCGCCTCGACGAGGGCGGCGCGCTCAAGGTGGGGCCGGACTCGGCCGGCGCGGTTCCCGGGCCCGCGTGCTATGGACGGGGCGGCACGCGCCCGACGGTCACGGACGCCTGCCTCGTGCTCGCGTGGCTCGATGCCGCTACTCCGCTCGCCGACGAGCTGCGGCTCGATCCCGGCGCCGCCGAGCGCGCCGTCGCGGCGCTCGGCACGGGCGCCGGGAGCGATCCCACCAGGATCGCCTGCGGCATCGTCGCAGTCGCGAGCGCCGTGATGGCTCGGGCCCTGCGGCGCGTGAGCGTGGCGCGCGGGCTCGACCCGCGACGCATGGCCCTGGTGCCGTTCGGCGGCGCCGGCCCGCTGTTCGGCTGTGCGCTCGCCGACGCGCTCGGCATGCGCACGATCGTCGTTCCGCCGCATCCGGGCGTGCTGTCCGCCCTCGGACTCGCCGCGGCGGCGGAGCGCGTGGACGTGCTCGCGTCCTATCACCGCGAGCTCGACGGGCTGCAACCGACCGACATCGGGCGTGCGTTCAGCCCGCTGCTGCGGAACGGCAGCGAGCAGCTCCCCGGCGCGGCTCTGTGGCGGTATGTCGACTGCCGGTTCGCCGGGCAAGGCTACGAGTTGACGATCCCGGTCGCCACCAACAATCCCCGGCAGATCCGGGATGCATTCCTGGCGGCGCACAGGGAGCGACTCGGGCACGAGGGGGTTGGCCAGGCGGTCGAGCTGGTCAACTTGCGGGTCGTCGCGGTCCGGGAGGCGCCGCTGCCGCAGCTTGCGGGCAATGCGGGCACCACGCGCAGCACGGCCAAGTCGCGCGGTCGGCGTGCCGTCGTCTTGGGACGGGGGACCAAGCGCGTGACGGCGGCGCTCTGGCCCCTCGACGATCTGGCGGCCGGCGTGACGCTCGACGGCCCGGCGATTCTCGCGGGCCGCGATGCCACGGCGCTCATCGAGTCCGGGTGGCGGGGCACCGTCCACCAGTCGGGGGCGATCCTGGTGGAGCGGGTATGACGCTCGACGCGGTGGCCCTCGAGGTGATGGGGCACGCCTTCGCTGCGATCGCGGAGGAGATGGGGCTCGTCCTGATTCATGCCGCGCCGTCGCCCAACATTCGGGAGCGCCGCGACTGTTCGGCGGCGCTGTTCGACGCCGACGGCGCGATGACCGCCCAGGCGGCCCACATTCCGGTCCATCTCGGCGCCATGGCGGAGTCGGTCGCCGCGGTGCGCGCGCTCGCGTCCCCTCCCCGGCCGGGGGACGTCTTCATCCTCAACGATCCCTACACCGGCGGATCGCACCTTCCGGACATCACGCTGATCGGCGCGGTCGATATCGGCGGTGCGGTCGGCGGGTACAGCGTGGTGCGCGCGCACCATTCGGATGTCGGAGGCGTGCAGGCGGGTAGCATGCCGGCCGGCGCGCGTGAGATCTTCGCCGAAGGCGTGATCCTCCCGCCGCTGTTGCTCACGCCGGAGGTGGAGCGGATGCTGCTCGCGAACGTGCGCACGCCGGAGATGCGGCGCGGTGACCTGGCGGCCCAGCGGGCGGCCGTGGAGCGGGGTGCGGACGGCCTGCGGGCCCTCGCCGCGCGCTACGGCTGGCCCGCCGTGGGGGAGGCGGCCCGCGATCTGCTGGACTACGCCGAGCGCCGCACCCGTGAGGCGCTGGGGCGCATCGCGGTCGCCGGCCTCACCGCCACCGACTGGCTCGAGGGAGACGGTGTCGACGACGCCGATATTCCCATTACCGTGCGGATCGATATCCGGGACGGTGTGTTGCACGCCGACTTCACAGGCACCGCGCCGGTCGCGCGGGGGAATGTCAACTGCCCCCTGGCGGTCGCCCGGTCCGCGGTGCTGTTCGTGGTGCGCACGCTGCTCCCGGAGGATGTCCCGACGAACGGCGGCGTGGGGCGGGCCGTGCGCGTCACCGCGCCCGACGGATGTCTCGTGAATGCGCGCCATCCCAGCGCCGTCGCCGCGGGCAACGTCGAGACGTCACAGCGCATCGTCGACACGCTGTTCCTGGCGCTGGCGCGCGGCGGGATTCCCGTGCCCGCGCAGGGCCAGGGAACCATGAACAACGTCACTTTCGGCGGAATGCGGGATGCGGGAAGCGGGATGCGTGACGGCTGGACGTACTATGAGACGATTGGCGGAGGTCAGGGGGCCTCGCCTGCCGCGCCCGGTCCATCGGGAGTGCACGTGGGGATGTCGAACACAAGGAACACGCCCATCGAGGTGCTGGAAATGGAGTATCCCTTGCGGCTGAAGACGTACGCCTTGCGACGGGCGAGTGGGGGAGTCGGGCGGTGGGCGGGTGGGGACGGCGTGGTGCGCGAGTTCGAGGCGCTGGCGCCGATGGAGCTGAGCGTGCTCGCCGAGCGGCGGCGCCATGAGGCGGCGGGCGCGGCGGACGGCGGGCACGGCGCCGCAGGGCGGACTATCTTGAACGGCACGCCCGTCGCGTCCAAAGTGAACACGCTGCTCGCACCCGGTGACGTGCTCCGCATCGAGACGCCGGGCGGCGGTGCGTGGGGAAAACCGGAACAAGGAGACGCGCGATGAACTGGGTGCTGGTGGGTCTGATCGGCCTCACGGCCGGCGTGGTATCCGGGCTGTTCGGGGTCGGGGGCGCCATCCTCATCATTCCGGGCCTCGTGTTTCTCGCCGGGCTGTCCCAACACGCGGCGCAGGGCACATCGCTTGGGGCGCTGCTGCTCCCCGTCGGGTTTCTGGGCGCGCTCGAGTACTACCGGCGGGGTGAGGTGAACATCCCGTACGCGGCGATCATCGCGGTCGGCCTGTTCCTTGGAGCGTTCGTCGGCGCCAAGCTGGCGGGGTCGATGGGGGACCTGGCGCTGCGGCGGGCGTTCGGGGTGTTTCTCCTGCTGGTGTCGGCACGCCTGCTGTTCAGCTAGGTGTTGGACTCGAACACCTTGGCGTCGACGAACAGCTGGAACAGCTGCCCGTCGAGCTGGCCGGCCCGTACCTCTTCGTCCATGATGTCCAGCGCCCGCACCGGCGGGACCGCCGGCTTGTAGGGCCGATCCGCGGCGGTGAGCGCGTCGTAGATGTCGCTGATCGTCATCATCCGTGTCTGGACCGGGATGGCGTCCCCCGTCACCCCCCGCGGGTAGCCGTGACCGTCGAGCTTCTCGTGATGCCCGTACGCGATCAGCGGGATGTCGTGCAGCTCCCGCGTCCAGGGGATTTCCTTGAGGAAGCTGTACGTGTGATTCACGTGGCTCTCGATCTCGAGCCGCTCCGCCTCGTCCAGGCTCCCTTTGGGAATCGTCAGGTAGCGCACTTCCTTGTCCGTCAGGTAGGGGCGGGGGACATCGGCCAGGTCTTGGTACGTCCGGCCCGCCAGCACGAGTAGCTCTTCGAAGTGCGTGGCGGGGAGCACCGTCGGCTCGTTCGCCTGTAACACCGTCGTCATGAAGCGCTCGAGCTCGGCGAGCTCCGCGGCGTGCTCTTGCTGGAGCGCCTGCAGGAACTGCTCGTACCCCTTGCGCCCGTGCGTCTCGAGGAACTCCGCGCGCTTGCGCCAGAACTCCCGCTCCGCGCTGCGCCGCACGAAGTCGTGTCGCTGGCGGATCAGCTCCAGTTGCAGCGGATAGAGCTTCTTCGCCTTCACTAGCACTTGCTCTCGCACGCCGACCTTGCCGAAGTCGTGCAGCAGGCCGGCGTAGCGGATCTCGCGCACCTGCTCGCGGCTGAACCTGACCGCGCGATAGGGCCCGTCGTCGGCGCGGTCCACCACTGCCGCCAGGCGTACCGTCATGTTCGCGACCCGTCCCGAGTGGCCGAACGTGGTCGGGTCGCGCTGCTCGATGGCGCGCACGGCGGCCTGCACGAACCCTTCGAACAGCCGCTCGATCTCGCGATACAGCTGGCCGTTCTCGATCGCCACGGCCGCCTGGCCGGCGAGCGCCGTGACGAGCTCGACCGTCCGCTTCGAGAAGGGGACCACCTGCTGGTCCACGTCATCGGGGGTCGCCAGCACCGCCTCGAAATGGCGCTTGCGGTTGATGAGCTGCAGCACGCCGATCACCTGCTCCTTGTGATCCTTCATCGGGATCACGAGCATCGACTTGGTGCGGTAGCCGTAGCGCTCGTCGAAGGAGCGGTTGATCGTGTACTCCACGTCGGGCGGCAGGAAGTACGCGTCGTCGATGACGAGCGGTTCCCCCGTCACGGCGGCGTAGCCGGCGAGGCTCGACCGATCCATCGGCATGGTGAACTCGACGAACGGGGCTTCGGGCTTCGAGTACGTCTGTGCCAGGCGGAAACGCAGCCGCTTCTCCCCCGGCTCGCCTTCGATCAGGTACAGGCTGCCCGCGTCGGACGAGGTGATGCGCCGCGATTGTGTGAGGATGAGGTCGAGCAGGGTATCGAGGTCGCGCTCCGTGCCGAGCGCCACGCCGATGTGCGTGAGCTCGGCGATCTCGCGGCCGCGGCTGGCCGCTTCGGCCCGGGCCCGGGCGGTCTCCGCGCGAGCGGCCGCCTCCCGATACCCCGCCCGCACGGCGACGAGCAGCTGGCGCACGCCGGCGGGGTGGCGGACGTAGCCGGAGAACAGCTCGCCCGGCATCTCCGCGGGCAGGTCGGGCTCTCCATCGCGCCCCAACGCCACGATCGCGCCACCCGCGTCCACGAAGGCGCGCAGCACGTCGAGCGGCAGGGTCGAACGGCTCTCGGAATCGAGCACCAGCACCGTGGGCCGCTCGTCCACCGCGAGGTCGCGCGGCAGGCGCACCTCGCGCACCTCGATTTGCGCCCCTTCCAGTGCCGGCGCCGCGCTCGCCGGCCGCCACGTCGGCGTGTGTAGCAGGACGTATCTAATCGCGCACCGCGGTCACGAGGTCTTTTCGCGCTTCAACCCGTCCGAGGCTTCGGCGAAGTCGGGGAACACCTGGAGCGCCTTCTCGTACATCTCGACCGCCTTGGCCTTCTGCCCACGGTCGTGGTACAGCAGAGCGCGCGAGTAGTAGGTGAGCGCCTCGGTCGGTACTTGCCGGTTCATCGGTTGCGCCGACGCCCGCTGCGGCAGCGCCGGCAGGTTGGCATCCCGCATCAGCTTCGCCGCCACGGTGCGAATCAGGTCGAACAGATGATCGCGCTGCATCCGGTCCGACTCGACTTTGACGATCTCGCTCGTCTCGACATTGATGAGCCGGGCGTCGAGCCGGAAATCGCCGTAGAAGTCGATGAAGACGCCCGTGACGACATACCGCGCCCCGACCAGCTTGCCGATCTTCGCTGCGGTCTGTGGATCCACCCGCCCCGCCCCCGCCGCGCCCAGGTTCTGCTCGTCGAGCAGCTTCTGCAGCTCGTCCCGCTCCACCACCCGAACCGCGGCATTGGCGGCGAGATCGGAGATCATCAATCCCGCGATACCCTTCTGGAGCGCGTCGAAGTTGTCCTTGTCTTGTCCGTACGAGCCGCCGTTGTCGAACGGAAAGACGGCGATCCCGGGACGCGTGTCCTGTGCTTGGGCTCGGCCTCCCCCCCCGACGGCGGGCCACAGCAGAGCGGCGGTCCCGAGCGAAACGATCGAACGTGCCAGCATAGCGTGCTCCTCGAATCAGAGAGTCAGGGTCGCCCCTTCTTGTCCCGCCAGCACTTCCACCGGCGTACCCCGTGCTTTGGCGGCCTGGCGTGCCGCGGCGAGCATGCCGTCGACGTCGGCGTCCCCGTGCTCCGGCTCGTGGTGGAACAGCACGAGGCGTCGCACCCCGGCGTCCGCCGCGAGTGTCACCGCCTCCTCGAAGGTGGAATGGCCCCAGCCGCGGTGCTGCTCGAGCTCCTGCGGCGTGTACATCGCGTCGTGGATCAGGAGCTCCGTGTTCGCGAGGAATGCGACGAAGTCGTTGCGCCACGACGCCGGAGTGTCGTAATGGCCCCCGGGGCCGAGCTCGTTGTCGGTCACGTACGCCATGCTCGCGCCCCCCCCGGCCGGCGTCAGGCGATACCCCAGCGTCGTGCCGGGGTGCCGCAGCCGCATGGCGCGCACGCGGAACTCGCCTACCGTGAACTCCCCGCCACCCGGCTCGACCTGTCGTACCGTGAGCTTGGCCGACAAGGCATCGAGCGGGATCGGGAACACCGCCGGGTCCATTTGCTGCCGCAGGATCGCCTCGAGTGACGTGGTCCCCTGCCGCGAGCCCCAGATCCGCACCGCGTTTCCCGGGGAGAAGAACGGCTTGAAGTGGGGCAGGCCCTGGATGTGATCCCAATGCGCGTGCGAGAGCAGGATCTCCGCCTGGACCGCGCCGTTGTGACGCTCGGCGAGTTTGAGCCCCAGCGCGCGGATGCCCGTGCCGGCGTCGAGGATCACGAGTTGACCGCCGGCGCCCTCCACGGCCACGCACGGCGTGTTGCCGCCATAGCGCGCGGTGTGGGCCCCGGGGGTGGGGATCGAGCCTCGCGTTCCCCAAAAAGTCACCGTGTAGGCCATCGGTCCCGGCACGCCGTGTCTAGGGCTAAGTTATGGAAAATTCGGCACGTAGAACAAGCCGCCGGCTCACCCGCTCCCCGTGACCCAACTCACGCGAGCGGGGCGTGCCTCACGACCGCCCGGCCGACGCCTCCAGCGCGGCGCGATCCCGGATCAGGATCTCGCGACGGCTGATCTCGATGTAGCCCTTCTCGACCAGCTCGCGCATGGTGCGACTCACCGTCTCGCGGCTCGAGCCGATCATCTGGGCGATCGTGTGGTGGGTGAGGCGGCGGGTAATGCGGGTCGAGCCGGCTTCGTCGGCGAGGTCGAGCAGCAGCTGGGCCACCCGACCGTTGACGTCGAGGAGCACGAGGCTCCCCACCTTCTCGTCCACGCGGCGCAGCCGGCGCGACAGCTCCCGCAACAACCCCATCGCGATTCCGGGCGACTGCTGCAGGATGCTCTGAAAGTCCTCGCGCCGGATCACGAGGAGGTTCGAGTCCTCCATCGCGATCACGTGCGCCGAGCGTGGCTCTTCGTCGATGAGGGACATCTCGCCGAAAAAGTCCCCCTCGCCCAGCACGGACAGGATCACTTCGCGCCCATCCTCTCCGATGAGCACCACCTTGACCTGCCCCTTGGCCACCACGTACAGCGCGTCCCCGGGGTCGTCCTCGAACAGAATCACGGAGTTGCGCGGGTAGCTGCGCTCGCGGGTGATCTCGGCCACCCGATCGAGCTCGGCAGGGGAGAGTTGGCCGAACAGCGGGACCTTCTGGAGGATGGCCGTTACCGACACGCGGGCGTCCCCTGGGGCTGGAGGGCTGATGGTGGGGCAAGCTTACGTGGTGACGTGCTCGGTGTCAATGTGGTGCCTTGCCCCCAACTTATGACGCCAGTTATATTTCCAGACTTCGTGTCGTCCGAACATCTAGCAAGGATACAGTGCAGTGAAATCCGGGATTCACCCCGCCTACCGGCGCGCCCAAGTCCAGTGCGCCTGCGGAAACAGCTTCGTGACGCGGTCCACGGTACCCGTGATCCACGTCGAAATCTGCGCCAAGTGCCACCCGTACTACACCGGGAAGCAGAAGCTCCTGGATACGGCAGGGCGCGTGGAGCGGTTCCGCCAGAGATACGCCACGGACAAGACTCCAGGCTGATGCATGGAGGCCCGACTCCGCCAGGCGCTCGCGCGGGCGGAGGAGGTCGCCCGAGCCCTGGCCGACCCCGAGACCGCGCGGAATCCGGCCAAGCTGCGAGAGCTCGGTCGCGAACATGCGCGGCTGGACGCCATTCGCCAGACCCATGAGCGGCTCACCCGGCTGGAGCGTGAGCTGGGCGAGGCACGCGAGATGGCGCACGACCGGGACCCGGAGCTGGCGCAGCTCGCCCGCGTCGACGCCGAGCGGCTGCGCCCTGACGTGGAACGGCTGGAGCGCCAGCTCGCCGAGCAACTCACCCCCGCCGATCCCATGGCCGACCGCGACGCCATCGTCGAGATCCGCGCCGGCACGGGCGGGGACGAGGCCGCGTTGTTCGCGGCCGATCTGTTCCGGATGTACACGCGCTACGGCGAGCGACGGGGCTGGAAGATCGACGTCGTCTCGCTCTCCGAGGGTAACTCGAGGGGTCTGAAGGAGGCGATCTTCGCCGTGCGCGGGCCCAAGGCGTATGGCGCGTTGCGATACGAGTCCGGCGTGCACCGCGTGCAGCGCATCCCCGAAACCGAGGCGCAGGGCCGGCGGCACACGTCCGCCGCCACGGTCGCAGTGCTCCCAGAGGCGGAGGAGGTGGACGTCAAGATCGAGGAGAAGGACCTGCGGATCGACGTGTTCCGCTCGGGCGGGCCGGGTGGTCAGAGTGTCAACACGACCGACAGTGCGGTGCGCGTCACGCACCTGCCGAGCAGCCTGGTGGTGCAGTGCCAGGATCAGAAGAGCCAGCTGCAGAACAAGGTCAAGGCGCTGGAGGTGCTGCGCGCGCGGCTGCTCGACCGGATGCTGGCGGAGCAGGAAGGAGCGCGCGCCCGGGAGCGTCGCGCCCAGGTCGGCACGGGCGACCGGTCGGAGAAGATCCGCACGTACAACTTCCCCCAGAACCGCGTCACCGATCACCGCATTCATTACACCGTTCACAACCTAACCGAGGTGCTCGACGGCGACCTCGATGACCTCATCAACGCCCTCCGGTTGGCCGGAGAAAAGGAACGCCTCAGTGCCTGAGCGCGTGGCGCCGCACGCGTCGATCGCGGAGGCGCTCGACCGGGCGAGCGAGCGCCTGGCCGCCGCCGGGCTCCCCAGCGCGCGTCGCGAAGCGACCTCGCTGTGGGCCGTCGTCGCCGGGAAAAAGCCGGGCGACGTGTGGCTCTCGCGCGAGGAGTCGCCCCCGCCGCAGCTGGTCGAACGGTTCGGGGAAGCCGTGGCCCGCCGCTCGCGCGGCGTCCCGTTCGCCTACGCCGTCGGTTGCGTGGGGTTTCGGACGCTCGAGCTGGCGCTCGATCCACGGGCGCTGATCCCGCGGCCGGAAACCGAGGGGCTGGTGGATCTGGTGCTCCAGTGGGCGGGGCCCGGGGCTCAGGCCCCGGGTGCCGGGGACCGCGGCATCGCCGCCGATATTGGGACTGGCTGCGGCTGCATCGCGCTGGCGCTGGCCGTCGAAGGTGCCTTCGAGCGCGTGATCGCGGTCGAGCGCTCGGCCGCAGCCGCCGCGTTGGCACGGGAGAACGTCGCCCTCGTTCGCCCCCGCGTGCCGGTCGACATCCGGGAGGGGGATCTCCTGGCCCCGCTGGCCGGCGTGCGCTGCCGGACGATCGTAGCGAACCCGCCGTACCTCACCGCGGCGGAGTACGCCGCGCTCGACCCGGCGGTACGCGACTTCGAGCCGCGCGAGGCGCTCGTGAGTGGGGTGGAGGGGCTCGACGCGACCCGTGCATTGCTCGCCGGTGCAGCCGCCTGCATGGTGCCGCAGGGGCTGCTGGCCGTCGAGATCGACGAACGGCGCGCCGAGCAGGTGCGAGGGCTGGCACTCGGCTACGGCTGGGATCGCGTCGCCGTCCACGATGACCTGTTCGGGCGGCCGCGGTTCTTGCTGGCCTTTGCCAAGGAGGAGGCGTGATCGACCAGAAGGCGCAGGAGCTCGGCCGGCTGCTGGGGCAGAGCGAGGAGTACAAGACGCTGGTCCGGGCGAGCGACCGGATGCGCGAGGACGCGACCTGCAAGCAGCTCCTGGCCGAGGTCGAGCGGATCGCCCAGGTGATCGAGCGCGCGGCGCAGGAGAACCGGGAGCCCGCGCGCGAGCAGGTCGAGCAGTACGATCGCGCGCTCCAGAGCGTCCAGTCGAATGCGGTGTATCAGCAGGTCGTAGCCGCGCAGG
>Ga0137381_10004093_pt1 | contig 10505 bp, 9 predicted proteins | sample SagtaG_16_FD_104808 | JGI IMG/M metagenome (GOLD analysis project Ga0137381, IMG submission 104808) | Vadose zone soil microbial communities from Sagehorn Ranch, Mendocino, California, USA - Sage2_L_115_16 metaG | ecosystem: Environmental > Terrestrial > Soil > Vadose zone | place: USA... | reverse complement strand
GTCCACGGAGTTGATCGAAGCTTTCAGAGCCGCTCCGCCATGTACGAGATCAGGTCGACCATGCGGCAGCTGAAGCCCCACTCGTTGTCGTACCAGCTCACGACCTTCGCCCAGTCGCCGCCCAGCACCGCGGTCGACGGGGCATCGACGATCGACGAGTGCGGGTCGTTCTTGAAGTCCGAGGACACGAGCTCTTCGTGACTTACAGCCAGGATGCCTCGGAGCTCTGCGCTCTCGGCTTCCTCAAAGGCCGCGTTGATGTCCTCGGCGGTCGTGGTCTTGCCCAGCTGCACCGTCAGGTCGACAACTGAGACATCCAGGATCGGTACCCGGAACGAGATCCCGGCGAACTTGCCGGCGAGCTCGGGCAGCACCTCGGCCACCGCACGGTTGGCGCCTGTCGACGTCGGGATGATGTTGTCGGCCGCGGCGCGAGCGCGGCGCAGGTCCTTGTGCGGGAGGTCCTGCAGCTTCTGGTCCGCGGTGTACGCATGAATCGTGGTCATCATGCCCCGCTCGATCCCGAACGAGTCGTGCAGGACTTTGGCCAGTGGCACGAAGCAGTTGGTCGTGCAGCTCGCGTTGGAGAGGACGTTGTGCTTGGCGGCGTCATAGCCTTTGTGGTTCACGCCCATGACGACGGTGTAGTCCTGGTTGGTCGCGGGGGCGGAGATGACAACCTTCTTGGCGCCCCCTTTGTCGATGTGGACGCGGGCCTTGTTCGCGTCGGTGAACAGGCCGGTCGACTCGACCACGATGTCCACCCCGAGGTCTTGCCATGGAAGCTCGCCAGGGTCTTTTTGACTGAGGAACTTGATCGCTTGGCCGTCGACGTGGATGGAGTCGCCTTCGACCTTGACCGCCGGGGCAAATGTGCCTAGCGCGGTGTCGTGCTTCAGGAGGTGGCCGAACGTCTTCGCGTCGCCGATGTCATTGACGGCGACAATCTCGAAGTCCGGCTTCAAGTCCCAGGCCGCGCGGTAGATGTTGCGGCCAATGCGTCCGAAGCCGTTGATGCCGACTTTGAGTCCCATGAGGGCGCGCTCCTAGGTGTGGAAAAAGTTGAAGAGTGGGGGTCGGAGCTAAATGTTAGGCGGAGCGGCGTTCGTGCTTGGGCGCGGCGCCATTGCCGTTGGTTTGCGCCAGTTCCTGCAGCCGGCGCAGCCGGTGGTTGACCGCAGACTTCGAGAGCTTCATCCGCCCCGCCAGCTCGCCAAGGTTGAGCTCTGGGTTCTGGCTTCGCCATCGCGCCATCTCGCGGAGCGCGGGCGGCAGCCGGTCGAGCCTGCCCTCCGCCTCGAGCTGTCCGATGGCGGCGGCCTGGCGAAGTCCCGAGCCGATCGTCTTGCCGATGTTTGCGGTCTCGAAGTTCAGGCGCCGGTTGACCTCGCCGCTCACCTCGCGGACCACGCGCACGTTCTCGAACTCCATGACGGCGCGGCTCGCGCCCATGATCGACAGCAGGCGCACGATGCCATCACCGTCCTTGACGTAGACCACCGACTGGCCTCCGCGCTTGGTGATCCCGGCCTTGACGCCCGATTCGTCGACCATGCGCGCAATCGCCGACGCCCATGACGGTGTCGGCGCGACGAACTCGAGGTGATACCGCGTTTTTGGCGAGTTCACCGAGCCGCAGCCGAGAAAGAGCCCGCGGAGCATCGCCTTGCGATCGCATGCGGCGTCCGGTAAGCCGCGCACCGGCGGATGTGAAAAGGCCGGCACCAGCTCGGCGGGCAGGGTGAGCTCGATGAAAAACGACATTCGCTTGCGTGTCTTGACCGCCTGGTACTTGGCGTCCATGTGCGCGACCGCACGGCCGAGCCGCACGACCTTGCGCGCCATCGCGTTGCGAAGCAGCGAGAAATAGGCGGACCGTCCGTGCGGGCTGCCCAGCAAGCGGCCGCGGGAGCCGTAATAGACGCCAAGCAGCTCGCTCAGCTGGCAGCAGGGCCGTGCCGGGAGAAGGCCCGCCATCTCGTTTTTGACCTCAGCCGCGAACGAAATCGCGCATACCTCCAGGAAGGTGATTTGACCTTCCCCCCTTTTCCCAACGAGTCTAACGCGCGACCGTTGCTTACCAGTCCATCTTTGCTGAACCGCGCGACAATCTACTGATGCCCGCCATGCGGATGATCGAAGCGGTGCGCGCGGCCATGACCGAAGAGATGGAGCGGGACGGCCGGGTGCTCGTCCTCGGTGAGGATGTCGGGCGCAAAGGCGGCGTCTTCGGCGCCACCGATGGTCTCTACGCTCGTTTCGGTGAAGCCCGGGTGCTCGACACGCCGCTCGCGGAGTCGGCGATCGTTGGCGTCGCGATCGGGGCGGCGCTCAACGGAATGATCCCGATCGCAGAGATCCAGTTCGCCGACTTCATCCACACCGCTTTCGACCAGATCGTCAGCGAAGCGGCCAGGACGCGCTACCGCTCGAACGGCGACTGGTCGGTGCCGATCGTCATCAGGGCGCCGTTCGGCGGCGGGGTGCACGGCGGCCTCTACCACTCGCAGTCGATCGAAGCCTTCTACGCCCACGTGCCGGGTGTGAAGGTGGTCGTTCCCAGCACGCCGGCGGACGCGCACGGACTCCTCAAGTCCGCCGTCCGCGACCCCGACCCGGTCCTCTTCTTGGAGCATAAGAAGGTGTATCGCTTGGTCACGGAAGACGTGCCGGACGGCGACCGCGTGGTCCCCATCGGCCCTGCTGCAGTCAGGCGAGAAGGCGCCAACCTGAGCTGCTTCGCGTGGGGACTCATGACGCACTACTGTCTCGAGGCCGCCCAGCAGCTCGAGGCGGACGGCGTCAGCGTCGAGGTCGTCGATCTTCGGACCCTGGCCCCGCTCGACCGCGACGCGATTCTCGAATCTGTCCGCAAGACAGGCAAGGCGATGGTCGTCCACGAAGACAACCTCACGGGCGGGTTTGGCGCCGAGGTCGCGGCCATCATCTCGGAGCACGCGTTCGACAGCCTGGATGGTCCGGTGGTCCGCGTAGCGGCGCCCGACATCCCGGCGATGCCCTTCAACACGCCTCAGGAGGACTTCTTCATGCCGAGCCCGGCCAAGATCGCGGAGGCGATGCGAAAGCTTGCCGCGTACTAGGCGCAAGTCATCAACATCGGTGAGGCCCCTCCCAGGCCCTCCCCACGTGACGCTTCCTGCGATTTCTCAGGCCGAGTACAGCCTGCGCCGGGAAAGCGTCGCCGCCGGCATGCAGGCGGCGGGGCTCGACGCTCTGTGCGTCTTCTATCCGGCTCGCGTCGCATACCTGACCGGTTTCCATCACATCCCCACCGAGCGGCCGATCGCGCTCATCATCGGCTCCAGCGCCCAGGCATCGCTCGTCGTGCCGGCGGTCGAAAAGGAGCACGCCGAGTCCGCGACCACGGTCGACCAGGTTCGCATCTACTTCGAATATCCGGGCGCGGAGCATCCGATGGAGACCGTCGCCGAGGTCCTGAGCGAGATGAGCGCGCGCCCACAACGCACCGGGTCCGACCACGACGGTTACGTCCCGTTCTGGGGGTACCGCGGGCCCCGCCTCAGCGACCTGACCGGCGTGGACCCGATCGACGCCGAGATGCTCATCGAATCCCTGCGACGCGTGAAGTCGGAGGCCGAGCTCGCCTGCATCCAGCTCAGCTGCGACTGGGCGGTGCGCGGGCACCGCCGCATGCAGGGCGCGATCCTGGTGGGCAAGACCGAGATGGAGTGCTATACGCCGCCGGCGAACGAGACGCTGTTCGAGATGGTGCGGGAGATGCCCGGCTGGCGGCCTCGCGGCGCCGATGACACCGGGTTCATCGCGATGTTCGTCGCGGGCCGCTCCACCGCGATGCCGCACGGCTTCGTCAAAGGGCACGGCATCCAGGCGGGCGACGTGCTGGTCAGCGGAGCGGGCGCGAACATCGACGGATATCGCAGCGAGCTCGAGCGAACGATGATCGTCGGCGAGCCCACGCCGGAGCAGGAGCGCGCCTTCGCCGCGATGCTCGCCCTGCAGACGCGCGCGATCGAGGTCATGGCGCCGGGCGTGCCGGCGGCGGAGATCGAGCTCGCAACGGTGCGGCTCGCCGAGGAGCTCGGCTTCGCGGACAACCTCCGCCATCATGCCGGACATTCGATCGGGCTCGAGGGCCACGAAGCGCCGTTTCTCGACCGCGGCGACGACGCCGTGCTGGAGCCGGGGATGGTCTTCACGGTCGAGCCCGGCGTCTACATCAAGGAGCTGGGCGGCTTCCGGCACTCAGACACCGTCGTCATCACTCCAGATGGCCGCCGCGTGATGACCGATTATCCGCGCGAGCTGAAAGACCTGATCGTCTAGCCCACGGCGGCAGTGCCGTTGTGGCGGACGCGGCTGCTCACCAGGTGCAGCACGGGCACGCCCGCCTGCACGCGGTGGCGGACGCGCTCGAGCGAGACGGGTGGCAGGGCGTCCTGCTCTCCCTGCGCGACGACCGTTTCGTGCGGCCTCAGGTCGGTCCACACCCTGCCGATCGCGTCGCGCGGCAGGCTTCCGGGCACGTACACGTAGCGACGGTCGGCCACATGTTCGCGCGCCCGCATCTCGGCCCGCGTGAATGCGTCCTGGGCGACGTAGTCCTTGAGGTAGGGGTCACTAACCTCCCAGAGCTCCGTCGGTCCAGGAGGCGATTGACCGCGATATAGAAAGACGATGGGTCTCCCACGCGCAGCCTGGATGCTCTCTTCGATCACCGCGTCGGCCGCGTTCTGGTCGCGCGGCAGGATCACGAGCACGTCGGCCGGGCGGCCCCGAAACTGCGAAGCGATCGACTCCACCGCCAGGGTCGGGCGGTAGGGCACCGGGAAGACCGCCGGTCGTCGCTGACGCCCGCGGTTGTACGTGCTGAGACCGACCACCAAACCGATCAGGGTCAGCACGCCGCCGAACAATGTCGCGTACGGCTTGGCGACCAGGTTCACGCTCCAGCCGATGAGGGTCAGCCCGGTGGTCAGCACACCCACGGCGAAAACCAAACGCCGGCGCAGGGCACCGTCCGTCCGGAGCTCACGCCAGCGGATGACGTCCAGCGAAACGTTCGTCAGGATGAACGACCCGAGCAGGCCGAACGCGTACAGGTCGCCCAGGAAGACGGCGGCAACGGGACTCTGCCCCGCGATGTACACCAGCACGACCGGCGGGCCTACAGCGACCATGATCGCGATGTGAGGCGTGCGCCGCGCGACGTTCCTCACCTCGATGACGCGAGGCAGGAAGCCCATCCGCGTGAGCGCAAGGAACACGTGATAGCCGCCGATGATCGCGGTGTTGCTCGCGAAGATCAGAAGGATCGACCCTGTGACGGCGACGACGTAAGCGAGAGAAGCTGGTTCACGTTGGCCGGACTGTTCGGGTCGGGCACGAGCGTTGTCTGCCAAAGCGTCAGCAGCGGGCTCGTCAGTGTCATCGTCAGGATGACCAGGGCCATCGTCCGGTAGGCCGTCGCCCGTCGCGGCGCGACGCTCTCCAGCCCTGAAAACGCGAGGAACGCCGCTCCAAATCCAGTGAGGAGCACCAGCGGGGTGAGAGGCGGCGGCCCACTGCCGACGGACTTGATCGACGCAAGAATCCCTTCGGGGCCCAGGTGCATCGCCACGACGGCCACGACGGCGAGCTGGGCGGCGGCGGCCGCCGTCGCGGCTGCGAGGCTCACGAGGGCGCTCTCGCGGATGCCGTAGATGTTCACAGCGGCAAGGGCCGCGAGCGCGATGAGCGTTCCAGGAACAGCGTTTCCCCAACCCACGGAAGGCACGACCACCGCGAGGTACGCGATGCCGGAAAAGGCGCTGATCGCAGCGGTCAGGTAGTAGTCGACGATGATGAAAAGCCCTCCGATCAAACCCGCGAACGGGTGGAGCGCCCGGGAGGCTATAGACACGACCCCGCCGCCTTCTGGATTGCGCCACGTGACCTCGGCGTACTTCAGGGCCAACAGCACGAACAGGACGAGCGTCATGAGCACGAAGATCGCGGCCCGCTTGTTGTAACCGCTCGCGGACAGGATGCCTGGCACGTAATAGATCGACGTGCCGATGTCGGCGAACACGATCGACCAGCACAGCAGCGGCCCAAGGCTCGCGCCGTGGACTTTGACCCGGCGCCGTTGTGCCGCCGGCGTATGCATGAGCCCAACCTAGGAGCCCGCCTGTGAGGTCTCCGTTCGCAGATGAGCCGAGCTCGTATGGACCTCGTATGGGTTTGGCGGCGATCAATTACGCTCGGACGGTCGATGAGCGGTGAATCGGTGGCCCGGCGTGGCCGCAGGCCGGGAGACCTTCGCGTCGTCGTTCGCCGACCCGCCAAGCTGCCGCGGACCCTCGGCCCTGGGGCCCTGTTCGCGGCGTGTTACGGCAACGTCGGATCGAGCATCTACTACGCCCTCGGCGTCACGGCGGCCTTCGCGTTAGGTCTGACTCCGGTTGCGCTGATCCTCGCCGGGTTCATCTTCGTCACCACGGCCCTCAACTACGCCGAGGGCACAGCGGCCTTACCCCATGCGGGCGGCAGCTCGAGCTTCGCGCGCCGTGCCTTTAACGCGCCGATTGGCTTCATCGTCGGCTGGGTGCAGCTGCTCAACTACACGGCGACCGTATCCATCTCGTCGTACTTCGCGATCAGCTACCTGGGCTTCCTCGGCCGCTATGTGAGCATCCTCGAGCCGCTGACCAGGGACCAGACGTCCCACGTGCTCGGGACCATCGTGCTGATCTTTCTGCTGGTCGTTGTAAACGTGATCGGCATCCAGGAATCGAGTGCCATCAACCTCGTGCTCGCGTTTGCGGACCTGATCACCCAGTTCGTGCTCGTGATCCTCGGCCTGATCCTGTTGCTGAACATCCAGAACATCATCAACGGCATCCACCTCGGGGTCGCGCCGACATGGGGCAACTTCCTCGCGGGCATCTCCATCGCGATGGTCACCTACACGGGCATCGAAACGATCTCCAATCTTTCCGAGGAGGCAAAGGACCCCGGCCGAAATGTGCCGAAGGCGACGTGGTGGGTCATCATCGCCGTCCTGTTCGTCTCGGCGTTTCTGCCGACCATCGGCGTCAGCGTCTTCCCCGTGCACTACGACGCGGTTCATGGATATGTGACAGACCTGGCTACGACCTGGAAGGCCGACCCCGTGGCCGGCATCGTGACCGGGTTTCAGCAAGAAACGCTGCGATTCTGGGCGCAGGTGTGGGTCGGAATCCTCGCGTTCACGATCCTGGTCATCGCGACCAACGCCGGCTTGATCGGCATCTCACGGCTCAGCTACTCGATGGCCGGCGTCGACCTCCTTCCCCACCGCCTTGCGCGGCTGCATCCAAAGTTCAAGACGCCATACGTCTCGATCATCGTTTTCGGCATCCTCGCGGCGCTTCTCGTCCTTCCGGGCATCGTCGCAGGCGGTAAAGAGATCGATCTGATGAGCGCCGTTTACTCGCTGGCCGCAACATTCGCGTTTTGCTCGGCCCACCTGTCCGTGATGCGGTTACGTTTCATCGAGCCGGCCCTGCACCGTCCATACCGGATGCCGTGGAACATCAAGTTTGGTCGCGATAGCATCCCGGTCCTTTCCCTTGTGGGTGCGCTGTTCATCGGCACCGTGTTCACGCAATTGCTTTTCGAGAACATCTCGAACACCACCTTCATCTTCATGGCGTGGCTCGGGTTGGGCGTACTCACATACCTCGGCTACAGGCGGTACCGGAAGGAGCCGCTGTGGGAGCCCCTGGAGACCCCGCCGGTGCGGGAACGCGAGCACGAGCATGTCCCGTTTGAGAGCCTGCCGAGGAGCGAACGCTTCCGGATGGGACGCCGCGAACGGATCTCGGCACATGCGGCGAGGGCCCGGCACATTCACGAAAGACACCGCCCGAGATGGCAGCTCGAGATCGAGCTGTTCTTCGCCCGCCACGGAGCGGTCCGCGGGATCCTGATCGTGCTTGTCTTCGCGGCGATCAGCGGTCTGGCTGTCTTTGTCGACCTGTCGCCTTACGACCCGTTCGGGCCGGGCCTGGGATGGTCACCGGGCCTCGTCATCGTCGCCTTCCTCGCGGCGTACGTCCTCAACCGGAGCCACGCCGAGGAATAGCTACGGCGCCAGCAGGCGGTAGCCGACTCCAGGCTCGTTGACGATGTAGCGGGGGTTGGCCGGGTCATCGCCCAGAAGCTCATCGGCGGTCAGCTCGGCGCCGGCGAGTTGCGTGGTTTGATCCCCCGCGACCGCGACGACGGCGAAGCGCCCGACGCCTTGCAGGGATTGCGCGCTCTGGCCGACCATTTCCAGGCCGGCACCTACGTCTTGCGTGCGCAGCATCGAGGTCGAGAGCTAGTACAGAGCGCGCGAATCCTTGGCGATCGCGTCCGCGGTCGCCTGCGCCCGGCGCAAGGACGCCGCGAGCTGGCTTGTGACGAGGGCGACAGCAAGGAGGACGACCAGCTCGAGCAGCTCGGCCGGGCCGCGCACGGCAAACGTGCCGACCGGAGGGACGAAGTAATAGTCATAGAGAAGGAAGGCGGAAAGGCTTCCCGCGAGGAGCGGGACCGCGTCCCCAGCGGGCGGCGAGCCACAGCACGAGAAGCAGGTAAGACGCTGACAGCGAGGAGACCGAGCCGACGGAGGCGACCGCCGAAACGCCGCCGATCACCGCGGTGGTCGCGATCGCGCCTCCGATCGCAACCAGGTACGGCGCCGTTCGGCGCGTCACAGTGCACTGGGGTCTACGACCCAGCGCACGCCGGTCCCGTGCGCGAGGCTTGTGCCGAGAAGCTCCTCGTCCAGCCGGATCTCGAACCTGGCTTCGCCGGTCATGCCCGGTTCCAGACGGAGGTGAAAGATCGGCGAATCGCGGCCGGCGCTCCGTCGCGCCTCTGAGATGACAGCCTCGATGCGCCGCCGCCCGGCCTCGTCCACGTACTGCATAAACACCGAATGAAAGACCACGGTCGCCACGTCAGGAACCTGCCTCGCCAGCTCACGCTGCAAGAAGTCGGCGGCGTCCGCCTGCTCCACGACAGCGGGCATCTCATGCGCGATCTCGATCGCCCCGTCGAGCAACGCGAGACGGCCCAGCTGGTCCGCCCAGATGAACGAGCGAAGCGCGAGCGACCCGGCGTCCGAGGCCGGGTCGATTGGGTGCAGGTCGCAACCCATGCGCTTGATCACGGTTGCCTGGCGGTTCAGCGGCGGCGGGATGACGTAGGAATGTGTGAACCGCACGGGCGAAGCCTCATCGCCCCAGGCGCCCTCCGCCGACTCGTAGCGGTAGCGGTCCCAAAGGAGGTTCAGCCCGGCGCTGGCTCCGATCTCGAGGATGCATAGAGGTAGGCCCGTGCGGTGCGCGACCTCCAGGAATCCGCCGACGAGCGCGGCGCTCCGTCCGACCTCGTTCGTCTGACAACCGGTGCCGAGGAGACCGCGGATTTCGGAGCGGTGATCGATCAGCGCCTGCCTGAAGACAGGCCATGCGGTCGACGGATCGCCGTCACCGCCCGTCGACGGGTAATGGGCCGCAAGGTCCGCGAGAGTGTCGTCGAGGACCAGGCGGTGAACCGCGCCCATGAGCCGCAGGGCGAGCGCGGCGCTCCCAGGCTCCTCCTGGAATCCCTCCAACACGGCCCATACCGGTCCTTCGAGCCCGAGGTCGTCGGCCGCGGATTCGAGAAGCGACGCGTATAGCGGCGAGTCGAGCTCCGCGCACCACACCGCCTGCCGCCTCAGCCTTTTGGCGAGCGTCTCAGTGGCTTCCGGCAATCGCGAGCTCCTGCGGACGGTTCGCGTATCCCGGATGCGATGGTCTGGCTACCCGGTACCAGGCCAACGTCTCGGCCAAAGCGTCCTCGAGGGCCGACGGCTCGAAGCCGAGCTCCCTGCGTGCGCGCTCGATGACGTAGCCGGAGTGCCGGCGCGGGTCCGGGCCGTACGGACTTGCGCCCTCGGGCAGGTCGTCAAACGGCATGGAATGCAGCCGCGCCGGCATACCGAGGGCGCGCGCGATGCCTTCGATGAGGGCGCGCAGGCTGACGTCCTCGAACGCCGCGTTGTACGCCTTGCCCACCGTGTCCTTGCGCAGGTCGCAGGCGAGCGCGCACGCGAACCCGATGTCCTTGACCCAGGCCACGTTGGCGCGGCGTTCGTATGTCTCCGCCGGCACGAGCAGAGGCCCCCCGTCGGCGACGCGCTGGATGTAGGCGGCGATTCGCAGCGTGTGGTCCGCCGGTCCGAACACGGCCGGCGGGCGGATGATCGTCCAGGGCAGATCGGTCTGGCGCGAGAGAACCGTCTCGCACCATCGTTTGCCCTCCAGATAATCAAGAGCCTCCGGCGGGTCGCCCTCCAGCGGCACGAAGTCTTCTTCGCGCGCCTGCTTGCCGTGTAGTGATGGATACACACCGGTCGAGACAAAGACGTAGCGCCGGCCACCGAAGCGGCGGGCGACGGCGCCGATGTCGCTGGGTTGAAAGCACGCGAGGTCGAGCACCACGTCGGG
>Ga0137381_10004082_pt1 | contig 10522 bp, 8 predicted proteins | sample SagtaG_16_FD_104808 | JGI IMG/M metagenome (GOLD analysis project Ga0137381, IMG submission 104808) | Vadose zone soil microbial communities from Sagehorn Ranch, Mendocino, California, USA - Sage2_L_115_16 metaG | ecosystem: Environmental > Terrestrial > Soil > Vadose zone | place: USA... | reverse complement strand
GAGCTGCGGGGCCGGGCTGGCCGGGCTGGCCCGGCCGGCCGGGCTGGCCCGGCCGGCCGGGCTCGTCGGGACCGTCGACAGCGCGCTCGGCACCGGCACCACGGCGAACTGCCTGTAGTCGTAGGCGCCGTACTGCGGGTTGACCCTGATCCGCATGCTCTTGGCGGCCAGGCACTGGACCTGGTCAATCTTCGCCAGCAGCGCCTGCTGCGCCGCGTTCGTCCGGGGCGGGACGCCGTTGTCGAGCCGGTCCTGCAACTTGACCTGGATCGCGATCCACCGGCCGAGCTCGGGCAGCAGGTCGGGCGGCAGCCCGTTCAGCACCGCGGCCTCCGACAGGGTGTCGCCCGCCTGCCGCGCCCTGGCCGTCTCGGCCTGCGCCTGAGCCTGCGCCTGCGCCAGTGTGACCGTGATCTCTAGCCGCTTGGCCACCTGCTCGGCGGTGGCGAACCGCAGCATCCAGTCCAGCACCTGCCGCGGCATGTCGGCGGTCTTGTACCGGGGCTTCACCTTGGCCTTGGCCGCCTGGTACGCGGCGTTCAGGTTCGCCACCTCGGCGGTGAGCTTCGCGGTCGAGATCCGCTGGTTGCCGTACAGGGCCGCCGCGCCGAACTGCGTCTGCCCGCACCCGGCGAGGGCCAGCGTCCCGGCCGCCGCGGCCGCGGCGGCCGTCCACCTCAGGGCAGCTCGCTGCCCGCGAGTGCGTGTCCTCATCCGCCGCACCACGACTCTCCTTCGCACGCCTGTCACCTAGCCGCCGGTCACCTAGCCGCCTGTCACCTAGCCGCCAGCCACCTGGCCGGGCGGCTGCTCGCCGAAGATCGCCTCGATCAGTTCCTCGCACCAGGCGAGCAGCTCGGCGTCGCGCAGCGACGGGGCTCCGATCGGGGTGACCGACCCGGGACCTCGACCGCCCCCGCCGGACCGGCCCGAGCCGCCGCGCGAGCCCGGCCTGCTGCCGACCTTCGGCACCGGTACCAGCATGGTACGCACCGCGGGCTTCAACAACGTCCTCGGGTACAGCCGCTGCACCCTGACCTCCCGCGACTCGGGCAGCTCGACCGGGGCGAACCTGATGTGGTTGCCCTGCTGGGTGATGTCGGTCAGCCCGGCCCGCCTCGCCCGTGCCCGCAGCCTGGCGACCTCGAGCAGGTTGAGCACGGCCCGCGGCGGCGCGCCGTACCGGTCGGTCAGCTCCTCGGTCACGGCGGCGATGTCGGCGTCCGACCCGATCGCCGCGATCGAGGTGTACGCCTCGAGCCGCAGCCGCTCCCCCGCCACGTAGTCGTGCGGGATGTGCGCGTCCACGGGCAGCTCGACCCGGACCTCGGCGCGCTCGGCCGGGCCGTCGCCCTTCATCTCGCTGACCGCCTCGCCGATCATCCGCACGTACAGGTCGAACCCGACGCCCGCGATGTGCCCGGACTGCTCGCCGCCGAGCAGGTTCCCGGCCCCGCGGATCTCGAGGTCCTTCATCGCGACGTACATCCCGGCGCCGATCTCGGTGTGCTGGGCGACCGTCGCGAGCCGCTCGTGCGCCGTCTCGGTCAGCGGCTTCTCCGGCGGGAACAGGAAGTACGCGTACCCGCGCTCCCTGCTGCGCCCGACCCGGCCGCGGAGCTGGTGCAGCTGGGACAGCCCGTACGCGTCGGCGCGGTCCACGATCAGCGTGTTGGCGTTCGGGATGTCCAGGCCGGACTCCACGATCGTCGTGCAGACCAGCACGTCGAACTGCTTGTCCCAGAAGTCGATCATGATCTTCTCGAGGGTGTGCTCGTTCATCTGGCCGTGCGCCACCCCGATCCTGGCCTCGGGCACCAGCTCGGCCACCCGCGCCGCCACCCGGCCGATCGAGGCGACCCGGTTGTGCACGAAGAAGGTCTGGCCGTCGCGGAGCAGCTCGCGGCGGATCGCGGCGGCGATCTGCCTCTCGTCGTAGGGCCCGACGAAGGTCAGCACCGGGTGCCGCTCCTCCGGCGGGGTCAGGATCGTGGACATCTCCCTGATCCCGGCCACGCCCATCTCCAGCGTCCGCGGGATCGGCGTCGCCGACATCGACAGCACGTCGACCTGGGTGCGCATCGCCTTCAGGTACTCCTTGTGCTCGACCCCGAACCGCTGCTCCTCGTCGATGATGATCAGCCCCAGGTTCTTGAACCTGGTCTCGGGCGACAGCAGCCGGTGCGTGCCGATCACCACGTCGACGGTCCCGTCCGCCAGCCCGGCCAGCGTGGCCGAGACCCCGGCGTTGGACTGGAACCTCGACAGCGCCCGCAGCTCGACCGGGAACGGCCCGTACCGCTCGCCGAACGTCTGCATGTGCTGCTGGACGAGCAGCGTGGTCGGCACCAGCACCGCCGCCTGCTTGCCGTCCTGCACCGCCTTGAACGCGGCCCGCACGGCCAACTCGGTCTTGCCGTAGCCGACGTCGCCGCAGATCAGCCGGTCCATCGGGAGCGGCTTTTCCATGTCGCGCTTGATCTCGTCGATCGCGGCGAGCTGGTCGGGCGTCTCGATATACGGGAACGCGTCCTCGAGTTCGCGCTGCCACGGCGAGTCCTGGCCGAACGCGTGCCCCGGCGAGGCGATCCGCGCCGAGTACAGCCGGATCAGCTGCGCGGCGATCTCCCTGACCGCCTTGCGCGCCCGCCCCTTGGTCTTCGCCCAGTCCGCGCCGCCCAGCCGGTGCAGGCTCGGCGCCTCGCCGCCGGAGTACCTGGTCACCTCGTCCAGCTGGTCGGTCGGCAGGTACAGCCGGTCAGGCGGCTGGCCGCGCTTGCCCGGCGCGTACTCGATCACCAGGTACTCGCGGGTCGAACCCTGGATGGTCCGGCTGGTCATCTCCAGATACCGGCCGACACCGTGCTGGCTGTGCACCACGTAGTCGCCCGGCGTGAGCTGCAGCGGGTCGATGCCGCCCCGCCGCCGGCTCGGCATCCGGCTCCGGTCACGAGAACCTGCTCGCTGCCCGGCCAGGTCGGCCTCCGACAGCACTGCGAGCTTGATGCCCGGCCAAAGGAAACCCATTTCGAGCTGGCCGGTCGCCACCACGGCGACGCCGGGCTCCGGCGGGCCGTCGAGGTCGCCGGCCCGGGCGCCGAGGTTCTCGCCGCGCAGCAGCTCGGCCAGGCGCTGGGCCGGCCCGTGGCCCTCGGTCACCAGCGCGACCCGCCACCCGTCGGCCAGCCACCCGCGCACGTCGCCGGTCACCCGCGAGGTGTCACCGTGGTACGCGCTCGCCGGAACGGCATTTATCCGGAACGACTCGCGCCCGTCGGCCTCGTCCGGCGGGCCGGCGTCGGCACCCGCGCCCGGGCCGGCGGCGCCGGCGGCCAGTTCCGTCTCGCCTCCGGCGGCGGTCACCCTCGGGGTCGCCCGGCCGGCATCGTTCCACGGCCGTTCTTCCGGGGCGGCGGTCGCCCTCGGGGTCGCCCGGCCCGCATCGTTCCACGGCCGGTCGCCCGGGGCGGCACCGGCCTGCCCGGCCTGAGTGGTCGTGCGAGCCGTTGCGCCTGAAGGATCTTCCGCGGCGAACGGAGCGATCGTCCACCACCTGATGCCGAGGCCGGCCGCCGCCGCGCGTACCTCGGTGATCGGCCGGAACGCAGCCCCGCCCAGGTCGATCGGGACCTGCGCGCCCGCGGCCGCGTTCACCCACGAGGCCTCGAGGAACTCCTGGCTGGTCCGCACCAGGTCGGCCGCGCGGGTCCTGATCCGCTCCGGATCGCAGGCCACCACGATCGCGCCGGGCGGCAGCGAGTCGAACAGCAGCTCCATCTTGTCCGCGAGCAGCGGGGCGAACGCCTCCATGCCCTCGACAGTGATCCCGTCGGCCATCTTGGCGAGCACGTCGCCGAGGCCCGGGTACTCGGCGGCCAGCTGCCTGGCCCGGTGCCGCACGGCCGGGGTCAGCAGCAGCTCGCGGCACGGCGGCGCCCAGACCGAGTCGGTCATCGTTCCGAGCGAGCGCTGGTCGGCCGCCCGGAACGGCCGGATCTCCTCGATCTCCGAGCCGAAGAACTCCACCCGCAAGGGGTGCTCCTCGGTCGGCGGGAACACGTCGAGTATGCCGCCGCGGACCGCGATCTCGCCCCGGTTGGTGACGAGCTCGACCCTGGCGTAGCCGATCTCGACCAGCCGCGCGACCATGTCCTCGAGGTCGGCCTGCTTGCCCTGGTCGAGCCGGACCGGCTCGAGCTCGCCGAGCCCGCCGACGAGCGGCTGCAGCACGCTGCGGATCGGCGTCGCGACCACGCGCAACGGCCCGGAACGCGGGTCGCCGCGGTCCGGCCTGACCAGGCGGCGCAGCACGGCCAGGCGCCGGCCCGAGGTGTCCGAGCGCGGCGACAGCCGCTCGTGCGGAAGCGTCTCCCAGGCCGGGAAGTACCCGGCGGCGTGCGGGTCGGGCAGCAGCGATCCGAGCGCACTGGTCAGGTCCTCGGCCTCGCGCGCCGTCGCGGTGACCGCGAGCACGAACCTGGGCGGGTCCTGGCCGGCCTGACCGGGTCGCGCGGCGGTACTTGAACCGCCAGGGGCGGCGAGAGCAGCGACCAGGACGGGCCGCAGTGCGGGCGGAGCGACTAGGTCGGCGTCGCCGGCGCCGGGCTGGCCGACGCGGAGCAGCGCCTGGCGCAGCTGCGGGTCTTCGGCGACGGTGCCGAGCAGACCGGTGAGACTCATATGTTCCTCTGTGCTTCCTGGCTGTGCGCGGCTTGCTGGCTGGTGGGGGCTTGCTGGCTCGTGCGGCTCGGGGCTCGGGGGCGCGCGCGGGCAACACGATTAGCCCGCGTTCTGGCTCGAACGCGGGTTACACGGACAGTTTACCGGCCGCGGAATGGGCGCCGGCGTGATCGCGGCTCATCGCGCCGGGTTGATCACGGCTCAGCGTTGATCACGGCTCAGCGCGCCGGCGGGACGCATGATGGCCGTGCCAGGCGGGCGCGGGTAACCTCGGGCATGCCGCAGGACGGGCGGCGGACGGAGGACGCATGACTGCACAGCAGCAGGCCGAGACTGCCCAGCAGTCCGAGACTGCACAGCCGCAGGCCCAGGTTGCCCAGCCGCAGGCCGAGACTGCCCAGCCGCAGGCCGAGACTGCCCAGCCGCAGGCCGAGACTGCCCAGCCGCGAGCGCAGGCCGAGCCGGCTGCCGATCATGCTTCGCTCTCCTCGCTGACGCTGGACGAACGCCAGCTCGGCGACCTCGAGCTGATCCTTTCCGGCGCGTTCGCGCCGCTGCGCGGCTTCCTGACCCGGGCCGACCTTGCCTCGGTCGAGGCCTCCGCGACGCTGGCCGACGGCACGCCCTGGCCGATCCCGGTCACACTCGAAGCCGACGCCGTCGACGCCGGCGCGGACCGGGTGCTGCTCGCCGATCCTGAGGGCACCCCGCTTGCCGTGCTGACCGTCACCGAGCGGACCGCCGTGCCGGACGCCGCCGACCGGGTGCTGCTGGCCGGGCCCGTGACCGCGCACCGTCCCGCCGAGCACGGGTCGTTCCGGCGCCTGATGATCGCGCCGCAGCAGGCCAGGGCTGAGCTCGGCGACGGCCCCGTGCTCGCGTTCGCGACCAGGGCGCCGATCGGCGGGCGGCAGATCGGCCAGCTCAAGCATCTGGCCGGCCAGCTCAGGGCGCGGCTGCTGCTGTTGCCGCTGGTCGCGGGGGACGCCGCGGTGGTCAGGCAGCCAGAAGCGCTGATCAGGGCCGTGCTGGCGGCGGCGAAGAGCCTGCCGGCCGGGACGCTGGTGGTCCCGGTCCCGCTCGCCGCGCGTCCGCGGACCGGTCCCGATCCCGAGCGCGAGCTGGCGGCTGCCGCGATCGTCGCCGCGGCTCACGGCGCGACGCACCTGATGGCCGACCGCTGGCGGGACCCGGGCGGCGGCGCGGCAGAGGACGTCGGTCCCGTCACCCGGCTGCCCGGCGCACCGATCCCCGTGCTGCCGTCCGGCGACTGGGCCTACGACGCGCGGGCCGAGGTCTGGCGCCCGCTATCGCTGATCGAGGCGGGAACCGAGATCGAGGACCTCACTACGGACCAGCTCGCCGACATGCTCGACACCGGCGCCCAGATCCCGGCCTGGTATGCGTCCGAGGCCGTCGCGGCCGAGCTCAGGCACGCCAGGCCGCCGCGCTCGGAGCGCGGATTCGTGCTGTTCCTCACCGGCCTGTCCGGGTCGGGCAAGTCCACGATCGCCAGGGACCTGCGCGACCTGCTCGCCGAGCGCGGCGACCGCAGGGTCTCGCTGCTCGACGGCGACCTGGTGCGCTCGCTGCTCTCGGCCGGCCTGACGTTCTCGCGCACCGACCGCGACCTCAACATCGCCAGGATCGGTTACGTGGCCGCCGAGATCGCCAAGCACGGCGGCATCGCGATCTGCGCGCCGATCGCGCCGTTCTCGGCCGCCAGGGAACGGGTCAGGCGGATGGTCTCCGAGGTCGGCGACTTCCTGCTCATCCACGTCGCGACGCCGGTCGAGGTCTGCGAGCAACGGGACCGCAAGGGCCTGTACGCCAAGGCCAGGGCCGGCCTGATCAAGCAGTTCACCGGCGTGTCCGACCCGTACGAGGAGCCGACCGACGCGGCGCTGGTGATCGACACGTCGGTGATCAGCCGCGAGGAGGCGACCGAGGCGATCATGACCATGCTGACTACGGGCGGCTGGCTGGCCGACGAGCGAGGCTAGTCGTCGTCCTCGGCGCTGGTGCCCGCGTTCAGCCGCTCGCGGAAGCCGCTGACGCGTCTGCTGATCGCGCTCGACATGGCCGAGCGCTGCGCGGTCAGCACGAAGTAGCTGATCACTCCGCTGATCAGGATCGCACCGCCGAGCAGCAGCAGGCTGCGGGCGCCGGCCAGCCGCAGCAGCAGGAACGCCACGACGAACAGCCCGAGCCGCAGCGCCGTGTAGGAGAGTGTCGCGCGCATGACTGCACTCAGACTAGCCGCTGACCGGGCCAGCGTGGCTGGCGGCGCTGCGAACGGAGGAACCGGCGGATTGCGAGCGGAGGACGTCGGCGAGCAGCCCGGGATCGACGTTGCCGCCCGACAGGATCGCTACCCGCCGGCTCGCCGGCGGCAGTTCGTCCGCCCGGAACAGGCACGCAGCGACGGCGACCGCACCACCCGGCTCGGCGACCAGGCGCGCGCCGGTCGCGAGCAACCGCATGGCCCGGCGGATCTCGTCGTCGGTGACCGTGACGATGTCGTGCACCTGACTCCGCAGGTGCAGCATCGGCAGCTCGCCGACCTGGTCAACGCGCAGCGCGTCGGCGATCGTGCGCTGGGTCCGCTCGGCCGGCCAGGCGACCCTGCGGCCCTCCCGCAGCGAGTCCCTGGCATCGGCGGCAAGCTCGGGCTCGACGCCGACCACCAGCACGGCCGGGTTGGCCGCCGTGACGGCCGCCGCGACGCCCGCGATCAGGCCGCCGCCGCCGACCGGGCACACAACCAGGTCCACGTCGGGGCAGTCGGCCGCGATCTCGAGCCCGACCGTTCCCTGCCCGGCGATGACGTCGCGGTGCTCGAAGGGCGGGATCGGCGTGTAGCCGTGGGACGCGACTAGTTCGTCGACCGCCGCCGTCCGCGCGGCCAGCCCTGGCTCGCTGATGACGATTCGCGCGCCGCAGGCCCTGGCGGCCTCGACCTTGACCGGGGGCGCATTGGAGGGCACGACGACCGTCGCCGACACGCCGAGCAGCGCTGCGGCATATGCGACGGCATACGCATGATTGCCGCTAGAGTGGGCAACTACACCCATGCTGCGCTGCCCCGGCGGCAGCGCGCTGATGGCCGAGTAGGCGCCGCGCAACTTGAACGCGCCGGTCGGCTGCAGCGATTCCGCCTTGACCAGCAGCGGAGGGTGAGTGCCTGCGAACGGGACAAGCGGCGTGCGAAGCGCGACGCCGGCGAGCCGGGTGGCCGCGGCCTGGATCTCGGTTACCGACACAAGGTGTGACACGGATCTACCCTACGTGTACGTATCGTCATCGACAGGTGTCGGTCAAAGCATTACGACAAGGTTGTGAGTAAAATTTTTGCGGAATCTGAGGAGAATTGTGATCTTTAGTTATTAAGATAAAGATTGAGCGAGGGGGGTCTAGGCGAGCGAGGAGTCTCAAATGGACGGGCAAAGTGATCGCCTGCTTACTCCCGGAGAGGTCGCAGCCCTCTTCCGCGTTGATCCCAAGACTGTTACCCGGTGGGCCGCATCCGGCCGGATCAGCAGCATCAGGACGCCTGGCGGGCATCGGCGGTACCGGGAAGTGGAGATCCGGGCGCTGCTCGGCATCGATGCCGATCCTGCCCCGGCCTCCGACCAGGCTGGGTGACGCGGACGTGACGAGCGACTGCGGGAGGGTGCCAGCGCTGATGCCCTCCCGGTTGTTACGGATTCGCGGCAGCCCTCGGGCTGGCCCCGGAGCGGGGCTTCGGAGTCGCCCGGCTGTCGCCGACCAACTCCGAAGCCGAGCCATTCAGGTCTCGCGGCGCGATCGCCTACATCGGGACTAGCTCGAAGACTTCGACGCTGAAGCGGCCCTTCCCCTCCGTCAGGAACGGGTGATTGTCCACCAGAGCCTTGGCCGCGTCCAGGCTGTCGGCTTCGACGATGGAGTACCCGTTGAGGTCGCCGGGGGCGGGGCTGGTGCCATCGTCGGCGACGGCAGTGCGGGCACCGAACGGACTGCCGACGTCGGTCAGCGATGAGCCGAGCCTGGTGATCCACTTGCCCCAGGCTTCCATCTGCTCGGCGGACTGTTCGTCGGTCATGTCTTGCATCGGCGTAGCCGGGCCCCGGTAGAGGTAGATGAACTTGCTCACGTCAGCCTCCTGTGGTGTCTTGAGCAGGCATTCACCCAGGCAGTAGCGCTGGGTTGATCGCGGTTGTCGCGGCCTCGTTATCCCGACGTACGGCATGCGCGCGAATCGACAGCGGCCGCGAGCAACCTCCCCTGAGGGCCTGTCCTTGCGAGCGCCAGTGCGACCGCATGTCGGCTGCCGCCCGGGAACCAGCCTGCGCCCGCAGCTGCCGGGCGGCTGGCGGGCGCGGCCGTAACGATCCGGGCCCGCTCGACGGCCTGAGCGGCGACTGGCGGTCGCCGTCGCTCGCCGGCGGGACCGGTCAGCTCGGGTCAGGTGGGGGCCGCTAACTGCCCGCCGCGGGCGAGGAAGTCCAGGAACTGCCGCCTGAGCGGCTCGTCGCCCTCGCGCCAGCGTTTGGCGCGCTCGTCCATCTCTTCCTGCGTCAGCGCTACAGCCGCGAACTGCTCGTAGTCCCGGTCGGCCGGGCCGATTTCCACGTAGGCGTCGCTGACGAGCCGACCGTCGTGCGCCGTCGCCGACTCGGGGACCAGCAGGTTGCCGTTCGGCAGCCGGATAACGTACATGGTCGGATCACCCCTCAGATGCCGTACCGCACGTTGAAGTAGAGCATGACGTTCAGCGCCGCGCGCGTGTTGCCGCCGACCATCTCCAGCAGCGCGGGCCGCTGACTCGACGCGATGGCGGCGAACGCGTCGGCGAAGAACTCCCTGCGGCCCAGATGACCCGGCTGGAGGTGGAAGTCGTTGGTCACCCACGGCAGGCACTGCGTGTACAGCCAGATGAACTCGGCCGAGTCCGACTGCCAGCAACCGTCGGTGCCGTCGATGTCGTCTAGCGCGTGCCCGATCTCGTGGCACATCACGTCGGGCGTCGGCGAGGGCCGGGCCCCGACGATGACCTTGCGCTCGCCGTAGGCTCCGGCGCACGCGTCCCACGTTGCCCGACCGGACGGCAGCGGCATGCCGCTCAGGCCGCCCATGTCGTCGAGGTCGGGCACCCCGCCGGGGCCGACGTAGATCGCGTCCAGGCCGGCCACCAGCCGTTCCTTGATCAGCTGCGGGAACTCTGCGAGCCGGTCGACGGCCAGCACGATCTGCGGTGGCGGCAGTTCGCCGGCTTGCCACTCCCGGTGCAGGATCTGTTCCAGGTGACCGCAGTGCCGGTGGCCGGGAGCGGCGTGCAACCGCTGAGCCCGCTCGTACCACGGCACCGCCGCCCTTGCCGTCCTGGCCTCCGCCGCCGTTCTCGCTTCGGCCGTCGTCCTGGCCTTGGCGGTCGGCGCGCCACCGGTCCCGGTTCTGACGGTCTCGGCAGCCGGTGCGCTGGGCGCCGGGCGGATCGCCGCCCGCGCCGCGGCACCGCCGCGCGTCCCATCGCCGCGCGCCGCCGCACTGCCGCGGGTCCCATCGCCGCGCGGCGCCTTCGATCGCCGCTGCCCTGGCACCGCCCGCGCCGGCCGAGCTGGCACTGCCCCCGTCTGCGGACCTGGCATCGTCCCCGTCTGCTCGTCCGGCATCGCCCGCGAGTGCCTGGCCGCCACCGGCGGTGCGAGCGGGCCAGGCGGCACGGACGGCGCGGACGGCGCGGACGGCGCAACGCCAGCCGGGTAACCTTCCGGGTACTGCCTGACAGGAAGCTGACCGGCCGACGGCCCGCCAACCGGATGCCGCCAGTGCGGAACTGGCCCGGCCGGATTCTGGCCGG
>Ga0137381_10004069_pt1 | contig 10538 bp, 8 predicted proteins | sample SagtaG_16_FD_104808 | JGI IMG/M metagenome (GOLD analysis project Ga0137381, IMG submission 104808) | Vadose zone soil microbial communities from Sagehorn Ranch, Mendocino, California, USA - Sage2_L_115_16 metaG | ecosystem: Environmental > Terrestrial > Soil > Vadose zone | place: USA... | reverse complement strand
CTTTCCGAAGCCGCGCGCAGCCTCGGCGCACGCTGGGACCAGGTGATGGTGGGAATCATCGTGCCCAACATCTCGAACGCGATCCTGAACGCGCTGCTTCTGTCGGTCGCGCTCGTGCTGGGCGAGTACACGATCGCGAACAACCTGCTCTACAACAACATGCAGGTCGAGCTCGTGCACCTGGCCCGCGCAAACGCCGGCGTGTCGATCGCCGTCGCCGTCGCATCGCTGTTCTTCGCGTTCATCCTCCTCATCGCCATCTCGTTCGTGGGCAACCGCCCGCGCCGCGCCGCCCCGGAGGCGGTGACGAGCTTCGGCAAAGGCCCTGTGCAAGGATCTGCCGGATGATTGATCGGTCGGGCGTCGAGGTAAGGCTCGAGAACCTGGTCCGCCGCTACGGGGCTGTGACGGCGCTGGACGGCCTGTCCCTGACCCTGGCGCCGGGCGAGCTGGTCGCCCTGCTCGGGCCTTCGGGATGCGGCAAGACCACCGCGCTCCGCCTGCTCGCGGGCCTGGAGCAGGCGGACGAGGGCAAGGTGATCATCGGCGGCGACGACGTCACGGACCTGCCGACCAACCGCCGCAACATCGGCATGGTCTTCCAGGCCTACTCCCTGTTTCCGCACATGGTCGCGTGGGAGAACGTGGCGTTCGGGCTGCAGATGCGCGACGTCGGCAAGGCCGAGCGCAAGAAGCGCGCGCTCGACATGCTCGAGCTCGTCGGTCTCGGCCGCTTTGCGAACCGCTACGCCAACCAGATGTCGGGCGGCCAGCAGCAGCGCGTGGCGCTGGCCCGGGCGCTCGCGATCCAGCCGCAGGTGCTGCTGCTCGACGAGCCGCTGTCAGCGCTCGACGCCAAGGTGCGGTCGCGGCTGCGCGACGAGATCCGGCGCGTCCAGCTCGAGGTCGGCATCACGACCCTCTTCGTCACCCACGACCAGGAGGAGGCGCTCGCGATCGCTGACCGCGTCGGCGTGATGCAGGCCGGCAAGCTCGAACAGCTCGGTCCGCCGACGCTCGTCTACTCGCGGCCGGCCACTCCTTTCGTCGCCGACTTCGTCGGCCTCACCAACCGCATCCCAGCCGAGGTGAAGTTCGGCGGCGTCGAGGTCCGCGGCACGCAGCTGCCGCTCGTGCAGCAGGACGTTCCCACGGGCCCGGCGATCGCGCTCGTGCGGCCGGAGGCGGTCACAATCGCAGGCAACGGCGACGGCCAATCCGGACCGCTCGTGGGCACGGTGATCGCGGTGGCGTTCCTCGGCGCGATCAGCCGCGTCACAGTTGACCTCGGCGACATGACGATTCTGGCCCAGCTGCCGACGTCCGCCGCGTCCGACCATCCCGCCGGCACGCGAGTGCGGCTCGCGCTCCGGCCTGACCCGGTACTCGTCCAGAGGGAAGAGACAGCCACGGTCGTCGCTTGACGCTCACCTCGGAAAGGACGCTCGTCGCGGGCCGGCCGCTGCGCAAGGGGTATCGCCCGGTGGTGGAAGGGCCAGGAGAGCCTCACCAGAATCCCCTCGACGTCGCCGAGCCGATCTCCTGCCTGGTCCACCTCACCGATCTCCACGTCACCGACGCGCAATCGCCCGCGCGCTTCGAGTTCGTCAACGCGATGGCCGGCGACAGACGCTACCGCGAGCTGCTGACGATGCAGCGGCCGCACGAGATGCTCAATGCTCACGCCATCGCCGCGATGGTGCGCGCGATCAACGACCTCGAGGCCGGCCCCGTGACCGGCGCGCGGCCCAGCGTCGTGGTCATGACCGGTGACGCGATCGACAACACGCAGCACAACGAGCTGGCGAACTTCTTCGCCCTGCTCGATGGAGGCACGGTGCGTCCCGACTCGGGCGCGCCCGGATACGAGGGCGTCCAGCTGGCGAGCTGGCCCGGCTCGCTGTTCTGGAAACCCGACGGTCCCGCGGACGGCGACGACTTCCAGCGCGAGCTCGGATTTCCGCGTCACCCAGGCATGCTTGACCAGGCCGTGCGGCCGTTCGAGTCGCCGGGCCTGACGATTCCGTGGCTTCGGTGCTACGGCAACCATGAGCAGGTGTGCCAGGGCGTGGGCGTCGTCACTCCCGCGCTCGTGGCCGCGATGGCGGGCTCGCGCAAAGCCATCGACATGCCGGCCGGTATCGACGCGGACACGGCGGTCGAGACCTTCGTCCACGCGCCGGAGCGATTCCTGGCAGGCGCCGAGCGCGAGGTCGCTGCCGATGCGGAGCGCCGGCCGATCGCCCGGTCGGAGTTCGTCCACCCGTCCTGCTATGTGCATGACGTGGGCGACATGCGCTTCATCGCCCTCGACACCGTGTGCGACTCAGGCGGGGCGGATGGAAGCATCGGCACTGCGCAGCTCGAGTGGCTGGCGGCGCAGCTCGACCAGGCTCGTGACCGCCACGTCGTCGTCCTGTCGCATCACACCTCCGACACGCTCGCGAACCCGCACGGCGAGCAGCAACCCCCGGAGAGGCTGATCGGCCTGCTCGAGCAGTCTCCGAGCGTGGTCCTGTGGCTCAACGGCCACATCCACGCCAACCGGATCAAGGCCCACCGTGGCTTCTGGGAGGTGACGACGAGCGCGGTCGTGGACTGGCCCTGCCAGGCGAGGGTGGTGGAGATCTTCAGGATGGCCCAGGGGCGCCTGGCGGTCGCGACCACGATGCTGGACCACGATGGACAAGGCTTCGCCGGGCTGCACCGCGAGCTGGCGGCCAACGTGCCCGGAAACGGGTTCGACTGCCGGCGGCCGGGGAAGGCGAGCGACCGAAACGCGGTGCTGCCGTTTCCTCCAGGTGTTGCGTAGTACGCGACAGTGGCGTATAGTGCGACACCGCAGGTGGGCGTGGTGAAGCCGCTTCGTGCGCGCAAAGACGAAGTCCTGGCTTCTTTCCTCCGGACGCCCCGCTACGAGGTCCTGCCGACCGACGACGCCGCCGAGCGCGTCGCGGCCCACGTGCCCCGACAGATCACCATCACCGTGACCGCGTCGCCACGCCGCGGCATGCCCGCCACGGTGCTGCTCGCCGCGCGGTTGGCCAGGATGGGCTACCGCGCCGTCCCGCACCTGTCGGCGCGCATGATCCGCGACACACATGAGCTGAGCCAGATCCTCGGCGCCCTGAAGGACGCGGGGATCTCGAACGTCTTCGTCGTCGCGGGCGACGCGCGCGCGCCGGCCGGCCAGTTTCCCGACACGCTTTCGCTGCTTAAGGCGCTGCCGCCCGACCATCACCTGACCGAGATCGGCGTCACCGGTTACCCGGAGAGCCATCCCTTCATCCACGACGACCTGACCATCCAGGCGATGTGGGACAAGCGGCGCATCGCGACCTACATCGTGAGCAACATGAGCTTCGACGCAGGCACCGTGGTCGGCTGGGTCGAGCGCGTCCGGCGGCGGGGCGTGGAGCTGCCGATCTACATCGGCATGGCAGGCGTCGCCGACCCGGTAAGGCTCCTGGGCGTCTCGACGAAGATCGGCGTCGCGGACGCCGCGCGGTTTCTGCGCGGACACCCGAGCTGGGTCGCGCGCATGTTTCGCCCTGGGGGCTACGAACCAGGCCGATTCCTGAACACGCTGGTTCCCGACCTCTCGCAGCCAGAGCGCCGCGTGGCCGGGCTGCACGTCTTCACGTTCAACGAGATCGAGCCGACGGAGAGATGGCGCCGCGAGATGCTGGCGCGGTTGTCTTAGGAGGTGGTGCCATGAAGGTGGAGTTCCCGACCGACCTGGAGATTGCGCGCAAGGCGCACCTGGTTCCGATGCCGGACGTCGCGGAGAAGATGGGCATCGGCTCGCACCTGCTCGAGCCATACGGCCACGACGTCGCGAAGGTCAAGCTCGATGCGATCGACGAGCTGCGCGACCGGCCGAAAGCGAAGTACGTCGTGGTCTCGGCGATCACGCCCACCCCGCTGGGCGAGGGCAAGACCACGACCACCGTCGGTCTCGGCGACGCCTTGGGCAAGATCGGCAAGCGCGCCACGGTGGCCATCCGCCAGCCATCGATGGGCCCGACCTTCGGCATCAAGGGCGGCGCCGCCGGCGGCGGCTACAGCCAGGTCGTGCCGATGGAGCGGCTGAACCTTCACCTCACCGGAGACTTCCACGCGGTCACCGCTGCGCACAACCTGCTCGCCGCGATGATCGACAACTACATCCACCACAGCCTGCGCGACTTTCCGATCGACCTGCACTCGATCACCTGGCGGCGCGTGCTCGACGTCAGCGACCGCGTGCTGCGGAGCGTGGTCGTCGGCCTTGGCGCGCCGGAGGACGGCGTGACGCGCCAGACGGGGTTCGACATCACCGCGGCGTCCGAGGTGATGGCGGTGCTGGCGCTGTCGACATCGCTGCAGGACATGCGCAAGCGACTCGGCCGGATGGTCATCGGCCTCGCGCGCGACGGCCAGCCGATCACCGCCGACTTCCTGCACGCGGGCGGCGCGATGACGGTGATCATGCGCGACGCCATCAAGCCCAACCTGCTCCAGACGCTGGAGAACACGCCGGTCCTCGTGCACGCGGGCCCGTTCGGCAACATCGCCAACGGCGCCTCGTCGGTGCTTGCCGACATGATCGGCATCCACGGCGGCGACTACCTCGTCACCGAGGCGGGCTTCGGCGCGGACATGGGCGCGGAGCGGTTCTTCAACATCAAGTGCCGGACGTCCGGGCTCGCGCCCGACGCCGCCGTCGTCGTGACCACGGTGCGCGCGCTGAAGGTCCACTCGGGCAAGTACCGCGTGGTCGCGGGAAAGCCTCTGCCCGAGGACCTGCTGAAGGAGAACCCCGACGACGTGCTGGCAGGGGCCGCGAACCTGCGCAAGCAGGTCGAGAACATCCAGATCCACGGCGTGACGCCGGTGGTGGCGATCAACGCATTTCCGGGCGACCACCCCTCCGAGCACCGCGCCATCCGCGAGCTCGCCGAGCACCTCGGCGTCCGGGTCGCGGTGTGCCGCAACTTCGCCGACGGCGGCCAGGGCGCGGTCGAGCTGGCGGAGATGGTGGCTGCGGCCGCGGAGGAGCCGAGCACGTTCCAGTTCCTCTACCCTGACGCGGCCACGCTGCGCGAGAAGATCGAGGCCATCGCGCTGCGCATCTACGGCGCGCGCCGGGTGGAGTACGACCCCCTGGCTGCGCGCCAGCTCGACGCCTACGAGGCGAGCGGGTTCGGCCGCCTGCCGGTGTGCATCGCCAAGACGCACCTTTCGATCTCGTCCGACCCGAAGATGAAGGGCGCGCCGACTGGATGGGTGCTGCCGGTCCGCGAGGTGCGCGCGTCGGTCGGCGCGGGGTTCATCTACCCGATCTGCGGCGAGATGCGCACGATGCCGGGCCTGCCGACGACGCCGAACGCGACGATCATCGACATCGACGAAAACGGGGAGATCGTCGGCCTGAGCTGACCGCGGAACGACGCTCTTTTGCGCAAAACGCACCCCAATCGGGGAGTTAATCGACGCCCTTTGCGCAAAACGCGTCTTTTCCGAATAGCGATGGGCCCCGGCGGGTAGGAATCTGACGTGCAGACTCAATCGATCGCCGCCAGGACCGGCATGGGCTCCGTCGACCTCGCGGTCACCGACGCCGACCGCGCGCTCCGCTTCTGGCGCGACTACGTCGGCCTGACACCGCTGTCCTCAGACGGCCCCGAGCTGCGGATGGGCGTCGGCGAGCGCGAGCTGGTGGTCCTCCATCCGGGGGCGGAGCGCCCGGTCGTGCCGCGAACCTCCGGTCTGTATCACCTCGCCCTGCTCGTCCCCGACCGGCGCGAGCTTGCGCGCGTCGTCGCCCGGCTGGCGCGCCTGCGCTGGGATCAATACCCGACCGACCACGTGATGACCAAGGCCAACTACCTCTGGGACCCGGACGGCAACGGGATCGAGATCTACACCGAGTCGCCCGAGGACGGGACTATGGGCTTCGGCAACGGCACCTTCGTCGCCTACGACAAGGACGGCAAGCCGCGGTCCGGCCGCGACCCGATCGACCTCGAGGAGCTGTTCAGCCACCTCGGCGAGGACGACAGTCTGGACGCTCCGATGCCGGACCGGACCAGGATGGGCCATGTCCATCTTCACGTCGCCGACGTCGGCGAGGCGCTGCGCTTCTACCACGACCTCGTCGGCTTCGACCTGATGGGCAACGTACCGGGTGTCGGTTTTGTCTCCGCCGGCGGTTACCACCACCATCTCGGACTGAACACGTGGGCGGGCCGTGGCGCGCGCCCGGCGCCGGAGGGCTCGGCCGGCCTGCGCCGGTTCACCGTCGAGCTGCCGGCCCAGCGCGACCTGGACGACGTCGTGGACCGCCTCGAGCACGGCGAGGTCCGGCTGAACGAAGAGGCGGGCGGCCTCGCGGCGACCGACCCGTCGGCAAACCGCGTCCTGTTCAGGGTCGCGAAGACAACCAGACCGGATCTGTAAGCGGAAGCGCCGCGATTTGCCGCGACCGCCGGCACTCGCGGGCTTCCAGGCCCCTCGAATGCCGCGACCGCCGGCAGTCGCGGGTTCAACCGAGGTTCGACGCTAGTTCGCGGATCCCGACTTCTTTCGCTCCACGGCCTCGTGGAGCAGCGTCGCCAGGTCGAACACCTGCAGCTTCGCGCCAGTCTCGCGCACACCGTCGTCCAGCATCACCGTGCAGAAGGGGCAGGCGACCGCGAGCGTCTCGGCACCTGTCTCCGCCGCCTCCCGGACGCGCTCCTGGTTGATCGGCCGGCCGCGCTTCTCCTCCATCCACATCCGAGCGCCGCCCGCCCCACAGCAGAAGGTGCGCTCGCGGTTGCGCGGCATCTCGACGGGCTTGCCGATCGCGGCCACCAGCTCGCGCGGCGCTGTCCGGACGTCGTTGTGCCGGGCCAGGTAGCACGAGTCGTGGTAGGTGATGGTGCGGTCGCCGGCAGCCGGCGCGAGCTTGCCCTCGCGCACCAGCCCGGCGAGGACCTCGGTGTGGTGCACGACCTCGTAGTCGCCGCCGAAGTCCGGGTACTCGTTGCCGAGCGTGTTGAAGCAGTGCGGGCAGGTGGTGACGATCTTCTTGACCCCGGCTCCGTTCAGCGTCGCCACGTTCTCCCCGGCGAGGCGCTGGAACGTGTACTCGTCGCCCATGCGTCGCGCGGGGTCGCCGTTGCACGCCTCGCGCGGTCCGAGGATCGCGAAGTCCACGCCCGCCGCCTGCATCAGCTTCGCGGTCGAGACGGCGGAGCGTCGCGCGCGCTCGTCGAACGCCGGCGCGCAGCCGACCCAGAACAGCACCTCGGGCGCAGGGTCGCCCGGCTGCAGGACTCGCACCCCCAGCCCGTCCGCCCACTGCGCGCGGTCGGCCTGCGGCTTGCCCCACGGGTTCGAGGTTCGGTCGATGTCGCGCAGCATCGTCCCAGCCTCTTCGGGAAACCGCGACTGGACCATGACGAGGTTGCGGCGCAGGTCGATGACGTGGTCGATGTGTTCGATGCTTACCGGGCACTCGCGCACGCAGGCGCCGCAGGTTACGCAGTCCCACACGACGTCGTCGATGACCGCGTTGGGCACGATCGGCATGTCGGATCGCGCCAGCAGGTGGTCGCGCATGTTCATCATCAGGAGCTTGGGGGACAGCGGCTTGCCGGTGTTGTAAGCGGGGCAGACCTCCTGGCACCGCCCGCACTCGGTGCACGAGATGGTGTCAAGCATCTGCTTCCAGGTCATGTCGGCTGCGCGCGCGGAGCCGAAACGCACCTCGGCCTCCGGCTTCTCGAAGTCGACCTTCTCCAGGCGGCCTCGCGCGCGCGTGCGTCCGAAGTAGACGTTGACGGCCGCGACCGCGATGTGCAGGTGCTTGGAGTAGGGGAGATAGACGAGGAAGGAAAGGATGATCAGGACGTGCGCCCAGACCGCGACCCGCTCCAGCCATGGGCCCGCCGGCGCCACCAGCACTGACAGCGCGTTCGAAATCGGAGCCCAGCTTGCGGGGTAGTCGTTCAGGCCGAGCGCGATCTGCGACGAATGCCAGAGGAACAGCGTGATGACGATGCCGGCGATCAGCCCGAGGATCAGGTCGGCCTCGGCGAGGTGGCTGCCCGCGAACCGCGGCGGCCGCTGCACCTTGCGGATGACGAATGCGGTGATCACGCCGAGCAGCACCAACAGGGCGAAGAGGTCGACCAGGAGCGCGTACCCATCCTCGGCGCCGAGCCACGGCAGGGTCGCACGCCGGTCGACGGCGCCGATCATGGCGATGACGATCGTCGGAAAGAGAACCAGGAAGCCCCAGAAGATCGCGGCGTGCATCAACCCGGGCAGCAGGCGCTGGAGCAGCTTGCTCTGGCCGACGACGATGGTCGCCTCATTGCGCACGCGCGCCGGCACGTTGTCGAAGCGCGCCGCGGGCTGGCCGGACCGCACGAGCCGATACAGGAACCACGCCCGTCGCCCAAACAGGGCGCCGGCGACGGCCAGCGCGAGCACGAGAGCCATCAGGGGTCCCCACGAAGTCACGGCCTAGCCTCCGATTTCGTGGGGCAAGTTAGCGCCGTTTGCGTATCTCCACCGAGATCGCGGGCACGATCTCCTTCAGGTCGCCCGTGACCGTGTAGTCGGCGTTCAGCATCAGCGGCGCCTGCGGGTCGGAGTTGATGGCCAGGATCCGTTTGGCGCCCTTCAGGCCGGCCATGTGCTGCGTGGCGCCCGAGATGCCGCACGCGATGTAGACGTCCGGGGACACCTTGGTGCCGGTCTGGCCGACCTGGTCCGAATGCGGACGCCACCCGGCACTGGTCACCGCGCGCGAGCATCCGACCGCCGCTCCGAGCAGACCGGCGAGCTCCTCGATGATCGCGAACCCCTCCTTCGAACCGACGCCGCGACCGCCGCTCACGATCACCTTTGCCTCGGCCAACGAGACGCCCCCGTCGTCGGTCGGCTTGACGCGCTCGACAACGTGCACGCCCAACTGGCGATAGTCCGGACTATCGACCGTTATCGGGGCTGGTGAAGGGCCATGGTCCGGACTAACGGCGTGCGGCGCGACCGTGATGATCGGCCGCGGGCTGTGCAGCCACGCTTCCTCGAGCAGGCTGCCGCCCCAGCGCAGCCGCGTCAACCTGACCGGATCGCCAGGTTCGGCGGCGATGCAGTTGGCCGCGAAGGGCAGGCCGAGGCGTGCCGCGACGCGGGCCAGGACGTCGTTGCCGCGGTCGGTGGCGGCCGCAAACGCCGCGGTCCAGTCCATGGCGGCGATCGCGGTTGCGAGCGCGTCCGGCGCGAACGGCTGGACCGAATCCATCGCGATCGACCGCGGCTCGCCAAACTTGCGCGCCAGCGTCAGCGCCTGTCGTGAGACCTCCGTGCCATCGTCGAGGAGAAGAACCGTCATAGAACCCCCGCCTTCTCGAGCACGTCCACGATCGCCGGCGCAGCCGCCGCCCCCGCGCCGAGCGACTCGGCCCGCCTGCCCTGGCCCGCGGGTACCGCAAGCCGCACCAGCTCCAGACGCGGCGAAGGCCGCTGCGGCGTGATCACCGACACGGGCTTGCTCTTGGCCCGCATCCGGCCCGGCACCGACGGATACCGCGGAAGGTTGAGGCCCTCCTTGACCGTCAAGACTGCGGGAAGCGGGACAACGTAGACGTCCCGGCCGCCCTCGACCTCCTGCTCGCAGCGCATTGACTCGCCCTCCACCGTGACCTTCTTCAGCCCCGTCACGCATGGCCGTCCCAGCGCGTGGGCGACGCGGATCCCGACCTGGAATCCGCCCGAGTCCGCGGACTCGTTGCCGAAGAAAATGATGTCGAACGGCCCGTTGGCGGCCTCGTCCGCACGAATCGCCTCGTAAAGCGCGGCCGCGGTTGCCTCCGCGTCCAATTCGCGGCTGTCGGTTTGCAGGTGGATGCCGCGGTCGACGCCCAGCGCCATCGCATCCCGCAGCTGCTCGACCGCCTCGGCCGGCCCGAGGCTGAGCACCACCGAGTCGCCCTTGTTGGCCTCGATCAGCCGAACGGCCTCCTCGACGCCGCACTCCTCGTGCGGGCTCATCGTGAACCCAAGGTGCTGGGTGTTGATCGCGCGCGCATCGTCGGTCAGGACGATCCGGCCACCGGTTATCGGCACCCGCTTGACGCAGACGGCAATCCGCACCAGCTAAGCTCGGATGCGCGTGTTCTCGGGGTCGAACAGAGGCGTCGCGCCGGCGACGGCGACCGTCACCGGGTACCGCTCGCCCATGTACTCGACCAGCAGCTGGTTGCCGACGACCGCCTCCTCGGGGGTGAGGTACGCCATCAGGATGTGCTTGCCGACCGAAGGTCCCGCGCCCGCGCTGGTCACGTACGAGCCGCGGCCGCGCCGGTCGACGATGCGCCTGCCGGCGCGGGTGAGGATCGGTTCGCGGCCGAGCATGTAGCGCTTCTCCCCGGACTTCGACATGTGGTCGTCGACGGTAAGGGTGCAGAGGATCGTCGCGGGGTCCTCCTCGCGGTGGCGCAGGTGCGCCGCCTTGCCCGTGAAGTCCTCCTCTTTGACCCGCGGCGCCGCCATGCCCGCCT
>Ga0137381_10004066_pt1 | contig 10540 bp, 15 predicted proteins | sample SagtaG_16_FD_104808 | JGI IMG/M metagenome (GOLD analysis project Ga0137381, IMG submission 104808) | Vadose zone soil microbial communities from Sagehorn Ranch, Mendocino, California, USA - Sage2_L_115_16 metaG | ecosystem: Environmental > Terrestrial > Soil > Vadose zone | place: USA... | reverse complement strand
TTGGAAGAACGGATACCCCCGCGACCATGCCATTTTGTGACCAAAATTGTGACCAAGTTTGGTCGCATGGATGGCGTGCGTCCGCACCGTGGCGCAATCTGAAGTTCCATCCCCAGCACAACCACGAATATTTGTAACGGCAGAGTCGAGGCTGAGGTCGTCAACAAGCTCGGCCCACGCCGCGTCAGGTCGTGCCAGAATTTCAGTCTGGCTTCAGGTCCCTTGCCATAAGAACCTCATCGTAGGAGCGACCATCTTGCTTTAGAGCCTCCTTTTCGATTCCATATTCCAAGAAACCCAGACGCTCATATAGCCGCCGTGCTGGCTCGTTGTCGCTAACCACGGACAGTTGGATCAGTTCGACCCGGTGGCGTGCAAATTCGACTATGGTCTCGACCAGTTGCCGCCCAACCCCAGCTTTTCTTGCGCTAGCTCGAACGAACATACCCACGAGCAGGCCCTTATGAGCCTCTTTTCGTCCCTGTCGGATCAACAATCCAGCCATGCCGACGAGTTCCGAGTCATGGAAAGCGCCAAACGCTGCCGAACCGCCAAGCCATTCCGAGAAAAAAGTCAAAGGTTCAGCAGTCTCAGCTTCGAATGCGCTGCCGAATGCTTCCGGGTTGAATTGAAGCCCTTCCAGTCGAATGTCTCGATACACGGCGGCATCGGCTGGCGTTAAGCGTCGTATCTGAATCTGAGCGGCATCCACATTCCATTGGTAATGGGAAGTTCAAATTAGGACAATACCCGGCTGGCGAACTCGCAGGTCTCCGACTGTCCCGCCGCCGAAGAACCTCCTCGCTCGGCGTCCAAGGTCTCCAGTTCCAAAACAAGGAACCCTAGTTGCGGCTGACACTGGCAACGTTCATGCTCCGACCATGACACTCAAAAACGCGGCGTTGCTGGCTCGGATCGGGACGATTCTGATGACGGCTCTCTTAGTGTGGACGTTTGTCCTCACCTTCCTTAATGTTCTGCGGGACTTGGTTCCAGCGATGACGCTGTTCCCGTCATTCATCTATGCGTTTGGCGCATTCAGTGTGATGGTGTTCTTTTACGTGTTCCGCCGGGGGCAGTAGTAGTCGTGATTTTGGCGGGAGCATGGCGGGCTCCGGATATGCAAACGGCGAGACTCTAGTCAGTCTTGTCTTCGGTATGGTGGTCTTCAATCTGGAACCTCAGAAATTCGTGGACCGCCTTCAGAGCATCGCGATCTTCCGTCTTAATCCGTACCCTGCCACCGTCCGGCGACTCTTCGAAGCTGTAGGAAATCGTACTGCGTTTTTCTTTCATCACTGGAACGCCGGGCGGAACTTGGCTATGGACGAACATCGGTAGAGAGAAGTCGCCGTTCGAGAACATCGTGACAATGTGCGTCAGGTGCGACCGGATCGCCTGAACGTTCTGGGTGTCCTTGCCGTCATTCACGACTACTTCAATGGCCCCGCCGTCCGAGAGGAGACGGAAGTGATGCGACGTGGCATCATGGGGAAATCCCATCGCCTCATCACCGTGTTTCTCGACATCTGCCTGATGCTGTTCCTTCAAATGCTCCCTGTGCATGGGGCAGGACTGCATGGTCTGTGCTGCCACTTGCAGCCCACAGAATAGAAACAAAGTAATTAAAGCTTTCACGTTTTCCTCCTCCGAAATTGATTTGCCTTTCGATTGGAACCACTGATATCCCCGGTAAGGGAGTGCAGCAGATTCGATTTCTGTCCGGGAGCCGTTCCCAGCATCCGATGTTCCCAGTCGGACAAAACCTGCTTGAGATATTGTTCGGTGCGCTTCGTGGCCACGATGTCTGCGCTGATTCCCTTGAGTTTTTCTTTTGCAAGGTTGTACACCCGCTGACATGGAGCACCGCCAGCATCACGGGCTTTCAAGACCTCTGCCAGTTCTGCCAAGGTGAACCCCATACGAAGTGCTCGTTGCACGACAAAAACGCGCTCCACCGCACTCTTCGGATACAACCTGTAGCCAGACTCAGATCGCAAAGCTCTCGGAAGAACGCCGATCTTTTCATAGTGCCGGATTGTGTCTGGACTCACGCCCGTTGCTTTCGCTAGGGAGCCGGAATGAAGAGTCTTGGTGATATTGTTGCCTCCTGAGAAGTATCAACCCTCGAACGCATTCCAGAGTCAAGCGACTTTGTGCAAAAAGCTAGCCAATCATCGGGAGGACATGCATCGCAGGACTTCGATTTGCAGGGAATTTGGTGCCGGGAGGGGTTTGGGTCGGCTCAGGCGTTCCAGAGGTCATCGCAGCCTTTGTGGCCATGCTGGCGGGCATAGATAAGGAGCAGATGCCTCTTACTCAAAAGTGCCGCCAACGTAATCCCTGAGTTTTTCGAGGAACGCCGGGGCACACTCGGCGCACTGTTACTGAAGTGTACGCAGCCGGATTGCATCGCGACCAAAGGCGGCGGGAATGGGCCGACCGCGTGGGATTGGGGTTTGGCCGTGTCGAGCAGCCGCTCGTCCCGCCCGGTTTATTGCCGGAACCGAACTGGTACCGAAAACTCTCCGGGTCGGTTGTCGCTTGCAAACCAAAGCTCCCCACTACCGGTAGCGCATTTGTTGTCTGGAAACCTGAAATGCAATTCGTAGTCTTCTTTGTCGTTCCCTCTCAAGCTAATTCGGTCTGATCTGTCTTTGGTATTGGATTTCGGGTGGAAGGAAATGCTTTGAACAGGCCATTCCTCGCCTGCCATGAGGAGCCGGAGCGGGGTGATCTTCATAGGCATCTGAGTGCGATTCACGACGGTCACAAGCCCCCATAAATACATGAACGGCCCTTGCAACGAATGTTGACTTCCGGTGACCAATATCGGGCCGGGAGTTCCATCGAAGTTGAAAAACAGCGGGGCAGCCTGTTCCTTCAGTCGTTGCTCGGCTTCCCGCTCCTCGTCGTTGCGTTTTTGTTCAACTATGTCCTTGGCACGTGCCGCTCGTTGTTCGTTACGCCACTTAAGTTGAAGCAGGTTGAAGAGAATGCTGACAAGAAATGCTAGACCAGTGATGACTAACCCAATAGTAGCCATGTCGCTCTCATAACGCCGTATAGACGCACAGCCGCCTATGGGCTATGCAGGTCTAAGCAGCCTTGCTTGCCCCGCCCTCATCTTGGCCCACCTCGCCCGCTGAGCGGCGGCGATTTTCCTCCGGGCTGCTGCTGACGGCCGAGAATGCCGGAGGGATTCCGTTGTACACCACACCCATTCCACCACCGCCTCCGAGCTTCTCGACGATGCGGTAGTGAGATGGTCTGGCCGATCATTCGCAGGAATGCTATGGCGGGGGGCGAGGCATGTCAATGAGTTCGGAAGCGGCTACTTCAGCTCCGCGTACTCCGCCCTTGCTTGACTTCAGGATGGGGATGTCGGGGTCGGCGTCTTTCCAGAAATGGTCAGTTTGCGCGGAACAGGAGCGGCGTTCAGATGTCACTGACCTCGCTCCGCCAAGAATTTCTTCTGGCAGCTGATAGCGGCGGAGCGAACCTCGCCAAATTCTGGTTTGCGCCGAATGCTCGCGAAGAGCGGATCGGAGTCTATTGACACTGCGTAGGTATAGGTCATACCCCTGCTCATTTTTTGGTCGCACAGCAGTGTCCGTCGTAAATGCGCTTGACCCGAGCACCGGAGAAAGCCCCCCTCGTGCTCTGGCTGCGATTTGTTCCTGCATTGCAATCATGTTCTGAGCAGGAACATTCAGCGTGTCTCGCCACAACAGCCGGTTGTTTTCCACCTCGACGGGCTTCCAGCGTAATTTGCAGTTGCTCTCCTGCCTTTAAGAAATGGCCTGTCACAATGCTGGCCACGCGCATCTCCTGCCCTGCTCTTTGCAGGTCGAGGTTCGGCTCAATGTACTTGCTTGTGGTCGCAAACGGACGAATGGACAGAGAGCGCGTGTAGCTCGGTATGGTCGCGATTTCGTCTGGCAGGGCGAGCCGTAGATTGTCGATGCTCTTGTCAGAACCAACGTTCTGAAAGGGCAGAACGGCCACTGTACTCACAGTCCGGCTAGGCGACAATGGAGTCAGCGGCTTGCTCTGATGCGAACGATAGTAAAGCCCACCTGCAATCAGCGCGGCGACCGGCAGGAGGGCGCTGGGAACAGCGATCTTCCAGGGCTTCTTCCGCACAGTAAAGGACCTTCGGCAACCTTCGCTGAAGCCGATGATGCTGGTTTGGGTATTGCCGCACTGGAAGCAGGCATTGGCTCCTGCGTAACCTGAGAGCCCGTTTCCGGCGTGACCGCGACAGCACCGGAACTGGCTGCTCCTACCCGCCCGGTGTCTGAATCCCGCTTGAGCCGCAGCAACTCGGCCCGCATCTCCTTTGCGCTCTGATACCGCAGTTCTCGGTCTTTCTCCAGGGTCCGGTTAATGATGTCTTCCAGCTTGGGCGGCAGGTCGAGATTCAGCCGCACAAGAGCTACAGGAGCACGGTTCAGGATTCCCTCAGAAATCACTAATGAGGTCTCACCGCGAAACGGTAGAGTTCAGGTTGCCATCTCGTATAGCACTGCGCCAAACGAGAACAAGTCGGTGCGTGCGTCCAGTTCCTTTCCTCGCACCTGCTCGGGGGACATGTAGGCGACTGTCCCCAACGCCGTCCCCGGACTGGTCAAGTGTTGTTCGTTCATTGAGCCGGTCTGTGTGCCAGCCGCTGCGATTTGGCTGGCAGAACTCGTTGGAGTCACGACTTTCGCCAGACCGAAATCCAGAACCTTGGCGTGCCCACGCTTGGTGACAAAGATGTTGGCAGGCTTGATGTCCCGATGGACTATGCCTTCGGCGTGGGCTGCGTCGAGCGCGTCGGCAATTTCGATGGCCAGCGACAACACTGTTTCGGTCTCCAGCGGTCGCCCAGCGATGCGATGTTTCAGCGTCATTCCGTCCAGATACTCCATGGCAATGAACGGATGGTCGCCTTGCTTGCCGATTTCGTAGATCGTGCAGATGTTAGGGTGGTTGAGAGAGGATGCAGCGCGAGCTTCACGGCGGAATCTTTCAAGCGCCTGCGGGTCTTCCGCTATGTCCTCGGGCAGGAATTTGAGAGCGACAAACCGACCGAGTTCGGTGTCCTCAGCTTTATAAACCACGCCCATCCCACCGCCTCCCAACTTCTCGATGATGCGGTAGTGCGAGATAGTTTGGCCGATCATGGTGGCGTGGAAACTCAGGCTGCCATGTTAGGGATGGAAGGAAGGCAAAGTCAACGAAAACGGCACGCCGATGGACGCAGGAAAGGGAAAATCCCGCGATTTCAGGCTTTCCCAAGCCCTTGCCTTCCCGGCGGTTCGGAAGGGGTGCGCCGGAAGAGTCTCAACTCATTATTAACGTCGATCTTTTAAGTTTTCGGCTGGTCAGGGGAAATCTTCGGCGAGGACGATTGCTAATTTTTTTGTACAATGTCCAAGCCGCATCGGAGGTTCTCATGCTACCGCGTGTAATTGCGTTGATCGCCGCTCTTGGCTTTCTGAACTCAGCCACCGCCCCTGCGCAATCGAAGGAGCACAATCCGGACGATCTACTAGCTCGACTTTCGTACAACAGTACCTATGTCTGGCATGTGAGCGAACAGCGTTCGCCGCAGATTTGTTTTGCTTTGTACCGCGACGGGTACTACCGATTATCAAGGAAGTCGAGGAGGACGCAGGACGGCGTTGAAACTCTTCAAGGAACACTATCCCCGGATCAGCTTACTCGCCTCCGAACTCTGCTAAAGAGTCTACCTTTTCAGACTGGTGAAGTTGGAGCGATCCGCAAAGCCTCAGAGTCGCTCACGGCGGAGATTGTGCGTGACGGCAAGACAGTCCACTTCGTATGGATTGATCCTGACCATGAGCGTCCGTTTCCGGATTCAGCGATTCGTGTGGTCAACTGGTTACAGGATTTTGAGGCTCAAGGTTCCTCGCCTCTCACTCTACGCGAGTTGAGCGATCAGCCCATCTGTCCATCAGCATCCGAAAAGCCATTGCATCCGGTTATCGCCAGTGTGCACCGTATGTCGGAGGGTGCCAGTTGCGAGAGGCAGCGGGCCGCGACTGCTCCTGCGGCTGCAATTGGTTCCGCACCCGGAAACTAAAAAACGGCTTACCTGTTGTGGGGGGCACCGGGCAACGGCAAGACCGCGACCCTCCGCGTGATGGCCGCGCATCCGCACATCCAGCCCTACGCGCTGGACTTGAGCGACATGGAAGAAAAGAGCGCCGATGTTCTCCACCTGTTTGAAAAAGCTGGCGCCAATACCCCCGCGCCGGTGATCCTCGAAGACCTCGACCGCGCATTCCCAACCGAGGGAAAGCGGACACAGGAACGGAGGGTGAGCTTTCAGAACATTGCTCAACTGCCTCGACGGCGTTGGAACGCAAGACGGCGTGATCGTGGTCGCCACAGCCAACGACCCCACCTGCTTGGACCCGGCGATCCTGAAGCGACCGGGACGGTTCGACCGCGTGGTTCAGTTCCGAAATCCGGACGCCCACCTGCGCCGCGAGTATTACAGGCGGCTCAGTCCGATTCTCACGGGAGAGCAGTTTGAGATCGCCATCACGCAGACAGAAGGATTCTCGTTCGCACAACTCCGCGAAACGTATGTTCTCGGGGCTCAGTCCGCATTCGAGCGCGGGCGAGAGGTAATACGATGTTATTGAGGCTATCGAGCTTCAGGCCGCAGGAACCTGCGATTTGAAAACCTCGGTCGCCGCCTCGGGGTTTGTGCGCCATCCTGAGCGTCAGGCCCGCCGCTGAGGCTGGCCCTCGGAACCGTGGGCATACCTACATGCGGACAGTCTGAAACCGTTAAGGATAGGAACTACGCATCGACGCTCGCGAATAAAACGGAGATCATTTCGAAGACGCTGAAGGGGATGCCCCTATTTCTACAGGGGTTGGCCCCTAGTGGCACTCAGTTCGTGCTGTTGGGCTCGCACCGTTGCGCAGAAGAATCGTTTGCTCTTAATCCACAACCCGTCCGCAGGTTTCGCAACGAACCGACCACGTAGAAACCGACATCGCAGCCCTTGAACGGCGTGAACTACTGATCATCACCGTTGAGTGAAACAGCCAGTGCATTGGTAGCTCCGCTGGTCGAACTGCCCCACAGCGCGTTGCTCCCCCAGAGCGCATCGAACCCTGCGGTCGCACTACTTCCCCAAAGAGCATTGCTGCCCCAAAGTGCGTTGCTCCCCCAGAGAGCATTTGTGCCACTCAGGTTGGACTGGCCGCTTACAAACTCATTTCCCCACACCTCCGTGCTACCCCACAGGGCATTGCTGCCCCAGATAGCAGATGTATCCTTAACCAAGAAAAAGTTGCCCGAGACCGGATCGTAAGCAGCAGCAGGAGACTTCGCGCTCAGAGTCGGGTGAAGATGTCTGCCTGACCGCAGTAGGTTAGACCCGTAACGGGATCGGTGACGCTGCTGTAAGGAACTAGATTCTTATACGCCGATTGCATCAGCAGGGCTTTGACCTGATCAGGGGTGAGGGTAGGATTCTTCTGCAATAACAGAGCCGCAGCGCCGCTTACCACCGGTGCCGCCATGCTCGTACCACTGAGCGAGTAATAGGTAGAGGAAGCGGTGCTCTTTCCATTCGTCTTATAGAGAGACTCTGGAATCTCATTCCCGGGGTAGAGGCGATTGAGATTCAACGAGGCCGTGTACAGCGAAATGATGTGGTTGCCCGGCGCTACCAGATCGGGTTTGACGATGTGGTCGAACAGAGTCGGTCCCTTTGAACTATAGCTTGCATTCTGATCGTCAGAGCGGCTTGGCGTTCCCACGGTGTTCATCGCGCCTACAGTGATTACGTAGGGATCGTTGCCCGGAGCGCTGATGGTTCCGTAACCGTTTGTCCCGGCGTTGTTGTTGCGGCCATCGTTTCCCGCAGCCACTACGACCACGATGCCTGCCTTCCAAGCTTGTTCCACAGCTTGGCATAGCGGGTCGAGCGTGTAGCTTTCATAGACGGGCCTGCCCAGAGATAGATTTATGACGCGGATGTTGTACTTGCTCTTCAGTTGGATAGCAGTCTGAATGGCGGCGATTACCTGACTATCCGTTCCCGCTCCGTTTTGATCGAGCACCCGGAGGTCAATCAGTTGGACGTTATTGGAAATTCCCCTAAACGTGTAGAAGTACTTTGACCCTTGGGAGTTCTTGCCCGTTCCCGCGATGATACCCGCCACATGACTGCCGTGGCCGTACTGATCAGTTGCACCCTTTGAAGCGCTGCTTGCAAAGTTCTGACTCGCCACGACCAGATTATTCTGGCCGTGCAAATCGGGAATGTCGATGATGCCGCTGTCGATAACTGCTACGCCGATCCCTGTTCCATTTAAGCCCGCGTCCCATGCCGCCGAAGCATTGACAGTCTCGGTGTGATAGTCGAGGACGGCAGTTGGAGAACCGTTACTCGTGCTGAAAAGCGGACGTTCGGGTGAGATGTAAGCCACTTCGGGGTCGGCTGCCAACCTCACAAGCGCAGAAGCAGGGATGGAATAAGCGCCCGCCTTTACAAGGCCGAGTTCTCTATTTAGAGTTCCGCCTTTGCTAAAGACCTTTTGATGGTGCCTCGCAGTTGGAGTTTTCGTGAACTGTACAATCACATTCACCCGATCTAAGGTGGCTTTTCCTCGCAAATCCATTGCGATCTTGGGCGACACGGCGAAAAGGCGGCTTGCGCATAGCATTACGATGCCCACCGTCATGAGCACTCTTTGCCAGTTCACACTTTCACAGTGTCCGCATTCCATCATTTGCTCCCGTTTTTCCATAAGCCTTTCGCGAATATCCCAGCATTTGATGCAGCACGTGTCGCGCCAGAGGAGGTTTTGCAAGTAGTTGATTATGCAGGCAGCAAGCGCTTCACTGATTCGGGTTCAGGACAAATTGTCCTCAGACTCGCGCCCATTGAGACAGATCGTCTCAGGGCGTTTAAGCCCCTTTGGTATGGCCCTGAAGTGGGCGTTTGGGCGCTGTGCCGACTGAGTGCCCTTGCCCCGCAATGCTTGAGTGGTGAGAGGTCCTGTTTACCGTAGTGACGCCTTGTGCATAGTTTCTTCCAGTCGGTCAGCGCCACTAATTCGTCCAGAATTTCCTGCAATCTTTGAAGCCGACGTTGGTGATCCCCCGCTGCGCCCTGTGGCTTCTTTTTGCCGCCATGCGAGTCGATTCGCTTCACTGATTTGCGCTATTTCCTCTCGCAATTTCACGATGCGTTCTTTGATTGGATTCTGCATAACAATACGCTAGCAGAGCATGCCGAGCGGATCACAGTTGCACCGGGCAGCGGCATTTCTCTCCGTGGCCGTAGTCGGTTCTGTGTTCAACTCCACCCTGTTGTTCGTTGTTCCTTATGGCTAGTATTCTCACGAAAGGAACAAGCAGCGGTGCACACCTCGCAGACGCTCTACCCACGTTGATAGAAAAGCTTCTCGTGCCTGCTCACTCGAAGCGACCAAGGAGTCGATTTTTGCCATGAAGAAAAATCTCTGGAGAGCGGTGATCGAGGTAGGTTTTATCATTTTCCTGTTTTACTCCAATCTTTTGATGGGAGAGTTTGAGCGCTCAGGCATGGGGCTGAAGAGGGGTGTAGCTTGGGCAATCGGAGATGTTGTTACCGCTGCCAATTTTGAAATTGCCGTGATAGCCGCGCTCATCGGTTATGTCCTTTTTGAATTTCTTCGAAAAAGATTCTAGGTAAACGTGGCTTTGATTTTTGGCTGCAAAAGAGACAGCAATAGTGCCCCCGCGATGATGACGCCAATTCCGCCGTGCAGCAAGTCGCCTCTGACGCAGTTAACGACATCCCCGAGAACCTGTGTGGCGATGATTACAACCGCGAGTCTCCATCCCCAAAGGCGGCGTTTGAACCACCCGATTCCTGCCGTGGTGAGGGCCGCGACAAGCAGCAGGAAGAGAATCCCAACCGTCCTGCCCAAAGGCGCCACTTTTGTCTTACGTGAGCGATGATTTCTTTGTCCCTACGCGGGATGGAATGTCACAAGACCACCAAATCAAATTTCTCGTTCTCCGCTTCGCAGGGCGACCGCTAAACGAAAGCAGGGGTATTCTCGTTTCGGGACGATTTTCCGAGCGCTAGGTATGCCGAGGAAAATTGTCCCCCAAATCGGCGATTTTGAAACTTGGTTCACTCAATCCCCGCGTCCAAGGCGTGGTCTAGCCCGCCGCCAGCTTTGTCGCTCACGTCGATGGGCGTGCGCGGACGATCTACGTGGGTCCGGAGTGAACCGGGGAATGCGGTACTGTTACGGAATGCGATTGCAGGGGCGGTGTGCCGTAATCCAGACGTACCGCGCTCCACACATGAGAAACTCTCTCGCGGAGCGCAGTGTTCATTGCAGCCTCTGTATTCCGCCTTGGCTTGCTTCAGGATGGGGATGTCGGGTCGGCGTCTTTCCAGAGGGTGAGGAAGCTCAGTAAGCGTGAACCACCAGTCACGAGCAATGGTGTGTTAACCGTGCCGAGCGCCAACTTTGTCCGGCTAGTGGGTGTAGGGGCCTTGGT
>Ga0137381_10004063_pt1 | contig 10544 bp, 9 predicted proteins | sample SagtaG_16_FD_104808 | JGI IMG/M metagenome (GOLD analysis project Ga0137381, IMG submission 104808) | Vadose zone soil microbial communities from Sagehorn Ranch, Mendocino, California, USA - Sage2_L_115_16 metaG | ecosystem: Environmental > Terrestrial > Soil > Vadose zone | place: USA... | reverse complement strand
ATCGCGATCCGCACCTATCTGATTCTTGGGGATGACGTGTATTTTCAGGTCGGCGGCGGGATCGTGGCCGATTCGGATCCCGAGCAGGAGTACTGGGAGACCTTACACAAAGGGCAGGGGCTCGTGGCGGCGCTCGCGAGCGCCCCTCCCCCCGACGCGATGACACCGTGATCCTGTTGATCGACAACTACGACTCCTTCGTCTACAACCTGGCGCGCTACGTCCGCGAGTTGGGGGAGACGCCGCTCGTCCTGCGTCACGACGCGGTGACGGTGGATGCGATCGCGGCGCTCGCGCCCACGCACATCATCATTTCGCCTGGCCCCTGCTCCCCCGCGGAGGCGGGCGTCTCGACCGACGTGGTCCGCCGCCTCGGCCCGACGATCCCGATCCTCGGCGTCTGCCTGGGCCACCAGTGCATCGGCGCCGCCTATGGTGCGGCGATCGTGCGCGCCCGGGCGCCGATGCACGGCAAAGCCTCACGGATTCAGCACGACGGCCGCGGCCTGTTCGCCGGGCTGCCGAACCCGTTCCACGCCGCCCGCTACCACTCGCTCGTGATCGCCCGCGACGCGGTGCCTGCGGAGCTCCGCGTCACGGCCACGGCCGAGGACGGTGAGATCATGGGCGTCGAGCACGTCCGCCATCCCGTCATCGGCCTTCAGTTCCACCCCGAGTCGGTGCTGACCGATTACGGGTACTGGCTGCTCGACCGCTTCCTCGGCGGGGGCCGCTCGCGCGTGGCGGAGCTGCCGTCGCGGGCCGATCAGGCGCGGCCGGCGCCGCCCGCCGACGCGTTCCTGCCGCCGCCCGTTCATCTGGTGCACTGAGCTCCGGTGCGGTCTCCCCGTTGCCACCCGTGATCATCGAGTCGATTCTCACCACCATGAACGGCCGCGGCCGCGTCAACTTCGCGCCGATGGGTGTCGAGTGGGGGGAGGACGAGATCGTGATCAAGCCGTTCCTCGAGACCACGACGTTCCAGAACCTCCGTGAAACGCGCGCCGCGGTGGTCAACCTGACCGATGACGTGATGCTGTTCGCCCGCGGCGTGATCGCGGACGCCCAGTTCCCGGCGGTTCCCGCGACGGCGGTGCGGGGCGTGGTGCTCGAGGCCGCCTGCTTCTGGCGCGAGGTCGCAGTGGACACGATCGACGACACGCCGCCGCGGGCGCGCGTCGTCACGCGGGTGGCGCATCGCGGCACGCGCCGGGAGTTCCTCGGCTTCAACCGCGCACGCCACGCCGTGCTCGAGGCAGCCATCCTCGCTACCCGCACGCACCTGATCCCGGCGGACGAGATCCGGAAAGAATTCGGACGGCTCCAGGTGATCGTGGAAAAGACCGCAGGTCCCCGCGAGCTCGAGGCCATGGCCCTGCTCACCGAGTACGTGCGCAACGCGCCCGGCCCCGCGACGCGATGACGGTGGCGGGCGAGGCGGCAGCCACACCGGTGTTCGTCGAGGCGCCGGCGCGTCTCCACTTCGGCGTGCTCGACCTGCGAGGGGATCTCGGGCGCCGCTTCGGCGGGATCGGCGCCGCGGTGCCGGCGCCGTCGCTGCTGCTGGAGGCCGCCCGCGCCTCCACGCTGCGAGCGGAAGGCCCAGACGGTGAGCGGGCGCTCGAGTTTGCGCGGCGCTTCCTGGCCCATCACGCCCTCGGGGGCGGCGCCCACGTGCGGCTCCACCGCGTCATTCCGGCCCACGCCGGACTGGGCTCCGGGACGCAGCTGGGGCTGGCGGTGGCGCGCGCGCTGGCCGAACTATACGCCCTGCCGACGGACGTGGCCGCGCTCGCGCGCGCCGTCGGCCGCGGCCGCCGCTCCGCGATCGGCACCTGGACGTTCGCGCTCGGTGGCTTCGTGCTCGAAGGCGGCCGCCGGGACGATGGTGATCACCTTGCACCCCTCCTCGCGCACCTCCGGATGCCGGCCGCCTGGCGCTGCGTGATCGCGGTGCCGCGGGGTGCGCGGGGGCTGTCCGGCGAGCAAGAGGCGGCCGCCTTCGCGCGCTTGGCCCCCCCGGAGCGACGGGAGGTCGAACGCGTGGCGCATCTCGTCCTGATGCAGCTACTTCCCGCGCTCGCCGACGCCGACCTGCCATCCTTTGGTGCCGCGCTGGCAGAGGTGCAACGCCTCACCGGGGGCTGGTTTGCGGCGGTCCAGGGCGGCCCGTTCGCGCCGGGCGAAACCGCGGAGCTCGTGCGGCGGCTGCGCGACTCGGGTGCCGCGGGGGTGGGACAAAGCTCTTGGGGCCCCGCTGTTTACGGGCTCGCCCCAGATGCGAGGGCGGCGCGCGAGCTGGCCGCCCAGGCACGGGCAATACTTGGGCCCGGCGGCGTCGTGTTCGAAGGCGGGTTCTCCGCAGCAGGGGCCCGGATCGCGCGGGGTGCACCCCCCGACGCCGAAACCACTACCGCCCTTGGGACTGATTGACAGCCCCGGAAACGCGGAGTATCTCCAACCCTCTGACCCGCATCCCGACAGAGGAAGCTCACATGGGACGATGACAGAGACTTGTTGGCTAGCGCGCCCCCCTCCTTCAGACTTCCCACCACAGGTGGCCAGCGCGAACAGGCGAAGTGTGACCCTATTCATCTGTAACCCGAGGTCAGCTATGAACCGTTTCAAACTCTCGACCGGTGGAGTCGCTGCGAGTCTTCTGATGCTCGTGGCAGGCTCAGCCGGCGCCCAGAGGCCGAGCGGCGAATGGACCATGGCGGGTCGAACGTACGACCTGCAGCGATACAGTCCACTCGCTGAGATCACCACGGCGAATGTGAGGAACCTGAAGGTAGCTTGGTCGTTCTCGACCGGCACTCTCCGTGGGCACGAAGGCAATCCGTTGGTCATCAACAACGTGATGTACGTCCACAGCTCCTTCCCCAACAAGGTCTACGCGCTCGATCTCACCAAACCGGGCGCCCCGATCATCTGGCAGCACACACCCGAGCAGCCCGCGGAAGCCATCCCGATCGCCTGCTGCGATCTCGTGAACCGCGGCCTGGCCTACCATTCGAGCGGCAAGCTGTTCATCGAGCTGCTCGCGGGCGACCTGCTCGCGCTTGATGCGAGGACCGGCCAGCAGCTGTGGCGCGTTCCCAACGCCGATTACCGGCGGGGCTCGACGATGACCAACGCCCCGATCGTGATCAAGGACATCGTGATCGCGGGAATCTCGGGCGGTGAGTTCGGAGTCCGCGGCCGCGTGACCGCCTACGACGTGAACACCGGGCGGGAGCTTTGGCGGGGCTACAGCACGGGGCCGGACAACGAAGTGTTGATCAGCGGTGACGCCAACCCCAACTATGCGTCCCACCGGGGCAGAGACCTGGGCGTCTCGACTTGGCAGGGCGATGAGTGGAGGCGCGGCGGCGGGACCACCTGGGGCTGGTACTCCTACGATCCCGAGCTGAACCTCTTCTATTACGGGTCGGGCAACCCGGGCACCTGGAACCCCGATCAGCGTCCTGGCGACAACAAGTGGTCGATGAGCATCTGGGCCCGTAACCCGGACAATGGTCAGGTGAAGTGGGTCTACCAGATGACGCCGCATGACGAATGGGACTACGACGGCGTCAACGAAATGGTGCTCTTCAACACTACGATCGGCGGCAGGCCGGTCAAGGCGCTGGCACACTTCGACCGTAATGGCTTCGGCTACACGCTGGACCGCGTCACCGGCAAGGTGCTCGTCGCCCAGCCGTTTGGCCCGGTCAACTGGGCCACCAGCATCGACCTGACGACGGGCGTGCCGGTCAGGAATCCAAGATACGGGACGACGGCCGCGCACAACACCGCGGGGATCTGCCCGGCCGCGATCGGCTTCAAGGACCAGCAGCCGGCTGCCTACTCGCCGCAAACCGGCCTCTTCTACGTCCCGGCAAATCACATCTGCATGGACTACGAGGGCGTCGAGGTGAAGTACTCGGCCGGTCAGCCGTACGTCGGCGCGATCGTGCGGATGTTCCCGGGCCCCGGCGGCAACCGCGGTCGTTTCATCGCCTGGGACCCGACGACCGGCACGGTGAAGTGGGAGATCAAGGAAAACCTCGCGGCCTACGGCGGTGCGCTGGCGACGGCGGGCGGCGTGGTCTTCTACGGTACGATGGAAGGCTGGCTCAAGGCGGTTGACGCCAGGACCGGCGCGGAGCTCTGGAGGTTCAAGACGCCGTCGGGCATCATCGGCAACCCGATGACGTACACGGGACCGGACGGCAAGCAGTACGTCGCCATCCTCTCCGGGATCGGCGGCTGGGCGGGCATTGGTGTCGCGGCCGGGATCGGGCCGGAAGATCCCACCGCGGGCCTGGGCGCGCTCGGCGCGTTCGGCGACGTGTCGAGCTTTAGCACGCAGGGTGGCGTGCTGACGGTGTTCGCACTGCCCTAACGCTGGAGCGCACGACAGCAGTCTGTCGCATGCAGCACGGAAGGTCACCCGGTGTCGGAGCGAACAGCGTCCGGCACCGGGTGTACTCTGCTGGTCACCGTCATTCGCCATACGCCGGCGCCGCGCGCCAGGGAGCACGATGGTCGGCCCACGAGCGAAGGTCGCCGGATTACTCCTCCTCGCGACGTCGATCGCGGTCGTGGTGAGCGCCGGGATGCCGCAGCAGCGCGTGCTTCGCGTCTGTGCTGACCCGGACGACCTCCCCTTCTCAAACGAGCGGCAGGAGGGCTTCGAGAACAAGATCGCGCAGCTCGTCGCCAACGACCTCGGCGATTCGCTGGTCAACGTGTGGTGGCCGAACCGCCGCGGCTTCGTTCGGAACACGATCCGGGCGGGGCTGTGCGACCTGATCGTCGGCGTCCCGAAGGGCTTCGACCCGGTACTGACGACCAAGCCGTACTACCGTTCCACCTACTACTTCGTCTACCGGCAGGACCGAAACTTCGGCATCCGTTCCTTGGACGACACCGTCCTGAGACACCTGAAGATCGGCGTGAACCTCATCGGCTATGACTACACCAACACGCCGCCCGCCCACGCCATGAGCGTGCGGGGGGTCGTGGGAAACCTCGTCGGCTTCCACACGTTCTACACCCAGTCGGCCGACCGCCCGAACGACATCATCAACGCCGTCGCGAACGGCACCGTCGACGTGGCCATCGTGTGGGGTCCGCTGGCCGGCTATTACGCGAAGCGGCAGCCGGTGCCGCTCACCCTCGTCGCGCTGCCGGATTCGGACGCGGCGTCGGGGATGCCCTTCGCATTCGACATCGCGATGGCCGTGCGGCGGTCGAACAAGGCGTTCGGAGCGCAGATCGACTCGCTGCTCGAACGGCGGCACGACGAGATCCTCGCCATCCTGCTCGACTACAACGTACCGATGAGCGTGGCGGCGGGAGGGCCGCGGGATGCGCAGCACGACGGCACACGAACGGTGAGCGTGCCCGCGGTGGCGAGCCAGGCACAGGACACGACGCGCGACAACCTCCTCGTGACGGAGGACGAGTACCAGGGATGGAAGTGGTTCCACGTCTATTGCTACCGCTGCCACGGCGTGGACGCGTTCGGCGGCCAGCTCGCGCCCGATCTCCGGCATTCGCTCTCCTCGCAAGGCAGCGTCACGCACGACATGTTCATGGTAACCGTGCGCGACGGGCGGCCGGCCAAGGGCATGCCCGCGTGGAACGCGCTCCTGAACGACCAGCAGATCGAACAGCTGTACGCCTACATCAAGGCGCGGAGCGACGGCCGTCTCGCTCCGGGGAGGCCGCATCGGGCGACGGAGAAGTGACCGGATGCCGGCGAGGCTGACCGGTCAGCTGCTCCTCGCTGCCTTGGGGAGCGCAGGGAGCGCGTCGGCACGCGCTCAAGACAGGACGCCCGCCACGACGCTCGCGGTCGTGGAATTCCTGACTATCGATGCGAGCGGGCGGCCCGATGTGGACGCCATGCGCGCGGTGCTCGCGACGAGCGGCAGGAGCGCCGAAGCCTGGCTTGCCTCCGCGCTGGCGGAGAGCGGCCGGTACACGACCGCCAGCCAGGCGCAGGTCGCCGCCGCACTCCAGGCCACCAGGCTCACCGCCCGTGATTGCGCGGACGTGGCGTGCATGGTCCGGCTCGGCAGGGCACTGGCCGTCGAGCGGATCGTCACCGGGCGGGTAAGCAAGATCAGCAATCTCATCTGGTATCTGTCCGCCACGATGGTGGACGTCCGGGCAGGGCGGGTCCGGTCCTACGAGGAATTCGAGCTCAAGGGAAACATCGCCGACCTCCTGCCCCAAGGCATTCGCGCCATGGCGCGCCGGCTCGTCGCCAGCGACTCGACCCAGATGATGGACGCCGTCCCAGAGCAGCCCGCCGGGGCGCCGCTCGCTTATCCGGGCGCGCGGCTCACCCAGGAGCAAGTTCTGGCGGCCCTCGCCCGCGCCACTGAGGAGGCGCCCGCGGACTTCTCCGGCCGCGACCTCTCCGGGCTCGATTTGAGCGGCGTCGATTTCAAACGGGCCAACCTGTCGCACTGCCGGCTGGTCCGGACGAATCTCGCCGGGGCGAGAATGTTCGCCGTCCAGCTCGACGACGCCGTGGCCACGGAGGCGAATTTCACGGGCGCCGTCCTGGACATGGCCTGGATGCGACGCATCGACCTGAGCCGCGCGATCCTGCGCGACGCCAGCCTCTGTGCCACGCTCTTGGCGGGCGCCGACCTGACCGACGCCGACCTGACTCGCGCCCGCGTCATAGCGGCGATGGGCGGCGCCACGTTGCGTCGCGCCACCCTGGCGCACGCCAACTTCGGCGCCGATCCCGGCAACCAGCCGATGGGACTGATGCGCACCGACGCGACCGGTGCGGACTTCACCGAGGCGGACTTGAGCGACGCGAATCTGCGCAAGGCCGATCTGACGCGCGCGGACCTCACCGGGGCCGACCTGACGGGCGCCGACCTGACCGGGGCCGATCTCGCCGGGGCCATCCTCCGCTCGATCCGGGGCCGCGACAAGATCCGTGGACTCGACCAGGCACTGCACCTGGACCAGGCGCTGACGGGCGCCGAGCCGGCGCAGCGCCGGGAACCGGTGGTCTACGCCAGCAACGAGCGCGGCAACAGCATCGCGGTCATCTCGACCCGCACCAACGCCGTCGTCGACACGATCCCCGTCGGGCGGCGGCCCCGCGGGCTGCGCCTCAGCCCCGACGGTCGGCGCGCGTACGTCGCGCTGGGCGATGATGACGCCGTGGGCGTGATCGACGTCGCTCGGCGCGAAATGGTGGGCACGATCCCGGTGGGCATCGACCCGGAGCAGGTCGTCGTGAGCCCCGACGGACGGACGCTGTACGTGTCCAACGAGAAGACCAACATGGCCACGGCGGTCGCCGTCGACGGCGGGCGGGTCATCTTCTCCGTGCCGGTGGGCGTCGAACCGGAGGGCATCGCCGTGTCGCCGGACGGACGCAAGGTCTACGTGACGGCGGAAACCGACCACAACGTCACCGTGATCGACGTGCACGCCGGCAAGGCGATCGGCCGCGTCCCCGTCGGCGCGCGCCCCCGCTGGGTGGCGTTCACGTCGGACGGCGCGCGAGCCTACGTGTCGGCCGAAACCGGTGGCGTGGTCTCCGTGATCGCCGTAGCGCGGGACAGCGTGATCGCGACCATCGCGGTCGGCGACATGAAACCGGTCGGCGTAGTGATCTCGCCCGACGACAAGCGGGTCTACGTGGCGGAGGGCCGCGGCGCGCGGGTGGTATTCATCGACGCGACGACGAACACGGTGGTCGACAGCATCGCGGTCGGCAAGCGCCCATGGGGCATCGCGCTCTCCCCCGACGGTAAGCGGCTCTACACCGCCGACGGCGGCACCAACACGGTCACAGTCATCGACATCCCCCGGCGCCAGGTGATCGCCACCGTGGCGGTAGGGGAGAAGCCGTATGACGTACTGTACGTGCCGCCCCCCTCATCCCAGCGGTAGCCGCGCCCAGAAGGACGCCGGGCGGTTGACACGGAGCCAGCCGTCCAGACCCCACTGGCGCCCCGCACGCCCGGCAAGGAATGCCACCATGCAGACCGCGAGCAGGAGGTGGAAGCCTTGCTGGTTCGGCGTCATCCACTGCGTGGCCAGGCCGTAATTCACGACGAGCACGAGCCCGACCGCCGCCGCGAGCGACGTGAGGAAGCCGCACATCAACCCGAGCCCGACGGCCACTTCCCCGAACGCGGTGAGGTGCGCGAACAGCAAGCTGTGTGGGATCACGGTGTTCTGAAGGAACTCGCGGAAGAATCCCACCGGGTTGCCGTCGGCGTACCGCGCCACCAGCGTTGGTATGGTTTGGATCCACCGGTCCGACGCCGTGGGGACCGGGAGCGCACCCCAGGCGAGCGTGATGCTCAACTTGGTCCAGAGCGCCTTGACAAACCAGACTCCGACCGCGATCCGTAATACGGCCAGCCAGCGCTCGGGGAACCGCATGAGCTGATCCGGACGTGCTTCGACGGACATCGAACGAGTCCTCCGCGGGATCCTCTGTTTGGCACGAAGCACAACCGAACGGCGGCGAGACAGCGCGATGACTCTCGCAAGCGAACAAGATAGTGGCCGTGCGCCGCGCCGTCCATCCGCTGAACCGCTATCCCGCGAGCTTCGCGCCGTACCCTGCCTGCAGCACGACGCCATGCGCCGTCCCCGCCGGAATCACTCACCCGTGTTCAAAGCCAAGGTGGCGGTGCGCCTGCGCATGACGGATGCTCCCCTAGGGGTCGGGCTCAAATTGTAGTATTGGAACCGATGACCGGGGCAGGGTACGGGCTGATCGAGACGATGCGGGCACGGGACGGCCGGCTTCCCCTGCTCGAGGCTCATCTCGCCCGGCTACGCCGGTCCTTAGGTGCGTTGGGCCTCGCCGCGCCGCCGCAGGACCTGGCGGCACTGGCGCGGGCCGCAGCGGGCGCGGGGCACCGGGTCGTGCGGCTCGAGGTGCGAGCCGGAGTGCCGGCGGTGACGACCCGCGCCGTGCCCCCCGGTGCGCCACCCGCGGTGATCGTTGCCGTGGAGCCGCACGCGGTGTACCTGCACAAGAGCAGCGAACGGGGGGTGTTCGACCGGGCACTCGCCGAAGCCCGCAGGGCTGGGGCGGACGATGCGCTGCTCGTCACGCCGGCCGGCTACGTGGCCGAAGGCACGATGTGGACGCTGTTCTGGTGGGAGGAAGGGGGGGGGAGGGGGGATCGCCTCTGCACGCCCTCACTCGACCTGGGCATCTTGCCGGGCGTGGGCCGGGCGCGCGTAATAGAGTTGGCGCCGGTCGAGGAAGTGCAGGTGCGGGTGGCCGAGCTAGCGGGGCGAAGCTTTTTCTTGGTGAATGCCGTGCGGGGCATCGTGCCGATCAGCGCGTTTCGAGGCCGGGACGTGCCGCTAGACGCCCGCACGGCCGAGCTTTCCCGGCGGTTCTGGCCCGATTAGGTTTGTGTTTTCCTAGGCGGCTCGGCGTCTGGGCGTCTAATCTTACGGTGGCTGTAGTTCAATTGGTTAGAGCGCCTGACTGTGGCTCCGGAGGTTGCGGGTTCAATCCCCGTCAGCCTTTACGATTCCATTCTTGCACACGTTCTTGCACACCCCCAACTGAACCCGTCGCGGACTCGTGCGCGCGGTTTTCCCCTACTCTTGTTCCGTCCGCACACCCGCGAGAAGCAAGGGCGAGGGCGGCCTCAAGGCATCGCGGGAGCGCGAGAGCCCGCCTGCAGTTCGGCCGTGGTCTCGGCTCCGAACCACCGGCGGCCATGGGGGCACGCCCGACCGCGCGTGCGATGACCCACGTGCCCAGCCGGCGGCTGAGTCAAGCCACTTCCTTCCTTAACGTCCCTTGCCGCTTTCACCTCGACGAATCTAGAACCGAAGCGTATAGCTTAGAGCTTGAAGCTCTCGGCGTGGGCGCCGAAGACCAGATCAGCCCCCCCGCCGCCATGCAGCGCCTGGCCGCCCGCGATCCCCGGCGCGCGTTGCGTCGAGATTCCGGCGGCCGGTTACCTCGCACCGCTCGAGCAGCCGCTCGCCGGGGGCCGGGCGGTTGCGGAGTCTCTTGAGTCCCTGGGCTGCGGAGGAGCGGATGCGCGCGATTCGTTACCACGGACCGAAGCAGCCGCTCCGCCTTGAGGATGTGCCCATCCCATCGCCCGGGCCCGGCGACGTGCTCGTGCGGGTGACCGCGGCGGGTCTCTGCCACACCGAGCTGCACTTCCTGAGCGGGCTGCTGAACCTCGGGGTCGCACCGCTCACGCTGGGTCACGAGGTGGTCGGGCGCGTGGAGCGCGCCGGGCCCGGCTTCGGCGCCGGTGCAGCCGGGCGACCGCGTGATCGTCTACCACTACGTGGGCTGCGGTGACACGAGCTCGCGTTGAGTGCTACAAGTTGCTGGACTTCAGGAGGTTAAGAAGCCCCCTTTGGATCGTCAAAATCGAGCCGTCACAACGCGCTATTCCATAAGGAGTTAGCATGCATCTCTCCCCGTTGCTCCTCGCCTTGCTGCAGCAGCCCGCGGCGCCGACGTTGCCGCCGTCGCCAGTGGTCAAGGTCGAGATCACGCCCGCCGGCGGCGAGCT
>Ga0137381_10004058_pt1 | contig 10551 bp, 8 predicted proteins | sample SagtaG_16_FD_104808 | JGI IMG/M metagenome (GOLD analysis project Ga0137381, IMG submission 104808) | Vadose zone soil microbial communities from Sagehorn Ranch, Mendocino, California, USA - Sage2_L_115_16 metaG | ecosystem: Environmental > Terrestrial > Soil > Vadose zone | place: USA... | reverse complement strand
GCGCGCCGAGCGGGAGTTGAGCAGCAACCGGGCGGACTCGAAGGCGCTGGCGGCCAGCACCACCACCTTGGCGCGTACGTGCTGGTCCGTTCCGGTCGTCTTGTCGACGTACGCTACGCCCGAGGCGCGGCCGTTCTTGTCCACCGTGACCTCGCGCGCCATCGCGTTGGTCACGAGCGTGAGCTTACCCGTGGCGAGCGCCGGGGCGACCAGCACGTTGGTGGAGGTGAAGTTCGCGTTCACGCGGCAGCCGCGGTTGCATTGGCCGCAGTAGTGACACGCGGCGCGGCCGTTCAAGGGCCGCGTGAGGATCGAGAGCCGCGCGGGAATGCAGGTCACGTGCAGCTTGTCGGCCGCCTGTTTGACCAGCAGTTCGTGACAGCGCGGCATGGGCGGCGGGAGGAACACGCCGTTGGGCTCGTTCGGGAGGTTCTCCTTGCTGCCGAAGATCCCGATCAGGCGATCGATCTTGTCATAGTAGGGCGCGACGTCCTCGTAGGAGATCGGCCAGTCGTCGCCCAGCCCGTCCCGGCCCTTGCGCTTGAAGTCGTAGGGTCCGAAGCGCAGCGAGATGCGGCCCCAGTGATTGGTGCGGCCGCCCACCATGCGGGCGCGCCACCAGTTGAACTCGGTGCCCGGGGCTCGAGTGAAGGGCTCGCCCTCGATCTCCCAGCCGCCGATGCACGCATCGAACTCGCCGAACGGCCGTTCCTTGGTGGACCTGCCGCGCCGCGCCGATTCGTACGGCCACGTCAGCATGGCGGAGTCCCTGGCGTTGTCCCATGGGACCCCCGCCTCGAGCACGATCACGTCCGCGCCCGCCTGGGTGAGCGCATAGGCGGCCATGCCCCCGCCGGCGCCGGAGCCGACGATGCACACGTCGTACTGCTTCGCTTGCCGGACCAACGTCATGCGCGTGCCTACCTTTCAAACGGTGCAGACCGCGACCGCCTCGGAGAGCGACGTGAGCGGATCGCGGGTGGGAGTGAACTCGTGCGCCACGAAGCCCTGGAAGCCCGTGTCGGCGATGGCCGCCGCCACGGCGTGCCAGTTCAGCTCCTGCGTGCCGTCGAGCTCGTGGCGGCCGGGCACGCCCCCGGTATGAAAGTGAGCGATGTAGTCCCGGTTGTCGCGGATCGTGCGGATGACGTCGCCTTCCATGATCTGCATGTGGTAGATGTCGTACAGCAGCTTGACGCGCGGCGAGCCGACCCCCTTCATCACGGCGACGCCGAACGCGGTGTGGTCGCCCTGATAGTCCGCGTGGTCCACCTTGCTGTTCAAGAGCTCGACGCACACCGTCACACCCTGCGCCTCAGCGAGTCCTTTGATCTGCGTCAGTCCCGCCACGCAGTTATCGATCCCCTCCGCGTCGCTCTTGCCGCGGCGGTTGCCGAACATCGTGATGACGTTCGGCACGCCGTGGCGCGCTGCCTCCGGAATCGTCGCCTCCAGCTCCCGCAGCAGCATCGCGTGGTTCGCGCGGTCGTTGAACCCCGTGCCGATGAAGTCCCGGCGGCTCGCGGGATAGCCCATCGAACAGACGAGCCCGCCGTCGCGCACCTGCTGCCACTCGTCGGCACCGAGCAGGTCGATTCCCGCCAGGCCCATCTTCGCCGCGGCGCGACACAGGTCGGGGAGGGGGATCGCGCGGTACGGCCAGCGGCAGGCGGACTGTTTCAGACGTCCCGCGGTGCCCTTTAGGGCAGTGCTCGGCCGAGCCCAGGCTTCAGCCTGGGAATCCAAGGCACTCGCCGCAAGCAATCCCAACAGGTCGCGTCGCCGCATCAGAACTCCAGCCGCTTCAGGTACTCGCAGCTCGCCTTGATCGACGCGAACGCGTCGGCCGGCTGATCGTGCTCGACGAAGGCGTGGCGGATCCCGGCCTGGTCTTCCCGCGCGAAGATCTTCTTCCAGTCGATCGTTCCGGCGCCGACGTCCATCATCTTATTGTCGGGCGGCCCGCCTGAGTCCTTGACGTGGACCAGCGGGATCCGGCCGGGCCAGCGCGCGAAGTACTTGAGCGGATCCTGCCCGCCCTTGGTGATCCAGTACAGGTCGATCTCGAGCTGCACCAGCTTGGGGTCGGTCGCCTCGAGTAGCACGTCGTACGGCAGGCGGCCCTCCATCGGTACGAACTCGAAGTCGTGGTTGTGGTAGGCGAACTGTAGGCCGGCGTCGTGGGCCTGGGCCGCCACACGGTTGAAGTCCTGGGCGACCCGTTTGAAGCCGTCCAGGGTCTTGCGCGCCTCCGCGGGGATGAACGGCACGACCACGTAGTGGTGGCCGATCGCCTTCGCCGCGTCGAGCGACGCCCGCCATTGGTCGGGCGCGAGCGATGGCATGTGGGCCGACGGCGCCGTCAGACCGTGGTGATCGAGCAGGGCTTTCACGTCGGCCGGGGACTTCCCGAAGTAGCCCGCGAACTCGACTTCCTGGTAGCCCGCCGCGGCCACCTTGGCGATCGTCGCGTCGACATCCTTCTCCATTTCGTGCCGCACCGTGTACAGCTGGAGCCCGATGCGGTCGAGCTTGCGGATCGGGGCTCGGGGATAGAGGCTCGGGGTTCGGGGTTGCAACACTTGCCCCATCGCCGCCGCACCCAGTGTCTGAACGAAGTCGCGCCGCTTCATCAGGATGTCCTCCTTTGGTCCCGAGTCCCGAGCTCCGATCCCCTAGAGCTCATTTCGTTTCATCGCTTCCACGGCATACGCGGCCGCCCGCGCCGTGAGCGCCATGTACGTGATGGACGGATTTTGGCACGCCGTCGACGCCATGCAGGCGCCGTCGGTGACGAACAGGTTTTTCACGTCGTGACACTGGTTGTGGGCGTTCAGCACCGACGTCTTCGGGTCGCGGCCCATGCGCGCGGTTCCCATTTCGTGGATCGTGAGACCCGGCGGATTGTCGTCCGTGAACGAGTGGACGTCGCGTGCCCCGGCCGCCTCGAGCATCTCCGCCCCGGTGACCGACATATCGTGCAGCAGCTTGCGCTCGTTATCGCTCCACTCACAGTGGATTCGCAGCGCCGGAACCCCCCAGGCGTCGACCTTCGCCGCGTCGATCTCCACGTAGTTCGTCGGGCGCGGCAGGCATTCCCCGAAGCCGTAGAACGAGAAGTGCCACGGCCCGGGGGTGTGCAGCCCGCGTTTCAGCTCGACGCCGAACCCGGGCTGCGACGCCACCCGGCCCCACCCCGCGCGATCGGCACCGCCCTGAAACCCGTAGCCGCGCAGCAGGTCGGGGTGCGGCGTCTTCACGTTGCGGAACCGCGGCACGTAAATCCCGTTGGGGCGGTGCCCGTGGACGGCGTGATCTTCCATGCCCGGGATCATCCCCGCCGCCCCGCCGCCCATGATGTGGTCCATGAGGTTCTTGCCGAGCTCGCCGCTCGAGTTCGCGAGACCCATCGGGAAGCGTGGGGTCTTCGAGTTGAGGAGGATGCGGGTCGACTCGAGCGTCGAGGCGCACAGGAAGACGACGCGCGCGCGGAACTCGAGCGCCTGGTGGGTCTGGGCGTCGATGACGCGCACCCCGGCGGCGCGGTCGCGCCGCTCGTCGTACAGCACGCTCTCGACCACGCTGTAGGGACGCAGCGTGAGCCGGCCGGTGGCGCGCGCCGCCGGGAGCGTCACGCCGATGCTGTTGAAGTACGAGTGCGTGATGCAGCCGCGCTCGCACGGCCCGCAGTAGTGGCATGCCGCGCGCCCGCCGTGTGGCGCCGTGAGGATCGCGACGCGCCCGATCGTCACGACCCGCTCGGGGGCGAAGCGCTTGGCGACGCCCTCGCGCACCACCTGCTCGGCGCAGTTGAGCGCCATCGGCGGGAGGAACTTGCCGTCGGGGAGCTGGGGAAGACCGAGCGCTTCGCCCGAGATCCCGATGAACTCCTCGACGTGGTCGTACCACGGTGCGATGTCGGCGTAGCGGATCGGCCAATCCACGCCGAAGCCGTCGCGCGCGTTCGCCTCGAAGTCGAGATCGCTCCAGCGGTACACCTGCCGTCCCCACATGATAGACCGGCCGCCGACCTGGCGGCCGCGGATCCAGTGGAACGGCTTTTCGGCATCGAAGCTGTACGGGTTCTCCCGGTCGTTCACGAAGAACTTGCCGCTGTACTCGTTGCAGGCGTAGCAGTGACGCTGGATGAACTGATCGCGCTCGAGCGCTTTGCGGTCGCCGAAGCCGCGGAACTTCATTGCCCACGGCGGCACGTGCTCGACGTAGTCGCGGGCGGGATCGATCGGCCGGCCGGCCTCGAGCACGAGCGTCTTGAGCCCGCGCTCGCACAGCTCTTTCGCTGCCCACCCGCCCGAGATCCCGGAGCCGACGACGATGGCGTCGAAGCTGGGCGCGGCCATCAGAAGTCCCCCGGGCCGGCGCTCGCGCGCCTCAAGTCCGTGCATCCGTCGTACGAGCCCGGGATCACCTCGTAGTGCAGCTCGGCCGTGGCCCCGACCTCGGACGTGCAATAGCCGAACACGGTGAGCCACTTCAGTTGCTGGAAGAACGCCGGCTGCCGGTCGCGCTCGGCGCCGCGCTGTGGCTGCGCCTCGGCGTCGAGCTGCGTCAGGATCGTGCCGCGCTGTGCATCGGTCGCGGCGAGGAAATCGACGCCGAAGGCGGTCCGGGCACGCGCGTCCACGTCGGCGAGCCCCTTCAGGAAACTCGCCCGCTCGTCGTCCGTGACCCATTCGGCGAGCAGCAGATCGATGAAGCGGTGGACTTGAGCCGCCCGCGCGCCGGGTGTGTCGGTCGTCGGGATGATCAGCTCGGCGATCGTGGCGACGGTCTCGCTCTGGTGCGGATCGAGCACTTGGAGCCCGCGACTGCGGGCGCGGGCGTGCACCCGCCGGCCGGCGGCGCCGAGGCGCTCGGCGGAACGGTCCGGCAGCGCCGGCAGGAGAGCGCTGGCGCCGAGCACACGGAGCAATTCTCGCCGGTTCATCGGGACCAAAAAGATCGGCGCGCCGGCGCGCGGGCGCTAGGCTCGGGGGTCGTTGACAGCCGCCCCCGGTCGTGTATGTTTATGCATCCGACTGCATAAACACACGAGGAGCGCGACATGGGGCCGTTGGTGGTGCTGGCGTATTCGGGCGGGCTCGACACGTCCGCGATCGTACCCTGGCTGCGCGAGCAGTACGGCGCCCGGGTGGTCTGCTTCGCCGCCGACGTGGGACAGGGGGCGGGCGAGCTCAAGGGACTGGTCGAGAAAGCGAAGCGCTCCGGCGCGACGGACTGCGTAATCGAGGACCTCCGCGAGGAGTTCGTGCGGGACTTCGCGTTCCGCACGCTCCGTGCCGGGGCGGTGTACGCGCGCACGTACCTCCTGGGCACCGCCATGGCACGACCGGTGACCGCGGCCCACCAGGTCGCCCTGGCGCAGCGGATCGGCGCCCAGGCAGTCGCCCACGGCTGCACCGGCAAGGGTAACGATCAAGTCCGCTTCGAGTTGACCTACGCCGCCCTCGCGCCCGAGCTGCAGGTCATCGCGCCGTGGCGGGAATGGACCTTCCGGGGTCGCGAGGACCTGATCGCCTACGTCAAGGCGAAGGGCATTCCGGTCCAGGCCACGCTCGAGAAGCCGTACTCGACCGACCGGAACCTGTGGCACTGTTCCCACGAAGGCGGCATCCTCGAAGACCCCTCCTGCGAAGCCCCCGAACACATCTTCGTCATGACCAAGAGCCCGCTCGACGCGCCGGGGAAGCCCGTGGTCGTGCAGATCGGCTTCGAGGAAGGGACGCCGGTCTCCGTGGATCACGTCCCGCTCGGCCCCGTGGAGCTGCTCGAGACCTTGAACGACGTCGCCGCCGAGCATGGCGTGGGCCGCGCGGACGTCGTGGAAGATCGGCTCGTGGGCATGAAGTCCCGCGGCGTGTACGAGACGCCCGGCGGTACGCTGCTCCACGCTGCGCACCGGGAGCTCGAGCAGCTGGTGCTCGACCGGCGCACCCTGCGCCTCAAGGACGAGGTGGCCCTGCGCTACGCCGACGTCGTGTACGACGGGCGCTGGTGGACGCCCGAGCGCGAGGCTCTGGATGCACTCGTGACGAGCACGCAGCAGCGTGTGACCGGGACCGTGGGGCTCAAGCTGTACAAGGGAAGCGTCACCGTGGCCGGCCGGGAAAGCCCGCACGCCTTGTATCAGCCGTCGTATGCCACCTTCGGAAAGGACAACGTCTACAACCAGAAGGACGCCGAGGGCTTCATCCACCTCTACGGTCTCGCGATCAAGATCGGGGCAGGTCTCGATGCCGTGCGGCGGGAGCAGGACGCCGTCGCGGCGGCCGACTGATGACCCGCCACCCGACCGAGACCCCTCCCACTACGCCCGCGGCGCCCCATCAGATGTGGGGAGGGCGCTTCAGCCTGGGACCGAGCGAGGCGCTCGACGCGTTGAATCGCAGCCTGCCGGTGGATCACCGGTTGTGGCCGCAGGATGTAACCGCCAGCAAGGCGTGGGTGCACGCCCTGGGTCGGGTCGGCGTGCTGACGTCGGCCGAAGAGGCGCAGCTCCTGGACGGGCTGGATCGCGTGGCCGAGCGCCTGGCGGACGGCGCCGCGGTCGGGGCGCCCGACGAGGACGTCCACACGCTGGTCGAGCGGCTGCTCTATGAAGAGGTCGGTGCTGTGGCGGGGAAGCTCCACACCGGCCGCTCGCGCAACGACCAGGTCGCGACCGACCTGCGTCTCTGGACCCTCGGCGCGATCGACCAGCTCGACGCCGACCTGGCGGCGCTCGGTCGCACCCTCGTGGCCCGCGCGCGGGAAGGCATCGACGCGATCCTCCCGGGCTACACGCACGGCCAGCGGGCGCAGCCGGTGCGCTGGGCGTACGTCCTGGTCGCCCACGCCTGGCCGTTCGTGCGCGACCGCCAGCGGCTCGCCGACGCGCGGCGCCGCGTAGCCGAGCTGCCGCTCGGCTCGGGGGCGATCGCGGGATCGGGCTTCGTCGTCGACCGCGTGCTGCTCAAGGAAGCCCTCGGATTCCGCGCCGTGTCCGCCAACGCGCTGGACGTCACGGGCGACCGCGACTTCGTGGCTGAGGTACTGTTCGACATCGCGCTGGTGGGCACCCACCTCTCGCGCCTCGGCGCGGAGCTGGTCCAGTACGCGAGCTCGGAGTACGGCTTCGTGCGGCTCGCCGATGAGTTCAGCACCGGGTCGAGCCTGATGCCCCAGAAGCGCAACCCCGATGTGTTCGAGCTCGCCCGCGCCAAGTCGGGCCGTCTGCTCGGCGACCTCGTGGCCCTGCTCACGACGCTCAAGGGCATCCCCGCGGGCTACTCCAAGGATCTGCAGGAAGACAAGGCGTTGCTGTTCGACGCCTTCGACACCCTCGCCGTGGTGTTGCCCGCCGTCACGGGCGCGCTCGCGTCGCTCGGCGTCGACCCGGAGCGCATGCGCGCCGCGCTCGATGCGTCGCTGCGCGCCACCGACTTGGCCGATCTGCTCGTCGAGGCCGGAGTGCCGTTCCGGGAGAGCCACACCCTCGTGGGGAAACTGGTCCGCGAAGCCGAACGAGCCGGGGTGCCGCTCGACCGTGTGCCGCAGGCCGTCGCCGGGGGGATCCATCCCGCGTTGGGCGCCGCCCTGGCGCAGCTCGGCACCTGGGAGGATAGTGTCGAGGGGCGCGCCACGCCGGGTGGAGCATCGCGTAAGTCCGTGGAAGATCAGCTGGAGGAGCTGCGCAAGCTGTTCGGCGCGGGGGCGGGGCCTTAACCCTAGCTCTTGCCGCGCCTTAGGCGGCTGTGTAGCATACGGGGCCGTCCCGCTGGTTCCACGGCGAGACGGCCGCTTTTTCGCTGGAGAAAATGCTGTGCGCTGCCTTGCGCTGAACGCCTCGTTCGAGCCCCTGACCATGGTGCCCGTACGGCGTGCCTTGCGCCTCGTGATCGACCGCAAGGCGGAGATCGTCGAGGGCGACGGCTCCGTCGTGCGGAGCGAGCGTTTGCAAATCCCCAGGCCGGCGGTCATCCGCCTGGTGAAATTCGTCCACGTTCCCCGTCGCTTCCGCCGCCAGGTCACCAACACGTTCCTCTTCGCCCGCGACAACTACCGCTGCCAATTCTGCGGGCGCAGCCAGCAGGAGCTGCGGCACAGGGAGTGTCTGACCCGAGACCACCTGGTGCCCCTGTCGCGAGGGGGCACGAACGCCTGGACGAACGTGTTGACGGCTTGCAGTAGCTGCAACACCCGGAAGGGCAACCTGCTGCCCGAAGAGGCGGGAATGCACCCGATGCGGCCCCCGTTCGAGCCGCACTTCGTGCACCTCGCATGGGCGGTACGCCGGCTTACGTCGATCCAGTCCAAGTACATCCGGCTGTTCTACGGCGGCGACGTCCTCGCGACCCTCGAAGCGTTGTAAATCGTCAATCCCGGGTGAACGTCTCCGACCGTGCCTCGAGCGTGAGGCGCGGTAGCCCGGCGATCCGCGCCAGGATCCGCTGCGCGCCGCGCACCAGTGCCCCGCCCACGTTCCCTGCGCCCGAGACCGCCGGACTGACGTCGCCTTTGAGCCAGCGCGTCAGCTCTTCCAGATCGGTGTCGTTGAGCGTCGTGACGTCGAGCCGGCAGAGGAAGTAGAACTTGCCCGAGCCTTTCGGCGCCAGCCGGACGCGGTAGGGGATCTCGAGCGCCCGCTCGAGACTGTCGGCGGTGGCGTAGCGCGTCACCGCGCCGTTTTCGGTGCGGATCAAGACGAAATCATCGGCGAGCGGATCGTGGTTCGCCACCGCGTCCCACGACCAGTCGCTCACGAACTGATCGAACCAGCCCGAGCGCGCCCGCCACAGCTCGAGGCGATAATGCAGCCGCAGCGGAAACCCTGACCGCATGAGGCCGACGAACTTCCCGTCGGCGAGCAGCGCGGTGGCCTGGACGCGGGGCACGCCGTTCTGGAGGAGCACCGTCAGCGAGGGCTGCTGCGCGGCCGCCGGGTGAGAGGGGGCGGCCGCCGCGCACGCGAGCAGGGCGAGGAGACGGAACCCCGCCCTCACCTCAGAAGCGATGGTCGAGTCGCAGCGTGAATCGCAAGGGCTCACCTGCGGTGACCGCCTTCGCCACGTACAGGCCGAACCCGCCCCAGTCGACGCCCATCCCGAGATCCCCGAGCCAGCTCCCGAGCGTCGGCAGCCGGTTGCTCGGCAGCCGGCCCGGGCCGCTGCCGACGAGCCACGCCTGCCCGGCGTCGCCCAGCACCACGAGATCGGGGCCCCGCAGCGCGAGCAGCGATTTGGACTCCTCGTCTTCCGGTTGCGAGGAACGGTATGCCCAATGCAGCGAGATGTGGCCCCGATACTCGGCTTGGACCAGCATCACCCGGTCGCACGCCGCGACCAGCGTGCCCGTGAACGCCGCGTCGGTGATGTCTTGATTGCACGCACTGCGCCGGAAGCCGTACCCCGCCAGTGGATCGGCGCCGCCGATCGAGAGGCGTTGCTGCAGCGGCAGGGGGTCGCCGCCCAGCCAGCCGCCGGCCAGCAGGCGGAGATTCACCCGCCCCGACGGGCTGACGCGGGTGTAGCGGCGCAAGTCGAAGAACGCACGCGTGAACTTGTAGGACCCGTCCGTCGGGATGGAGCGACGGACGGTCGTCGGGACGCCGGTCTGCGGGCTCACGTCCTTGCTGCGCGAGCTCTCGAGCCGAGCCGAGAGGAGCCACCCCGCCGTCGGATCGGTGCGGTCGTTGCGGGTGTCCAACGTGACTGTGCCGCTGAGCGTGGTGTAGTGCCCTTCATCGATCGGCGGGTTCGGCCGCCACGGCTGGTCGTGGCGGAACAGCGTCCACGGGTCGCGCGCCGCGACACTGGTCTGCCCGTCACGCCGCACCTCGACGGCGAGTTGGAGCAGCCGTGCGGGCCGTACGAACACTCGGCCCGCCAGTCCCTTGCTCAGGTAGTAGTCGCGGTAGTCGCGCTGGAACAGGAACGCGGCCCACCCGATCTCCGCATTGTGCAGTCCCCAGTCCTCGACCGGCACCACCGCGTCGTAGGCGCGCAGCTCGGCGCCGTACGCGGGGACTTCGCCCGAGCGCAGCTCGGTGCGCAGCAGATAGCCCAGGTCGCTGCGCCGGTCCGTCAGGTCCCCCGCCGTGCGGAACACGCCCAGGGCGTCGAGCCGGAACCGCACGTTCTGCTGGAGCTTCCAGTCGAACATCGGACCGAACACGACCGGCAGGCCCTCGACCCGGTTGAAGGTGCCGGCCGTGGCGAGGGTGAGGGACGAGCGTGAATCGGCGGTGCCCCAGGATTTTTCCACGCCCACATTGCCGAGCCAGCGGCGCGGGTTCACCCGCGCCAGGGTGATCTCCTCGCCCTGCGTGCGGTATCCCAGCGGGGCGCGGTACACGCGCACCTCGCCTCCCACGGCGGCGCCGGGCGTCTGGGTCGCGGTTCCGCCAATCACGATCAGGTCGCCGGAGATCACGGCGCCCGAGTCGACGCTCGCGTCCCCGTTGATCACGAGCAGGGTGCCCTGGATGCGGCCGCCCACCGAGACCGCGCCGTTGCGCACGGCCACGTCGCCGCGCCACTCGTTGCCGTGTGG
>Ga0137381_10004044_pt1 | contig 10567 bp, 9 predicted proteins | sample SagtaG_16_FD_104808 | JGI IMG/M metagenome (GOLD analysis project Ga0137381, IMG submission 104808) | Vadose zone soil microbial communities from Sagehorn Ranch, Mendocino, California, USA - Sage2_L_115_16 metaG | ecosystem: Environmental > Terrestrial > Soil > Vadose zone | place: USA... | reverse complement strand
TGTAAGCCGACCGTGCTATGCGCCATCACCGCCATCGGCTTGCCCTCCACCTTTGCGTAGCCGTCGGCCATAGCTACCGACGACTCTTCATGGCAGCAAGTCAGCAATTCCGGGTTCTTGTTCCCGCCATAGTTGATGATCGATTCGTGCAGCGCACGGAAACTCGATCCCGGATTCGCGGCGATGTATTCGAAGCCGAGAGACTTCATAACATCCAGCATGAAATCAGAACCCGGGTGGTCTGCAGTGAGGACTTCCGTGGAGACTGGATCGGTCTCGGCAGCCAACGCCCTCGCGGATGGCAACGCCGCGCTGCCACGCGCCGCCTGGGTCTGTTGTGCCTTCACCTCGGGAGTTTTCGCAACCAGAGCCGCAGCACCGGCCGCTGCGCCCTTCAGAAAACCACGACGATTCAAGGGACTCTTTTTCGATTTCTCCATGGATCCTCTCCTTCCGGCCAGTGTTTTCTAGCGTCCGTCTCAAAATGTGTTCCCGATTCTACTGCTGCCCAGGCGGTTAAAGCGAAACATATTGGTGTCAGCATTTTCTTCCCGAACATCGACACCCGAACGTGAGCAGTACCAATGCCTTGACATTTCGGCAAGCCGCAGCTTTAAATGAGTCAAAATATCCTCTAGCTTGGAATACCCCACAAAGGAGATCTCGGCATGAAAGCGATGTGGAAGGATTGGCTCTTTCATCTTGTTTCTGTGGTGTTGTTGGGGTTGTTGGCCATGATCGTGACCAGCGGCAGCTTGGGAGCCCAAACAACCGCCAAAGCAGCAGAGACTCCTGCTGCAGCAACGACCCAGGGACAGTTGACCTTCACGAAGGACGTGGCGCCCATCCTCCAACGCTCTTGCCAGAACTGTCATCGGCCGGACTCCATCGCCCCGATGTCATTGCTGACGTACGAAGAGGCCCGGCCGTGGGCAAAGGCGATTAAAGAGAATGTGGTTCTGCGGAATATGCCGCCGTGGCACATTGATCCGAATGTTGGGATTCACGAGTTCAAAAACAGCGTGGCGCTGTCGGACCAGGAAATCGCGACAATCGCGAAGTGGGTGGACTCCGGCGCGCCGAAAGGGAATCCTGACGACATGCCGCCGCCGCGCAAGTTCGATGACAACGCCAAATGGAGCATCGGTACGCCGGACCTCATCGTGGCGATGTCGAAGGATCTGGTCGTTCCGGGCAAGGCTCCCGACACGTGGAAGAACGTTGTTGCAGACCCGGGCCTCACAGAGGACCGGTACATCAAGGCGGTTGAGGTAAAACCGACCAAAGGCTTTAGAACAATTCATCACCTGGGCGCGACGCTTGTCTATCCGGACGGTGGCCAGGCTTTAATCCAGGCGTACGGAATAGGAAAGAACGGCAATATTTTCGACGAAGGGTCAGGCCGCTTGATAAAGGCTGGTACGAAAGTGACTTTCAACCTGCATATCCACTCTTACGGCCAGGACACCATAACCAACGTCGCCATCGCGTTCCAATTCTATCCGAAGGGATACGTGCCGAAATATATCGCCACCACCGAAATGATGGGTGACGACGCAGAGCTCGATTTGCCGCCGAACACGGATAACGTCCGGACCGATACCTACATGACGCTGATGAAGCCCACGCGCATACTGTCTTTCCAGCCCCACATGCACACTCGAGGCAAGGCGATGTGCCTGGAAGTGATCTACCCGGGTGGCGGAAAACGGCCAGGGAGCAAAGTTGAAACGTTGAGCTGCGTGCCTCATTACAAATTCAACTGGATGATCGTTTATGAGTACGCACCGAACGTGCAGCCGCTCCTGCCGGCTGGCTCCGTCCTGCACTTTATCAGTTGGCACAACAATACCGCGACGAACAAGCTGAATCCTGATCCGGACACCTGGGTCGGCTTTGGGCAGCGCTCGATCGACGACATGAGTCACGCCTGGATCACCTACTACACTCTGTCCGATGAAGACTTCAAGCAGCAGGTGGCAGAGCGGAAGGGCAACCTGTCCGCTAAAGTGGGGCAGTAAGAGCGCAAGGCTAATCGATGATATGCGTTTACGTTTGATCTTCTTTTTGGCAGGTGCGGTCTTACTGCTGGCCGCGCCTGGCCGGTCGACTGCTCAGATTCCGTATCAGGGTCAATATAACCGTGGACAGGACGTCGTTCCAGTTTACGAGGGTTGGAGGCCCAACCCGGACGGCACGTTCACGCTATATTTCGGCTATTTCAACCGCAACTATCAAGAGGAACTCGATATTCCCATCGGGCCCGAGAACGGTATCGATCCCGGTAATGATCGCGGTCAGCCGACGCATTTTTATCCTCGCCGGAACTTGTATGTGTTCAAAGTAGTCGTACCGAAGGACTGGGGCCTGGAACGAAAGGTTGTATGGACCCTGAGTATCCGCGGCAAGACGAACACGGCGAAGGGGTGGCTCCAGCCGGACTGGGAAATCAATGATGAAGTAATGATGGAGAATGCGGTTGCCGGCAACGATCCGGAGAATGAACCGCCACTGATCTCGGGCGCCGGTGCGCAAACAATTAACCTGCCGAGCACTGTTACATTGACGGCTACAGCGCAAGACGATGGGCGTCCCAAACCTCGAGCGCAGCGGAATTCCGACGAAGGAGATAGCCCGCCTCAAGGATTGTCTGTTCGATGGATCCAGTACCGCGGTCCGGGGCCGGTGACTTTTGGTCCGGAGAGCCACGCCTCTGGTTCCGGAAAATCACTGACGTCGTCGACGACAGCGAGCTTCAAAGTTCCGGGTATCTACGTCCTGCGTGCGATTGCCAGCGACGGCGCCCTTGAAGCTTTCCACGATATTACGGTCACTGTGAAATAGAACAGGGACGATCCGAACACACCGCGGCTAAAATAGTTTGGGCTAAGACTTTGACGTATCCCTGTGCGACAAACGTTTTCCATTGACCAGCTGCAAACATCTCTGGATCGCACGGCTGGACCTCTTTTCGCCACCTGTATCGTCATAGCGAACGTGATCGGAGCCGGCATTTTCACCACGCCCGGTTTTCTCGCGCGCGATCTCGGGAGTCCGTTTGCTGTGCTCTCGATCTGGTTGATCGGCGCCATGCTGGCACTCGCCGGCGCCCTCTCCTACAGTGAACTGGGCGCGGCGTTTCCGGAAGCGGGCGGAGAGTATGTCTATCTCCGTGAAGCGTTCGGCTCCTTGTGGGGATACCTGAGCGGGTGGACTAGTTTTTTTGCTGGTTTTTCCGCTGCGATCGCGGCGGCGGCGATCGGGTTTGCAGCGTATCTAAGTTACTTCGTTCCTGGTCTGGCACCAGGGAATTTGCTGTGGTCCGGTCAAATCGGTCCGCTTCCGCTTCGCTTCAGCGCCGGGCAAATCGTGGCTCTCGTCGCGCTATGGGCGCTTTCGCTCGCGCACATCACGGGAAGGAGCCGCAGCGGCCAGTTGCACGTTCTGCTGACGGCCGGGAAGGTCCTCTCCATCGCGGCGCTCATCGTCCTGGGCCTGTGGCTTGGCCGCGGCCAGTGGGGGAATTTTCAATCCGGGTCTGAAGGGATCCTGCCGCCGGGAGTTTTCCGAAATGGAGCGGTCTCGCTGATTTTTGTCCTTTACTCATTCAGTGGGTGGAACGCGGCGGCTTACATTGCTGGGGAGGTCCGGCGCCCGAACCGCGTGATCCCCCTGTCCCTGCTTGCGGGCACCGGAATCGTGACGGTCCTCTATCTGGGTCTCAACATTCTGTTCGTCTATGGCCTGGGGATCAACGGTATGAGTGGCGTCCTGCAGGTCGGGGAAAAAGCCTCCCTCGCCCTGTTCGGACCGAAGGCCGCTGGAGTCGTGTCTGCCATGATGGCCCTGTCCATTCTGGCCTCGGCCAGCGCGATGATCGTTGCCGGTCCCCGCGTCTACTTTGCGATGGCTTCCGACGGCATTTTCCCCAAGAAGCTGGCCACGGTTCATGCACTGTACCGGAGTCCCGCCCCATCAATCGTGTCGCAGGCACTTTGGGCCTCGGTTTTGATCCTTACGGGCACATTTGAAGCGTTGCTCGTCTACTCCGGATTCGTCCTTGTCTTTTTCTCAGCGATGGCGGTCGCGGCTTTGATCGTGCTTCGTGTGCGACGGCCGGAACTCGAGCGGCCTTTCCAGGTACCCCTCTACCCGTTCACGCCAGCCATCTTCATCGGCTTTTCTTTTTGGATCCTGACTTACACGCTTTGGGGCCGTCCGAAAGAGTCGTCACTCGGCATTGTCACGGTGTTGCTTGGACTGCCTCTGTACTTCTATTGGCGGCGACGAACCGTTCGAGCGTCAAGGAGAGACTTCTGAGTGGTCTGCTAACCTAATAAAAAAGTCATCTACTTGCCAACTGGCTTGACCGTCATGATTTTTAGCTCCATGGGATAGCTGTGATCATTGACGATTCCTTCGATCAAGACTGGAGCGTCAGAGGGAACCTGGGGAGCATTCGCAGCAGTGACCAGGAGAAACTTGTCTTTACCCGCCAGAAAGAATCTCTTGCCGCCCTGCTCCTGGAGACGGCCTTTAGCGCTAATCTGGAATTGCGCGATTCCCACCTCCAGCGGCTTCAGAAGGTCCCGAAACTCCTGCGGGTGAAAAGCAGATCCGGGTTTGTAGGAGACCATGATCGCTTCGCTGGACCTGCTGATCGTCACTTTGTCGACGCTGGCCAGGCGTCTGAAATTGATCTCGGAGACCGCTGCACAGACGCCGCACGAAATTCCCGTGGTTTTCATCGCAACCTTCTCGACCTGAGCGAATGCCGGCATGACGGACGCCAGCATCAGTGCGGAAAGTTGCAGCATCTGTTTCTGCAGTTTCATCTCTCTTCCTTTCATTTATTAGGAGACATCCTTTACCGGTACCGAATCGATATCACGATCCAGCCGCCGATGACCATGGCGTTCAACACCAGGCTGACGGCAAGAATCGTCTTGATCCCCCAGGTGCGCAAAAAAGGCGGGCGACGGCGGACCACCCAGACCTGGTAGACGAGCGACACAACAGCCACCGTGAAGAAAAGCGGCTGCAGACGCTCGAGCCAAAACAGGCACCCGGCGCTCAGCAAGGAAAATAAACCAAGTCCTGCCAGGACTTGCGGCAGCACTCATCAACTCGGCGTCAACAGGGCGGCAATAATGGACAACATGCCAGCCCGCTTGGGGTCCGCTTCCATGTAAATTATCTCGGACGCACTATACGAACCGGCATTCGGCAAAGTCAAGATGATGCGCAAGTCGACTCATCGAAGAACGCCACGACGTTGCGTCCGTCTTTGTGTCCGATCCGCGCCTAGAAGATCAGCTTCAACACGAGCTGAATGATGCGGGGCTGGGAATCGGTTACGCCTTCGACTGTTGTTCCTGTGGTGGAGATCTGACCGAAAGTACTACTCGTGATGGTGGTATTGGGATTTCGGAACAGAGGGCGGTTCAGTGCGTTGAACATGTCTGCACGGAACTCCAGCGTTCTGCGTTCATCAATGCTGGTCCTCTTAGCGACGCTCACGTCGAGATTGGTCCGTGTGGGTCCCCGGAAGGCATTGCGGCCGAGCGTTCCGTACGTTCGCTGCGAAGGATTGTTAACCGGATCGAAACCCTGAGCCGGCGTGGCCGTTAAATCCGCTCTGGAAAACACGTTAGGATCGAAGAAGTAATTGCCGGTTCTTCCGCTGAACGACTGCGACAGGTGCGGGTCGAAATAAGTGATAGGTGAAACCAGATTGGCTCTCACGAGGTTCTGGTCACCCACTGCGGATGGACCCGGTGCCGTTCTGTTTCGGCTGAGCTGGGCTGTTATGTCGAGAGGCTCGCCTGAACGATAGCTGAAGATAGGCTGGAGGGTCCATCCGCTCAGGAGCAGTCCCGCGCCGCTGCCCCAGGTTTTCGGAGATGGTAGTCCCCATGATCCGGACAGTGAAACGTAATTCGTCAGGTCGTAATCCGAAACCGCTTTAAAGCGCTTGCGATCGAAGTACGGAACGCGACGATTAGACGCATTGGTCACCCGGAAGCCGGAGGTTGTGTCCTCAGACTTACCATACGTATACGAGAACTGATAGCTTACGTTGCCCAATCCACGGACGTCGCGCGGCCGACCGCGGAGACCCAGCGCGAGGGAATGGTAATTGGCAAGGCCGACGTTCCCGAATGTGTCCAGATAACTGAAGGCATTTGCGGGATTGCCGGGTGTAAGGTTGAATATTCGCGTTGTCGTCCCAGGTATAAACGGATTGCTATCGAATATTCCAGTGAGCTTGTGCGAACTGCTTCCAATATAAGCAATGTCGAAGATCGTATTCGAATTGATCTCTCGCTGGATGTCGAGGTTGAACTGGTAGACGTAGGGCGTTCGCAAGTTCGGATCGACCGAGTAAACAGCAGCGCCGCCCAATGGCAGACGTCCCGTTGCGGCAAAATTCAGATTCTTCGGAGGCGGGGCCGATGGGAACGGATTCGGTTGACCGGACGCCACAAATGGCCGAGTCATACTTGGGATTTCGACTGTGGGATTTGAAGTCAACGCAGGGAAAAACAGATCGGCAAAGGCAAAGAATGGCGCTTGTCCGTTGAACTGGAGATTGTCTTCGCCTTTCAGAATATCGTAGAAGACTCCAAAACCGCCGCGGACACTCGTCTTTCCGCTGCGTCCCGGAGACCACGCAAAGCCAAAACGGGGCGCCCAATCATTCTTGTCCGCGAAATTCGAACCTGTCGGAGCTCCTGCGTCGCCGGGAAAGAGGATGCCTTTGGGCGCGTTCGGAAACACGGTGGACTGCTGGCCGAGCGCCCATGTGAAGGAACGTCCTTCTAAGTCCAATTTGGGCGAACTGTATTCGTAGCGTACGCCCAGACTCAGCGTGAGATCGCGGCGGACCTTCCATTCGTCCTGAAAGAACCCACCGAAATTTTTCGAACGGATGTTGCTTGGAGCCGCGGGGTATTGAAGGAATTCGTCGGCGAGACCGAGCACGAAGTCTGCGTGGTCGTTTCTCGTATACGGACCGCTTGCGCCTCCTACGCCGACAAAGCTGAACTGGCCGTTGATGTAGAAGTCATAAACCGTGTTGTTTTGGTATGGCGTGTACGTTGCGCCCGCTTTGAACGTGTGAGCACTTTTGATCCAGGTCAGCGTATCGGTCCACGTGAACGTGTTATCGATAAGCTTTGTCGGTCCCTGGGGGCTGAATCCAACTCTCATGCCGCTGTCGAAATCCAAAATTGTCGGACCGGTCGGATCGTCCGACGTGATGCCCACGCCCAATTCGCTGGGAGTCGGTAGTTTCTTCGAGGGTACAGCCTGAAAATTGTTATTTCGCTGGGCGCTCAGCCGGAAGTCATTCAACAGGGAGGGGGAAAAGGTTCTGATGTAATTGACCGCGAGGAAATACTGCTTCCGCCGCCCTTCATCTCCAAATCCACCCACACTTACGGTCGTGCTGGCGTAGGGGTTGAGCTGGTTTCGCCGGTTCCACCCAAGTGTCGCTGAGATGCGGTCTTTGGGAGTGACGTAATAGTCCACTTTGTTGGTCACTTCATCCCGATTGTCGAGCGCGCTATCTTGGAAAATTTTGAATCCGGCCGGGTCGGCAGGAATCAAACCGGCCTTGATATAATTTCTCGCAACAGTATTGATTTTTGATGGATCGATGATCGCTTGTGCGGCAAGCGCGGGATTCGGTTGGAAGAATGGGAATCTTTGCAAGAAGGCTGCGACGTTCGTATCCGGTCCAGTGTGGCTGGCGTTCGACAACGAAAAATCACCATTCAACTCTGCTGGCGTGAATATGGTGAGCTTGGGGCTAGTCCGAAGCTGCGACTGTCGCTGGCTCTGCCATCCGCTGAAGAAGAAAAGTTTGTCTCTGAATACCGGTCCGCCAACAGTGCCCCCGAACTGATGCCGCTTCAGAATATCTTTGGGAAGTCCTGCAGCGTTGTTGAAGAAAGAATTGGCATTGAAAGCCTCATTTCGCGCGTAATCGTACGCGGTCCCATGGAAGGTATTGGTTCCCGATTTCGTGACAACGCTTACAATGCCGCCCGAACTGCGTCCGTATTCCGCATTGTACACGCTGGTTAATATTCGGAACTCTTCGATCATGTCCGGATTCGGATTGAGCACAACGCTGTTGCTCAACAGGTTGTTGTTGACGCCGCCGTCGAGCAGGTATGTGACCGAATCCTGGCGCGCGCCGGCGACACTAAAAGTTCCAGTATTTCCACCGACAGTTGATGGAATTACGCCTGGCTGCAGAAGAGCGAGATCCAGCGTGTTGCGACCATTTAGAGGCATATTGGCAATCTGGCCGCTAACCACGGACATGCCCAGTGTCGGAGTTATGGTCTCGACGTGAGTGATACCTTCTTCAACGATGATTTCTTCCGTTCGTGCACCAACAACCATCTGGATATCAACTCGCAGAGACTGGTTGATTTCAAGCTTCTCCGGTTTCGTGACCGCTTTCTGAAAACCCGGCATGTTTGCCGTCACCGTATACATTCCGATGGAAAGCAGCGGTGCCTGATACGCTCCTCGCTCATTCGTGAGGGTCTCGTAGGCAACTTGCGTGTCAACATTGGTCACAGTGATCGAGGCGCCCGGAATCAGCGCGCCCGTTGGATCTGTTACAGTTCCAACGATTCGACCGGTGGCGGTTTGTGCCCAGAGCGCAGCGGCGCCGGAAAGACAGAAAAGAAGAACAAACATAATCCCGAAGGATCGCCCAAATCTCTCAAAGCGAATCATAGATTTCCTCCTCCCTTCGATCTACACGGAAGGCAATACGTCGCCCTCCCGGTGGTCTCAGCAAAATAAACCAAGTGCTGCCAGGACTTGCGGCAGCACTCATCAGCTCGGCGTCAACAGGGCGGCAATAATGGACAACATGCCAGCCCGCTTCCATGTAAATTATCTCGGACGCACTATACGAACCGGCATTCGGCAAAGTCAAGATGATGCGTTTCTCGGTGAATAGCGGCTTGTTGATCCTCAACCCTGGGAGTTGTGGCAAGATCAGCGGTAGAGCCATCAACTAATGGAAAGGAAGGCAGAGATGAGTAATTATCGAAGCATGGAGCGGCAATTTTTCGAAAACCTTCGGCTTGAGCGCCGTCCCGTGGCGATCACATTTCGGGGAGCTCCTCCGTCCGGCGTTTCCAAGTTTACGGGAACCGAACCGGCGGGTTGCAGTTTCTGGAGGCTCGCCGCAGAGGGACGGACCTTTTACACGGTTCCGAGCGACCATTACAACTGCGCGATTGGGTCCTACACGCACAACATTGCCTTGCCGCCGGAGCGCGCTCAGGAGCTCGAGCAGACGCTGAGCTTCATGACGAGCATCGGCTATCTCCGGATGGAGGAGGTTCCTGGAATCGCCCGCCTGCCGCGCACACCGGGTGTCGTCATTTATGCTCCGCTGGGGGAAACGCCGGTTGACCCGGATGTGGTGCTTTTTTGGGGACGTCCCGGCCGAATCATGCTTCTACAGGAAGCAGCGATCCGTGCCGGTGTCGGGTCCCAGACTAACGTTCTGGCGCGCCCGACCTGTATGGCGCTTCCCGTTGCCCTGTCCCAGGGGACGGTCGCCAGCACGGGCTGCATCGGCAACCGCGTCTACAACGACATTGACGACGGAGAGCTTTATGTAGCCATTCCGGGTAAGGACGTCAGCCGTGTGGCCGATCAGGCCCAATCCATCGCCACGGCTAACGCCAAATTGTCGGAGTATCACCAGGAGCGGCGGCGGACGCTCAGGAGTGAATAGGTGTGGAACGAATGTTGAACAAGAACGTATTCCCCTCCTTGCAAACTGATCATTACCCACAAGTCGTCCGCTGGACACGGGCGTCTGGGACAACCGGCGGGAAAGGCGAAGTCCCCTCCTTGTCCAGGGAGGGGACTTCGGCTTTCCCTTAAGTTGTTTTCAATGTCCCCGTGTCCAGCAAAAGATGTGGGACATGGCAAGCCTTGCAAATGGAAAATGACCACCCCGTCAAAGGTGGCTTCGCCTCATTTTCTTGATGGCGCAGCCACAACCCCTCCTGTTCCAGGAGGGGAATCCGTTGTCACTCCCCCCGTGTCCAGCAATCCAAATTTGAATCTGCGTCATCCGCGTAATCCGCAGCCATTCTTGATTTGACGTGCGGCTGGGATTACAGTTCCTGTGCAGAGGAGATCTCCATTGCACGTGGGGCGGTCTGACTGTATCACTGGCGTCGTGTTGGGTTTTCTGTTGATGACGCAGCCGGCCAGTTCTCAACTCGTTCAAATTCGTCACTGGTCGGGACAAGGCGTTGCTCCCACATACGAAGGCTACGACGTCAACGCGGATGGTTCTGTCAACATGTGGTTCGGATACATGAATCGGAATTACGAGGAAGAACTCGACATTCCGGTTGGACCTGACAACAGCTTCGAGCCCGGAGTCGATCGCGGCCAACCGGCTCATTTCATGGTGAGGCGGCACAAGGATGTTTTCAGGGTCGTCGTACCGAAGGATTTCGGCGACCAGAAGCTGGTGTGGACCCTCAGAGCGCATGGCCAAACCGCACAGGTT
>Ga0137381_10004040_pt1 | contig 10570 bp, 5 predicted proteins | sample SagtaG_16_FD_104808 | JGI IMG/M metagenome (GOLD analysis project Ga0137381, IMG submission 104808) | Vadose zone soil microbial communities from Sagehorn Ranch, Mendocino, California, USA - Sage2_L_115_16 metaG | ecosystem: Environmental > Terrestrial > Soil > Vadose zone | place: USA... | reverse complement strand
GCGCTTCCAGGGCGCTGCGCGCGCCTTCCAGGCCTCGCTCGCCAACGAGCCGCTCCTCATCCTGGCCGCCGTGGTCACCGTCTACATCGTGCTGGGCGTCCTCTACGAGAGCTGGATCCACCCCGTGACGATTCTCTCCACGCTCCCGTCAGCCGGGGTGGGCGCGCTTCTCGCCCTCTTCGCCGCGCGGCTGGACCTGAGCGTCATCGCCCTTATCGGCATCATTCTCGTCATCGGCATCGTGATGAAGAACGCGATCATGATGATCGACTTCGCGCTGGACGCTCAGCGCTCCGAGGGCCGGCCGGCCCGCGAGGCCATCTACCAGGCCTGCCTCCTCAGGTTCCGGCCCATCCTCATGACGACCATGGCCGCCATCCTCGGCGGCGTGCCGCTCGCCCTCGGTCGCGGCGTCGGATCCGAGCTGCGCCAGCCGCTCGGGATCGCCATCGTGGGCGGGCTCATCATGAGCCAGCTGCTGACGCTCTACACCACGCCCGTCATCTACCTCGCCTTCGACCGGCTGGCCTCACGCGCGGCGCGACGAAAGGCACCCGTCACCGTCGCGTCCGCCCGCGCCGAGGGCGTCTCGTGAACCTCTCGACACCCGCCATCCGTCGTCCCGTCGGCACCACGCTGCTCACGCTGGCCCTCGTGATCGCGGGCATCATCTGCTATCGCATGCTGCCTGTCGCGCCGCTTCCCCAGGTCGATTTCCCGACCATCCAGGTCTCGGCCGCGCTGCCCGGGGCCAGCCCCGAGACCATGGCCTCGGCCGTCGCCACTCCCCTCGAGCGTCAGTTCGGCCGCGTGGCCGCCGTCACCGAGATGACCTCGGCCAGCTACCTCGGCTCCACGGGCGTCGCCCTGCAATTCGATCTGGCCCGTGACATCAACGGCGCCGCGCGCGACGTCCAGTCGGCCATCAACGCCGCCGCCGGTCAGCTCCCCTCGAACCTGCCCGCCAATCCGACCTATCGCAAGGTCAACCCCGCCGACGCGCCGATCATGATCCTCGCCCTCACCTCCTCCACCGTGGACACCGGCAGGATGTACGACGTGGCGTCCACGGTCCTGCAACAGAAGCTGGCGCGGATCGAAGGGGTCGGCCAGGTCTTCGTGGGCGGAAGCTCCCTTCCCGGTGTCCGGGTCGAGCTCAATCCGATGACCCTGGCAAGCTATGGGATCGGCCTCGAGGATGTGCGGTCGGTGCTCGCGAATGCCAACATCAATCGTCCCAAGGGCCAGATCCATGGGCCCGAGCGAGCCTGGGAGATCCGGACGAGTGATCAGATCCGCTTCGCCGAGGAATACCGACCGCTCATCGTGGCCTGGCGGAATGGCGCCCCCGTGCGCCTGTCTGACCTCGGCGAGGTGGTGGATTCCGTCGAGGACCTGCGATCGATCGGTCTCGCCAACGGCCGGCCGGCCGCCCTCCTCATCATCTTCCGTCAGCCGGGCGCCAACATCATCGAAGCCGTCGACCGGATACGCGAGGAGATGCCGGAGCTCCACGCGCTCCTGCCCGCCGACGTGACGCTGACGGCGGTGCTCGACCAGACCGTCACCATCCGCGCCTCCGTCCACGACGTGCAGATCTCCCTGATGATCTCGGTGGCCCTCGTGGTGCTCGTCGTCTTCCTCTTCCTTCGCGACGTCCGGGCCACCGCCATTCCCGGCGTCGTCGTACCCGTGTCCCTGATCGGCACCTTCGCCTTCATGTACCTCATCGGCTACAGCATCGACAACCTCTCGCTCATGGCCCTGACGGTCGCTACGGGATTCGTGGTGGACGACGCCATCGTCGTCGTCGAGAACGTGATGCGCCACCTCGAGGCGGGCATGCCCCCGATGGAGGCGGCCATCACCGGAGCGCGCGAGATCGGCTTCACGGTCCTGTCCATCAGCGTCTCGCTCGTGGCGGTCTTCATTCCCATCTTGCTCATGGGCGGTCTCATCGGCCGGCTCTTCCGGGAATTCGCCGCCGTGCTCTCGATCGCGGTCCTCATCTCCCTCGTCCTGTCGCTGACCACCACCCCCATGATGTGCGCCCTCCTCCTCCGCTCGCGAGACGGCGCCAACCGCGGCCGCTTCAATCGGGTGAGCGAACGGATGTTTGACGCCGTCGTCCGCTTCTACGATGTCACCCTGGGCTGGGCTCTCAGACATCCCGGCATCACGCTCCTCGTCGCTGCCGTCACCTTCGGCGTCAACATCTACCTCTTCTGGAACATCCCCAAGGGTTTCTTCCCTCAGCAAGACAACGGGCGCCTCGCCGGCATCACCGTCGCCGCCCAGGACATCTCGTTCCAGTCCATGCGCGAGAAGCTGAGCCGGCTCGCGGACATCGTCCGCGCGGACCCCGGCGTCGCCACCGTCACGGCCTATACGGGGGGCGGGGGAGGGCGCGGGACCACCGTCAATTCCGCCCGCATGTTCGTGTCCCTCAAGCCGCGCTCCCAGCGAGATGCGACGGCCGACGAGATCATCACGCGTCTGCGCCCCAAGCTCGCGCGGGTGCCGGGCGCCACGCTGTATCTCCAGGCTGTGCAGGACATCCGGCTGGGGGGACGCCTCTCCAACGCCCAGTACCAGTTCACTCTTCAGGCCGACAGCCTCAGCGATCTGAGCTCCTGGGCGCCCAAGGTCCTTCAAGCGCTGCGCACCCTGCCTCAGCTTCGGGACGTGTCGAGTGACCAGCAGGACGCCGGCCTCCAGGTCCCGCTCACCATCGATCGGCCCACCGCCGCGCGGCTTGGCGTGAGCACCCGACTGATCGACGAGACGCTCTACGACGCCTTCGGACAGCGGCAGGTCTCAACGATCTACACGGCGCTGAACCAGTACCACGTCGTCATGGAGGTGGCGCCGAGCTACTGGCAGAATCCGGACGCGCTGCGCAACATCTACGTCCAGTCGGCCACGGGCACGTCGGTGCCCCTGACCGCGCTGACCCGATTCGAGCCAAGCCCGGCCCCCCTCCAGATCAACCACCAGGGGCTCTTCCCGGCCGTGACCACGTACTTCAATCTCGCTCCGGGCGTCGCCCTCGGGGACGCGGTGGCGGCCATTGCTGCGGCCGAGCGGCGAATCGGCATGCCCACGAGCATCCGGGGAAGCTTCGCGGGCACCGCCCAGGCGTTCCAGGCTGCCCTGTCCACCCAGCCGATGCTCATCCTGGCCGCCCTGATTGCCGTCTATCTTGTCCTGGGCGTCCTCTACGAGAGCTACATCCATCCGCTCACCATCCTGTCCACCCTGCCGTCAGCCGGTGTGGGCGCGCTCCTGGCCTTGATGGCATTTCAGATGGAGTTCTCCATCATCGGGATGGTCGGCGTCATCCTGCTCATCGGCATCGTCAAGAAGAACGCCATCCTGGTCATCGACGTCGCCCTCGAGCTCGAGCGGCGCGAAGGGCGCAGCGCTCGCGAGGCGGTGCACCTTGCCTGCCTCCGGCGATTCCGCCCCATCATCATGACGACGATGGCCGCCCTCCTGGGCGCCCTTCCCCTCGCCCTCGGCACCGGCACCGGCTCGGAGCTGCGGCGGCCCCTGGGCATCAGCATCGTGGGCGGTCTCCTCCTGAGCCAGCTCCTCACGCTCTACACCACGCCCGTCGTATATCTCTTCCTCGAGCGTGGGCGCCTGTGGTTGGTGCGGTGGCGGGGACAGCTCGGTCGTTCTCTTGGCGGACCTCCACAGGAGATCCCCGCCGGACCGCGTCCCTGACTGGTCCCGCGTCAGGCCGGGACCGCGGCGGGGTAATGCTCTTTCAGCGCCACTAGTCGTCTCGCGGGGTCACATACGCCTCGCGGCTCCGCATCCGATCCAGGAGCTCGGTGAACCGGGAGGTCCGCAGGATGGAATTGAACTGGCTCCGGTAGCTGAGGACGAGACTCACGCCGTCGACCACGATGTCATACACGGCCCAGCGCCCATCCGTCTCCAGGAGACGGTACTCGAGCGACGCCGTCCCTCGACGTCCAACCGCGATCCGTGAGCTGACCAGGGCGTACGGTCCACTGACCATCTCGCCCTCGAAGCTGATGGTGGCCAGCGGGAAATGCCCGAGCGCGGTCAAATAGGATCGCTCGAGGAGGTCCGTGAAGAGCCTGACGAACTCCGCCTGCTCCTCCGGCGTCCCCTCCTTCCAGTGAGCTCCCAGTATCCGTCGCGACATCTCGTTGAAGTCGAACAGCGCTTCCGCCGCCCGTCGCAGCTCGCGGCGCTGGGTGCTCGCGGCGGGGCCGGCACCCTGCGACTGGGTGAGGGTGAGCACGCGGGTCATGGAGGACTTGACGAGCTCGAGAGGCGGGAGGGTGCTGGCCCGCGGCTCTGCCTCTCCGCCCTTCCCTGCGCTTTGGGCCAGCGCGGGCTGACTGCCACATACGAGCACGACCCCGAGCGACGCGAAGACACCGAGCCGACCCAAGCGATGCACGAGACGAACAAGATCCTGCTGTGACAGCGACCCGCGTGTTACATCACGCATGGTGTTTCCACCCTCGGGCGCGGAGCGACGAGCGCCTTTCAATGAGCCTTGTCGAGCCGAGGCCGGCATGACTTCCTCGTCAATGTCGGCAAGAGATCGCGACTCCGTCTGGGCGCGTACAGCAAGCCCCGTGCCCGCACCGCTTCGGCGCCGCGTGTTGCCGTCTAAGTCCCGGAAAATCTGGAACTGTCAATCACGAGACTTGCTGACACGCCTCTCGGGGCGCGTCGCTGCTACCCGGTCGTCTTTTCGTCTCCCGTGTCTCGCCGCGTCGCCGACACCCGGTAACTCCTACTCGAATTGCCGCGAATATTCCGGCGGCCTGCCCGCGCTCGCTCCACACGTCTGATGACAACTTCACGAGGCACGCCTACTTAGACGCGGTTGCGGGTGGTCAAACACTTGGCACACGCCATGCTCTGTCCATCGGAAGAGACCCTCGATGCGTATCCAGCCGATTCCCGTCGCGCGTGCGACGTCGCTCCGAGCCTTCCGCCGCACACGGCTGACCGTGTTCCTCACCGGGATCTCCGTGATCCTCGGACTCGTGGCGATCTCCTGGCACTACTCGCTTCCCGACCCCGGCGGGCCACGGGTGCCGACCATTCAACTCTACGCGAATGGCCAGCTCTCCACGGGCGGCCGACCCATCGCGGCGATCTACGCGTCGCACCGGGCGCAGACCTGGGTGCCCCTCGACCGGATTCCGCGGCCGGTTGTCGACGCCGTGCTCGTGGCCGAGGACCGGCGGTTCTGGACCCATCCGGGGATCGATCTGCTCGCCGTGGGGCGGGCCTTTCACGTCAATTTCAGGCGGGGCGAGCTGCGCGAGGGCGGCAGCACCATCACCCAGCAGCTGGCGCGAACGCTGTTCCTCGACACCCGACGCACGTGGGGACGGAAGGCGCGAGAGGCGTTCATCGCCCTCCTCCTCGAAGTGCGGTATTCGAAGCCCCGGATCCTCGAGGCGTACGTCAATTCCGTCTACCTCGGTCACGACGGCGATCTACCCGTCCACGGCCTACCCGCCGCCGCGCGCCACTTTCTCGGCAAGGATGTGACCGCCCTCGACGTCGACGAGGCGGCCTGGCTGGCGAGCGCGATCCGCGCGCCGAACCGGATGCTCTCCTCTCGAGACAAGAAGTACCGGGACGGCATCATCCTCGCCATGGAGGAGGCGCGGCTGATCGAGCCGGCGGTCGCCCGGCGGGCCGTCGCCCGGCCACTGCCGCAGCCGTCCATCGACAACCCTCGGGTCGCGCCGTACTTCGTCGATTTCGTCGCCTTCGAGCTCGGGCGGCGGGCGAAGCTCCCGGAGTCGGGGGAGATCGCGCTCGAGACCACCCTCAACCCGACCCTCCAGAGGGCGGCCGAGAGCGCCGTGAGGGACGGGATAAAGCGCATCGAGAAGGACAGGCCCCAGATCGCCGGTCAGGTGCAGGCCGCGGTGATCGCCATAGAGCCGATGTCCGGCGAGATCCGCGCTCTCGTGGGCGGCCGGCGCTACGGCGAGACGTCTTTCAATCGCGCATACCGCGCCGTCCGCCAGCCAGGATCGCTCTTCAAGCCCTTCGTGTACCTGGCCGCCTTTGAGGCGGAGCGCCGCGGCAGCGGCATCACGCCCGCCTCCGTGGTGGACGACGAGCCCCTGGTGATTCCCGCGGGAGGCGGAAACTGGGAGCCGCGAAACATGGACGGTCGATTCCATGGGCCGGTGACGGTGCGGCGGGCCCTGGAAGAGTCGCTGAACATCCCCGCCGTCCGCGTCGCCATGAATGTGGGCCCCCGCCGCGTGGCTGACATGGCGCACGCTGTCGGGATCGAGCATCCCCTGGCCCCGGTGCCCTCGCTCGCCCTCGGCACCTCCGAGGTGACGCTGCTGGAGATCACGAGCGCCTTCGCCACCCTGGCCAATGGCGGCGTTCGGGTTCCCGCGACGGCGATCGCCCCGGAAGCATCGCTGGGCGGGCACGCCCTCGCGCCCCTGCCGCCGTCCGTGCGCGCGGTGTCCGCCGAGTCCGCCTTCCTCATCAACCATCTGCTCCGCGGCGTCATGCGCCGGGGCACAGGGGCCCGCAGCTCCGCCTGGGGCCTCCAGGAGATGACGGCGGGAAAGACGGGAACGACCGACAGTCTTCGCGACGCCTGGTTCGTCGGCTACACGCCCGATCTGGTCGTGGGCGTCTGGGTGGGGCTGGACGACGGCACGCCTCTCGGTCTCACGGGATCACAGGCCGCGCTGCCGATCTGGGGCCCCATCATGCAGGCGGCGGTCCGCCAGACCTCGCCCGCCCACTTCACGCCGCCGCCCGGAGTGGTGCTGGCCCAGATCGACAGGAAGACGGGGAGGCGCGTCTCTCTCTGGTGCGGAAGCGATGACGTGATCCAGGAGGCCTTCCGCGAAGGCACCAGGCTTCCCGACGAGTGCGAGTCCTTCCTCCAGACCGGCGTGTCGACCTTCCTCGGCTGGATCGAGCGACGCTTCAAGTGAAGCGGCCGCGGCGTAGCCGCTGACACGCCAAAGGGTTGCGGATCCTCCCCGCAACCCTTTGGCCAATATGGAGCGGCCGACCGGATTCGAACCGGCGACGTCCAGCTTGGGAAGCTGGCATTCTGCCACTGAATTACGGCCGCGCTCGATGCCTATTATAGGCTGCCGGACCTCCTATTTCGAGTCCTTCACTGCCATGTCATACCCCTTGATGGCCTCGTCGCCCCTGGCCTTCCACACCGTGCGCTTGGTGGCGCCGTAGAGATCGATCTGCTGGTAGAGCGGCATGGCCGCCGCATCCTCCACCCACAGCCGGTTGATCCGGTGATAGATCTCGACCCGTTTCTTCGCGTCCATGGTCGCCTGCGCCTGCTCGATCATGCCTTCGAAGTCGGCGTTGTAGTAGTTGCTGAGGAATCGGCCGGCCCGGAAGAGCGGGACATACACCGTCTCCGCGTCGTAGGTCGAGGTGCCCCAGCCGAGGAGCCATACTGGCTGCGTACGGTGGTTGTAGGCGAGCGTACCGAAGTAGTGGACCCACTCGTGCGTCTTGAGCGTGGTCCGGATGCCGGCCTTGGTCAGCTGGCCCGCGAGAGCTTCCGCCACCTCCTTGTCGCGCACGTAGCGCCCTTGCGGGCTGTTGAGAGTGATTTCGAGCCCGTTCGGAAAGCCCGCCTCAGCCAGGAGCTGCTTGCTCTTGGCGACATCCTGCTTGATCGGCTTGATCCCGGGGTCGAAGCCGAAGTGCTTGTCCGTGAGCATGAGGGCAGTGCGCACGGCCTTGCCATCCAGCACGTTCTTGATGATGTCGTCCACGTCCACGGCATAGTTCATGGCCAGCCTCACGCGCCGGTCCGCCGTGGGACCCGGGTACGGCCCGATCAGCTTGTGCTGGGCGTCGTACTGGTGCGTGTAGTACATGAGCTGGATGGTGCGCACGCTGGGCGCGGTGGTCAGGAAGAGCTTCGGGTGATTGGCGATGATGGTCGCGAGGTGCGGCGGGATGTTGACGGCGACATCGACCTCGCCGTTCTGCAGCGCCGCCACGCGCACCGCGTCGTCGGGGATGGGTCGGAACACGAGGGTCTTGACCCGGGGCGCGCCTCGCCAGTACTGCTCGTTCGCCTCGAGCTCGATGCGCTCGTCCCGGACCCACCGCACGAACCGGAAGGGCCCTGAGCCCACGGGGGCCCGCCCCGCCTGCGAGGAATCCTTGTCCCGGTAGTGCCTGGGGGAAAGAATCGCCGCCTGGATGGCGCTCATCAGCGTGTCCAGGATCGGCCATGGAGCCCTCGTATGGATCCGCACGGTCAGCGCGTCGACGATCTCGACATGGCTGAGGGGGGCGAAGGGCGGCGATCCGCGCAGCTTGAGTTTGGGATCTACGAGGCGCTCGAGGCTGAACTTGACGGCCTCGGCGTCCACCGGCTCGCCGTTGTGGAACTTGGCTCCGGGTCTCAGCTTGAACTCCCACACCGTAGGCGACACGAGCCGGGGCAGCTCGCGGGCGAGCATGGGCTGGATCTTCAGGTCCTGGTCACGCTCGAGCAGGGTGTCGAACATGTTCCGGCACACATTGCCGGCGGGAGACTCCTGGTGGTTCATGGGATCCAGGGTGCTGGGATCGACGCCCTGGGCAATGGTGACCTTGCCGGACGGACCCGCAGAGGCCAGGGAAGGGTCGAAGGCAGAGGCCACGGCGAGCGCGATCAAGGGCACGGCTCGCATCCAGATCATGGGTTCTCCTCGACGATTCCCGGTCTCTCCGCTACTTGTTGAGCGACATGTCGAAGGCCTTGATGCGCTCGTCGCTTCGCGCCTTCCAGCTGAGTCGCTTGCTCGCGCCGTACAGATCGAGCTGCTGGTACAGCGGCACCGCGGGCATCTCGTCGACCCAGAGCTTGTTGATGCGGTGATAGATGGCCAGACGCTGCTTCTCGTCCATCTGGGTCTGGGCCTGGTCGATCATGCCGTCGAAGTCGGCGTTGTGGTAGTTGCCGAGGTTGCTCCCCGTCCGGAAGAGCGGGGCGTACACAGTCTCCGCGTCCACGGTAGGCGTGCCCCACCCGATCAGCCACACCGGGCCGGGCTTGTGCGGGTACACGAGATTGTTAAGGTAGTTGACGAACTCGTACGTCTTGAGCGTCGTCTTGATCCCGGCCTTGTTGAGCTGACCGGTCACCGCCTCCGCCACTTCCTTGTCGCGCACGTAGCGGCCTTGTGGGCTGTTGAGGGTGATCTCGAGCCCGCCCGCGTATCCCGCCTCCGCGAGCAGCTTCTTGCTCCGCGCCACATCTTGCTTGATGGGCTTGAGCGATGGGTCATAGCCGAAGTGGAGCGGCGTCAGCATGGTCGCGGTGCGCACGGCCTTGCCGTCGAGCACCCCCTTGATGATCTCGTCGGCGTCGATGGCGTACGCGATGGCCTGCCGGACCCGCTTGTCGACGGTGGGTCCCTTGTATGGCCCCACCAGCTTGTGCTGCGCGTCGTACTCGTGGGTCACGAACATGAGCTGCAGCGTGCGGATGCTGGGGGCCGTCGACAGGAAGAGCTTCGGGTGATTGGCGATGATGTTGGCCAGGTGCGGCGGGATATTGACGGCCACGTCGATCTCGCCATTCTGGAGCGCGGCCACCCGCACCGCGTCGTCGGGGATTGGGCGAAAGACGACGGTCTTGATCCTGGGCGAGCCCCGCCAGTGACCCGGATCCGCCTCGAGCACGATCTCCTCGTCCTTCGACCACTTCACGAAGCGGTACGGCCCGGTGCCGATGGGAGTCTTGGAGATGAACGCGCTGTCCTTGCCGGCATAGGCCTTGGCCGGGTACATGGCTGCCTGGGTGAAGGTCATGATGCTCACGAAGGTCGGCCACGGCTTGCTCGTGTGCACGCGCACCGTGGAGGAGTCCATGACCTCGACGCGATCGATGGGACGGAAGTTGGAGCTCGCGCGCAGCGCAGGGGTCTTGACGCGCTCCAGGCTGAACTTCACCGACTCCGCGTTGAACTCCTCGCCGTTGTGGAACTTGACGCCCTTGCGGAGCTTGACTTCCCAGATGGTGGGCGCGACGAGCTTGGGAAGCTCGGAGGCCAGAGCGGGGACGATCTTGAGATTGTTGTCGCGCTCCACGAGGCCATCGAAGATGTGCCCGGTGACCACGGAGGCGGGGGTCTCCTGCTGGTTCATGGTGTCGAGCGTGGTCGGGTCCACTCCCTGGGCGATGACGATCTTACCCTCGGGCGCGGCGTCGACGTCCGCAGCTCGCGCCGCTATCAGGATCGCGGCGGTCAGGACCGCGGATAGAGTTCTGCGCACCATGTTTGCCTCCTTGGGGTGATGGAGCCGGCTCCCGCGCCGAGCCGTCGTGCTCTCGGTGGGCCTACTCTAGGGGCTCCTCCGGCAACGTGTCAAGACGGCCACCCTCTCGCCGAAGCCATTCGAGGGCTTCTTCCCGATCGGTCACGTGCCCCAGGGCCTGCGCCTCGCGGACCAGGGCGAGCAGGCGGCCGATCTCGGGCCCAGGACCGAGGGCGAGCGCATCCATGATGTCCCCTCCCGACAGGAGCGGTGGCGCCGCCGCCACGGC
>Ga0137381_10004031_pt1 | contig 10579 bp, 10 predicted proteins | sample SagtaG_16_FD_104808 | JGI IMG/M metagenome (GOLD analysis project Ga0137381, IMG submission 104808) | Vadose zone soil microbial communities from Sagehorn Ranch, Mendocino, California, USA - Sage2_L_115_16 metaG | ecosystem: Environmental > Terrestrial > Soil > Vadose zone | place: USA... | reverse complement strand
TGGCGACAGAAACTATCGGACCTGGCCCAATGGGGCGTGAAGTTGGACGGCCTGCGCGTCTTGGAGATCGGTTGCGGAGCCGGACTCCAGTCCCTTCTCCTGGGGCTGTCGCAGGTCCGCGAGGTGACCTCCACCGACCTACGATTGCGGATCTTGGATCCGCACGACAGGGGAGATCGGTCTCGGCGGCTGGCGGAGGAGATACTGCACGGGATGATGTGGCAAGATGGACTCGAGGCCGCCCTTGCTCGTCTTCCGATCCGCTTTCAAGTCGCCGATGCGACCAAGCTGGCGCTGGCCACCGATAGCTTCGACCTCGTGATTTCGGGATCTGTCCTGGAACACGTCAAACCCTTGGACAAAGCGCTCGCCGAAATGGCGAGGGTGTTGCGGCCCGGCGGCCTCATGTTTCACGCCATCGATCCCTTCTACTGGTTGCGGGGCTGCCACAAGGCGGCGATGGTGGACATTCCCTGGGCCCATGCCCGGCTGTCGGCGAGCGAGGTTTATCGCTTCGTCCGAGCCTACGAGGGTGAGGAGAGGGCCGCCGCGGTGGTCGGCACGCTCGACTCGCTGAATCAGTACACTTTGGAACAGTACCGGGACATCTTCGCAACCCCACCGATCCAGGTGCTGCAGTGGAAAGAGAAACACAACCCGAAGGAGGAGGAATTGCTCCGGGAGTATCCCGAGGTATTGGAGACTCTGCTTTGCGGGGTGTCGCAGCGCGACGTCGTGTACGGCCGGATCCACGTGCTGGCTATGACGTGAAAGGCCGCAAGGTGCGGACCCTGGTCGATGGCGTCGAATCGCCCGGCGCGCGCACCGCCGTCTTGGTTGGCCGGGACGAGCGCGGCAGAGAGTCATATCCAGCTGTCAAAGAAGGAGCGGGCAAAGCCCGCGCTCTAACGGCGGTCAGTCAGACGCGCGCCGGTTGCGGCGGCGCCTGAGCGATCGCAGGAGGGCGAGATTGCGCCGGTCGGCGGCCGGTTCGGGCTCCTTCGGGGTCTCCAGCACCTTCGGCACCCGACGAAACTGTCGGTCCGTCAGGAGACGCGCGAACGGCGCCAGCCCGAGGTGTCCCCGCCCGATGTGCTCGTGACGATCGAGCCCCGAGCCGAGGGGCGCCTTGGCGTCGTTCAGGTGGAACGCGAGCACGCGGGCGAAGCCCACCGCCTCGCCACACTCCCCGATCGCCTGCCGGTAGCCCGGCGCGCGTCGCACGTCGTAACCCGCGGCAAAAAGGTGGCAGGTGTCGATGCAAATCCCGATCCGCTCGGGCCGCGCCGCGCGCGCGTGCAGCGCGCCGAGCTCCGCGAACGTGCGACCGATGACATGGCCCGCGCCCGCGGTGTTCTCGAGCGCGATCTTGACCTTGTGGCCCGGTGTCCGTCGCGTCACCTCGTCGAGGGCGGCCACGACCCGCACCAGGCCAGCCTCGACGCCCGCTCCGAGATGGGAGCCGGGGTGAATGACGACGCAGGACAGGGCCAGCGCTTCCGCGCGCTCGAGCTCGTCGGTGAAGGCGTCCACGGCCTGGCGCCACGCCGCGTCGCCCGGAGCGCCGAGGTTGATCAGGTAGCTCGCGTGGGCGAAGACGTGGCGGATGCCCGTCTGCCGGCGCGCCGCGTGAAAGGCGCGGACATCCGCGTCCGTCATCGGCCTGGCGCGCCACTGGCGCTGGTTCTTCAGGAAGATCTGCACGGCGCCGCAGTCGAGCGCCCATCCGCGCTCGAGGGCGCGGTGAAGACCGCCCGCGATCGACATGTGGGCGCCGAGCTCGTCCAGGCGACGGCGCATCGGGCCGAGCGTAGCACGCGCCGGCTTGACCCGACGGCGTGCGCCGTGATAGCACCGCAGCGTAGGCGGGCCGATCCCCCGAGTTTCGAGAAGGAGACCGCTATGGAGTGCCGCGCGATCCCGACGTCGTTCACCACGACGTTCACGTTCGAGTACGGTGTCACCGAGGCCGACATGCGGCGCCTCTACGAGAACGCGAAGCGCGACCAGTGGAACGCCGCGCAGGACATCGCCTGGTCCACGCCCCAGCCCGCCGACGGGCGCGCGATCGCCGACGAGCTCATCGACATCTACGGAAGCCCGCTCTGGAAACGACTGTCGGAGGCCGAGCGCGTCGAGCTCAACCGGCGCGTCGCGGCCTGGCGTCTCTCCGCCCTCATGCACGGCGAGCAGGGCGCGCTCCTCGCGTGCAGCCAGCTCGTGGACATCGTCCAGGACGCCGACGCGAAGTTCTTCCAGGCGACGCAGGTCGTGGACGAGGCGCGCCACAACGAGGTCCTCGACCGCTACATCACCGAGCGACTGGACAACCGGAAGTACCCGATCCCCACCAACGCGCGCGACATCTTCGACTCGATCCTGGGTGACAGCCGGTGGTACCTGAAGACGATCGGGCTCCAGCTCGTGGCCGAGACGTTCGCCGTGGCGCTGTTCAAGATGATGGCCGAGAGCGCGCGCGATCCGGTCCTCGAGGCGGTGTGCCGTCGCATCCTACAGGACGAGTCCCGGCACATGGGCTTCGGCATGCTCGCGCTGCCCGAGGTCGTCCACGGGGCGTCCCCCGCCGAGCGGGGCGAGCTCGAGGACTACACCTGCTTCGCCGTCGAGAAGACGCTGACAGGCTTCTTCCCGCTCGAGGCCTACGAGGACGTCGGGTTCAGCCGAGCCCAGATCGAGGAAGCCAAGCGCTACCGTCGCGACGTCGCCGCGCGCAACGACTACGCGCCGTTCCGCAAGGTCTTCAAGCGCGACATGCACGCCGCGATGGTCGGCAACCTCGCGCGGCTGGGGCTCCTGACGGAGCGCGTCCGGCCCCGGCTCGAAAAGCTCGGGGTCACCCTGCCGACGAGCTGACCGGCCCCACGAGCTCCCCCAGGCGCCGGTCGCGGTGGGCCCACAGCCCCGCGAGCTGGCGCCGGACGACAAGCGCGTGCGCGGCGCGCCCGAGCGGTCCCAGCGGTAGCCGGTAGGTCACCCGGTCCTCCACCCACGTGCCGCCGCGCGCTTCGAGGAACCGGTGGCGGTGTTCCCAGCGCGCGTACGGGCCCCGCACCTGCACGTCCACGAAGCGGTAGGGTGGATCGAACTCGCGGATGAAGGCGCGCCAGCGCATCGGGACGCCGAACCACGAGAGCGCCAGGTCGTAGACGCTCCCCGCGGCCATCGGCGCGGGCTCCGACAGGAGCCGCAGGCGGAACGCGGCCGGCGTCAGGAGCGGCAGGTTTCGCGGATCGGCGAAGAATGCGAAGACCTCGGGACGCGCCTTGGCGAGCCACACGCGCGATTCGAGGATGTGATCGGCCATCGACGCGCGGCTTATGATAGGCAGGTGCCCGCGCTCAGTCAAACGCGCGCCTACGTGGCGCTCGTCGTGATCGCTGCGCTCTGGGGCAGCTATCCCGCCACCGCCAAGCTCGCGCTCGGCGACTTCCCGCCCTTCTTCCTCGCCGCCGTGCGCTGCACCGTCGCGTCAGGGCTCCTCGTGCTTCTGCTGGCTCGCGCGGGCGCGGACGCGACGCGCGGGCTGGGCGCCCACGCGCTTCGGGCCCTCCTCGTCCTGGGCGTCGCCGGCATCTGGGGCTCCACCCAGTTCTCGTACGTCGCGATCTACTACACGACCGCGGGCAACGCGGTCATCCTCCAGGCGGCGACGCCGGTGATGGTGGCGCTGGGCGCCCGCTTCTATCTCGGCGAGCGGCTCGAGCCACTCCAGTGGCTCGGCGTCACCGTCTCGGTGTTCGGCGTGCTCCTCGTCGTCACGAGCGGTCGGCTCGCCGCGCTCCGGCTCGAGGAGCTCCGCGTCGGCGACTTCATCGTGCTCGCCTCGCTCGTCGGCTGGTCCACGTACACGGTCTATGGCAAGCAAGTCCTCGGCACCCTCTCGCCCGCCCTCGCGACGACGGGGGCGTACGTATGCGGGACGCTCCTGATCCTGCCGACGGCCCTCGTGGCGGCGCCCTTCTTTCCCGCACCGCGCGTGGGCTCGCTGACGGCGTGGGCGGTCGTCCTCTACCAGGGCGTGCTGGGCGCCGTCGCCCACGTCTGGTGGTACCGGGTGGTCGAGGTCGTCGGCCCGAGCCGCGCGGCGATCTTCTTGAACCTCCAACCGCTCGTCGGTATCGCGCTGGCCGGCGCTCTGCTCAGCGAGCCGATCGGGCTCTGGCAGATCCTGGGCACGGCGAGCGTCCTGGCCGGCGTCGCCCTCACCACCCGCTCGCGCGGCAAGCTCCAGGCCGAAGGGAGAGGGGCGAGCGCTCGCTAGGGCACCCGCCCGCGGCCGCAAGACTCTGTTGCGTGCCGAAGAATCGGGAGGGAGAGGCGACACGGGGGCGGGCGCCGGGCGAGTGTCGTTCCGAGCGGAGGCGCCCGCCCCCGTGCCGCCTCTGTCTATCCGAGTTTTTTGACTTCCGCCAGAATCTTGTCAGGCTGCGGCAGCTCGCCCTTGCCGTAGCGCTCGACGAACCGAACCTTGCCCTGTTTGTCGAGGATGAACGTGGCCCGGACGTTCGCGTTCCAGTCCGGCCAGTAGACGCCGTAGGCCTTCACGACGCTGCGCTGCACGTCGGAGAGGAGCGGATAGCGGCTGATGCCGACCGTCTTCGCCCAGTTCTCGTGGCTGAAGGGGCTGTCCGTGCTGATACCCAGCACCTGGGTATTGGCCGCCTCGAAGTCGCCGATGCGCTTGTCGAAGGCGGGCATGCAGGTGCTTCAGCCCGGCGTCCAGTCGAGCGGGTAGAACAACAGCACCACTTTCTTCCCGTGGAAGTCCTTGAGGCTGACCTCCTTGAGCCCGATGGTCTTCAGCGTGAAGTCGGGCGCCGTGTCGCCGACATTGAGGGCCTTGCTCTCGGTGGCGGTACTCACCTCTCGTGTCCCCCTTTCGCGATCCTGCGCGTCGCGGGCGTCATGATAGCACGGCGTTCTCCCACCTTCGCCGGCGCTTTGCGCGCCGCCGCCCACGCGTGCGGTCGGCGGCTCTCGAGCGGCGCCTCCGCGCGACCCAGATAGCCTGCGGCCGTCACGACGGCGCCGGTCTCCCAGACGCGACGGAAGCGCTCGGTGAAGCGCGTGTCGCGCAGCGCGTGGTGGTCCATGATCACGCGGCAGCCGGTGACGCCCACGATTCTCAGCAGATTGTCGATGCCGCGCTCGATCACGGCCGTGCCCACGTCCCGCTCGATGTACGAGGGCGGCCCCGACAGGTAGAGGAGCGTTGGGCGCTCCGCGATGAGGTACGCCGCGGCCACGGGCGAGAGCGGCCCCTGGACGTCGGAGGCGAAGACGAAGCGCTCGTTCTCCCCAGGGTCGACGACCGTCAGCACGACGATGGCCCCGAGCGGCGAGCCATCCACGCCGTGCGGCAGCGGCGGCGACACCCGAAGCTCCAGCTCGAGCGTCCGGCGCCGGCAGCCGTCGGCGCTGACGACGCGCGCGACGGGCCCGAGCGCCCTCCAGAGCTCCTCTCCGCGCTTGGCCTGACGGCCCGCCACCATCCGCTTCGGGTCCTTCACGAGCACGGTCCGGCCGGCGTACGTGGCCGGGTCGGAGCGGAAGTGGTCTTCGTGGTAGTGGCTCACGAAGACGAGCGAGGCGCGGGCGGCGTAGGCCGAGATCCGGTCGTTGGCGCGGCGGAGCTCCTCCCATTCCTCCTCGGACGGGGGCAGGTTGAAGCGCGAGGGTGAGAGCGTCGCCCCCGGGTCGATGAGGATCCCCGTCTCGCCGGCCTCGACGAAGGTCGCCATCGAGCGGACGCCGAGCGACTCCGCGGCGAGGGGAACGACTTTCACTGGAGTGGGGTCCGCGCGGGGTCCCCTAGATACACCGGCCGCCGTCGACTTCGAGGCACGAGCCCGTGATCATCGCCGCCTCGTCGGAGGCAAGGAAGACCGCGGCGTGCGCGATGTCCTCGGGTCGGTTGAGCCGACCGAGCGGCACGGTCGCGACATAGCGCGCCATTCCCTCGGCGTCCACCTCCTTCTTGCCCATGAAGGTCGCGAGCATCGGCGTCTCCGTCGCGACGGGCGCGATGGCGACGACGCGCACGCCGTGGGGCGCCACCTCGAGCGCCAGGCTCTTGGCCAGCGTCACGACCGCGCCCTTCGACGCCGCGTACGTCTGGCTGCCGGGACGCGGCCGGATCGCCGCCGTCGAGGCGGTGATGAGGAACACACCCCGCTTCTGCTTCTTCATGACGGCGAGCGCGTACTTCGCCCCGAGCCACACGCCCTTGACGTTGACCGCGAAGATCCGGTCGAAGACGGCTTCGTCCTGCTCCTCGATGTGCGTGGGGAGCTGAGGAACGCCCGCGTTGGCGAAGAAGATGTCGAGCCTTCCCCACCTGGCGAGGGCCTTCTCGACGATCGCCTGGTTGTCGGCCGCGGTCGAGACGTCGGCGCGCACCGCCAGCGCTTGGCCGCCGCCCTTCTCGACCTGCTCGACGACACCCTTCGCCCCCGCCTCGTTGATGTCGGCCACGACGACACGCGCGCCTTCCCGGGCCATCGCGATCGCCGACGCCGCGCCGATCCCCGAGCCCGCTCCCGTGATCACCGCGATCTTGCCGTTGAGTCTCATTGCCCGCCTCCCAAGCTCCCTGCCGCGTGTTTTGAACGGCGCTTCGAGCGCCGGCTCCGCCGGCGCAACCTCTCCTGGGGGAGGTTTCGGAGGGGGCCATCGAGGCCCCCTCCGATGATCTACAAGACCAGTTCGGCCATCGTCGTGGCCGCGAGCCGATCGCCGGCCACCAGCATCGTCGTGATCCCCGACGAGGTCCACTCCCCGAGCCGCTCGCGGATCCGCTCTCGCGGCCCGCAGAGCGCGACCTCGTCCACGAGCGCGTCCGGTACCGCGGCCTCGGCCTCCTCCTTGCGCCCGGCCAGGTACAGGTCCTGGATCGTCCTGGCCGCCGCCTCATAGCCGTAGCGGCGCGCGATGTCGTTGTAGAAGTTCCGGCCGCGCGCCCCCATGCCACCGACGTACAGCGCGAGCCTCGCCCTGACGGGCTGCCGGCACGCGGCGACGTCGTCCCCGACGACGACGGAGACCATGGGCATGATGTCGAACCGCGCCGGCGCCCCGCCGCGCGCGCGGAACCCCTCGTCGAGCCACTCGCGGAACGACTTCATATACCGTGGAGAAAAGAACGTGGGGATCCAGCCGTCAGCGATCTCCGCCGCGAGTGCCGTGTTCCTCGGGCCGACCGCCGCGAGGTAGATCGGGATGTCCCCCCGCCCGTGCAGGATCGACTTGAGCGGCTTGCCGAGGCCCGTCGCGTCCGGGCCCGCGTACGGGATCTGGTAGTACTCGCCGCGGAACTCCAACGGCTTCTCACGTCGGAAGATACGGCGCAGGATCTCGATATACTCGCGCGTTCGCCCGAGCGGCTTGCCGAAGGGCTGGCCGTGCCAGCCCTCGACCACCTGCGGCCCCGAGACGCCGAGCCCGAGCCGGAAGCGACCGCCCGAGAGGCCGTCGAGCGTCAGCGCGGTCATCGCGGTCGCGGCCGGGCTACGGCCCGCGAGCTGCATGATCCCCGTGCCGACGTGGATCCGTGACGTCCGCGCGGCGATCCACGCCGCCGGTGTCACGGCGTCCGAGCCGTACGATTCGGCTGACCACACCGAGTCGAAGCCGAGCCGCTCGACCTCGAGGACCTTCTCCATGTCGAGCGACATCTGCGCGCCGGAGTAGCCGAGGGTGAGTGCGAGTTTCATGGAAACCCTCTCCGCTGTCGAGCCGTGGACCGCCACGCGTGGGCGCGCAGGACGACCCGCCCGCGCCGAAAGGCGACACCCTCCGCTTCGAGCCGAATTCGCTGTGTCAGCATGCTACTCATCCGCGCGCGTCCGCTGATCCCGCCCTGCGCGTTGACCACGCGGTGCCACGGCAGGTCGGCGGGGCACCTCCGAAGCGCGCCTCCCACAGCGCGGGCCGAGCGGGGCCGCCCGAGCAGCGCCGCGATCTGCCCGTACGTCGCGACCCGCCCGCGCGGGATGCGCCGCACGAGGCGCCAGACCGCCTCGCGAAACGTCACGCCGCCGACGGACCCGCCTGGAGCTCCGACAGTCGAGCGTAGAGCCCGCCGCGCCGCAGCAGACCGGCGTGCGTGCCCTCCTCACGGATCTGGCCGTGATGCAGGACCAGGATCCGATCGGCGTGCTGGACCGTCGAGAGGCGGTGCGCGATCGTGAGGCTGGTGCGTCCGGCGAGCAATCCCGCCATCGTCTCCCGCATGAGCGATTCGGACTCCGCGTCGACGCTCGACGTCGCCTCGTCCAGCACGAGAACGGCCGGATTGTACACGAGGGCCCGCGCGATGGCCAGCAGCTGGCGCTGGCCGTGCGAGACGTTGGCTCCGCGCTCGCCCAGCGGTTCGGCGAGCCCCCGCGGGAGCGCCGCGACGAAGGCGGCGGCCCGCGCTGTCTCCACGGCGCGCGCAAGCTCGGCGGGCGAGACCGCGCCGTCGACGCCCAGCGTGAGGTTCTCCTCGACCGTGCCGGTGAAGAGCACGGTGTCCTGGAAGATGATCCCGATATGCCGGCGGAGGCTCGCGAGGTCCCACGCGCGCACGTCGATGCCGTCCACGAGCACGCGACCGCGCCGGACGTCGTAGGAGCGGTTGAGGAGACGCGCGATCGTGGACTTGCCCTCCCCGGTGGGCCCGACCAGAGCCACGCGCTCGCCCGGCGCGACGCGGAGCGAGCAGTCGCGTAGCACCCATTCCTCGCCCTCGTAGGCGAACCACACTCCCTGGAGCTCGACGGCGGGCGCCCGGGACCCCACGGGACGCGGCGTGGCGCGCTCCGGAGACACGATCGCGGGTGACCGGTCGAGGAGACCGAAGATCCGCTCCGAGGAGGCCATGGCGGACTGCATGACCGTGTACTTGGCGCCGAGGTCACGGATCGGCAGGAAGAACCGATTCGTGTACTGGATGAACGCGACCAGCACGCCGAAGCTCACGGCGCCGGCGATGATCTCGCGGCCGCCGTACCAGAGGAGCACCGCGAGAGCGATCGAGCCCAGCGCCTCGACCGACGCGTAGAGGGAGGCCTCATAGATCGTCGAGGCGAAGAGGGCGCGCCGGTAGGCGCGGTTGGCCTCGCGGAACCGTCCGGCCTCGTGGCGCTCCCGCGCGAAGAGCTGGATGACCGCCACCCCCTGGAGCGACTCCTGCAGGAGGCCGTTCAGGTGCGCGAGACGCTGGCGCACCCTCCGGTACGCGTCCCTCGCGCGGATGCGAAAGTAGCCCGCCGCCACGACCAGCGCCGGGACGATGGAGAAGGTCACGAGCGCCAGATGCCAGTCGAGCCAGAGCATCACCCCGACGACGCCCGCGAGCGTGATGACGTCGGCGATAACGGCGAAGAGCCCGCTCGTGAACGCCTCGCTCACCGCCTCCACGTCGCCCAGGACGCGCGTCATCAGCCGCCCCACGGGGTTCCGGTCGAAGAACGCGGCCTCGAGGCGCAGGAGGTGGGCGAAGAGAACCGCGCGCAGATCGTGAATCACCCGCTGGCCGGTGAGGTTCATCAGATAGGCCTCGAGCCAGCGCAGCCCGTAGAGGAGGACGAGGGCGCCGACGTAGAGGCCCGCGATCCACGTGAGACCCAGCCAGTCGTCCCTGAGGATGTGGTCGTCGATCGCGACCTTCAGGAGGTAGGGCTGGGCGAGCTCGACCGCGGCGATCAGCGGGAAGAGCCCGAGTGCGCCACCAATCAGCGATCGGTGGAGCCGCGCCGCATCCCACAAACGGACCACGAGTCTCCGGTCGAACGCCCGGCCGAGACGCTCGTCGAACTCGTGGCCGACGTCAGGCACGCGCGATCTCCTCCTCGAGCTGCTGGACCCGCCAGAGGCGCGCGTAGAGCCCGCGTGCGCCGACGAGGTCCTCGTGCCGTCCCTGCTCCACGACACGTCCGGCGTCCAGCACCACGACACGGTCGGCGAGCTGCGCCGCGCGCAGCCGATGGGTCATCAGGAGCACCGTGCGTCCCTGGGCGAGGGCGCGTAGATTCCCGACGATCTCCTCCTCCTTCGACGCGTCCACCGAGGCGAAGGGGTCGTCCAGGACGAGGATCGGGGGGCGGCCGACGAGCGCGCGCGCCAGCGCGACGCGCTGACGCTGGCCGCCCGAGAGCGTCAACCCGCGTTCGCCGACCACCGTGTCGAAGCCCGCGAGGAACCCGTCCGTCTCGTCGGCGACTCCCGCCGCGACCGCGGCCTCGCGCACGCGAGTGGCGTCCGCGTCCTCCCTGCCCAGCGTGATGTTCTCGGCGATCGAGCGCGAGAAGAGGAAGCCCTCCTGCGGCACATAGCCGAGCATGACGCGGAGGGCGCCGCGCGGGAGGCGCGTGACGTCGCGCTCGCCAACGAAGACCGTCCCGGGCGCCGGCTCCCAGAGCCGTGCGAGGAGGAGCCCGAGCGTCGACTTGCCGCTCCCCGTCGGCCCCACGACGGCGACGGTCTCCCCCGCCCCGACGGTGAAGCTCACGCCGCGGAGCGCGGGCGGCCGCCCCGCGTACGCGAACGTCAGATTCTCGAACCGGATGGCGGGCGC
>Ga0137381_10004029_pt1 | contig 10581 bp, 8 predicted proteins | sample SagtaG_16_FD_104808 | JGI IMG/M metagenome (GOLD analysis project Ga0137381, IMG submission 104808) | Vadose zone soil microbial communities from Sagehorn Ranch, Mendocino, California, USA - Sage2_L_115_16 metaG | ecosystem: Environmental > Terrestrial > Soil > Vadose zone | place: USA... | reverse complement strand
CGCCAAATTCGTAAGCGCGCGACGCACCGCCCGATTCGACGCCCGTGGAGAGGTCTCGCGTGTCGTGGCGCCCAAAGCTGCTCTTTCCGAGCGACGCCATCAAGTCCTTCAGCGTCTTGAACCCCAGGAAATCGATCGTCTTGTCGGTGATTTCAAACCGCGCCTCGGCGTCGCGGTCGCGGCCTCGCCCCACCTGTCCACGCGGCGTCTTTTCCGGCGGAGCGGTCACCTGCGGCTGGCCGGTGACGTAGCCTTCCTCCATCAGGCGGTCCATCAATTGGTCGATCAGCTCCTTCATCTTCGCTTCTTGCTCTTCCGGAGTCCCATCGAGCAGGTCCTGCATCTGTTGGCCGGGAAGCAGGTCACCCTCTTCAAGCGCGCGCTGGATGGCCTGGCGCAGCGCCTCCATCGATTTTTCGGGGTCCATTTCGGAAATGCCGTAGAACTGCGATTCATAGCCGCTCTGCAGGAAAAAATCAGAGAGCCGCTTGACGAGTTCCTGCAAGTCCACGCCATCGCCCGGCTCGCCGGTATATTTTGTGTAGCGGATATATTTCACGACATCTCCTAGTTTACCGGCCCCATACAAACCGTGCAAAAATCCTCTTCGTCTCGTTCCCTCGCAGTGTTCTCTGTGCCGTCTGTGTTGAAATCCGAAAAGCGCAACACAAAGTTCGCAAAGGTTCACAGAGGGGCACAGAGAAACCCATCCCGCTCCTCAGCATAGGAATGGCCGAGCCGTGAGCTCTTCTCAATTGAACTGCCGCCGTGGCGGACGCGGAGTCTGCTCGCGTGGCTCGGGCGTCTTCGGACGCTCGGCATGGAATCCGCGTTCCTCGTTGCGGCTGATGCGTTTGTGCGCCCACAATCCTTCGAGGATGAATTCTGCCGCCGCGGCCATCCCGGCGGGCCCGCTGCGGCCATCGGCGCCCAGACGGTCGATTTGCTCCATCAGTCCCTGAATCCGCTTGAGCTGCGTGAGCGCTTCCGAGGCCGGAGCGCTTTCCGGCACTTTCAGTTCGCCGCCCAGCTCAAACCACTGCACGACCGGCTGCAGATTGGCACCCTCCATATACTGGGTGAAAACTTTTCCGACGGCGCCGCGGATCAACTCGCGCGCGATGTTTTCGGCGCCGCGCAACTCGCCTTCGTATTCCAGCTCCATTTTTCCCGTGATGGCCGGGAGCGCCGCGTAAACGTCGGCAATGCGCGCCGTTGACCGCGCTTCACGATTGCGAACGGCGCGTTGTTCCGAGCTGCTGACAACACTTTCGAGACACGCAATCGGCAATCGCTGACTGACCCCCGACCGCCGGTCGATGCGTTTGTCCTCGCGCGCCAGGAATGCCGTTTGCTCGACCACTTCCCGGATATAGCCGGGCACATCGACGGCGGTCCGGCCGCCGTCACGCGCCACCCAGGCTTCCTGCGCGGTGATAGCGACGCCTTCTTCGACCGTCGCGGGATAGTGCGTGCGAATTTCCGAGCCGATGCGGTCCTTAAGCGGTGTAATGATCTTGCCGCGCGCCGTGTAATCCTCGGGATTGGCCGTGAAGACCAGCAGAACATCGAGCGGCATACGCACCGGATAGCCCTTAATCTGAATGTCGCCTTCCTGCATGATGTTGAACAGTCCCACCTGAATTTTTCCCGCGAGATCGGGAAGCTCGTTTACCGCGAAGATGCCGCGGTTCGCTCGCGGCAACAGCCCATAGTGAATGGTAAGTTCGTCGCCCAAATCGCGCCCTGAGCGCGCCGCTTTGATGGGGTCCACGTCGCCGAGGATGTCGGCAATTGTGACGTCCGGCGTGGCGAGCTTTTCAACGAAGCGCGCGTCGCGCGGCAGCCACGCGATTGGTGTGGCGTCACCGCGCTCGGCAATCAAGTCGCGGCAGGCCCGGCACAGGGGCGCCTGAGGATTGTCATGAATCTGGCAGCCGGCGATGTACGGTATTTCCTGGTCCAGGAAATCGACCAGGCCGCGCAGGATACGGCTTTTGGCCTGGCCTCGCAAACCGAGAAGGATAAAATTGTGGCGCGCCAGAATTGCGTTGGCGATCTGCGGCAGAACGGTTTCCTCGTATCCGTGTATGCCGGGGAATAGCGGCTCTCCGGCTTCAAGCTTCTGTAAAAGGTTAGCGCGGAGTTCTTCCTTGACGGTGCGGCGCGCGGCTCCGGGCGCGTGGCCCGGCAGCTTCCGCAATTCGCCGAGCGTTGCGGGTTTCGTGGTCATCGGGATCCCCTAATTCAATTCACAATCCCATTATATGCCACACCGCAAATCGCTGCAGGATTCATCTGTTTTGGGAATCAAGATAATTCGTTCGCAAGCTATCAGCGCTGTGGGGAATGGTTGAGTAGCGCCGGGGTCCCGCCGGCTCATTGCCTTCGCACCACAGAATGCCGGCAGGATGACGGCGCTACTCAGTGCGAACGCAGACGCTTCGGCCGTTCCTAGAGATTTCCGTGACCGTTGCCGGCCGCTTTCCCTTGAACACGATCGCGTTTTTGAAGCTGCGGATACCACTCCGCGAGACGCTCGACCAGGCGCCGCTGCCGTTCGCGTTCCGAGCGCAGTTCCAAAAGCGTCTGGCGGAATGCCACGTCGAGCGGCAACTCGGACGCGATGTGATACGCCAGGGAATTGCCGCCCTTTGTCTCAAAGCGCGGCGGCTCTTCATCGTAGAGGACTCCATGACATTGCTCGTAGAGTTTTTCGAGCTGCTCGGAAACGCCGGCATCGATCCCGTCAAAATCTTCTTCCAGGTATTCGACGTCGCCTTCGAAATAGGCCTGGTCGTTGTGAGTCCGGATCAAATGAAAGGTCTTCTGCCCGACCGTGAGGATGTCGGAACGGCCATCATCGTATTCCTTGAGCGTCTTGACAATCAGCGCGGTGCAGCCGGTTTGCGCGAGGTTTCCGGCCTGCACGAACACAATCCCGAAAGGAGACCGTGTTTCGATGCATTGCCGCGTCATCAGGCGGTAGCGCGGCTCGAATATGTGCAGCGGGACCGTCTGTCCGGGGAAGAGAACGATACCGAGCGGGAAAAGTGGGATGCGCGTGACATTCATCGTCGTGGCCGCGCCCTCATGGAAGTAGGACGAAAGCGAATCCGCATGTGTTTGGGCAGCGCGAAAAAATGTACTGGCTCACTTTTCATCCAAATATGATGCCGCGGTTTTCGCTCGGCCGGAGGCACCGAAGTTGTAGCTCGTCCCGGTCTGACCGGGACGAGGGGTTGCTTGCTAATGGCAAAGAAAATCCCCGCGTCTGAAGACGCGGGCTACAGCAACCACGGCGAGCATTAGGTAGAGATGCCAACAGAGACAGATGTCCGCTACTCTTTCTTCAGAAATAACATATCGTACAACCAGCCGGCGGCCACGCCGCCCGCCAGCGGCCCGATCCAGTATACCCCGTGGTTCGTCCAGTGATTTGCCGCGAGCGCAGGACCGAACGCGCGCGCAGGATTGAGCGCCGCCCCGGTGAACGGCCCGCCGAACAGCGCCCCCATCGTGATCGTGAGACCAATGGCAAAGCCCGCAATCTTGTTGAAAGCGCCGCGAGCGTCGACGGCGGTGGCGAAAACCACGAAAACGAGGAAGAACGTCATGATGCCTTCGAAGATCATGCCGTTCGTGCGAGAGATGCCGCTGGCCAGTTCCGGCGTACCGAGTTGTACCGCCGTCCACACATCGAATGGAAGCAGACGCAGAAGATACGCTGCAGCCGTGGCGCCTGCGAGCTGAGCCACCCAAAAAGCGAGAGTGTCAATCGTTGAAAGCTTGCGTGTGACCCAGAAGCCGATTGTGACCGCCGGGTTGAAGTGCCCTCCGGAGATGTGGCCGAGTGAGGTCACCATGATACCGATCGCCAGGCCGTGCGCCAGCGCGATGCCCAGCAATCCGAGGGCTCCCTGTCCGCTTGTTTGGAGGAACTTATCGGCGCAAATCGAGCCGGCGCCAAAGAAGATCAGCGCAAACGTGCCCACAAATTCAGCGACAAGCTTTTGCGGCCTGTTATACATGGAAGCGCCTCCGGAGCAAACGGGGAACTATAACCCAGACTGCTGGATCGTGATCGGGAAAGTGCGATTCTATGGGAAGCGATATGCTGGCGTCAAACTTTGGAATTGTGCAAGACAACTGAGGCGGTGTGCGGAGGTAGCGCCGGCATCTTGCTCGTCCTGACGCAGGAAGGGCCGGCGGTTTTGGAGGTCAGGGATAAGCAAGGAGCCGGCGGGACGCCGGCGCTACCGAAGTGATCAAATCGACGCCGAATTGGCCGCGAGAGGGATTCCTCAGCGAGTTCCCGCGCCCAACGGCACGCTGACAGGTGTGAGCCAGTTGTGGCGGTCAGGGCGCGAACCGGTAAGAATGTCGAAGAATTCTTCCTGCAGCGCCTTGGTAATGGGTCCGCGCGAGCCTTTGCCGACCTTGATGCGATCGACCGAGCGCAACGGCGTGATTTCCGCCGCTGTGCCGGTGAAGAAAACCTCGTCCGCGATATAAAGCATTTCTCGGGGGACCATCTGCTCGCGCACTGGGATTTTCAGGTCCTCGCACAGCTTCATCACGGAATTCCGCGTGATGCCTGGCAGGACGCTCGATCCGATCGGTGGCGTGATCAATGCGCCGTCCATCGCGACGAAGATGTTTTCACCCGATCCTTCACTGACAAAACCATTTGTATCGAGCGCGATTCCTTCGGTATACCCGTTGGTGGCGGCTTCCATGTGAATCAACTGGGAATTCATGTAGTTGGCGGCTGCCTTGGCCATGCTCGGCAGCGTATTGGGTGCCAATCGGTTCCACGAACTGACGCAGACATCCACGCCGTTTTCGATCGCTTCCGGCCCCAGGTAGCGTCCCCATTCCCAGCACGCGATGTACACCTCGGTTGGCACTGACAACCCATGGACGCCGATGTCGCCATAGCCGCGCAGGGCGATCGGCCGGAGATAACACGAAGTCATCTTGTTGGCGCGCACGACTTCAGCGGCGGCGTTCGAGAGGTCTTCCACCGTGTAGGGCCACTCCAGGCGATAAATCTTGCCGGAATTGATCATGCGCTCGAAGTGTTCGCGCACGCGGAAAATTGCCGGGCCATTCTTGGTCTCGTAGCAGCGGATGCCTTCGAATACGGCGGAGGCATAGCTGACGACGTGGGAAAGCACGTGAATCGTGGCGTCTTCCCATCGAATCAGCTTGCCGTTATGCCATATTTTTTCAGTCGGCTTCATGCCCATCGGCGTTCTCCACGCGCGCCCGAAATACAGGGAGCCGCATATTCAAAAAGTATAGCACACGCGAATGTTCACGCTCCGGCTTCGGATGTGTGCCTTTCAGAGCGCCAAACCAAATTGGACGGATCACGAATCGATACCCGGCGCAGACTCTGTAAGTCCATGCGCTAACTAAGTGGGGGATGCGGCAACCCCCCAACTGGCGTATACTCCGCAGCAACGCCTCATTGGGGGCTGCGATTCTTTAGGGGGAATTTCAGGAGGAAACATGTCGAGAAGAAAATGGGCCATGCTCGTGCTGTTGCTGGCGTTTGGAGCCGCAACGGCATTCGCGCAGGATGCGAAAACCGTGATTCAGAACGCGCAAAAGGCCATCGGGGACGTGAACTCGATCCAGTATTCCGGCAGCGGCAAGGCCGGAGGATACGGGCAGAACTGGAACCCGAACGTGCCTTGGCACGTCACCAACATCATCAGCTACACCAAGACAATTGACTACGCAAACCGGTCCGCAAAAGAGGAACTCACCCGCACACAGCTCGACCCGCCCGACCATGGCGGCGAAGCACCGTTTGGGGGCGAGCAGAAACAGGTGAACTTCATAAGCGGTCAGTATGCCTGGAACCAGCCGGGCCCCACGCCGCAACCCGCCGCTGCTGCCGCGGATGAACGGCAGCTTCAACTCTGGCTCACGCCTCATGGTTTCGTGAAGGCCGCGGCGGAAAACAACGCAACCGCCAAAGCCGGGAAAGACGGCTCGAAGAAAGTCACCGTGCTCACCTTCATGGCTGGAAAGAACAAGGTGGTGGGAGACATGGACGATCAGGGCCTGGTGACAAAGGTCGAGACCCGGATTCCCAGCACGGTGCTTGGCGACATGCCAGTAGAAATCACCTACTCCGATTACAAGGACTTCGGCGGGATCAAGTTCCCCTCGCACATCGTCCAGAAGCAGGGAGGCTGGATTACCCAGGATCTCAACGTGACGGATGCGAAGGGAAACGCGGAGTTAGCCGCGTTGCAAGTCCCTGATGCCGTGCGCTCATTCACTCCTCCTCCGGTTCGTGTCGTCTCTCAAAAACTGGCCGACGGCGTGTGGTTCCTCGGCGGCGGGTCGCATAACAGCGACCTAATCGAGTTCAAGGACTACTTGGTGGTTGTCGAGGCTCCGTTGGACGAGAACCGCTCCAATGCCGTGATCGCGGAAGTGAAGAACCTGGTGCCCAACAAACCGATCAAGTACGTGATCAACTCGCATCACCACTTCGATCACTCCGGCGGTCTCCGCACGTACGTGGCAGAGGGAGTCACGATCATCACCAACGAAGCGAACAAGGCGTTTTATGAGAAGGCTTGGAATGCGCCGCGCACACTGGCGCCCGACAAGCTTTCGCAGAATCCGAAGAAGGCCACTTTCATTACGTACAAGGACAAGTACACATTGACGGACGAAAACCGCACGCTCGAGATCTACCGCGTCGAGAACGACAACCACAACCAATATATTTCCTTCATGTATCTGCCGAAGGAAAAGATCCTCATCGAAGGGGATGACTTCACGCCTCCCGCTCCAAACGCGCCGCCCATGGTGCCCGTGGCCCTGGCCTTCAGCAACAATCTCTACGACAACCTGCAACGAAAGAAGATTGAGGTCACCACGATCGCGCCTCTGCACGGCAATGTTGCGCAGTGGTCTGACCTGCTCAAGGCCATCGGCAAGTCCGGCGACTGACGCCGGCGTGTCCCAAGTGATTCCGAGGAGCCCCGCGCTTGCTCCGCGACGCGCGAGCGCGGGCTCCTGCTCTGCGATGTTCACTCTTCTTTTTTGTCTCGTTCGCTTGCGACGAACTCGTCCGCGGCGCTGTGATTTATCGTCTGCACGCAAACAATCAAGTGGTATTCCTCGGTCTGGTACCCCGTGGACTATTCCCGCTTCGCGAGCGCGCAGGGTTTGGCCTCCTGCATCAGTGTGGCAACGCGGTTTTTGAGCGCTTTTGTAGAGCCCGCCTTCAGGCGGGCTCTGTAGATTCAAGCACATGCTCACCTGAAGGTGAGCGCTACAGGGGCTGGCGCGGAGTTGCCACACAGACTCTCCAGGCGACCAACGGTTTCGTCAGCGCGCTGGCATGGTCGGGGAAGACGGCCGATCAATGGATTGATAATCCGACAACGCGTGTGTGAGCACGTGTTCATGCTTGTTTTCCCAGGCGCCAAGCAAGAGGAAGGGGATCACTGCGGCAGCCGCCCAAAGCTTAGCGCGGCGCGGCGCTTTGGCTTCCGGTTCCCAGCGAAAAAGTTGTGTGGAGACGAGGAAAGCAATTACAGTGCAGCCAAGCATCGAGGCCAAATCCAACCCGAGGTCGGAGAGACTGACGTGATCGACCATCGACTGTTGCAAGCCGCTGACCAGATAGGTTGCCGGCAAGAAGTACGAAACTTTCTGAACGAGCTTCGGTAAAACCGGCAGGGGAACCGTCACACCGGATAGGAACAGGAAAGCAAACCAGATGATCTGGTTGATGATCTGAGTTTCCTGCATCGTATTCGTGACGCTGGCGATGACCAGCCCGAGCGTTGCAAACGTGGCAATCCCGAGGGTCACCAGAACAAACACTCCTACCAGATTGCCCATACTGGACATGTGGAAAACCTGGCGCGAGAGATAAAATTCGATGACCACTGTGGGGATTGTGAGAATGTAATTTGAGATGATACTGGACGCCAGCATCGCGCCCGCGCCCACCGGGGCTACCCGGAAGCGGCGCAGGATGCCCTGTTCGCGGAATGTCACCAATTGAACGCTTAGACCCCAAAAACTTCCCATGACCGTGAGCGCCAGGACTTCGGCCAGCAGATAGGGCATGGCCTGGCGGTTGCCTCGTCCGAAAATCCCCGCGTAGATGAAGAGGAACGAAAGAGGCATAATCAGACTGAAAAACAAAAATGCCCGGTTGCGCATTGCCAGGCGCATGCGGCTCATCGTAAGTGCCCAGGTGTGCCTCAATCCCGCAACCTCCTGCCGGTCAGCTCGAGGAAGATGTCCTCAAGCGATGGGGCGGCAATTTCCAGACTGATCAACTCGTTATTCTGTTCTTCGAGGCGCTTCACCAGGGCGACGATTGTGCGCGGGACGCGCGTGGAGTAAAGAAGGTAATCGGCTGCTTCGGTGCGGCATTCGGTCACCCCCTCCAGTGTGCCCAGCGCCCCGTTGGTTTCCGGTCGGGCCATCCGCACCGTGATTCGTGTGACGGCGCCGGAGCGCTCTTTCAGTTCGCGGGGCGTACCCAGGGCGATGACCTTGCCGTGGTCCACGATGGCCACGCGGTCGCACAAGCGCTCGGCTTCTTCGATGTAATGCGTTGTCAGCAGGATCGTCTTTTTTCCCTTCTTAAGCTCCTCGATGATGTCGTAGATTTCGCGCCGCACCTGCGGGTCGAGTCCCGCGGTGGGTTCGTCGAGGAATAGGACACGCGGATCGTTGACCAGCGCCATCGCCAGCGCCAGACGCTGCTTTTGTCCCCCAGAAAGTTGCGAATAAAACGCGTTGCGTTTCTCTTCAAGCCCGAAGCGTTTGAGCAACTCGGCCGTGCCCCGGCGGCGGGGGTAGAAGCTTCCGAACAGGTCGAGGGCTTCGCGCACGCGCATCTTGTCGGGCAGGGCGGTGGACTGCAAGGCCGCGCCGATGACGTGTTTGAACTCCGCCCCGCTGCGTTGCGGATCAAGCCCGCATACGCTTGCGCGACCGCTATCGGGCGTGCGCAGTCCTTCAAGGATTTCGACCGTGCTGGTCTTTCCGGCGCCGTTGGGTCCCAGCAGGCCGAAGACTTCGCCTTCGCTCACCGAAAAGCTCACCCCGCGCAGGGCTTCCACGTCGCCATAGCGCTTGGTCAAGTTCTCGACTTCGATGACGGCTGTGTTCATCATATTCCGGCTGGTTCAAAGTCGCCGGCGCGCCACTCGCCCGCCAAAGTCCGCCATTTTGCTAGGCGGACGGCGAGCGGGAAGCCAGCCCGCCTAGGCGGGGCGGAGCGTAGAGCCTGCACCAGAGAGTCCTTATCTATAGCATATTCGGTTCGCGCCGGGCGAATCGTGCAGCCGTCCGGTCTTGACTCGGTTTGGTTCTGAAGAGAGCAGACAGCTGCCTGCCCAAGAATGGGCGGCCTCTTCAAGATCACATGCCACGAGCAAGGACGGTTTTGTAGAGGCCTCTCCGTCCCGCGTTTTCCGGGACCGAGAGAGCATGTTTCTTTTTAAACTGTGTCACCACGCGCGGTTCGTTCGCTGCTTCTTTTCAGTTCGTCCCCGGCGGCCCTTCTTGCCAGGCTGCCACTGCCGGGCCGCAAAATTCTCGATGCGCTTTTCGACAACGCGCAAGCCCTCGCTTTCGAGCAGCTTCCGCTGCAAGTAGACGGTCGGCTCTCGTAACAGCAACCGGCCTCCGGCGCCCACGACGCGATGCCAGGGGATTCCGCGCCCGCTTGGGCAGGCGGCCATGGCGCGTCCAGCAGTGCGCGCGCCGCCGGGCAATTTCAACGCTCGCGCGACCCCGCCGTAGGTTGTGACCCGTCCGCGCGGGATTTTTTTCACCAACTTGTATACAGGATTCCAATTCATTGAATTCACCTTATCGATCCAACATTGTAACGGTACTAGTCCCCGGGGACTAGTCGCTCCAACCTTTCGATCTATAGCTTCGGCCATTCACCTCGGGCAGAATCGAAATCGCAACACGCCAATTCAGCATCTAATCAACTAGGAAGCGTACTCAAGCTGTGAAACTGTTCAAACAAATTCGAACACATGAGATGCAGCCCATCCTCCGGTCCGCCCCAAAACCAAGGCGCAACGCCGTGGGAAGGGGGAGTTACTCATACGAGGCAACCATGGCACGCAGGCGACATCTAAATTGACAGGCGTAGTGGATAGCACATACACTACAGCTTCGATGTCTTTGCCAGGAGCGAACTATGGCTTTTCTTCGACGCAAAGGGAACGCTTTCTACCTGGTTCATAACGTCCGCAAGGGCGGCAGGGTCAGACAATTGCACCTGGCCAAGCTCGGCGAACGCCCCAGGATCACCGATGACATTGTTCGGCAAGTGTCCCGTTCCCATCCCTTCGTGGACGTGAACTGGAGCCAGCTCCGCGAAGATGTCAACAGCCGGGTCGAACTTTTTGACCCAACATCCACTCAAGTCCAAAAGCTCGTCTCCACTCTCCGCACGTTGAATCTTGATCTAGCCGACCTTTTCCCTCCGTTGCTTGATGTTTCGCAAGCTCCGGAAGCAGGCCAGGAGATCATCACCCAGCTACGTCTTCTGCACTCCACTGT
>Ga0137381_10004019_pt1 | contig 10595 bp, 11 predicted proteins | sample SagtaG_16_FD_104808 | JGI IMG/M metagenome (GOLD analysis project Ga0137381, IMG submission 104808) | Vadose zone soil microbial communities from Sagehorn Ranch, Mendocino, California, USA - Sage2_L_115_16 metaG | ecosystem: Environmental > Terrestrial > Soil > Vadose zone | place: USA... | reverse complement strand
GAGATCTGGTACGGCGCACGCGCCGTCTCCTTGATCGCCGATGATTCGGGTGTGCACGGTGTCGTCGTAAAGAGGGCGGGGAAAACTCAGGAAGTGAAAAGCAAAGCCGTTGTACTGGCCGCCGGAGGGTTCCAGGCCAACACCGAATGGCGCACGCGCTACATGGGGCCGGGCTGGGAGCTCGCCAAGGTGCGCGGCACGCGCTTCAACACCGGCGACGCGATCCGCATGGCGCTCGACATCGGCGCGGCGGCGCACGGCAACTGGTCGGGCTGCCACGCGGTCGCCTGGGACAGGAACGCGCCCGAGACCGGCGACCTCGCGGTGGGCGACGGCTTCCAGAAGCACTCCTATCCGTGGGGCGTGTACCTCAACGCCGACGGCAAGCGCTTCGTCGACGAGGGCGCGGATTTCCGCAACTACACCTATGCCAAGTACGGCCGGGTGATTCTGCAGCAGCCCAAGCAGTTCGCCTGGCAGATCTTCGACGCCAAGGTGAAGCCGCAGCTGCGCGACGAGTACCGGATCCGGCAGGTCACCAAGGTAACGGGAAATACGCTGGAAGAGCTGGTGTCGAAGCTCGAGGACACCGACCAGGCGGCTGCCCTGGATGAAATAAAAAAATATAACGCTGCGGTGCAGACCGACATTCCGTTCAATCCGAACATCAAGGACGGCAGATGTACAAAGAATCTAGAAATAAATAAATCCAACTGGGCCAACACGCTCGACACGCCGCCGTTCGAAGCCTACGCGGTCACCTGCGGGATCACGTTCAGCTTCGGCGGCCTGAAAATAAATCCTCAAGCCCAGGTGATCAACTCGGACGGCGAGCCGATTTCCGGTCTGTATGCCGCCGGCGAGCTGGTCGGCGGCATCTTCTGGTTCAACTATCCCGGCGGCTCGGGGCTCACCAACGGCGCCGTGTTCGGGCGCATCGCCGGCAAGTCCGCCGCTACTTCTTAGGGCTTACCTGAATCCTTAGCGCGGTGCCGGCGGCGTCCATCGTGAGATTGACCGGAGCGCCGACGACGAGCTGTGCGCGATTGCCAGGCACCAGGGTCGACACGGAAGCCGACTCCGGCACGACGATCTTCTGCGCCCCGCCCTGGTAGGTCATCGTTAGCTCGCGGCCGCTGGAGGCCTGCACCACGGCTTCGACGGTCGCGTTGGTCATGGTCTGGTCGTCGCGCCCGTCGAAGGGCCGGTGGCCGGGATTCAGCGGCTTGGGGAAGCGGCGCACCTCGTAGGCGGTGAGCGTGCCGTCGGCGCGCTTCGTCGACGTCACGCCGAGGAAATCGCCCGGCCTGATCTCGGCGAGCGCGATCGGCTGCGTATAGACGATCTCGGTCTTCTCGCCGAGGCGAACCTGCTGCTTGTCGTTCACGACGAGGACGTCACCTTTTACCGAGGTGATCGTCCCGCGCACGCGCTCCTGTGCAATACCAGGATTGCAGATCAGAACCAGCGCGATCGCAGTCCACCAGCGCATCTCAGTGCTCGGGCTTGATCCCGTCCTTGCTCACCTGGACGCGGTTGGTGACCAGCTTGCCGTCGGACTCGACGCGGGCGTTGGTCCATATCGTCTCGCCGCGCTTCAGCGCCGAGCGGTCGCCGCTGTCGAAGCCGACGATCGGCGTGCCTGCCGGCACCAGGATCTTCTGCTCGCCGTCCTTGTACTTGAGCGTGATCTGGTTGCCGCCGCTCGCTTTGGCGACCGCGGCGAGATTGGCGTTGGTCATCTTCGAGCCGGGCAGCAGGTCCCAGTTCATGTGGCCCGATGGCGCCTGCGGCGGGATGAGGTGCACTTCCTTCGCGACCAGCTTGCCGTCCTGCTCGACCGAGGTCACGCCGACGTAGGTGCCGTCCTTGATGTCGGCGAGGCTCATCTTCCTGGCTACCGCGACCGACGCGTCGGGGGTGAGGTTCAGCTTCATGTCCTTGCCGTCGCGCGACTTCACCGACAGCACGTCGCCGTCGAGCGAAGTGATGGTGCCGCGCACGCGCACGTTGGTCTGCGCGAACGCCGAAACACTGAGGAGCAGAGCTGCGAGCAGAGCGAGCTTCTTCATGGGGGAGGTCTCCTTGTACGCTCAGGTTAACACGCTTATCCTTCGCCGCATTCCATGCTGAACCCGTTCCAGGAGCCGCGAAAAATCGAGGTGCGGCGCTTCACCTCCCTGCCCGCGAAGTACCGCAGGAAGCGGCGCACCGCCTGGTCCGACCCCAACCGCCAGGGCGCGGCGCTCGACAGCTTCCTCGAGGGGCCGTCATTCGACCGCGAAGGCAATCTCTGGTGCGTCGACATCCCGTTTGGCAGGATTTTCAGAATAAATTCAAAAGCAGAGTGGCAGCTCGTGACGCAGTACGACGGCTGGCCGAACGGGCTCAAGATCCATCGCGACGGGAGCATTTTCATCGCGGATTACAAGAAGGGTTTACTTAAATTAGATCCGAAGAGCGGAAAGCTCGAGGCGGTGCTGGAAACCGCCTTCAGCGAGGGCTTCAAGGGGCTGAACGACCTGCACTTCGCGGTCAACGGCGATCTCTACTTCACCGACCAGGGGCAGTCGGGCATCGCGGATCCGAGCGGCCGGGTGTGGCGCCTGAGGGCGGGCGGCGAGCTGCAGCGGCTCGTCAGCAACGCGCCGTCGCCGAACGGTATTACTCTTAACAATAAGAACAGTCAGGTGTACGTGGCCATCACCCGCTCGCAGCAGATCTGGCGCCTGCCGCTGATGGCGGGCGGCACGCCGTCGAAGACCGGGGTCGCGGTCCAGCTCTCGGGCGGCCATGCCGGGCCCGACGGCATCGAGATGGACCGCGAGGACGGGCTGGTGGTGTGCCACCTCGGCATCGGCGTTTGGCGCTTCGATGCCAACATGCTGCCCACGCATTTAGTTCACGCCGGCAAGCAGCATCGCCTGATGACGAACATCGCTTTCAGGGGCAAGACGCTGTTCATTACCGACTCGCTGAACGGCGAGATCCTGACCGCGGAAATGCCGGTCGCCGGCAAGAAGATGTTTTCGCATCGTTGAGCAGCGTCATGCGGATTTTTCTCTTCCTCCTGGGAATTTTTCTTGCAGCGGCGGCGCATGCGCAATATCCCGCCAAACCGGTGCGCGTGGTCGTCGGCTACGCCGCGGGAAGCTCGACCGACATCGTCGGCCGCGTCATGGCGGACCGCCTGGGCGCCTACTGGAAGCAGAATGTCTATGTCGAGACGCGCGCCGGCGCGGCGGGCAATCTCGCCGCCGACGCCGTCGCGCACGCGGCGGGGGACGGCTACACGCTGCTATTCGCGCAGAACGGGCTTGCGATCAGCGCCGCGGCGCTGCCCAACCTGCCGTACCGCGCGCAGACCGATCTCGCGCCGCTTGCCCCGGTCGCGTCCACTCCGCACATCCTCATCGTGGCGCCCGATTTCCCGGCGAAGAGCGTGCAGGAGCTGATCGCGCGCGCGCGCGCGGAGCCGGGCCGGCTCGCTTTCGCCTCGTCGGGCGTCGGCAACTCGGACCACCTGTGCGGCGAGCTGTTCAACCTGATGGCGGGCATCCAGGCGGTGCACGTGCCCTACAAGGGCGGCGCGCCGGCCGCCACCGACGTCATGGCCGGGCGCATCGCGTACTACTTTGCCGGCATGCCGGTCGGATTGCCGCTGTCCAAGTCCGGCCGCACCCGCGCGCTAGGCGTGACCAGCAAGGCGCGCTTCGCCGGCGCGCCGGAGGTGCCGACGATCGCCGAGCAGGGCCTGCCGGATTACGAGGCGACGCTGTGGCAGGGTTTCTTCGCGCCGGCGTCCATTTCTCCCGATCTGGCGCTCAGGATTTCAACAGATATTCAATCCGTTCTTGCGCTCGCGGAGACTCGCGACAAGCTGCAGGGCGCGGGCGCGAGCCTGTTCGTCGACAACCAGACCAACTTCAAGCGCTATTTCGCCGCCGAGATCGAGAAATGGCGCGGCGTGGTGAAGAAGGCCAACCTCAAGCTCGAATAGCTCAGAGCAGGGCGAACATCGCGACGACGGCGGCGGCCATGACCGCGGTGGCGAGCCAGCCGAGCACCTTCAGGCGGCGCTTGATGACGAAAGGCCCCATCACTGCGGGCTTGACCGCGAGCAGCATCATCACCGCCATGATCGGAACCGAGATGACGCCGTTGAGGATCGCCGCCCAGAGCAGCATCTTCATCGAGTCGACGCCGGAGAAATCGATTGCCACGCCGAGCAGCGTCGCCGCGGTCAGGATGAAGTAGAAGCCACGCGCCTCGGCGAGCGGAAGTCCGAGGCCGATGGGCCATTCAAAGCTCTCCGCCACCGCGTAGGCCGCCGAGCCGGCGAGGATCGGCACCGCGAGCAGGCCGGTGCCGATGATGCCGAGCGCAAAGAGATGGAACGCGAAAGGTCCGGCGATGGGACGAAGCGCTTCCGCCGCCTGTGCCGCGCTGGTGATTTCACCGACCCCGGCGGCGTGCAGCGTGACCGCCGTGGTGAGCATGATGCACAGCGCGATCAGGTTCGAGTAGATCATGCCCATGTAGGTATCGAAGGTGATGCGCCGCAGGTGGGTGCGCGCCTGCTTCGGTGCGTCGCGCAGCGGCTCGTGCCCGGCGGTGGCGCGCTGCTCCTCGACTTCCTGCGACGCCTGCCAGAAAAACAGGTATGGGCTGATCGTGGTGCCGAGCACCGCGACGAACATCGCGGCGTACTCGCCACTGCGCGACAAGGTCGGCACCAGCGCCCCGGCCAGCAGCCCCTCCAGGGGAACGTGCACCACCAGCACGGTGCCGACATAGGCGAGCAGCGCGAGCGTGAGCCATTTGAGGATCGGTGCGTAGCGCGGGAACGGTATGAAGATCTGCAACGTGAGCGAGACCAGCGAAAACAGCACCACGTAGATCCCGCTCGCGCCGCCGGCGATCAGCTCGAGCGCTTTCCCCATCGCGCCGAGGTCGGCTGCGATATTGATGGTATTGGCGACGAGCAGGAGCGAAACGATGAAGACCAGCAACGGGCGCGGGTAATGCTCGCGGATGTTGGCGGCGAGCCCGTGCCCGGTGACGCGGCCGATGCGCGCGCTGATGATCTGGATGCCGATCATCAGCGGCGTGGTGAAGAGCACCGACCAGAGCAGGGCGTAGCCGTACTGCGCGCCCGCCTGCGAATAGGTGGCGATGCCGCTGGGGTCGTCGTCGGCCGCCCCGGTCACCAGCCCCGGCCCGAGCCGCTTGAGCAGCGGCTTGCGGCGCGCTTCAGTCAATCCTAGCGCCGGAGCGGCGGATCACCTCGGCCCATTTCGCCGAATCGCGCCGGATGAGCGCGGCGTAATCCTCCGGCGTGCCGCCGCCGCCTTCGCTGCCGAGCTGCGCCAGGCGCTGCTTCGCCTGCGGCTCGGAGATCGCGGCATTGACCGCGGCATTCAGCCTGTCGAGCACCGGCCGGGGCAAGCCTGCGGGGGCGATTACCCCGGTCCAGGCGGTAACCTCGTAGCCCGGCACGCCCGCCTCGTCGAGCGTCGGCACCCTGGGCAGGCTGGTGGCGCGCTTCAGCCCGGTGACCGCGAGCGCGCGCACGCGTCCGGCGACGACATGCGGCGCAATCGAGTTGGTGCTCTCGAACGACGCGTTGGAAAGCTTGCCGGGATTCTTTTTCGCATAGTCGATCAATTCCTCGACGCTGCGTACCGGGAGCTTCGGTGAAGCGGCAAGCAGCATATAGCCGGTGGTGATCAGCGCCACCGGCTGCAGGTCGCGCTCGATGTCGTAGGGCAGCTTCGCGACCATGTGGCGTGTAATCGCCAATGCTCCCACCGGTCCCATGCCGATGGTGTAGCCGTCGGGCGGCGCCTTGGCGACGGCATCGATGCCGATGGTGAGCGCGCCGCCCGGACGGTTGTCGACCACGGCGGGCTGGCCGAGCTGCCTGGCGAGCTCAGGCGCGATCAGGCGCGCGATGTTGTCGGTGGCGCTGCCCGGCGCCTGCGGCACCACGAAGCGGATCGGCCGCTCGGGATATTGAGCGGCCGCCGCGTGCGCCCAGAGGGCGCACGCTACGGCAATACAGAAAAACTTCAGGGCTGCAGCTGTGCGCGGACTTCGCCGCCCTTGTAGGTGTTGCTATGCACGTTCACGTACAGGCTGCCCGATTTGAACGCCTTCATCTGCGCCTCGGTCAGCTTCTTGCCTTCGGGCACGCTGTAGGTGTCGCCGTCCTTGCTCAGCGGCAGGATCACCGGGCCGTTCTGCCCTTTGGCGCCCATGTGGATGTGCGCCGCCGTGCCCTGTACGCCCTTGGTGCTGACGCTGCCGCTGATCGAGCCGTCGTCGGCGATACGGAAGCTGCCTTTGCCTGAGCCCGAAGTGCTCGCGGCCGGCACTTCTTCCGCGCCGCTCAGCTTCACGCTGGTTGCGCCGCTACCCGGCATCCAGTCCGGCATTTTGTCTCTCATGCCGGCGCAGGCTGCGAGCGCAAACACGGCTGCGAAGATCGCCAAACGCTTGGCAATGCGGGTCTTCATGGTCGTCCTCCTTCTCATGATATTAACCAAACAGTAACCGAAACACCCGGACGGCTAGAATATTCCTCATGCCGGCCATCGCTGCCTCGGCAGCGCTGAAGCGCTTTCGCATTCTAGACCTGTCGCGCGTGCGGGCGGGACCGACCTGCGTGAAGCAGTTCGCCGACTTCGGCGCCGATGTCATCAAGATCGAGTCGCCGCCCGGGGTCGACCCGAACGAGGCCATGGGCGGGCCGCGCCACGGCCCGGACATGCAGAACCTGCACCGCAACAAGCGCGCGATGACGCTCAACCTCAAGCTGCCGGAGGCGCGCGAAGTGCTGGTGCGGCTGGTGAAGACCGCGGACGTGCTGGTCGAGAACTACCGCCCCGACGTCAAGTTCCGCCTCGGCATCGACTACGAGTCGCTGAAGAAAATAAACGAGCGCATCGTCCTGGCGAGCATTTCGGGCTTCGGCCAGGACGGCCCGTATCGCGACCGCCCGGGATTCGACCAGATCGCGCAGGGCATGAGCGGGCTCATGTCGGTGACCGGGCTGCCCGGCCAAGGCCCCGTGCGCACCGGCGCGGCGATCGCCGACATGGCGGCCGGCCTGTTTGCCGCGCTCGGCATCATGACGGCGCTGCTCGAGCGCGAGTCTTCGGGCAAGGGCCAGTGGGTGCAGAGCTCGCTCCTGCAGTCGGGCATCGCGCTGCTCGACTTCCAGGCAGCGCGCTACCTGATGAAGGGCGAGGTGCCGCCGCAGGTGGGAAACGACCACCCCACCAGCATGCCGACCTCCGCGTACAGGACCGCCGACGGCTACAATAACGTCGCGGCCTCGGGCGAGGGCATGTGGAAGCGGCTGTGCAATCTCATCGGCCGCGAGGATCTGCTGGCGATGGACGAGTTCAAGAATAACGAGAGTCGGGCGAAGCACCGCGCCCCGCTGAACGCCATTCTGAACCAGAGCTTCTCAACTCGCGCCAGCGAAGAATGGGTCAAAGAGCTCAATCGGGCCGGAGTGCCTTGCGGCCCGATCTACAGCGTCGACCGGGTATTCGCTGACCCGCAGGTCGAGCACCTCGGCGCCGCTGCCGAGGTCGAGCATCCGAAGCTCGGCCGCTTCAAGGTCCTGAACCAGGCGGTGAAGCTCTCGCGCACGCCGGCAGCGGTGAAGACCGCCACGCCCGAGCCCGGCCAGCATACCGACGAGATCCTGATGGAACTGGGGTATCAAAAACCGGAGATCACAAAGCTGCGGGCGCGGGGGGTGGTTTGACTATCGTGGCAGGACTGACCCAGCGCATCATCGCGCGCAAGGAGGGCGCCGCCGGCTGGCTGATTTTCAACAACCCGGAGCGGCGCAACGCCGTGTCGGTCGACATGTGGGAGGCCATTCCTTCAGTTCTTGCAAAATTTGAATCGGATGCAGAGGTGCGAATTGTGGTGCTCGCCGGGGCGGGCGACAAGGCGTTCGTCTCGGGCGCCGACATCTCGCAGTTCGAAAGCCAGCGCTCCAGCGCCGAGGCGGTGCAGCATTACGAGGAGATCGCCGAGACCGCGCAGGCGCGCTTGCAGAGCTTCGAGAAGCCGCTGCTGGCGATGATCCGCGGCTACTGTCTCGGCGGCGGGCTCAACATCGCCAACATTTGCGACCTGCGCATCGCTGCGGAGGACGCGCGTTTCGGCATCCCGGCGGCGAAGATGGGGCTCGGCTACCGCGCGAGCTCGATGAAGAACCTGGTGGAGGTGGTCGGCGCCGCGTTCGCGCGCGAGATCATGATCACCGGCCGCCAGTTCAGCGCCGCCGAAGCGCTGCACATGGGCCTGGTGCACAAGCTAGTGCCGGTCGCCGAGCTCGAAAGAGCGACACGCGAATACTGCGACTTGATCGCGGCCAACGCGCCGCTCACGATGCGCGCAGCGAAGCGCATCATCCGCGAGGTGTCGAAGAAGGATTACGACGTCGCGCTGTGCAAGTCGTGGGTAAAGGAATGCTTCGAAAGCGAGGACTATGCCGAAGGCCGGCGCGCCTTCATGGAAAAGAGAAAGCCCGTATTCAGGGGCAAATAAAGCTAGGAGGAGAAATGAGGAAGCTGGTCTTTTTCGCCGCGGCTCTGCTCGCGAGCGGCGCGGCGGCGGCGCAGGCATTTCCGAGCCGCACGGTCACCATCGTGGTGCCGTATCCGCCCGGCGGGCTGATCGACATCGTGGCGCGCATCATCCAGCCCCGCATGCAAGCCGAGCTCGGCCAGCCGGTGGTGGTCGAGAACCGCTCGGGAGCCGGCGGCAACGTCGGCGCCGAGTGGGTGGTGCGCGCGACGCCCGACGGCCATACGCTGCTGCTCGCCAACCCTTCGCTCGGCATCAGCCCGCACATGTATGCCAAGCTGAATTATTCGCCGCTCAAGGACTTCGCCTATGTCGGCCTGTACGGCACGGTGCCGAACGTGCTGGTGGTCCACCCCTCGCTGCCGGCGAATACGGTGCAGGAGCTGATCGCCTACCTGAAGAAGAATCCGGGCAAGCTCAACTACGCTTCGCCCGGCTATGGCACCTCGCCGCAGATGTCGATGGAGCTGTTCAAGGGCATGACCGGCACCTTCATCGTGCACATCCCGTTCCGCGGCAGCGGGCCCGCGCAGGCGGCGATGCTCGCCGGCGAGACGCAGCTCATGTTCGACAACCTGCCGCCGCAGATGCCGCACATCAAGTCGGGCAAGGTGCGGCCGCTCGCCGTGACCAGCCTCAAGCGCTCGGCGGCGGTGCCCGAGGTGCCGACGCTGGACGAGGTGGGACTCAAAGGCTACGAGGTCACTGCCTGGTTTGGCCTTGCAGCGCCGGCGGCGACGCCGCGCGAGGCGGTAATGCGGCTCAACCAGGCGCTCAACCGCGCAACGCAGGACGCGCAGGTCCTCAACACGCTCGAGTCGCGCGGCGCGACCGTGATCCAGGGCACGCCCGAGGATTGCCTCGCGTTCGTCAAGAAAGAAGTCGAGAAGTGGGGACCGGTAGTGAAACGCGCCGGCGTCGTCCCGGAGTAGGAACACGGCCATGAGATGCTTCGCGGCAGTTTTTGCACTGGCCTTCGCAGCGGGCGCCCTGGCGCAGGGCGGTTATCCCAGCAAGCCGGTCACCACAGTCGTGGGCTTCGAGCCCGGCGGCGGCACCGATACCGTGGCGCGCATCGTCGCCAAGACACTCGGCGAGAACCTCGGGCAGCAGATGGTGGTCGAGAACCGCGCCGGCGCGGGCGGCAACATCGCGGTCGACAATGTCGCGAAGAGCGCGCCCGACGGCTACACCCTCGTGTTGGCGAACGTGGGCGCGCTCGCGGTGAATCCGCACATCCTGAAGACGCCTTACGACCCGCTGCGCGATCTCACGCCGATCACCATGGCGGTGGTGTTCGCCAACGTGCTGGTGGTGCAGCCGGCGCTCGCGGTGAATTCGCTCGCCGACTACGTCAAGCTGGCGCGCGAAAAGCCGGACACGATTACCTACGCGTCCTCCGGGATCGGCGGCGCCGGGCATCTGGCGGGCGAGCTGCTGAAGCGTGTCGCGCACATCGACATCGTGCACGTCCCGTACAAGGGCGGCGGGCCGGCGATGCAGGGCTTTCTCGGTGCCCAGGTGGATTCGTTCTTCGCCACGCCGGTGTCGTCGATCTCGCAGATCAAGGCCGGCAAGGCGCGCCCCATTGCCACCACGGGATCCAAGCGCGCGGCGCTGCTGCCCAACGTGCCGACGGTCGCCGAGTCTGGTTATCCCGGTTACGAAGCGCTCAACTGGTACGCCTACCTCGGCCCGGCGCGCCTGCCGAAAGACCTCCTCGATCGCCTGAACCGCGAGCTGGTGAAAGTCCTGGGCACTCGCGAGGTGATCGCGCTGCTCGACAAGCAGGGCGTCGAGGCGCAGCCCGGCACCCCCGAGGAGCTCGCGCGCTACATCGAGCGCGAGTACCAGACCTGGGGCAAGGTGGTGAAAGAGGCGGGCATCAAGGCCCAGTAAAACAGAGGTCCAGTAAAACAGGGACAGACCCCGTTTTTCGAAGGACCGCCCCGGCTCACTCGATCACCCGGTCGGCACGGACG
>Ga0137381_10004015_pt1 | contig 10601 bp, 11 predicted proteins | sample SagtaG_16_FD_104808 | JGI IMG/M metagenome (GOLD analysis project Ga0137381, IMG submission 104808) | Vadose zone soil microbial communities from Sagehorn Ranch, Mendocino, California, USA - Sage2_L_115_16 metaG | ecosystem: Environmental > Terrestrial > Soil > Vadose zone | place: USA... | reverse complement strand
GACACGAGCGCGGTGCTCGAGAAGGACCTCGCGGCCGCGGCCGGACTCGGCTGGATCGGCAAGAACACGAACCTTCTGCACCCGACGCTCGGCTCGTATTTCTTCATCGGCATCGTGCTGACGACGGCGGACCTCGACGCCGACGCGCGCGTGCCGGACCGCTGCGGCACGTGCCGCGCGTGCCTGGACGCCTGCCCCACCAGCGCGTTTCCGGCGCCCTACGCGCTCGACGCGCGTCGCTGCATCGCGTACCTGACCATCGAGCACCGGGGCCCGATCGACCCGGAGCTGCGGCCGCGGATCGGCGAATGGCTCTTCGGCTGCGACGTGTGCCAGGAGGTGTGCCCGTGGAACCGCGCGGCGCCCCGGGCCACGGAGGTGGCACTGGCTCCGGGCGAGCCCCCCGGACCGCCGGCGGATCTCGTCGGCCTCGACGACACGGGCTTCAGCGCGCGCTTCGGCGCGCTGGCGATTTCCCGCACCCGGCGCGCCGGGCTCGCGCGCAACGCGGCGCTCGTTCTCGGCAACCGGCGCGACGCGGCGGCGGCGCCCGCCCTGCGTCGCGCCCTCGCGGACGCGGACCCGTCGGTGAGCGACGCCGCCCGCTGGGCGCTCGAGCGGATCGGGGAGTAGGCGCGTGCTACAATTTCCGCATCGTGGCGATCCTGAAAGTCGCCCGGCTCGGCCATCCGGTCCTGCGTCACAAGGCGGTGGCGCTCGACCCGGAGCTGGTTCGGGACCCCGGCGTGCAGCGCTTCATCGACGACATGGTGGAAACCATGCGCGAGTACGACGGCGCGGGGCTCGCCGCCAACCAGGTCCACACGCCCGTGCAGATCGCCGTCCTCGAGGTCCACGCCAACTCGCGCTATCCCGACGCCCCGGAGATCCCGCTCACGGTCCTGATCAACCCGGTGGTGACGCCGCTCACCGAGGAGATGGAAGAGGACTGGGAGGGGTGCCTATCGGTGCCGGACATGCGCGGTCGGGTGCCGCGCTACACGAGCGCGCGCCTGGAGTGCCTCGACCGTGAGGGCAACCCGGTCGACATCGTCGTGAAGGACTTCTTCGCGCGCGTCGTCCAGCACGAGACGGACCACCTCCACGGCATCCTCTACGTCGACCGGATGCGCGACCTCTCGACCCTCACGCACCTCGCCGAGTGGAACAAGTACTGGCTCGGTGTCCACGAGCAGGATGACTGACCGGGAGCGAGATGACTGACGAGGCCGGCGCCGGCGCGCCCGTGCTCGCCGTCGTGCGGGACCTCTTCTTCGTCGCCCGGATCCGCGAGACCGCCCGTCTGACGGGTACGCCGCTGGCGTTCGCGCGCTCGCCCGAGGATCTGGCCTCGGCGCTGCCGGGGGGAGCGCGCCTCATCCTCCTCGACCTCACCGGGGATTTCGACTACGCGCGGATCTTCGAGGCCCTGGACGCGGCCCCCGCGCGGCCGCCGGTGCTCGGATTCACCACGCACGTGCTCGCGCGTCAGACGCAGCCGTGGCACGGCCGCTGCGACCGGGTCGTGACGAAGGAGACGCTCACGCAGGAGCTGCCGTCGCTCATGCAGCGGGGGCTGGCCGCGTGACCGCCGAGGAGTTCGTCCGCCGGCTCGACGCCGAGAACCAGGCGCGTCTCGCCGGTCTCGAGCCGGACGCGACCCTCAAGCCCGAGGTTCAGGGGGCGCTCAACGTGCCGAACCTCCTGAAGGTGGCGCTGCGCAACGAGATCGAGGCGACCGAGATCGCCGCGCGCTGGCTGGTCACGACGGACGACGTGGGGGTGAAGCTCGCGCTGGCGCGGCAGGTCGGCGACGAGGCGAAGCACTACCGGATGATCGCCGAGCGCTTGGGCCGGCTGGGGTTCGACCCCGCCGGAATCGACCCCCTGGCGCAAGGGTACGGGCCGCTCTTCCAGTACCTCGACACGCTCAAGACGACCGTCGAGCGCGTCGCCGCCGGGCAGTTCACGCGCGAGGCGATCGCGGTCGTCAAGAACCGGCAGTTCATCGAGTTCTGCGAGCGCGCCGGCGATCGAGAGACTGCGGCGCTGTACCGTGACGTGATCGAGCCCGACGAGCGCCACCACCACGAGCTCGGCCGCGGGCTGCTGCTCCGGCTCGCGACGACTCCGGAGGCGCAGGCGGCGGCCGCGACGGCGGCGCGACGCACGCTCGAGCTGGCCGACGAGCTTCAGCGAAAAGCCCTCGCGACGGCCGGCATCCACCACGCCCCGGGCTGCTGACGATGGAGGCGTTTCGGGCGATCGTCACGGCGGCCGAGACGGCGATGGATCTCGGGCGCGCCGCGCTGGCGGTCGCGCGGATCGAGCACCCCGACCTCGACGAGACGCGATGGCTCGGAGTGCTCGACGACCTCGCCGCGCGCTCGGGCGCAGCGGGGGCGCGCGGCGCCGCGGGACGCCTCACGCGCGTCCGCGAGTTCCTGTTCGCGGCGGAGGGCTTTCGTGGTAACGCCGCCGACTATTACGACCCGCGCAACTCGTGCCTCAACGACGTGCTCACCACGCGGCTCGGGATCCCGATCACGCTGAGCCTGCTCCTGATCGAGGTCGGCCGGCGCGTGGGGCTCAGGCTCGACGGTCTGGGGCTGCCGGGTCACTTCATCGTCGGCGCGCGCGTGGGCGACCGGCGCGTGCTTTTGGATCCGTTCAACGGGGGCTCCGAGCTGACCGCTGCCGCGGCGGCCGAGATCGCGGCACGCGCCGTGGGACGGCCGGTGACCCTCGAGGACGAGCACTGGACGCCGTGCACGAAGCGGCAGATCGTCACGCGCATCCTCCGCAATCTCAAGGGGAGCTACGCGAAGCGCGAGGACTGGGCGCGCACGCTGGCGGTCGTGGACCGCCTGCTCGTCGTCGAGCCCGAGTCGCCCGTCCACCAGCGCGACCGCGGCACCGTGCTCGTGCGTCTCGGACACCTGCACCAGGGCGCCGCCGCGTGGGAGCGCTACGTCACCCACCACCCCGACGCCCACGACGCGGCCGCGGTGCGGCGCAAGCTCCGCACCGTGCGCGAGAAGCTGGCGGCGCTGAACTGATGGGCGTCGGCCGGTGCGTGCGGGGCGCGATCGTGTGGCTCGTGATCGGCGCCATGCTGGTACCGGCGTGCGCGAGCCGGTCGGTGCCGCCGATAGGGGCCGCCGGCCAGCCGTTCCATCCCGAGGCCGACGAGCGCGCACTCTGGACCCGGGCGGAGCAGGAGGGGGAGACCCTCCTCAAGCGGGTCACGGTGTACGACGACCCGCTGCTCGAGGCGTACCTCGCGAAGATCGGCGACAGCCTCACTCCCGAGAGCGTGCGCCGGTCGGGCGGCGTGGCCTTCACGTTCACGGTGCTCCGCGACCCGACCCTGAACGCGTTCGCGATGCCCAACGGCAGGATCTACGTCCACACGGGCCTGCTCGCGCGGGTCGAGAACGAGGCGCAGCTCTTCGCGGTGCTCGGCCACGAGATGACCCACGTCGTGAACCGCCACGCGCTCAGCTTCCAGCGCGCCGTTCAGAGCCAGCAGATCCTTTACACGGCCCCCGGCATCGCCGCCTCGCTCGGGATCGCCGTCGCCGCCGGCTCGGGCGCCCAGGCCGGCGACGGGATCGGCGCCGCCGTGCTCAGCCAGACGGCCAACGCCGTGCTGGGGCTCGGGCTCCAGCTCACCGCGATCGCGGCGATCAACGGGTACGGCGCCGACCTCGAGCGCTCCGCCGACGCGGGCGGCCTCGAGAAGATGGTCGCGGTGGGCTACGACGTGCGCGAGGCGCCGCGCGTCTTCGAGGTCTTCCAGAAGGAGGCGCGCGCCGGCGGGAGCCTGGAGGCCTTCTTCTTCGGCAATCACGCGAGGCTCCAGGAGCGGATCGACAACGCCAACGAGCTGCTGCGGACGACGCACGCGCGGGTCCTCGAGACGCAGACACTGACGCGCAGTACGGAGGAGTTCCAGGTGCGGATGCGCACCGTGGTCCGCGACAATGCTTACGAGGAGCTGCGCGCCGGCCGGTTCGCCCAGGCCAAGGCGCAGCTCGACCGGGCGCTCAGGTTCACGCCAGGGGATTCGATCGCCCACCTCTACTACGGCGAGCTGTACCGGCTCCAGGCCCAGCGCGCGCGCGCCGCGGCGGACAGGGACGCGCTGGCGAAGAAGGCCCTCGACGAATACGAGCTCGCCGCGCGGCTGGATCCCGGATTACCCGATCCGCACCGTCAGCTCGGCTTTCTCTACTACCAGCAGAGGGACGCGACGAAGGCGAAGGAAGCCTTCGGGAAGTACCTGGCGCTCAAGCCCGACGCCCCCGACGCCATCCGCGTCAGGGAGTACATGGTCGAGCTCGAGCGCTGATCAGCCGCGCGGCCACGTACGGCTGGTTCAGGTAGTAGTCGACCCGCTCGCTCGCATCCGGCGGCAGGCCGTGCGCGATGCCGCTCAGGCTGAGGATCGGATCCTCGTCAGGGCGCACGAGCGCCTTGACGGCAGCGCGGATGGCCTGCGACTTCGTCCAGCCGCGCTTCTTCGCCCTCGATCATGAGTCGGAGATCAACCGATCATGATTGATACAGTCGTGCCTTGAGGATCTTGCCCGTCGCGCTCTTCGGCAGCGTGTCGAGGACGGTCACGCGCCGTGGGTACTTGAAGCCGGCGAGCCGATCACGCGCGTAGTCCAGCAGCGCCTCGGGAGCGACCGAGGCACCTGCTTTGACCGTCACGAACGCCGCGACTTCCTCGCCGAGCTCGGCATGAGGCACGCCGACGACCGCGGCTTCGGCGACGGCCGGATGGGTGAGGAGCACCGCCTCGACTTCGGCCGGGAAGACCGAATAGCCGCCCCGGAGAATGCGCTCGCGTTTCCGCCCGACGATTCTCACGAGCCCCGCAGCAGTCAGCGTCGCCAGGTCGCCCGTGTGGAACCAGCCGTCCTTCAGGACCTCGCTCGTTTCCTCAGGTGAGTTCATGTAACCCTGCATCGCACAAGGACTTCGGATTAGGAGCTCGCCATCGTCGGTGAGCCGCACCTCGACGCCGGGCACGGGACGGCCGACGGCCTCGGGGATGTCCATCGGATCCCGGGCCAGATAGGACACGGGGCGGAAGAGCTCCGTCATGCCGTAGCCGCGGAGAATCCTCACCCCCGTGCGCGCGCGCCAGTCGCGGGCGAGATCCCACGGCAGGGGCGCGGCGCCCGAGACGCAGAGTCGGAGCGTACCGAGATCGGCCGACGCGAGGGCCGGGCTCTCGAGGATCCGGTGAAACATCGTCGCCACGCCGGGAAAGACGGTGACGCCCTCGCGCTCGATCGCCTCCAGCGCCGCTTCCGGCGTGAAGCGCTCGAGTATCACGACGCGCGCGCCGGCGAGGAGCGGCGCCAGCAGCGCGCCGTTGAGCCCGTACGAATGGGAGAGCGGCAGCACGGCGAGGACGACGTCGTCCTGGGTCAGCGCCATCACGTCTTCCGCCCACGAACGGTTGGCGAACGCGAGGGCCGCGTGCGACAGCAGAGCGCCTTTCGGGCGCCCGGTGCTCCCCGACGTGTACAACACCAGCGCCGGCGCGCTGCCTCCGGCGGCGGGCGGGGCCGCCGCCGATGCGGCGACGGTGACGTCTGACACGTCGAGGACGGCTGCGGGCGAGAGGTCGTCCAGGATGGCGCGCGACTCGTCGGACGCGAGCAGCGGGTCGAGCGGCGAGACGGTCGCGCCGCAGTGCCACCCGGCGAGGAGTGCCTGGACGAATTCGGGCCGGTTGCCTATCTTGAGCGCCAGCCGGTCGCCCGGCTTCACTCCACGAACGGCCAGGTCCGCGGCCACGGCGTCGGCGCGGCGATCGAGCTCGTGTCGAGTGAGACGGCCTGAGCTCCATACGAGCGCCACGCGGTCGGCGAAGCGCTCGGCGCCCGCCGCGAGGAGGTGCCGGAAGTCTTCGGTCACTGCGGCGGCAGGAAGTCCTTGATGTCGATCCGGTTCCAGACGTCCGCCGGCACGCGGTGGCGCGGGGTGTAGGCGGCGAGCGAGGGCTTCGCGGTCGCGTCCACGCCCCACTTCGCCGTGAGGCCGTCCTCCTTGGTGGAAGGATCCAGGTCCGAGCCGCGCGCGTGGGTGATGACGGTGATGTCACGGTCCGGCTGGCAGCGCGTGGCGAGCGCCCAGCTCACCTGGCGCTCGTCGAAGACGTCCACGTCATGGTCCACGACGACGACGCGCTTCATGTAGAGGTCGGCGCCCAGCACGGCCATGATCGCGTTCTTCGCCTGCCCCTGGAGCCGCTGCTCGATCGCGACGTAGCAGGTGAAGGGCCCGGGCACGCGCACCTGCCGGACGGTCGGGACCATGGCGCGCACGGCGCGATAGAGGTTCGCCTCCATCGGCACCGTCGAGAGCAGCAGGTGGTCGAGGTGGGCGACCGTGATGTCCTGGTAGTAGGCGGCGCGCCGGTGGGTGATCGCCTTGACCTTCACGACCTCCCGCTGGCGCTCGCCGAGGCTGTAGCCCGTGAACTCGCCGAACGGCCCCTCCGCGGTGCGGGCGGCCGGCAGGATCTCGGCTTCGATGACGATCTCCGCGTGCGCCGGAACCAGCACGTCCGAGGTCTCGCACGGGACGAGCTCGAGTGGCTCGCCGAGCAGCGCGCCCATGATCGCCCGCTCGTCCTCGTCGATGGAGCCGATCGCCAGCGCGCCGAGGGCGATCGCCGGGTGGACGCCGATCGCGAAGGCGACGGGGAAGGGCTCGCCCCGCGCCTCGGCGGCCTTGTGGAACTCCCAGAGGTGCTTGCCGAGCGTGAGGTGGATCGAGGTGGTGTCGCGCGCCTGGATCATCAGGCGGTTATAGGCGCAATTCCACGTGTCGGACGCGGGGTCCTTCGCGAACGAGATCGCCGCCGTCACGTAGGGCCCGGCGTCGCCCTCGTGATGGACGATCTGCGGCAGGTCGTAGAGGTTCACGTCCGCCCCTCTCATCACGACCTCTTTCACCGGCCCCGTCTTGACCACCGTCGGCGGCGTCGGCTTGTCCATCGCGCGGAGGTAGGTCTGGAGCATCGCGTCCGGGGCGGAGTTCATCGCGGCGGCGAGACGACTCCGGCTCGCGTGCAGGTTGGTCAAAACCTGAAAGCGCGTGCCCTTGACGTTCTCGAAGACGAGCACCGGCCGGCGCCCCGCCTCGCGCTCGAGCTTCACGACGAGGGCCGTGATCTCGTACGCCGGGTCCGTCTCGCGCGAGACGACGACGAGGTCCTCGGCCTTGCGCCGCTTGATCTGGTCGAGGAAGCTCCGAAGATCCTGCGCCATCGCGGCCATTATCCGCGATTCAGGCGGAAGCCCGCACCCCCTTTCTCGCGCGGTGGTCGAAGCGCCAGCCGAGGGCGCCGATGACGAGGGCCAGCGTGGCGGGCACGGCCTTCGACCATCCATTCTCCCCGGGCAGCCAGGCCGCGAGGCCGCGGTCCTGGACGATCATCTCCCCGGCCACCCAGCCGAGGATCGCGCCGCCGAGCCAGATGATCCACGTGAAACGGGTCATCAGCACCGCCAGCACGCCGCTGCCCCAGACGACGAGGGGCAGGGACAGGCCGATGCCGAAGACGACGAGCCACATGTCCCCGTGCGCCGCCGCCGCGACGGCGATGACGTTGTCGGGGCTCATCGCCGCGTCGGCGATCACGATGATCCAGACCGCCTGGCGGAGCGTCATGGCCTCGCGCGCCGCCCCGTGGTCCGGGGAGATCTCGGCCTCCGTCTGCCGCACGAGCTTCAGCGCGATCCAGACGAGGAGCAGGCCGCCGACGAGCTGGAGGAACGGCACGGCGAGCAGGTACGTCGCGATCGCGATGAAGAACACGCGGAGCCCCACGGCGCCCGCGGTGCCCCAGAGGCGCCCGAGCATCTGCTGGCGCCGGGGCAATCCTCTCACCGCGAGCGCGATGACGAGGGCGTTGTCGCCCGCGAGAGTCAGGTCGATGACGACGATGCCGAGCAGGCGCGCCCAGAACTCGGGATCGACGAACGCGCTCACTGGGCACCTCCGACGAGCAGCCGCACGAACGTGATGAGCAGCTTGCCGACCACGATCAGCGCCACGGCGATGGCCAGGCCTTCGTAACGATTGACAGTCATCACACGTCTCCTTGCCGTTGGACGGACGGATTACGAGCGACTGAACGGCGACGACGGGAGCGTGATGACGAGGCTAGTGGTCTTCGGCGGGCGAGGCGGGATCGGGCGCGTGGATCCGCGCGCGCGGGGCGGCGCGGTCCGGGGCTTCGGCGGCGGCCGCGGCGGCGCGCGCGCCATGCGGTGCCCAGGCGACGCGGCCGGGCGCGAGCGTCGGCGAGGCCGGCGGCCGCTGGAGCCGCAAGTCGGCGGGGCCGGGCCGCTCGGCTCGGCGGCGCTCGGCGCGGACGGCTTCCTCGTCCTGGTCCTCGACCTCGAGCTGGAAGCCGCCGCGCGCGGCGGGCTCGTAGGGCATGGCGGCGTCGAAGGCGAAGCAGAGCAGGAGCGACAGGAGGGCGCGACGCGATCTCATGTGAGCTTGTAGAGGCGCCGGCAGTTGTGGTCCCAGTGCGGGAAGTCGGAGGCGTAGACGATCTGGTTCTCGCTCACCCGGGTGAACTCCTCGTGCATGAACGTGTTGTAGGCGCGGCAGAGGCGCACGGCCCACTCGCGGTCCTTGAGGAACGACATGAAGAGGCCGAGCGTCGGGTAGAGCACGGCCAGCTCGACGCCGCCCCGGTCCATGGCGCGGAGCCACTCGTCCGCCGTGCCGCCCGTGTCGTGGAACTTGTCGATGAGGCGCCGGTCCCAGCCGTCGGCCGCGTACCACGGAAACGTGAACGGACGGCGCCGGTACGGCTCGTCGAGGTACTTCGCCATCTGCTGGTACGACTCGATCACGTGGCCGTCGGCGTCGAGGACCATCATCGTCCGTGCCCCGTCACGGCTTTCGGCAGATCACGTTGAGGAGGGCCTGGCGCTTCTCCTCGCGGACGACCTTCAGCGCGCGCGCGAGCATCTCGGGCAGCGTCGCCGGATCCTCGACGCGCTCGGCCCAGCCCCCGGAGGCCCGGCACACCAGCTCATAGTCGGGCGCGGGATCGAGGTACGTCAGCGGCATCGCCCCGGTTTTCACCGCCCAGCCGTCGCCGGCGAACGAGGTGGTCGCGCGCCTGACGGCGTTCCACGTGCGATTGTTGAAGACGACGAAGAGCACGGGAATGTCCGCCGCGCGGGCGACCCAGTGCGCCGCCGTCGGCGCGCCGAAGATGTACGCGCCGTCGCCGACGCAGCAGATCACCGTCCGGTCGGGCGCGGCGAGCTTGGCGCCGAGCGCCGCGCCGAGCCCCCAGCCGAGCGCCGAGGAGGCCGGCGAGTTGAAGTATGACCCGGGCGCGCTGAAGCTGCCCTGGGTCGCGTCGAAGTCGTACTCGTTGACGAGGATCGTCCGGTCGTCGGACACGTTTCTGATGCACCGCGATAGCCACGACATCTCGATCGGCGCCGAGGCGCGGACCTTGTCGGCCGCCGCCGCCCACACGCCGCGCAGACGGCGGTGCTCGGCCTCCCAGCGGTCGCGCCGCTCGGCGACCGCGGCCCGGTCCACCAGCGGCTGGAGCGCGTCGGCGAGCGCGGCGAGGGTGAGCCGCGGCGAGCCGGAGAGCGAGACGTCGCCGGGGAATCCCCGGATCGGTATGCGCGAGAAAAGCGGATCCACGCCGATCTGGACGACCTTCGCGTCGCCTCTCGGATTCTTGGCGACCGGGAACCACGGCGCGTCGGCCTCGAGCACGACGATCGCGTCGGTCTGGTCGATATACGGCTGGACGTCGAAAGCGACGTGGAGCGGATGGTCCTGCGGCATGCTCAGGTGCGTGTGGAAGTGCTCGAAGACTCCGGCGCCGAGCGTCTCCGCGAGCCGCACGAGGGCCGGGACGGCGCGCGGATCGCGGCCGCCGGCCTTGGTGACGACGATCGGGTTCCGCGCGGCCGCGAGCAGGCGCGCGGCCTCTGCGACCGCGGCGGGATCCGCCGTGGCTTCGCTCGGGCGCGGCATCCTGGACGGGTCGGAGTACTCGAAGGTGTCCTGGCGCTCGCCGATCACCTCGCGCGGCAGCGTGAGATAGACGGGGCCCTGAGGCTCGGCGTGGGCGATCGCCAGCGCCCGGTCGACGACCGTCTCGAGCTGGACGAAGTTCCTCAGCTCGTAGTCCCACTTGACGAACTCGCGCACCATCGCGCCCTGGTCGAAGGACTCCTGCGCCCAGTGGATCTGGCGGTCCCGGCTCCCGCGGAGCCCCGACTCGGTGAGCGGGTTGCGCCCCGCGGTGAAGAGCATCGGCGCGTTCGCGCACGCCGCGTTGATCACCCCGCCGAGTCCGTTGGCGGTGCCGACGATCACGTGGACCATGACGGCCTGGGCGCGGCCGGTGAGCATGGCGTAGCCGTGGGCCATCGCCACGGCGACGATCTCGTGGGGCACGGTGACGGGCCGGGGCTGCGTCTGGCCCTGGGCCAGGCGGCGGGCGTAGGCCTCGATGAGCGGCGCGAAGTCGGTGCCGGGGTTGCCGAAGAGATGTTCGACGCCGCGAGGCGCCAGGAGCT
>Ga0137381_10004000_pt1 | contig 10615 bp, 12 predicted proteins | sample SagtaG_16_FD_104808 | JGI IMG/M metagenome (GOLD analysis project Ga0137381, IMG submission 104808) | Vadose zone soil microbial communities from Sagehorn Ranch, Mendocino, California, USA - Sage2_L_115_16 metaG | ecosystem: Environmental > Terrestrial > Soil > Vadose zone | place: USA... | reverse complement strand
TTTGATGGTGCTATTGCCTCCACAGGCGAAGTCAACGATAACAAGAATCTGCCAATCCTCCGGTTGTGTTCAAACGGGTTCAAGGCCCGATTCCTCTGCTAGCGCCCGATTATTCCAACAAACCACCCCCGAAAAAGGAGTAGCCTAGAAGTGTCTCTTCTAGCATCTTTCCGCCGTGTCCATCGGCTGACGGTTCCTTGCGACAATCTGACATTCGCCGCACAAGGAGCCGTTATGGCTAAGCAGTTTCCTCGTTCGCCTGTAGAAACCTTCACAAAGTCGCCCCAAAGCCACAGCGATGGAAATCGCATGCACCCCGTCACTCCCAAATTCCCAGAGAACAGGAATTGGCGAGAGCTCTACAAAGCCGCAATTTGTGAGCTGGACTCGACCAAAGTCCCTGATCGCATCGCGGAAACGAAAAAAGTGCTGGTCCAACGTGCGAGGGAATTGTTCCAGAAAACCGGAGACAATTTGGAAGAGGAACAAGCCCTAGACGCCGCAATGTGCACCTTGCACGTGCTTCATAGCACGTTGAAGCCCCCTCCATCGCTGCACAGACAACACGTAACTTCGGCCACTTGAAGGTAGCGTGAGATGGCATTGGCGCAATCGTCGGAAACAGGAAGCACTTGTTGAATAGGCAGGTTCCATATTGCAAGCAGATTCCATCCCCGAGAGTCCAAACCAAAACGGCTGGCGTGATCGCCAGCCGTTTCTCCTCGATGGAGGCAAGGGGGGAGACGTCATCATGGAGTCCAGCGAGCGCCACAACGAAGTCACGGCAAATGGGCAGGAAGCCGAGGTCAGTTCGAAAGAGAGCGCTTGAACCAGCGCTCGACTCGAATGAGCGGGAACTACGCTTCCGGAACCTGAGTTCCGTGCTGGAAATGGTATTGCAAAATCTTGGCGGCCAGCGCCGGCGGCATTGCTGGTTCCGGAGCATCCACAGTACGTACAATCTCTCCTCGGCAAGTAACTTCTGCGGCGGACAATCCCGCGATCTCTGCTGGCAGCACAAGATTAATTTCAAGCTGCACATTGGTCGGAATGATTTGCTCCGCTCGGAATAACATTCCCGAGCGGCTTATATTTTCGGTTTTGCCTGTACGCCAATCGTTTTCGCCGATCTGGCGGTATCGCAACGGTACTTCAATCCGGAAACGCCGGGCGCGTAACGATTGTTCCCGGTCTCGCGTTAGTTGAGTTTGCATTACCTGTCCTGCTGAAACGGCCTCGTTCGGGGCTGTATCGAGCACTTCGCGCACCGTCGCCTTGAGCGCCGGCAGAGTAAATGGTTTTTGTAAGAGAGTGATGCCGGCATCCAGCGTACCGTTATGCGCGATAGCATTTTCCGTGTAGCCTGACATGTACAGTACTTTCATTTCCGGGCGCCTTGGCGAAATATAATTGGCAAGCTCGCGTCCGTTCATGCCGGGCATGATGACGTCTGTTAGCAAGAGGTGGATGGGTCCAGGGTGAGCGCTGGCCAGTTGAATCGCGACTGCCCCATCTTGCGCTTCGAGCACCGTGTAGCCTTCACTTTCCAGATATAACCTTCCCATATTTCGAAGGTTGTCTTCATCCTCGACCAACAATATTGTTTCGTTTCCTTTTTGAACAGTAGCCGCAGCGATTGGGGGGTGAATAACGACAGCTTCTCCGGTGCCGGTGACGCGGGGCAGATATACTTTGAAAGATGTACCTTCTCCAGGCTCGCTGTAGACCCAGATATGTCCGCCGCTTTGTTTGATGATCCCGTAGACAGTGGATAGTCCCAACCCGGTCCCTTTGGGACCTTTGGTGGTGAAGAAAGGTTCAAAGATGTGGCTTTGAGTCTCGAAATCCATGCCTATTCCGGTGTCGCTTACACACAACATCACGTATTCCCCAGGCGCGACAGCGCCGTGGAGCCGGGCGTAGGTCTCATCCAGCGATACATTGGAAGTTTCAATGATGAGCTTGCCTCCGTGAGGCATTGAATCGCGGGCATTGACCGCAAGATTCATGATGACTTGTTCGATCTGGCCCGGGTCAGCTTTGACCATGCCGAGATCCGCGCCTGGGACCATCGCCAGCTCAATGTCCTCACCGATGACGCGATTTAGCATCCGGAAGTTCTCAGTTACGATCGCATTCAGGTCAAGCACCTTGGGAGTGAGCAGTTGCTTCCTGCTGAAAGCAAGAAGCTGGCGTGTGAGGCTCGTAGCCCGATTGGCGGCATTGGCGATCTCTTGCGCGGGTACTCTAAGCTGCGGGTCTGAACCGACACGTCCCAGCAGGAACTCACAGTATCCAGAGATCACCATCAAAAGATTGTTGAAGTCATGAGCGATACCGCCGGCGAGGCGGCCGACAGCCTCCATCTTTTGGGACTGGCGAAGCTGCTGCTCCAAAGCTCGTTGTTCCGTGACGTCTTCGGCGTAGAGTTCGTAAAAGAGGGCTTCACGATCCCCGCGAATTGAACGTCCAGAAAGGCGCACGCCGACCAGTGATCTGTCTTTGCGGGACCACTCGGCCAGTAGGCCGTTGAATGGACGCATCAGTCGGAAGTTATCTGCCACGGTGAACCATTGTTGAGAATCTGGGTAGAAGCCCGCCAAATTGCGGCCGAGCAGCTCCGTGGCGAATTCGTAGCGCAAAATGCTGATCAACGCTGGATTGACGTCCAGGAGATTTCCGGCAGAGTCGCATCGGCATATCCCGTACGGCGCATTTGTGACTAACGAGCGGAAGTTGATCTCTGACCGGCGCAATCCTTCTTCAGCAGAGCGCAGCGCCGCATTGAATGAGCAGATCAGTAGAGCTACAAAGACAAATAGCGCGAGATGTATGATTGCCTTGCGATAGTCAGACGAGGAATGTACGCCGGCCAGGGAAAAGTATGCGCTGACAATGGAAGCAAAGGCGGTCGCCACGAGGCCGGGCTTCCAGCCTCCGTACCAGGCGCTCACCATAATCGCAACGGAAAAGACAACAAGCCGGCTTTCGACTACGACATCCGAAAGCAAAAATGCAGGAATCAGCGCCAGAATAAGGTCGACACTCAAAATGGCGACGGCGTAACGGAGGATAGGGGCCTGATCGGGAGGGACGAAACTCCTGCGTAGAAGGGGGGGCTTCACTCGCATGACAATTTCGAATCTAGTTCCGAGATGGTATTGGATCGAGTTACGGTGGTGCATAAGTGACAGGCATATGGGCAGTGGCCTTTTTCTAGGTTCTCCAGACAACCTCGGCAAATCCAACATGGGCTAGATCAATGGGATCAAACGGTCCACAGAGGTCCGACGCGGTGGGACGGTGATCGACATTCGTCCGAGTGTGCGAAATAAGAGTACTCTTGCTCGCATCGTGCTGTTCACACGTGCGACGAAACTTCCGGCACTGGACTGAGCCGCCCCTCACCCACGATTTTCTCTGCCTAAACTACTGCCCATCGGGTGGACACAGAACCGCACAGAACGCCACGCAGGAAAAATGGCAAGCACTTGTAACTAAAGAATTGCGGGCATTTAGAAAATGAATCTCGGCGGGTGTATCGTATGCGGTACGTTCCTTCACTTATGGCTAAACGCATTCTCTCAATATCCTATGACGTTTCCTTGCTTTTGACGCGCAAGTTGCTCCTCGAACAGATGGGTTTCGAGGTAGTGTCAGCAGAAGGATTCGAGGTAGCGTGCGACGCCTGCGAAGCGGAGAACGAGAAATTTGATTTGGTTGTCTTGGGACATTCAATCCCGCGTCAGGACAAAGAAAGAATCATCACTGGCGTAAGACGAAAGTGCCGCTCCCCAATTCTAGCTCTGCTAATGGCGCACGAGTCCTCGGTAAGGGGTGCTGATCGGTCTGTTGACGCCGACCCGAATGTGTTTCTGGCCACGGTTCGGGAGATGCTTGGATCAGCCTGAGTTGCGGTTGTGCTCAAGCTGCTTTCTTAGTTTTCGACTTCCTGAAGTGTCTGCTGCTCTCTAGTGAGATTGGCAGATCGCCATGATCCACCGACATTGGAGAAGAGCGTTCAACTTCGGAACGCAGTCCCGAACTCCGAAAGGCTGAGATGGATGTGCTGGTGGAGGAAATAGAACAAAAGAGGAAAAGTCTGGCTGCAATTACGAAGAAAGTGAGGAGTGTTAGACCCATCTCGCTGCATACTCCGGCGCCGCGTCAATTTTGGACGCATTGTCTAGGGAGTGTTTACTCCCGTGCTCGCAAAGCACTCGAAGTTCGTTCTCACTCGTGGACTGCCTTTCAGTTGGCGTGGACCGGATGCAGCGAAACTTTGAGCCGATGCGGAGCAAGTGGAAGCATGCGAGAAAGGTGAATTGACGGACCTCACCGCCAAGGTGGTCATCTGCGAAGCGTTTGTCGAGGGCAATATCAGAAAGGCTCTCGGCCACATGACCAAGCGCAAAAGTAATGTGGCTCAAGATTTCAGGAGCGCAAAGGTGCAGAACCTTGCACAAGCAATGTTTGCCCTCTCTGTTGCAACTCTCACCTTTTCCACGTCTTATACGCAGTCACGTTTGGCAGCAAAACTGCAGGTTTAGTACTTCGGCAGAAAGCGCATACGCGCCTACTTACCTCCTCCGCCAAGAACTAACGGAGGAGCCATGTGTGCACTTCGGCTATTGATTGCTGACGATCACGAAATCGTGCGCTGTGGCCTACGCGCACTGCTGAAATCGCATCCCGAGTGGGAAGTGTGCGCCGAAGCCGTCGACGGTCAGGAAGCTGTCGATATGGCCCGCCAACTCAAGCCCGACATCGTCATCCTGGACATCGGAATGCCAAACATGAATGGGTTGATCGCGGCGCGCCAAATTCGGCAGACCCAGCCCAATCAGAAGATTTTGGTTCTTTCCGTGACAGACGAAGAGCAACTTGTTCAGGAAGTACTAGCAGTTGGCGCGCGTGGGTTCGTTCTTAAGTCGGATGCCGCGCGAGATTTGATAGCAGCCGTGGAAGCACTGCAAGCAGGGACGACGTTCTTCACCTCGCATATTGAAGAAAGGGTTTTGCGAGGATACCTGAATAAGCGGCAAGATGATGCCGACGGAGTACCACATTTATCAAGCCTTACCTTGCGCGAGCGGGAGATCGTGCAACTTGTAGCAGAGGGAAAGTGCACGAAAGAGGTCGCGGTCCTCTTAAACTTGAGGGAAAAAGCGGCAGAGACACACCGATCGAAAATCATGCGCAAACTTGGCGTTCACACTATCAGCGAATTGGTTCTCTATGCCGTTCAAAATCACATCATCCAGGTTAAGGGTGGCTCAAAATGACCGCATGTCTCTTCCTCAGCGCCACCCGAAAGGCGCGAGACCGGATTCAGGCGCCGCGCCGACGCGGCGTGACCGGCACGATATTCAGAATCATTTCCCGCCCGTTCGGGTCAGGGCGTCCCTTCCATGAAGGAATGTGCCAGGTACGCTGAAGCTTCTGCCGCGTAATCTGCGGCAAGGCGTTTCCGTGATTTGCTCAAACCGAAAGATGTTGGCCACCGCGATATGCGCATACTGCCTTCAGCTCCGGATCTTCGGTCTCGATTGAGTCATTAGGCAAACTTCCAATGCCTTCGAGTGTCGCAAATCGCCGATTGCGATCGCTTTCACGAAATCGAGCGGCGCCTCGCACGCTGGTTGCTGATGAGCCAGGACAGGGTTGGTTCCGCGTTGTTGCCCTTTACGCACGAATTTCTGGCGAGCATGCTGGGAACAGGGCGAGCGAGCGTTAGCATTGCGGCTGGGATTTTGCAAAAGCCCGGGTTTATCCAGTATAGGCGCGGAGCGGTAAGAGTCCTGAACTGCAAGAACTTGGAACATGCCACCTGTGAATGTTACCTCACGATTAAGCAATTCGAAGCCGAGAGCGAACGGTAGGATAAGGATTGCCAATCGCATGTGATGAACCACTCCGCAACAATCCGTCGGCTTGTTCAAGCAAGAAGATGAACTTCCTATCGAGGAACCATCTGCGCTGAACGATGACGCAAAAAAACATTTCCTGCATCGGACAATTGCAGGACAACATCTGGATCGTCCGGCTGCGCCGCGTGCCAAGCGGCGGCAAGCGAACGCCGCATCCAATGGCGGAGCATTTGGGGAGAGCTCCCGCCATCTCCGACCGAATGCCATCGTGGCTGCTGGAGGCCCTGCCCCGATCCACCGGCGGAGCGAAGAAAACTCAGGCAACAGACCTTTACTGCTGCAAACGGTTGATTATCTGGAAAAATGTTCACTATCTAAAAAGAGGCAATCGGGTCGAGAGTAGCCTGGCCATCTTGCCAATTGTTGTGCGGCTGCCTTTAGTCCTCCAGCGCACGTCAGCGGCCGGAACCAAATACTGGTCGCAAACGCGATTTACGCGCGTCCAGAGGCTCTCGTACTCTTCATCACCGACAAAAGCATGCACGGGCACCTGTGGAATTGGCAGGTGTATCCGCGAGTGCAAGAGAGGGGTTGCTGAATCCGTGAATGGTTGTTCTACCGTCATGGACATTAACCTCGGAGGAAGATTGTCATCGTGGAATATTGTGAGATGTCGACGACGTTCTCCGCAATCGGGGCAATTGCCGATTACTGAAGACCAATGTACTTCCAACAAACGAGGTTCGCATTACGCCATGCTCGAGCCTTCTCCTGGGAAGTGCCTGATCTCGGAGCGAAAACTCAAGCTACCGCGGAACAGAGCGCAGCACGAGCTTTGTCCAGTAACACTGAAAGGTGCTCCGTTTTCGAAACGATTCCGGAAATACCACTAGAACGAGCTTCTCGCTCGGAGAACACGTCACTGTACTCGCTGAATACGATTATGGGCACCATAGGCATGAGCCGCTTTAACTCACAAGCCGCCTCTATGCCATTCATCATGGGCATCGAAAGATCAAGCAAAATTAAGTCGGGGCGTAGTACTTGGGCCATTTCGACGGCCTCCAGTCCGTTCTCCGCCTCTCCACATACCTCAAAGTCCTGCTGAGAAGCAAACAAATAACAAAGCGTCTGACGGATCATCGCTTGGTCGTCTGCTATCAATACCGATTTCACCATGGTGAAACACCTCCATAGCGGCGGTTTTCAAATCTGGACGATGTGGTCGCTTGCGCCTCGCGATGCTGTTCAAACAAAGCTGGGGGCTCAGCTTGGCGGACGTTAAGAGCTAGGCAAACAGAGAAACCGGATGCGGAAGGCGGGAGCGCAACAAGCAGAAACGTAGTCTCGCGGATTCCCGCACCCTCTCATTTTCAGACGATACCGAATCCTAAACTGTATCAATCAGGTAAACCATGTAGGAAGTGGACGCCAGACCTCAGTGGTCACCCCAAAACCGGAGGATTTTGTACGACGCTCATTCGACGGCCATGAGCAATCTCAACTAGCACTTCAGAGTACTCAACACCAGCTGCGAGCCACCCCCTCCAATTCGAATTCATTGCTTTTTGTATTCACGCCAGCGGCATGAAGGACTCCGTCTAATCCGATGAAGTAGATTTCTTTGCTGTCCCCCCGCCAATTTGGGAAGGTACCGCCCGTCTGTGAAACTTGCCACCTGCCGGTGCCACTTGGGAAGTGGCTTACGTAAACCTCTTCTCGTCCTGAGTCTTTCGAACTGTAGGCCAGCCATCGTCCGTCAGGTGAAAGCCGGAACTGAACAATTCTCCCTTGTGGAGATTGGGCTTGTACGATAGAGAACGGTTTCTTTTCGCCTGCGGTTGGTAAAGCCAACACACTTGCCCCGGTCGGGCCCGCCTGTTCCACGTACAGTAGATAGCGGCCGTCGGGCGACGGCTGAGGCGATAGCAAAGTGTGGGCAGGTCCGGAGACATTGCTCCCTGTCTCCACCAGAACTTCCTCTTGCCCGGCACCGTTAGCCAGTCGGGCACAGAGCGACGTTCCCGTAATCAACGTCGCCCCGCTTTGTCGCACGTAAACCACTCCGTTCACCATCAGCCGACCAGGAGGGCATCAGGTGCGTGGCGCCGCTGAAGGTGAGGCGAGTACGAGACCCGCGAGTCAGGTCGAATACCCAGATATCGGCCTGTGGATCTCCCATTGAGACAGCTAACCGCTTGCCGTCCGGAGAAAGCCGGCCACTGCCCTTGTAAAATGACGGCTCCGCGACTGGGCGTAGGGTCTTTCCGCTACGATCCAGCCACACGAGATCGGTTCCGAGAGTCTTCGATCCCGGTTCGTAGATCAACGTGCCGTTTTGGCTCGCAGTAAATGTGGTGTGCCAAGTTCCCGAATCGTATTCCACCACGTTCGCGATCGGCGCAGGCTCGCCAGACAAAGTACCTGTAGCAGGATCGAACTTCTGCGCCAACAACGCCGACTGAAGATGATAGATCAGATAGCCGGAGGCGTACTGTGCGTCCGAATCCGCATCGAGCACGTGCTTGTACGAACGTTTTCGAGCGATCCTAAGTAGATGCCCTGTTCCGAATTGCCGGAGTGATTCGTTGCGAAGAACAGGAAGTGCTTGCCATCTGGCAGGAACCAAGCCAGCACCTCTCACGGGCTGGATTTAGAACAAGAATAGGGCACCCATTACCGGTGCCCTATTGTTTTGCGATGCACGAAAACTCCCCGGCCTCCTGCATCTGTGAGCCTAACGGAGGGCTGCAACCAGCACCACTTCCTGCAGCGTGTAATCCCGTGCCACTTCGGCTTCGCGGCGACTCGCCGGAAGTTCGTGACCTGCGTTGTTTCCCGCCATCCAGATCTGTGCCAGGAAATACCGGTCTCCGTACTTATGGAAAACCAGTTTGGATTGCTCCGACGTCTTGCGGGACTCGCAACGACTAGCCAATACCAGGCTCTTCGCATCATTGTCCGAACTGCGGATGGAAATCGCATTCCCAGAGGTTCCCAGCCCTTGGATCGTGTATTCACCGTTAGGGAGCGTTCCCCCGCTGACGATGAAATTGAATGGCACATTAACTTTCATGTTGACGGTCTGGGCAGAGGCAGAAGCGCTCACCAGCAGCAGGCCCAAGCCGAGAAGAACGAATAGTTGCTTTTTCATATAACCTCCTCGTGTGGAGACGGTGAAACTCACGCAGGATCAGCCTGACTCATCACTGCCTTACTGCTTTCAGTTTCGCTGTGTGCCGCCCCGACATATCGCAATGGTTTTGATAACCATTGCTGCCAGTAAGGAATGCATATAACGTGCCATCGTGCGGACATTGGCGGATCAAGTCGGTTCGCCGATCGCAACCCAATGATTTGAAGCAGATCCGTAAACTGGAAAATGCAGAGCAGGCGAGAGCACGAGGTCCTAACCGATTTCTGCTAACCGTCGGGTTCACCGTCACTAACCCTTCGGTTAATCCCACACCGGCGTGCACGCAGCCGCCGAGTGTGCTAAATAACATGAGGGTTCGGACATGAATTCCAGGGTCCTCGGCGTTGCTGGCCCGTTTCAGGGCACGGCTTTTTCTTTATCTGAGAGAAACGTCTCCATTGGCAGGGATCCCTCTAACGACCTCTGGATTGCCGATCACGCATTGTCGCGCCAGCACTGCCTGCTTGTAGCGCAGGACGGGCAGTTCGCGATACGCGATCTCGGCAGCAAAAACGGGACGCTCGTCAACGGCATGCCGATAGGGGAACATCTCTTACACGACGGCGATCACATCTCCGTCGGCGATTCCGTATTCATCTTCCAGTTGGAAGAAGGCGAAGTTCATCTTGAACGAAGCCCCGTAGAGTTGACAGAAACAACTGAGATCGAACTCTCTCCGCTTCTTCTTCGCGCCGATGATGCCCTTTATTTGCAACCTGACAAAGTAACCGCGAGCTTGCCAAAAACAGCCCGGATGGCGCTCGATTTGAACGCATTGCTGAAGATCGCCACAGGCATTGGGGGCATCCGGGACCAGGAATCGCTGCAATGGCAACTCCTGGGCTTCATCTTCGACGTGGTCCCTGCCGAGCGCGGGGCTGTACTGCTCTTCGATGCCACCGAGGAATTCAGTTCTGCGGTTGGCTGGGATCGAGTGCAGGGGCCGGCCCACCCGGTTCGTGTGAGCCGCACCGTAGTGCAGCGCATTCGACGCGATGGTGTTGGGTTGGTTGTCAGCGACGTCTCCGGTGACACCACCCTTGCCCATGTCCAAACTCTGGCGGAATTGCACGTAAACTCCGTGCTCTGCGTCCCTCTTCTGGTTTCTGGCAAGGTCGTGGGTGCGATTTATCTCGACAGTAAAAGCGCGACAAGGCATTTTGACGAAGGTCACTTGCAAGTGATGACAGCCGTGGCGGGGATCGCCAGCCTGGCACTCGACAATGTGCGGCATTGGGAGCAATTACAACAGGAGAATCAGCAACTGCGCGCGGAAGTCAACCTTGAACACGACATGCTTGGCGTAAGTCAGCGCATGCGGGAGGTCTTCGAGTTTATTCGCCGGGTTGCGCCCACGGACTCAACCGTGCTCATCGAGGGTGAGAGCGGAACCGGGAAAGAGATGGTGGCGCGCGCCATTCATCGCAACAGTTCCCGTGCAGACCGGCCGTTTGTGGCGATCAACTGTGCTGCAATCGCCGAAACGCTGCTCGAAAGTGAATTATTTGGGCACGAGAAAGGCGCCTTTACCGGAGCCGTCTCCCAGAAG
>Ga0137381_10003997_pt1 | contig 10617 bp, 8 predicted proteins | sample SagtaG_16_FD_104808 | JGI IMG/M metagenome (GOLD analysis project Ga0137381, IMG submission 104808) | Vadose zone soil microbial communities from Sagehorn Ranch, Mendocino, California, USA - Sage2_L_115_16 metaG | ecosystem: Environmental > Terrestrial > Soil > Vadose zone | place: USA... | reverse complement strand
CCCGCCGCTACTCGATCCCGTTGCCGCCTTATTTTATTTGACGTTCTTAACAGAACACAATCGGCCAAACAAGCTCTGAGCGGTGGGAATTGTCTAATTAACCCGTCCTCCTAGATCTCTGCCGATGGGGTTCCAGGAGGAATCGCTCAGCAAAGTTTTGTACTGCACCTGATAGTTGTGGCCGGCATAGGAAGTCCAGGTCAACGTCACTCCGGTCCCTACTGGATTCGTGATCGACGTGATGCTATACGGCGGGAGTGGGGGCGGCGGCGGCACACCGTAGCTTAAAGCAATAACGCCGTTGTTGACGTCCAGGGAATAAATCCGCGGGAACTTGATCACCGTGACGCCGTTTTCCTGGATGTTACCATTCAGTGAAGGGAAGAAGGCCTGATCGAAAAGATAGGGTGGAATCCCGGTAGTGCTGAGCTGGTAAAGCGTCAGGTCGTTGGGGACGTCGTTGAAGGTGACGCCACCCAGGATGTTGTTAGTCGGGTCCATGCCGATGGCGGACATAGACGAGAAACTGGAGATGCCGCTGCTGGCTGCGGAGTAGTCGGCGATGACCGTACCGGTGGCCGCCACAGGATCGAAGGCAATCTGCCGAAGATCGAATCCCGGGCTCTTGGCCCAGAAGGTGTTCCCAGCGCCGAAAGCGATGCCCAGGCTGGAAAAGCCCGGCGGAACGTTAGCAATGGTGAGGGTTGTCGCGGTGAAGTTGATGCCGTCGGTGGTGGTCAGGAGGGCGACATTAGCGGCGTGACCGCCGCCAAAACCCGCGTACGAACCGAGAAGGATTTCGGTGTTCACCCCGGCGCCGCGAACCGCCATGGTGTCACCCCAACGATCGCCGGAGCCATTGCCGGGATCGCCGGCGTAGGCCTCAACTGGGGTCGCGTTGCTGTCAACTGAAGACCAACTGACCAGGCCGAAATTAGCGCCGCTGCCGGCGAGGGTCAAATTGCCGGCATAAAGCACACCATCGTCCGCTACGCCAATCTGGTCGAGAGAAAACTGGTTGCCTAACTGGCCGATGCCCAGGGTGTTCATGGTGAATAGGTTGGTTCCAAAATCAGCATCCAAAACATAGATACCAAAGGCTGGACCCTTGTCCGCCACCAGCACGGTCTTGGTATGGGGGTCATAAGCCAGCCCACGAGTATCATAACTAGTGCCATCCAGGTAAGGCTGGGAGCCAGGGGCCAGGCTCCAGAGTTGAGTGACCACAGTGCTCGAAGACGGTGCGACCACGGTCAGTTGAACGGGAATGCTGGAGGTGCTGCCGGCGATGTTAGTGATCACCACGTCATACCATCCCGAAGCCGTCAGGGGGGGATAGTTCAGGGTGTAAGACGCATTAGTGGCGTCGGTAATGTTGGTAGCCGTGGCCAGATTACTGACCGTATTAAACTGCCATTGATAGGAGAATGGCTGAGAGCCTGCCGGAATGGCTGTAAAAGTGAATGAGGGATTGTTGCTATAAATGGTTCCGCCGAACGGTTGGGTCGTGATGGTGGGCGGCACCGGCGCCGCAGTAAAACCGATCTGCGTGGCCTGCACGCCGTTATTGCAATTCAAAGCATAAATGAAATTCGTTTTGCCCACTCCGCCCAAGGCCACTTGCCCAACGAAATTGCCGTTAGCATTGGTGGTGGAGAAGTTGGTGCTGGCGAGAGAGTTGATACCGGAAAAATCCGGAATGCTGTAAAGGCCAATTGGGGTGACGGTAGTGCTGGCGGTGCTATTGGGAATGGGTCCAACCGTCCCCAATAGTTTAGCGGTAGGATTGTAGGAGAGGAGCACGTTATTGCCAACGAAGGAATTGGTCAGCAGCACAGTGGCCGTCACGCTCGCCTGACCGGCGAAATTGGCCGGGAACTGAACCAAATAAATCGAGGCGCCGCTCGGCTTGAATAGAAAGGTGTTGTTGGTATAGAACGCGGCGCCGAATGCCGGCCCGTTTCCCGACGTAAGCGCGGGCAAAGAGACAATCGAAACCAGCGTGGCGGTGAAGTTCGTACCGTCCATGGTGCTGAACAACACCACATTGGTGGTCGGTGTGGTGCCGGATTCAACGGGCGTTAGAATCACCGTATTAACCCCCGAACCTGTAATGGCGATATTGTCTCCTATGCGTGTCCCCGCCGCCGCCCCGCCGGTCGGATCACCCGAGAACGCCGTAGCGGGGGCGCTATCGGCCCAGTTCTGCCAGCGATAAATCTTATAAGGGTTCGAGGCCACTGTGGTGCTCAGGTTCGCCCCGTAAAGGACGCCGTCATCAGCCACAGCGACCTGATCCAACCTGAAGGTGCCACCGGACAACGAACTCACGTTGACATTGCCGACCAGTGTGCCGGTGGTGCCGTGGAAGACATCGATGGCTGGAGTGGTGCCGGAACCGGTCACGCCTTTATTGCAAACGAAGACCTGGTTGGAAGCCGCGCTATAAGCCAGCCCGCGGTTTACATCGCCGGTAGCCAGATTGGCGCCCGGGGTGCCGTTGGTGGCCTGCCAAATGTTAGTTAACGAATAGGTTTGGGCACCCCCCTGACGGGCCAAGCCGATTAGGAGGGATGCGGCCAGACACCGTTGCGCCATCCAGCACAGCCTGTTGGGCGGCGTGAGTTGCGAGGGATTGAGGGAAGTCGAACTGAGTGTCTTTGCTTTCATCGATCGGTCAGTCTTATTTTTGGGTTTGAGTCTAAAAACACTCGGTGACGAAGGTACAACAGACAAGGGACGATGACACTACTGCATTATGGGCACAGTGAGTTTGAGACGCTTGAGGTCGGGATCCTGGGGATCGCTGGGAGTCCCCCACCCGGGGCCGATATCGCCGCTACCGGTATCCGGAATAGCGTTGTTGTCCGCAATCCAGTGACCGTGCCATCTCCAGTGTTCGGCGTGACCATCAGCAAATGAAAGCACACACCCGTTGCCATGCCGGCTGGCCGGAAGATTCCAATAGCCAATCGTTCCACCGGTCGGCTCGATCTGGGTGCCGGAGTAAATGCCAAGGGCGTTATTATCGATGCTGTTGGCCGCTTCGTCCAGGAAGACGGAGGCGAGGCTGGGATCCGGGTTGAGAATTTGGCCCAGGCGCACGAAGCTGCCGTTGGCGGGATCAGCATTGCTGGAGTCCACCCAATTCATGCCGGTGCTCATGGAAACGCTGCGCGAACGGCGAATGGCTGCCTTCCCATTAACGAGGGAATAGTCTGACGGACAGTGGTAAATGCCCGGGTTGCCGTTGTACTGATAAAGGATCCCAAAGACAATGGCCCAATTGGTCGGATCCGTGCGAGCGTTTCCGGTCCAATTGCCGAGGCCGAGCTTTTGACCCTCGCTCATCCAAGCGAAGGGACCGCAACCCTAGTTGCCGGCGGTATGATTGTTAACGAGGTGATCCCGATTATCACCGGCATACATGAGCCAAGCCAGGATCAGTTGCTTATGATTGTTCAAACAATTGGCCATCATAGCTTTTTCCTTGGCCTTGGATAATGCGGGCAGGAGCATTGCCGCCAGGATCACAACGATGGCGATGACCACCAGCAATTCGATCAATGTGAAGGCGCTTGTCTTCGCAGACTTAACTCGGGTGCGCATGCGGCTTGAATACGCGTTGTCTAACAAACTGGCGATTCGCTGTCAAGTCGGCAGCGCGGCGTAATCCACGCCCGCGGGGACCGCGGCCCAACTCACGTCTCCGTCTCAGCACATTTCACCGTTTCTCCGACCTGTGAGTCAGTGGTGCAAGAGCTGCAACGCTGTAAAGCACGACCGTTTTGGCCATCGCTGAAGGAAAGCTCGGTACGGTTATGCACGCCCTCGGCGGGGCCTTCTTGGGGTTGGTACAAACGCTCGACTTTCGGTCGACCCTCGTTGATAGGGGCATCATCCGATCGAAAAACATCAGCGCCGCTCAACTTCGCACGATGGCCTCCAACTGGGAGCCGCTCCCGACCAATGAGACTGTAATCGCGCGGACGGAACTTTTTGGTTATAAGTTCCTCTCGCAAGGAAGTCCGAGGCAGGCAGACGACGTCTCTGTCTTTTGGCTTTGACCCAGCCGTCACCACGCAAATTACAGCCCCCTCAACTTCCTCTGTGACAACGTCCGCGACTTCGTCGCGACCAAATACCTAAGGCAGTCCGCCGCATCGTCACCCCCGACGCCACCTTCGTCGCAGTCCACCTTATTGTTGTAAAGCTGATTACGTCTATCGGGCTATCCTATTGACTCCACCTGCCCCAACCTGTAGTGGAGAAGTGTGGTTGAGGACTATTCTATCCGAAGACGGCTGGAAGCGCTGTGAGCAAATCTGGGTTACAGTCCCAATATGGTATGGTTTCACGACCTACGGGGGCGTATGTTGGGGTTCTTTCTATCTGGCTCCTGGCGATGCCCATTCCAACGGCTCGCGGTTCGCTGCTCGGATCGAACCTGTTCCCGTCAGACAATCCCTGGAACCAGAACATTTCCGGGTCACCTGTGGCAGCCAACTCGGCTGCCATCATTAACAGCATTATTACCACTTACGCGAACGGGCATTTGCATCCCGATTTCGGACAGGACCAACAGTTGGTGAGCAATCCTTTGTATGGCATCCCCTACAACGTTGTCCATGGCAACTCCACGACACCGATTGCAGTGGTGATCGATGCCTACCCGGACCAAAGCGACATTCAGCCCGCTCCCATTGCTGCCAACGTCGTCATTGAGGGCGACACGCAGAATGGGCCAACTGTCGGGGTGGACAACCGGGGCGATTCTCACCTGCTGGTCTGGGATGAGGACAACAACGTGGCGTATGAATTATATCGCGCGTCCCGCCCATCGGAGAACACGGACAGACAGTGGCATGCGGACCAGGAGTCCGTTTGGGACATGAAAGCGGACAGTTTCCGCCCGCTGGGCTGGACCTCGGCGGATGCAGCCGGGCTGCCGATTTTGCCCGGGCTGGCCCGCCCCGACGAGGCGCTGCCAACGTCGCAGGGAGGCCAGGGCGCCATTCGCCATGCGTTACGGATGACGCTGCCCAATGCGGTGATTTTGAATCAATACCTCTATCCCGGTTCGCACATCGCCAATCCGGGCAACACCAACCGTTCCATCCAACCGCCGATGGGCGCGCGCTTCCGTCTGAAAGCCAGCGTCGATATCTCGGGGCTCAATCCGCAGTCCAAAATTGTCGCCCAGGCGCTGAAAGACTACGGATTGATCGTCGCGGATAACGGGTCGGCTTTCTACGTTACGGGCGCCAGCTACTCGGTCGATGCCAGCAATCATTTCGCCCTGACATGGGATGACAACGACATCCAGGATACACTCCATGGGCTCAAGAGCCTGACCTTTGCCGATTTCGAAGTGGTGGACCTAACCCCAGTTGTTAGCGGCGTGAGCCCAAACCAGGGGCCAGCGGGAACTTCGGTGACGATTACTGGACTCAATTGCTCCGGAGCGGCGGGCCGATTGAGCGTTTGGTTCGGGTCCAACCAATCGGCTGCGGTCACCGTCATCGACGATGCGCATATCACGGCCGTTGCGCCGTCAGGCTCGGGCACGGTCGATGTGCGGATCCAATCGGGCCTGAGCAATGCGAATTCCACGGCCAATTACACCAGCCCAATTTGGGGATACGGGCTATCGGCGACTGGAGCTGTCGACCAATTTACGTTTCAGCCCCAACTCGACCCGTTCCACGCCTGGCTGGCCTCTTACGGTTTGCCCTCGGACGGCAGCGCCGACTACGCAGACTCGGACGACGATGGTATGAACAATTGGCAGGAATACCTGGCGGGAACCAATCCGACCAACGCCGCCTCCGTCTTCAAAATAACCAGCGGCAACGTGATTTCCGGCAGGCAATTTGTGCTGCGCTGGCTGAGCGTGTCCAATCGGTTGTATGACGTTATGCGCAACACCAACCTGGCGGCGGGCGCCGGCGCGTTCGTGGCCCTGCCGGGAGCAACCAACCTGACCGGTACTCCGCCCCAGAACACGTGGACGGATTCGGTGAGCAGGTCGTGGGCGCCCACCTTTTACCGCCTCACGGCGCATCAGTAGGTACGGTGGGCGAGCCGAACCAACAGCTTGGTCAAATTCCGGTCAGGACGCCGGCTGCAGTAACAGTGCCGTTAGGATTTTTCCAGATGCATTAGCAAATCCAAATCGCTAAGGTCCAGGTATCGTGATTCGGCTGATTCTCTTCGCTGCTCTTCTTCTGGCGCAGCAAATGCCCGCGGTGGAGTTTTGGGTTGCCACTAACGGCAGTGACGTCGATAAAGGCACGCGGGAAAAGCCCTTTGCGACATTAGAGCGGGTGCGTAATGCGATTCGCCAACTAAAGCAGGACGATCGGCTGTCCAAAGGCGGGGTTACCATTTATCTGCGAGGTGGTGATTACTATCGCACCAACGCCTTTGAACTCTCATCAGCCGATTCTGGCACGCCGGGATCGCCCATTGTCTGGCGCGCCTACCGGGATGAATCCGCTCGACTGCTCGGCGGGCGCACCTTAACGGGATTCACGCCGGTCTCAAATGCTACAGAGCTCGAGCGGCTCGATAAGAATGCGCGGAGACACGTCCTCCAACTCAATGTGGACAAGCTTGGCATCACGAATCTCGGTGAGATGAAGTCGCGCGGTTTTGGCCGGCCCAGGGTGACAGCGCATTGTGAGTTGTTCTTCGATCACCGCCCGATGACGCTGGCACGCTGGCCAAACGAGGGCAAGTTCGCCGAGATTGCCGGGTATCCGGCTAACTCGGATCACAACGATGAGCATGGCGGCAAGCTCGGCGACCTGGCGGACGGTTTTCTCTATACCGGCGATCGTCCGCGGCACTGGCAGGACACAAGCGACCTCTGGGTTCACGGTTACTGGGCTTATGACTGGGCCAACTCTTACGAGAAAGTCGCGTCGCTGGATGTTGTCGAGCAGCGCCTCGTCAAGACTGCACCACCTCACGGTATCTACGGTTTCCGCAAGGGCCAGCGGTTCTATTTTCTCAATGTCCTCGAAGAGCTGGATGAACCAGGCGAGTGGTTTCTCGATCGCAAGTCCGGCGTGCTTTACTTCTGGCCGCCAGACCAAGCGGGGAGCGCAGGTGGAGAGGCGCACGAAGTCGTGTTGTCGCTGCTCGAGGATAGCCTGGTTAGGCTCACAGACGTCTCGCACGTCACCTTTCGCGGACTGGCGTTCGAAGCCACACGCGGCAACGGCATCGAGATTCGCGGTGGCCAGGGCATTCGGATCGCAGGTTGCCTCATCCGCGATATCGGCAATAGCGGCGTGGTGATTGAAGGCGGCAGCGCTCACGGGGTGATGAGCTGCGACATCTTCGACACCGGCGACGGCGGCGTCGAATTGACAGGCGGTGACCGCCAAAGGCTGAGGGCGGGCGGTCACTTCGTCGAGAACTGCCACTTCCAGCGCCAAGGCCGCTGGTCCAAGTGCTATGTACCCGCGGTCGCGATGACCGGGGTCGGTTTGCGCGCCTCACACAACCTCATTCATGATCACCCGCACTGCGCTATTCTTTTCTGGGGAAACGATCACTTAATCGAGTTTAACGAAGTTCACCATATCGCGCTGGAGACGGGGGACGTGGGCGCGATTTACAGCGGGCGGGACTATACCTTTCGCGGGAATAAGATTCGGCACAATTTCATTCATCACACCGGCGGCGTGGGCATGGGTTCCATGGGCGTGTACATGGACGACTGCGTGAGCGGTACCGAGGTGTTCGGCAACGTGTTTTACAAGGTCCACTGGGCGATGTTTATCGGCGGCGGGCGTGATCATCGCGTGGAAAACAATCTGTTTATGGATTGCGATCCAGCAGTGCGTGTGGATGGCCGTGGGCTAGACAAATCTGCAGTATGGCACAGCATGGTGGACGAGACCATGCGCAAGCGGCTGGCCGAGGTGCCCGTAGGGCTATACCGGGAACGCTACCCGGAGATGAAATCGCTCGACCGGTATTACGGTCCGCCCGAAGGCCCATCGATCACCGGCGCGGCGTTCCAAGGAGTTGCCCCCGACAACAACGTGATCACACGCAACGTCTGCATAGGTAAATGGCTCGAAACTGGCTGGCACTCGAACCCGGACATGCTGCGACTCGAGAATAATCTGACTGATGCGGCCGCGAGCCTGGCCTCCTGGCCAACCGATTCCTCGCCCGTAACAGACTTTGAATTAAAGAAAGATTCGTCGGCATGGTCCCTGGGGTTCCAACGCATTCCCGCGACGCGGATCGGGCTTTATGAGGATAAGTTACGTCGTGGGCTGGAGCACCTTAATCGGTAGTGGCTTGATTTTAGCTTTTCGTATGAAACCACTGAATCGTCGTGCTTTTTGCAACACCGCGGCCGCAGGCATAGCAGGGATGACAGCCGGAACTGCTTTCCTCAAAAGCTCGCCCCGAGCGTTTGGTAAATCTGCCAACGAAAATTTTTTTTGGCGCTGGTGCGCGTCAGCAAAGGACCATAGATCTCCAACCGGTCAGTGCCACTTCTGGAAAACTGGTTCACCTTGGCCTTCTGGTAAGATTCCGTGTATTTCCATTCCACGAGCACGAGGTGAATCCGATTGTCGTTTTGGCGAAATCGGAACAGAACATCCACATTGGTAACCCACTTGCCACGTTGCCGCTTACCCGGCTCTTTCAGATAGTTCTTCAGCCCGATCCATTCAAATGTCACGAACGGATCGAACTTGCAGAAGATATGATCGATTCTGCCAGTCAGTCTCAACTCAGAGCCGAGATCCGCGACTGTATGGCCGCAGACCAAACTGTTTTGGATGAATTGCGGAACGAGATTAGACCTTTGGCTTCAGGGATCAGAACGATCCAACCTCGTATCTGCCCGTGCAGGTCGGCCCGGCTACGAACACGGCCCAGTTTATTAACAGTGCGATTGACCCCGCGGCGGGGTATGTGGATTTTGCGGGCTCAACAACAGGAAGTAGGGCTTGAGCGCCGCTGAGGATAACGCGACAAAGATCCTTGAACACGAGCCTGCGGGCAGTTTAGGCAAAAGGCATTCAATGCCAGGATTTGAATCTTACTCCAGCGTGGGTCCATATAAACTTGGGGCCAGAGCTTCCCAGAAATCGCCAGTATTCCATGCGGTCGATTCACGGACCTGCGAAAAATGTATTGTCAAATTTGGATCCCCAAAGTCTGCACTATTCTCCGAAACTGCGGAGGCAATTCAAATCAGGCTTGAAGAAGAATCCAAGAAGCTGCTGCGGTGGTCGGTCTGCCCCAATGTCGTTCGTCTGTTGGATGCCCAACTAGACCTCGATCCTCGATATCTGGTCCTTGAATCGCTCGGAATTAACCTGAATGATAAAACACCAGATAATGAAGGCCTTTCTTTTACAGAGTGCTTGGCGGCATTGCGCGATGTTTCTGCTGCTTTATCCGGGATCCACAAGTTCGGCGATTATCATGGAGATGTGAAGCCCGAAAATATTCTAATGCATCCAACAACTGGACATTGGACATTGATCGACCCTGGCGATTCGCACCTTTCCACTGACGATTATGCATCCGAGCACCTGAAGGGGTGGGAACGAGACATCTATGCGCTCGGGTGCACTTTTATCACGCTTTATACGGGCACCATCGATACAGCACTGGATGAGCTTATCCGAGCCGGGCTTGAGGACCAGCCAGGGGGCACTCAATTACTTCGCCTTCTGGATCGGATGCTATGGCCGCGCCCTGGTTCGCAAGGGCGCCGGACGCGGCCATCGGCGCGAACAATTTTGAAGACAGTTACGACTCTGCTGCGGATCCAAGAATGCTCCGGCGCATGAAGCCAATATAGTGCTATCCAGCAGCCTCTCCGATTCGGTGTGGTGGCACTAAGGTGGCCGGAAGTCAAAGAACATTTCTTGGAAGCGCGTGAATGGCAGGACGGTTTACTCGACCGTGGCGAAGAATTAAAAATATCGAGAGGATACTTCCGCGAAAAGTTTCGATGTCGGAACGCTGGTCTGGATAGTTATGCAGCCACAAACGGCCTCTCATGTTGAATCCCTGGTGATTCCTTGCTGTTCAAGCAGACAACCCGAGCGAACAGCAAGGATGTGACGTCCAACGGTGTCAACATTTCAACACTGGCTCACACGCCCGCTGACGCGCCGCCGCGCTGCCACGGCACCAGGTTGCCGGCAATGCCCTCGGAAGAAACGAGAAACGGACGGCCTATGCTCTCGACCCTCAGTCCGGTAGGCTATCTCCCTTGGAGACTATCCCTGCTGAATTCGATCCGGACGCGATGCGTTCACCGGATCACCGCCGTGCAGCAGTAGTCCAGGAGAAGCAGGGGTTAGTTATCACGGAATTGCCCGGTGACCAAGCGCGGCAATTCACGTTTCATCCTTATGACAAGCGCAGTGCTTACCGGGACAGCGTGCAGTGGGTGAGCGATCGCTACCTGGTATTCCAAGGACCTCGCACGGGCCTGATTGATGCCGACACGCTCAAAATGAACTTTCCAGTCACGAAGGAATCCGGGTTCAGTTCGGTCGAATTCAGTCCGGATTTTAAATGGGGCCTCGCCACCAAGAATGGCGAACAATATCTCGGCCGGGT
>Ga0137381_10003990_pt1 | contig 10623 bp, 10 predicted proteins | sample SagtaG_16_FD_104808 | JGI IMG/M metagenome (GOLD analysis project Ga0137381, IMG submission 104808) | Vadose zone soil microbial communities from Sagehorn Ranch, Mendocino, California, USA - Sage2_L_115_16 metaG | ecosystem: Environmental > Terrestrial > Soil > Vadose zone | place: USA... | reverse complement strand
CGGGGGCCACAGTACCGGACAGAGTCGCCATCACCAGGCCCTCGAGCGGGTTGAAGCCCATCGTCGTGTCGACGCTCCGGCCGTCGACAACCGCAGCCAGCGACGCGCCGGCGCCCAGGTGGCAGGTGACGATCCGCAGCCCGTCCCGTCCGAGTAGCGACGCCGCGCGCGTCGAGCAGTACGCGTGCGAGAGCCCGTGGAACCCGTACCGCCTTATCGCGTACCGCTCTCGCCACTCGCTCGGGATCGCGTAGGTGGACACCGCGGCCGACATGCCGGAGTGGAACGCCGTGTCGAAGCAGGCCACGGCAGGCACGTCCGGCAGCGCCTCGCTGACAGCGTCGAGCGCCGCCAGCGATTTGGGTTGATGCAGCGGGGCCAGGTCGGTCAGCTCACCCAGCCGGGCGCGCACGGCTGCGTCGACAACGACCGGCCCGGAGTAGGACGTTCCGCCGTGGACGATGCGATGGCCGACGGCGTCCGGCGTCGGCCAGCCGCGCAACGCGTCGGCCACCGCGGCGTCTGGTGCCAGGTCCGCGCTCTCGACAAGCTCGTCGTCGGCGAGCAGACGCAGCTTCAGGCTGGACGATCCGGCATTGACGACCAGTACGCGCATCAGCACTTGCCCGTTCTGCTGACGACGCGGCGACTGTGCGGGTCGGCCGTCACCGCGCGGCCGCGACGATCATGTGCAGATTGGCAGGCTCCAGCGTCCGGATATGTACATCGGCGGCTGATCATCCAGCGCGCCCGCGCGGTGCGCACTACGCCGGCCAGGTCCACTCGGCGATCGCGGGATCGTCATCTCCGTACTCGCGCGTATGGGCGCGGGCGGCGAGCCGGGCGTCCACCATCTGCTGTCGCAGCACCGCGCACCGACTGCCGAGCGACGGCACGCGATCGACAACGTCCATGACGAGGTGGAAGCGGTCGAGGTCGTTGAGCATCACCATGTCGAACGGAGTGGTGGTGGTGCCCTGCTCCTTGTAGCCGCGCACGTGGATCTCGTGGTGGTTCGTGCGCCGGTAGGTCAGCCGGTGGATCAGCCAGGGGTAGCCGTGGTAGGCGAAGATCACCGGCTTGTCCGCGGTGAACAGCGCGTCGAACTCACGGTCGGACAACCCGTGCGGATGCTCGGAATCAGGCTGGAGGCGCATGATGTCGACGACGTTGATGACGCGCACCTTCAGCTCGGGCAGGTGCTGGCGCAGCAGGTCCGCGGCGGCCAGCGTCTCGAGCGTCGGGACGTCGCCGGCGCACGCGAGCACGACATCGGGTTCGCCGGTCGTGTTGCTCGCCCACTCGAAGATGCCGAGCCCGCGGGTGCAGTGGGCGATCGCCTCGTCCATGGTCAGGTAGTTCAGCGTCGGCTGCTTGCCCGCGACGATGACGTTCACGTAGTGCCGGCTGCGCAGGCAGTGGTCGGCGACGGACAGCAACGTGTTCGTGTCGGGCGGCAGGTAGACGCGGACGATCTCGGCCCTCTTGTTGACGACGTGGTCGATGAATCCCGGATCCTGGTGCGAGAAGCCGTTGTGGTCCTGGCGCCACACATGCGACGAGAGCAGGTAGTTCAGCGACGCGATCGGCCGCCGCCACGGGATCTCACGAGTCGTCTTGAGCCACTTGGCGTGCTGGTTGAACATCGAGTCGATGATGTGGATGAACGCCTCGTAGCAGTTGAACAACCCGTGCCGTCCGGTGAGCAGATACCCCTCGAGCCAGCCCTGGCACAGATGCTCGGACAGCACCTCCATCACCCGGCCGTTCGGCGCGAGGTGGTCATCGCCCGGCAGCGTGATCGCGTCCCACGCTCGGTCGGTCTGCTCGAAGACCGGGGTGAGCCGGTTCGATGCGGTCTCGTCCGGTCCCATGACGCGGAAGCGATCGGGGTTCGCAGCGATGATGTCGCGCACGAACATGCCCATCACCTTGGTGGCCTCGCTGCTCTCGACGCCCGGTCGCGCGACCGGGACGGCGTAGTCGCGAAAGTCCGGCAGGTCGAGAGCACGCAGCAGCAATCCGCCATTGGCATTCGGGTTGGCGCTCATCCGCCGCTCGCCCAGCGGGGCGAGCGCGGCCAGCTCGGGCACCAGCCGGCCGGAGTCGTCGAACAGCTCGTCGGGCCGGTAGCTGCGCAGCCACTCCTCGAGCATGGCGCGGTGCTCGGCGTTCGTGCGCGTCGCCGAGAGTGGCACCTGGTGCGAGCGGAACGTCCCCTCGACCTGGACGCCGTCGACCTGCTTCGGCCCCGTCCACCCCTTGGGGGTACGGAGCACGATCATCGGCCACGCCGGGCGGGTGGGGGCGCCTCCACCACGGGCAAGAGCTTGGATGGACGCGATCTCATCGAGCGCCCAGTCGAGCGTGGTGGCCAGTTTCTGATGGACGTCCGCGGGCTCGTCCCCTACGACGAAGCGCGGCTCGTACCCGTAGCCGCGCATGAGCGAGGCGAGCTCCTCGTCTGGGATGCGGGCCAGCACCGTCGGGTTGGCGATCTTGTAGCCGTTCAGGTGCAGCACCGGCAGGACCGCGCCGTCGCCCACCGGGTTGAGGAACTTGTTCGAGTGCCAGCTCGCGGCGAGCGGTCCGGTCTCGGCCTCGCCGTCACCGACGACGCAGAGCGCCAGCAGGTTCGGGTTGTCGAGCACGGCGCCATATGCGTGGACGAGCGCGTAGCCGAGCTCGCCGCCTTCGTGGATCGAGCCGGGCGTCTCGGGCGCGACGTGGCTGGGGATGCCGCCCGGGAAGGAGAACTGCCGGAACAACGCGCGCAGGCCGTCCTGGTCCGGGCTGATGGACGAGTACACCTCGCTGTACGTGCCCTCGAGGTACGCGTTGGCGACCAGGCCCGGTCCGCCGTGGCCCGGCCCGGTGATGTAAATGGCATCGAGGTCGCGTTGCCGGATCGCCCGATTCATGTGCGCGTACAAGAGGTTCAGGCCCGGCGTCGTCCCCCAGTGCCCGAGTAGTCGTGGCTTGATGTGTTCGGCCTCCAGCGGCTCGCGAAGCAAGGGATTGTCGAGCAGGTAGATCTGGCCGACCGACACGTAGTTCGCCGCTCGCCAGTACGCATCGATGGCGTTCAGCTCGTCTGGGGACAGGACCGGTTCAGGCATAGCCACATCGTGTCATCGAGCAGGTCGGACCCGCCCGGACCCTCCGGGAACGTGCCGGACCGGCCTCGGTCGGCCCAAATTCGCCGGCACTTTGGCCGGATTCAGGGCAAGCATGCCCCAGGGACGGGACTTTCGGCCCAAGACCTTGGAAGCCACGCCTGGTGTGCTCTTCCCGTGAGGTCGTCGTGAAGATACGATCTCAAGCTGCTTCCCAGGGATGGGCTACGAGGGGCGAGGCAAATCCACGATGAGCAGATCTTTTCCGCCGACGGTCGTCCGCGACAGCGACGCGTCGGTTACGCCTGGTATCGACCAGCCGGTCAGGTTGCTGATCGTCGACGGCCACCCGGTGACGCGCTGGGGTCTCGCGCGGATCGCTGACGAGCAGCCCGGCCTGCAGGTCGCCGGCGAAACCGGCTCGGCCGCCGAGGCACTGCAGCTGGCTGCCGCACTCGAACCCGACGTGGTCACCATCGGCGTCGGCCTGTGCGACGGCAACGGCCTGGATCTGGCCCGCGAGCTGCGTGATCGCTACGTCGGCCTGGGCATCGTCATCCTCACCTCGCGTGGCGAGGACGACATCCTCTTCCGCGCACTGGAGACCGGCGCATCGGCGTTCGTGTCGAAGATGGCTGCACTGCCCGAGATCGTCGCCGCAATCCGGCACTCCGCCGTTGCCGCTTCGTCGTTCAGCGCCGCAGGCCTGGCCCAGGCACTGCGCCGCCGCCAGGAGACGACCGAACGGCTGACACTCAGCCCGCGCGAGCGCGAAGTACTGTTCCTGCTGCAAGAGGGCCGTTCCGTCCCGGCGATCGCGACGTGCTTGTTCATCAGCCTGTCGACCGCCAAGACCTACGTGGCGCGCCTCTACGAGAAGCTCGGCGCGACCAACCGGGCAACCGCCCTGATGGCCGCAGTCCGGCTCGGCCTGGTCCAGGAACCGCAGCCCGTCCTCAGCTGACCTGGGAACGCAGCGCCGCCGGAGAGGCGGCCGCTGCCCTGCGCGCTCCTCGAGACACGGCAATCCACCGTGATCACCTGCGCTTTGCCTACCTCCGCTGGTGCAAGATCCGCAGGTGATCAAGCTCGGGCGGGTGTCGCCACGCTGCCGATTCCATGGCTCTCTGTCCGGCAAGGACAAGATCATCCGGACCGCCCGGTTCGGCTGTCGGCCGAACGGCTGATCAACTGCGGTCGATCGCCCAGTGTTAGACTGACGTGAGCTACGAGCACACTAAGTAACGAGGGGACGCAAGGCGCTGCCGGTAAATCGGCGGCATGCGGCCCAGCAACACGGACCCGGACGGTTCGACTGAGCGCACACGCACAGTCACGGCCGCGAGGGGACGCCGTCGGGGGAAGTCGGGGGACTTCGCATGAAGGTATGCGTAATCGGGCAGGGCTACGTCGGCTTGCCATTGGCAATCGAATCAGTAAAGGCAGGGCACGAGGTCGCCGGCCTCGATGTCCAGGCGAGCCGGATCGACGCGCTGCGCCGCTACGAGTCGTTCACGTCGGACATCTGCTCGTCCGAGCTGCGTGCGGCCTTCGAGACAGGCCGCTACACGGTCTCGGTCGACCCGGACGTCCTCAAGGACTTCGACGTCGCGATCATCACCGTGCCGACGCCGCTGAAGAACGGCGTGCCGGACCTGTCCTACGTGGAGCAGGCCGCAGTGACAGTTGGGAAGTACCTGCGTGCCGGCGCGACCGTCGTGCTCGAGTCGACGTCATACCCGGGCACCACCGAGCAGATCGTCCTCCCGTTGCTGGAGAAGTGGTCGCAGCTGTCGGTATTCGACTTCCATCTCGGCTTCAGCCCGGAGCGCATCGATCCCGGCAACGCGCACTGGAAATTGCACAACACACCCAAGCTCGTGTCCGGCCTCGAGCCATGCTGCCTTGACGCGGTCGACGCCTTCTACAGCACCGTCGTTCGCAAGACCGTCCGCACCAGCTCGCTGATGACCGCCGAGCTCGCCAAGATCGTCGAGAACACGTTCCGGCACGTGAACATCGCAATGGTCAACGAGATGGCCATGATGGCCGAGGCGCTCGGGATCTCCATCTGGGACGTGCTGGAGGCGGCCGACACCAAGCCGTACGGCTTCATGAAGTTCACTCCAGGTCCAGGCGTCGGCGGCCACTGCCTGCCGGTCGACCCGGCGTACTTGTCCTGGCGGGTGGAGCGAGAGCTCGGCCAACCGTTCCGATTCATCGAGCTCGCCAACGACGTCAACTTCCACATGCCGCACCACGTCGTGGATCGCGCTGCCCGGATGCTCAACGCCGGCTGCAAGCCGGTCAACGGCTCGAAGGTGCTCGTACTCGGCCTGGCTTACAAGGCCGGCACCGCGGACGTCCGCGAATCGCCGTCGTTCAAGGTGATCGAGCTGTTGGAACGTCGCGGCGCGGTCGTGTCGCTGGCTGATCCGTGGGCGGACCCGGCGAGATTCCCGGTGCAGACGTGGAGCCCGCGCGACTGCTCGATCAGCGACTTCGACCTCGTCGTGCTGCTGACCGACCACGCGGAGTTCAACGACGCGCTAATCAAGGGCGCCGCGCGGGTGCTCGACTGCCGCAACCACTTCGCACCAGCGTCCAATGTCGAGCGGATCTGAGTCGCATGAGACTCGGGGGGATCTCGGTGCTCATCTTGATCGCGGTGCTGCTCGCGATCGTGATCTGGGTCCTGCTCACAAAGAACGCCCCGGCCAGCGTGAGCCTATACGCGCCCGTCGGCCTGCTCAGCCGTGTGGCTGTGGCGGGGACCGCCTACCTCCGCGTCGCGGGGTAGGTGAGCTGGGATGAAGGTGAGGGCGAGAGACCTGGGCAAACATGTCCTGGGGGCAGAGCAGTACGGCAAAACAGGGGGGAGGAATCATGTACGGGGGACTCGCTTCTACGGGCGCGGGCGGCATCTACTTGCTGGGGCACGTAATTGGCCTCAACTACGTCGTCGCCACAGCGGTTGGGTTGGTACTGGGCGGTATCGCAATGGTGCGCCTGGCCAGCCGCAAGGGGCGTCAGGCGCTCAATCGCGTCTGATCGCTGTCCGAAGGTCAGTACTGCTGTTGGTGGCCGTCTCGTTGACGGCCACCACAGTGGTGGTGTTCATGCGTACGCACGACGTCGTCCTGATCTCGTACTGGTGCCTCGGCGCACTCGTGATCATGGGATGCCTGGGAATGTTCGTCCGGGGCAACAGCTACACGCATCTGCCCATGGCGCCGGGCAGGGTCTTGGCGATCATTCCCGCCTACAACGAGATGCAGTCGGCCCTCGACGCGACCGTGTGGTCGCTGATCAACCAGACGCGGCCGCCGGACCTGATCGTCGTGATCGACGACGGGTCGGTCAATCCGGTCCGCGGGTTCGATCACCCACTCGTCTCCTGGCAGCGGCAGGAGAACACGGGCAAGCGCGGTGCGCAGTGCACGGTGTTGCGGGGGTTCGACCGCGACGACTTCGCGTTCATCATGACGGTCGACTCGGACTCGGCGCCGTATCCCGATGCCCTGGAGCACTTGCTCCGCGCGATGAGCGACCCGCGCGTCGAGGCATCCACCGGAATGATCTACATCCGGAACTTCGAGGAGTCCTGGGTCTCGCGCGCCGCTGACATGGACATCGGCATGTCGTGCGTGATGATGCGCGCGTCGCGGTCCGCGCTCGGTTGCCTCGAGACGACGTCCGGGGCGCTCGCGGTCTACCGCACCTCGCTGCTCTACGACCACCTCGATGCGTACGCGGTCGAGTGCGGCACCGGCGATGACCGCTGGCTCGCTCTGCGGGCACTGCATCGCGGCCAGGTTGTCGGCGTGGCCGAGGCGGGCGTCGAGACCGACATGCCCACCACGTTGAAGGGCACCTACCGTCAACGGCTGCGCTGGGCGCGGTCGTGGTGGTGGATGCTGCCGTACGTATTCACCCGGCTCAGCACCAAGCAGACGTTGTCGCCCGCGTTCGGCCTCATGCAGTTGATCGTCACGCCGCTCATGCTGAGCTGGATCGCTGTCATGGTGCTGGTGCACGGCATCCACGGCCGCTCGCTCGCGGTGACCGTCCTCTACCTCGCGACATACGTCATCGTGCGTTACTGCACCGCCGCGTTCTACGTGATGGGCCGTCCGAACGTCACGCGCCGACAGAAGCTCGTGCTGTGGCTGATCGGAACGCCGGCTTCTGTCCTGCTGAACATGATGTTGCTCATGCCGACCCGGTACTACGCGCTGTTGAAGCTGCGTGACAACCGCTGGCAGACCCGCGAGGTGGCGGCGGAGCCTTCCCCGGAGATCGAGCACACGCTCGTCCTGGCGGGGAGTTCTCGATGAGAAAGCCGGAGTTTGACTACCACGCCTTCGATAACGGGGATGTGTCTATTGATCGCTCGGCAACGAGCGTTCTGGGGGGAACATCATGATTGGCAAACGATCGATAGCGATCGCGTTCGGCGTGGTGGCGGTGTTGTTGCTGCCGCTCGCCGGAGGTGAGGCGCTGGCCGCACCGCCGAAGAGGCAGCCGGCGCCGACCGTCACGGCGACGACGCCGTTGAACGGCGCGACCGACGTGGCATTGAACGTGGCGCCGAGCGCGACGTTCGACGTGAACATCGCCGCGTCGCCGACGGTGACCCTGGCCAACTCGGCAGGCGTGGCGGTGCGGTTCGACGTGGTCGTCTCCGGCTCGATGCTCACGATCACCCCGCGGAGCCCGCTCGCGACCACGACGGCGTACACGGCCTCGGTGAAGGCGTCCAACGCCATCGACGGCACGTCGATGAGCAAGCCGTACAAGTGGACGTTCACGACCGGCATCGTCGTGCGGCCGGTGAACAACGACTGCTCCGCCGGCACGGTCGAGTTCACGTTCGACGACGGGCCGACCGCCACTACGCCGAGCGTGATCTCCAGGCTGCAAGCGCTGAACCTCAAGGGCACGTTCTTCGTGCTCGGCGACGAGATCGCCGGCAGTGCGACCGGTCAGCAGACGATCCGCGACGAGTACGCCGCCGGCTTCGGCGTCCAGAACCACACTTACGACCACATGTCGTTCACCGGCGCATCAACCGGCACCGCGCCGTTCACCGATGCGCAGATCGTGCAAGAGCTCGACAGCGCCTCGGACGCGATCGTCGCTGCCGGCGTGCCGAAGCCGACGCTGTACCGCCCGCCGTACGGCGACATCAACGCGCACGCCGACCAGGTCGCGCGTGACGCCGGCTACCGCATTGTCATGCCGTGGAGCACGGCTACCGGCAACATCATCGACAGCCGCGACTGGACGAGCGGCGTCACTGCCGCGGACATCGTCCGCAACGTCACGGTGGGCTACACGGACGCGTCTGGACAGTTCTTCCCGGGCATGAAGGCCGATTCGATCATCGCGATGCACGACGCCGACCCGATCGGCACGCCGAAGACGATCGATGCGTTGCAGGGAATCGTCGACTACATGAACGCGAACCACTTCTGCTCGACGTCGACCATTCGCCCGGACGCGACCGGCGGGATCGTGCCGCCGCCGCCACCGGTGTACCGCCCGCTCGACAACGACTGCTCGGCCGGGAACGTCGAGTTCACGTTCGACGACGGCCCGGACGTGAACACTCCGGCCGTGCTGGCAGCTTTGCAGGGTCTTGGCATCAAGGGTGTGTTCTTCGTGCTCGGCACCAAGATCGACGCCAGCGCGGCCAATGCGCAGACCGTGCGAGACGAGGTAGTCCAGGGACACACGGTGGGTGACCACACCTACGACCACTTGTCGCTCACTGGCGCCTCGACGGGAACCGCGCACCTGACAGATGCGCAGATCACCGATGAGCTAGAGAAGACCGCGACCAGCCTCACCAACCTCGGTCTGCCGAAGCCCACGCTGTACCGCCCGCCCTACGGCGACATCGACGCGTACACCGACAACCTGGCTCGCAGCCTCGGCTACCGCATCGTGATGCCATGGGCGCTCGGGGCGAACACCGGCACGCGCATCGTCGACAGCAAGGACTGGACGGGCATCACGCCGCAGCAGATCTACAGCAACGTCGTGAACGGGTTCACCGATGCCAACGGGTTCCACCCCGGCATCACCGCGAACTCGATCATCGCCATGCACGACGGCGAGACGGATACGACCATGAACACCATCGCGTCGCTGCAGCTGATCGTCGACTACATGAACGCGAACCACTACTGCGCCACGTCGACGATCCCTGACGACGCGACTGGCGGAGTGGTTCCGCTGCCGGCTCCGCCGGAGCCCGACACCGGCAACCTGGTGCAGAACCCGTCGCTGGAGACCGTCCCGGTCGGCTCGACCGAACCGAGTTGCTTCCAGCAGGGCGGTGCCAGCACGGGCTCCAACACGGCGACGTGGTCGGTGACCAGCGACGCCCACTCCGGCGCGAACGCCGAGCGGGTGGACGTGACCGCCTGGACGGCCGGGGATCGCAAGCTGATCGTGTCGCAGCGCTCCTCTCAGGTCACCTGCATCGCCTCATTGACCGCAGGTCAGTCGGTGCGGGCGTGGGTCTGGTACAAGGGCTCGTGGGCCGGTTACGGGTCGCCTACGGACAAGACGAAGGTGAGCATGGCGATCTACTACCGCAACAGTGCCGGCGGCTTCACGTACTGGATGAGCAGCCCGTTGCAGCCGCCGTCAGCCACCTGGAACCTGGCCAGTGTGAAGACACCACCGTTGCCGGCCAGCGCGACCGGTGTCAGCTTCGGCCTGGCAATCCAAGGCGTCGGCACCTTGATCACGGACGACTACGCGCTCGCTGTGCAGTAGCCGTCCATATGCTCCCGGGCGGGGGAATCCTCTCCCCCCGCCCGGGTACCTTCTTCAGGTATCGGGGGTTCCAATGACGCAGTCGGTCTTTGCTCGCCGAACTGTGGCGAAGCGCATCGTCGCTCTGCACTATCCGTCCGTCTACGCGCCGCCGGTCGGCGTCTGGTGGTGGGACGAGGGGTTGCAGCATCACTATCTGGATGGGCACGCCGATATCTCGCAGGCGCTGGCCAAGGATCTCGCGGGCGTGGCCACCGCGTCCGAGTGGCAGTCGCGGCTTGCGCAGTTGCGGGCGGCGTCGGCCTCGTCGTCGGGCACGATGCGGACCGTCGTGACCAGCGTCTGGTCACCGGTCGACGTGCTCCTGACGACCATCTCGCACTGGGCCCTGCGCTGGTAGTCGCTCCATCTTTTCGCTTATGGCGTAAGGGAATCCCGGCTCGACAGCTCCGTGCCTGATCAAATACACTCGCACGCATGTTCGACGTCGAAGCGCCGCCGCTCACCGCTGCGGAGATCCTCGACGACCCCGACCAGGCCGCCGCCTGGCTCGCCATCGAACGCCCGGGCCCCGACGCGGTGGCCGCGATGTCCACCACTGGCTGACGGAGGCGACGATGGCCACATCCCGGGAAGAGGCTGACGCCTGGGTTCTCCGGGTGCTGAACGTGCGGCCGCCGGGCGAGGCGGCCAACGGGGCGGCCACTGGAGCAGCCAT
>Ga0137381_10003989_pt1 | contig 10623 bp, 10 predicted proteins | sample SagtaG_16_FD_104808 | JGI IMG/M metagenome (GOLD analysis project Ga0137381, IMG submission 104808) | Vadose zone soil microbial communities from Sagehorn Ranch, Mendocino, California, USA - Sage2_L_115_16 metaG | ecosystem: Environmental > Terrestrial > Soil > Vadose zone | place: USA... | reverse complement strand
TCGTCTTCAAGCCGTGTGGGATATTCAAGCGCGCGCGAATCGATGAACGCCTCCACCTGCTCGGCCGTCTCCAGCTCGGGAGACACGATCCGGGCCGGATGCGTTAATCGGGAAAAGATGCTCATGCGTCTTGCGTGGGGGGACCGGCCGATGGCCCGATCAAGGAGGCCGGCGAAGCCGGCGTAGCACCAGTAGGCCCGACGCTAGAGGACGGCGTAGCTTTGAGAAGACAATCGAGTTCCAGCATGAGCTTGTTGTGCTCGATCATGTACTTCGCTTCTTTCCAGAATGCGATCAGGATGAAATACAGCGATGCCGCTGCAAGAACCGTATGAACGAAGGGCGGAATGACGTGCGTGTCCACGCCGCCTCCAAGGATCATGGTTGCCATCGTGAACAGAATCGCCCACATCGCGGGCGGAAAGACCACGGCTTTGAACCTCTTTGTACGCTGTATGAAGTCGCTGCCGGCCGGGTGATTTGAAGCCAGGTCTTTCACCTGCCTTCCCGTGCCAATGAAATAGAACATCGTCATACTCTGAGCCAGCGTTACCAGAAACGTAGTGAAAAATCCGAACATGAAATGCTGCCCCAGACCCGTGCGGCCCACCATCATGAATCCCATGACGGCCGTGACAATGAAGCAAACAATGGAGACCAGTGAGGTTGTGAGTAGAGCTAAGACCATGACCTTGAGCTGATTCTAGCATGCGCATCCCGGTCTCTCGGGGAGCAGGTGGCGTCATTGTGTCAGTTGGTCGTTGGGTTGTTGGACTTGTCCAACAACCAAATCACCCATTGACGAACTGACCAACTGCTCATTTTGCTTTCGCTCCGGCTATTGTAGCCGTCCCGTCCTTGTGCTATTACAGTCGCGTGCGCCGGTTAACGTTCCTCATCTTCGCTCTTTTGCTTCTCAATGCGTGCGGGCATAAGAAGGTCCAGGTCCAAGTTCCTCAGCTGCCACGAGTTTCATCGAGTGAGTTGGAAGGCTTGGCGTCGTATTATGCCGAACCGTACCATGGCCGGCGTACGGCAAGCGGGGAAATCTTCGACAGCTATCAGGGATTGACGGCGGCCCATCGCACGCTGCCGTTCAATACGGTTGTTCGCGTCACGAACAAGACCAATGGCCGCGAAGTGGATGTGAGGGTCAATGATCGCGGACCTTTTGTTGATGGCCGCGTCATCGACCTTTCTCTCCGCGCGGCGCGAGAGATCGATCTGGTACGCACCGGTACGGCGCCCGTAAAGATCAAAGTCCTGAAAGCTACCGAAGTCCTGCCGACATCCGCATCGTCGCGGCCGCTATATGCCGTCCAAGTTGGGGCTTTTGAGAATCCTCGAGCGGCCGAGGATCTGAAACGGCAACTCGAGAGAAAGTATCCGGACGTGACGGTCCAGACTCTGTCCGGAGAGAAAACCGTCTATCGTGTCCGAATCGGCCGCGAACCCGATATCCAGACCGCAAACCGGCTCGCTTCGCAGCTTCGTAAGCAGGATTTTCAGCCGTTCGTCGTGCGGGTAAATTGAAAGAAAAAAGCCGCGAATTGCGCGAATTACGCGAATGGGCCGCACGCCATCATTGCCGTTGGTAACGACAGGAATTCTGTGCGGCCCATTCGCGTAATTCGCGCAATTCGCGGCTCAGATTTTGGTTGCGGCTACGCAGGCTGTGTAATCCGCGGCTATTTCCCCGTTTTTGACCCTTGCCACACGTCCCTCTCCTCGAATCGCCTCTGGATATCCCGCACGAGATCGTTCTTTGTCCGCCTCCAGTTCGGCGCGACGAGCAGCGCGAGGGGCGCTTCTCCAAACATGCGTTCAATCACAATTCTTGGATCGAGCCGCTCGATGAAATCGCAGAGCAAATCCAGGTATTCTTCGTAGCCGAGGACTCGGAACGGCCGGCGTGCGTATTCCGCGGCCAGGGCTGTTCCACGAACGAGGTGAAGGTGATGGATCTTGAGGGCGTCGACGCCCGCCCGCGACATCTCGTCGGCCATCGCGAGCCACTGTTCGCGCGTTTCCCAGGGAAAGCCCAGGATCAAGTGGGCGCCGATGTGGATGGATCTCCGGCGTGTCAGTTCCATTGCTCGTAGAAACGTTGCATAGTCATGGCCGCGGTTTACACGCTGAAGCGTGTCGTCGTAGATGGACTCGACGCCGAATTCCAGCGATACGAAGGTTCGCTGCGCGATTTCATCGATCATTCGGATTTTTTCTTCATCAACGCAATCCGGGCGTGTACCGATGGCTAGCCCAACCACTTCGGGATGATCGATCGCGTCTGTGTAGAGTTCGCGGAGATACCCGGTCTCGGCGTAGGTATTCGTGAAAGGCTGAAAGTAGATGATAAATTTATGCGCATCGAATCGTTTGCGGATGTATTCGATGCCTTCGCGGACCTGATCGCGGATGGGATCTGTTTTGATTGCGGAAGGTGGCCTAAACGAATTGTTATTGCAGTAGGCGCATCCGCCGACGGCAACGGTGCCGTCTCGATTGGGACAGGTGAAGCCCGCGTCAACAATAACTTTGTAAACGCGCTCGCCGAATTTTTCCTGGAGCCATTTGTTATACGAGCGGAACCGTTCCTCTCTGCCTGGAAGAGAGTGGCGCACCTCTGGCGCGCCCGGTGAGGGTCTCAATTTCGCCACCGTCTCCATTTGGGCTCGTCATCGTCGCGCCGTCGTTCGTTATAGTACACATCGAACTTCCGCCGGAGGCGATTCCGGTGCCAGCTGTTATAGCGGTATCGGAGACCGGAAAAGAGGCGTCCGCCACGAAGATAGACGAGGCCGCACAACATTCCACCAAGATGTGCAACATGAGCGACGCCGCCGCCGCTGGACGAAAGCGAGGAGAAGAACGCGAGTCCTCCCATGATCACGACGAACCACTTTGCGGGAATCGGAAAGAAATAAAAAATGATGATCCGATTCGGAAACAGAAGCCCGAACGCCAGTAGGACGCCGTAAATCGCTCCCGAGGCGCCAATGGTCGGCACCGTTGAATTGGGTGAGAGGAGAACCATGAGGACGCCAGCGCCGATTCCGCAGATGAAGAAAAACTTCGTGAACTGACGCGTTCCCCACACACGCTCCAGTTCGGAACCAAACATCCAAAGACCCAGCATGTTGAACAGAATGTGCAAGAGATTCGATGTGTCGTGGAGGAAGATATACGTGACGAGCTGCCACAAGTAAAAGTTGTGGGTCACACTGTAAGGCGTGAGTCCGAATTTATAGGTGAAGGAAGGACCGGCCGTCATACGGTCGAAGATCTGCAGAAAGAAGGCGACGACGCAGACGATAATTAAAGTCTTGACGGCGGGAGTCCACCCGCCAATACCAAAGCCCGAAAACGACGAGCGATAACGCGACACTTTTTTCCCTATCTGCTTTCGCGCGGCCGGATCAACCAGCCTGCACAAAACAACCCCGCCCCAAGTGAGGCGGTCCTCATCAAAGGTCCCATCTGACCAAAATAAAGCAACAACGCTTCTCCGGTTAAAATAAGACCGAGCAATTGAAGACCCATTGCCGTGTAGTAGCGTATCATCGTAGGAATTCTATCACTGTAGCGGCGGTCTGCGCCCGCCGATGATTTCCAATTGTCACCTGCCCAATAGACCGCCGCTACAGTGGGGGCAGATATGGAATTAAAAACGGTCCGAGTGCAAATCCCTGACGGTGCCAATATCATCCTCGGTCAGACGCATTTCATCAAGACCGCCGAAGATCTCTATGAAATCCTCGCCGGTTCTTCTCCTCACATTAAATTCGGTTTAGCCTTCACGGAGGCGTCTGGTCCTTGCCTGATTCGGCATGAAGGTAACGATAGTGATCTGACAAAATCGACGGTCGACATTGTGCAGAACATCGGTGCCGGCCACGTGTTTGCGATTCTGATGCGAGACGCGTTCCCGATCAATGTGCTCAATTCCGTTAAAATGTGTCCGGAAGTCTGCCGCATCTTCTGCGCTACGGCAAACCCTCTTGAGGTTGTCGTGGCGGAAACGGGGCAGGGCCGCGGCATCATGGGCGTGATCGACGGTTCGTCTCCAAAGGGCGTCGAGCAGGATTCCGATAGAGCCGCGCGCAAGGCGCTGCTGCGGAATTTCGGCTACAAAGTGAAATGATTCTGATCTGGAAATTCGTTGCCAGTTTCTTGATCGGTTCCATCCCATTCGCGAAAATTGCGATGCTCGGAACGGGAATCGATATTACCAAAGTCGGCTCGAAGAATCCCGGCTTTAGAAATGTCAGCCGCGTGGCGAGCAAGTGGCGGGCGGTAACGACCTTGCTCGGGGACATTGGCAAAGGTTATGTTGCGCTCCTGTTGCTGGGACGTGGAGAAACTTCCTCAGCGGCTTTGTGGATCATCGGAATCGGGGCTGTGATCGGGCACTGCTGGAGCCCATTCCTGGGTTTTTGCGGCGGTAAGGGAGTTGCCACGACGGTGGGTGTGCTACTCCGCCGTGAGCCGCTCATCACCATCGTTTGCCTGCCGCTCTACTGGTTGCTCCGCTTCATTGGTAGCAGATTGCACTGGAGCCAGGAAGGCGCCATTGCTTCGCTGACGACGATGTTCGTCATGTCCAATGTCGTGCTTGTGGCAAGGGGACTGGAGGCGGGATTCTTCGCCTACGTCATGCTGGCGATAGTTGTGTTCAGGCATGCCCCCAACCTCCGCGAGATCATGGGATCAAAACACGAATCGCCTTCGGCAGGACAGAAACCTCGATCGGCAGACGTCCAAGCGGCTCCCCGTCAATCTCAATGAGTGCGGGTTCCCGGGAATCCGCGTGCACAACCTTCACACGATGCGATTGGACTTTTGGATGCGAGTAGATCCTACCGTTGTACAGCGCCGGCAAGTTCCTCACCAGCTCGAGTAAGGACAAGTAACGAATGACGGTGACATCCAGCAGGCCGTCATCGATTGAAGCGCCGGGGCACACCCACATACCTGCGCCGTGGTACTGGCCATTTCCTACGGCGACATTCGTAATCTTCGCTTCAATTCTTTTTGATTCGTCCAGCCGAAGCGTGACGGAATTTCCTGAGAACGTCAGCGCCGTCTGAAGTGTGGCGGCCAGGAAGGCGAAATGGCCGCCAAGCGCTTTCGAGGACCGGTTTGCCCTGGCAGCTACCGCGCCGCCCATTCCAAAGCTCGTGATGTTGATCGAGTAGCGAACGGCGCTGGTTCCATCTGTCCTGGTGTAGTGGACTTTCATAATGTCCACCATGCGCGGCTGTCCACTGTGAATGACCGCCGCGGCGGTCTTCTCGTCCAGCGGCAAATTCAAAATCCGTCGAAAGTCCGAGCCGGTTCCGTGTGGGATGATCCCAAGTATAGCTTCGCTCGATATCAACCGCTCATCCTCGAAAAATCCATTGACTACTTCGTTAATGGTCCCATCGCCGCCAACCGCGATGATAGTCCTTGCGCCATTCTTGATTGCGTTTGCCGTCAACTCGATTCCATGTCCCGGTGCTTTCGTTTCCAGCGCCTCGACCGGCTCTGGTAGGTGAGCACGCACCTTCGCCCAGGTCTCCGCAGTCTTTCCGCTTGCAGATTTGGGATTCAGAATCGCAACTGTGGTCATGAGGTCCATCTTCCAAGCTGCTGCAAATACCCGATCGTGTCACGAAGGGTCTCCTCCGCAGGGCGAGGATTCAGGCCCAGTTCTTTCCTCGCGCGGGAATTGTCGACGTACCAGAAGCGATAAGCCATTTCGACCGTCGTATCATCGAGAGGATATTCGCGGCCTACTACCTTATACAACCTGCGCAGGATGGCGGCGCCGGTTCGGGACCAGCTTTCAGGCAGTTCCATTTTCGGCGCCTTCACACCGCTGAGGCGTTCGAGTATTCCGAAGAATTCCTTCAGCATCATATTGTAGCCACCGACGAGATAGCGGCGTCCGGAAACACCGGTTTCCATCGCAGAAATGAGTGCTGCGGCGGCATCGCGCACATCGACAAAGTTCAGCCCACCCGCCGGCACATTCGGGATTTTCCGGTTTAAGAAAAGGCGAACATCGCCGGTTGAGGAGAGCCGTTCATCGCCGGGACCGAGCAGCAGACTTGGACTGACGATGATTACAGGCAGGCCCTGATTTTCGTGGAACGCCAGCGCGAGTTTCTCCTGATAAATTTTGCTGAGGTAATACGGCCAATGAGAGGCAACTTCGTTGGCGAAAGGCGAATCCTCATTCTGCATAATGGGGACGCGGCTCGCCGCGATCGTTCCTGACGACGAAGTCACAATGACGCGAGGCGACCCGTTACGAATCGCGGAGTCGCAGAGGTTCTTTGTGCCGCGGATGTGAGTGTCGAAAAGTTCGGAGGATCGGCTGCGATCTCGCGTGACAAATCCAGCCAGATGGAAAATTCCCTCGACTCCGCGCGCTGCGCGTTCGACAACAGCAACGTCGAGGATGTCGCCGTAAACAGTCTCGACACGTTCGATATCCGTCCAGCGATTCGCGCCTCGGCACAGGATCCGTGTCGTGACGTCCTGCCTGGCGAGAAGCCTATTGACGAGATGACTCCCGAGAAAGCCGGTGGCGCCGGTGACTAGAAATCGTTTCATGCACCGGCGGTTTTACGCTGGGTGGCGAACACGGGCCGTATCCACTTTTCGATTCCCTTCGTATGAATGTTGACCCAATAATCGGCCCAATCGATGGTTTCCGGATCCCAGGCGATCCGTGTGCGATCGTCGTTCGTCAGCATCGCGACCGCCTTTCGGATATTCCTTGTTTCGAAAACGAAGCTGTTGTGGATCATGAATGGAAGGAACTTATCCAGGGTCTGCTCCTGCTGCCGAATTTGCCGCCGCGTGGTGCGCAGGCTTTTCAGGTAAGGACCGACCCTGCCGTTGCCCAATATGGTTTTCGCGAAATTCAATGCGCCGTGAATCACGTCCAGGCCGCGATGAATTCGATCACGGCGCGCTTCCAGCGCCTCGACCGTAATCACCTGGGTTTCGACATAGGTTTTCCACAGATTCGCAAGTTTGCTCCCGGTTTTCTTGTGCTTGTGCTTGTAGCGGGAGTTCATGCCAAGGAAGGCTACCAGGCGCGGAAGCACCACCGGATTCTCATCGGCAGTTGCAAGGTGATAGACCTGTTTGTTCTTTCCGCACAGGACCGCTGCGGTGACGATCAAAATGCCCATGGCAACGAGATCCACAGGAATGATTTCCAGCGGGCCATCCGGACGCACCGGCCAGCTTTTCACGCCTTCCCCTCCCATCAGCACCAACGGCGCCGACGTGGTCAGGCCTTCATTCCAGCCCGGAAACGGAAAACGCATGGATGATTCGACGATCGCCGGCCGGACAATGGCAAAGTCCAGGCCGGGGGTTCCGGCGATGAGCTGTTCGCCCATGCTTTTCGTGTACGTATATGTGTTGATCCAGCCCCACGACTGTGCGCGTTCCATGCCACCGGCCTGCAACCGCTCTCGAATGGCCCGCGTGCCGGAATCGCGAAGAGAGTATTTGCATTCCTCGACGAATTGTTCACACCACCGGAGTTCTTCCGCTACATTGAAACGGTGATCGTCAGGTCCTTGGCGCTTCGGGTAGTAGCCCAGGATCGGCGTGTCTTCGGGAATTCGTCCGTTCTTCTTACCCGCGACGTAGCAGGTTGAAATGTGGATCAGCTTCGCTCCAAGCCGCTTCACCAGCTCGAGTAGATTTTGCACGCCGTAGACATTGGGAACGAGTGAATCCGTCAGGGGCGGATCGAACTCCACAAGTCCAGCCAGGTTCAAGACAACGTCGACCTTCCCATCGAGTTTCCCCAGCAGTTCCGGCTGGACGCCGCATAGTTTTTCGTTGACGTCGCCTTCGACGATTGTGACTTTGCGACGGATCTCCTCCACACCGAACCGCCGTACGACTGGACCGAGTGTCGGTGACGGTAGCACTTCGGAGAAGAAACGCTGCTCTCCCGAAACATTCCGCTTTCTCCGAACCTGAACCACCAGGTGCTTCAGCTCCGGGAAGCGGTCGAGGATCATCGCCAGCAGGACCTTGCCAACGAAACCGGTCGCGCCAAGAATAAAGATCGTTCGATTGCTGTAGGCATCGATGGCCGAAATTTCGCCGGTGCCTTGAAGCCGATCGCCTTCAGGGACCTCGTACTCACCGCGGATTGGATTCCAACGCCATGGACTTCGGTAAGGCATCAGGGTGCTCTCCGATCTCTCATCCGTGAACCATCTCTTTCCCAACCGGGTGTCCTTGAATCGTCTCCGGCTGGCCCATGACATCCGTCATCAGGATTGGCGGAAAGTGCAGTAACGTGACCGTGGGTTTGCGACCCACATACGACTGTGCCATATCGAGGGCTTCCTCCATATTCCTCGCCGCATCCCACCCGAGCATCGCCGGCACTCGTCGGTTGTCCGCGCCTACGACGATGACTTTGCCGATGTGTCGCTGGCCGTTTTCCGCCCAGTACCACATATAGAATGGATGCACGCCGTGGTAGGCATTGCCTTCGCGGTACATCTTGATATAGGCGGGATCCTTCGCGAACGACTCCTCGTATTTCTGTTGCACCACCAGTGAATCACGGGTCTCCGGCAGGATGCGATTGAAGAATTCGATGTACGACGGATGAAACACTGGATCGAACTCGTCGTAGCATGGATGCGTCACGATCATGACGCCGTTTTTCTTCACGACCGGTATGTTTCGGTAGAAATTGAAGAAGTACCCGAGCGCCATGACACGAACGAGTAGCGGGTTCATGATCGAATTGACGTTGTACGGCGAAACAAACGTGATGCCTGCGATGACGACGTCGGATTGTCCCTCAACGGGAATGCAATACTGGTCGTAGCAGTATTGCAGGATCTTGGCATGCGTCGCATCCGTTTCCCCCGCGTGAACGCCGATCATTTCGTACGGCGCAGGAATACTGAAATACGCCTTCCGCTTCATCTTTGTCGACATTTGCGAGAGCGCAAATTGCGCGGCTTTCAGTTTCGTTCGCTCGAATGCGGAGTACGTGTCTTCATTCCGTCCGAGAAATGCCGCAACGTTATCGAACATCCGGTTATTCAACGCAGTTTCGATGTGGAAGATTTTCAGATGCTTCTCGATGATCCTTCCGACTCGTCCGCACGAATGCGTCAATTCGGATTTCCCCGGGTCCATATACGAATCGGACGCAGCAATGGCCTGGGGCGTATGGTGTGCCTGCAGTGCCGGATAGTCGCAAAGCCCGACACCGACGGATTTGTGCCCGCCATCCATCGGCACCAGGTTGATATTGGCATAAACGAGCAGATCCGATTCGGCGGCTCTGCGGTTTATACGTACACGCTCGCCCTGAGCGGTGTTGCCGAGATCGACCATTCCCTTCGGATTTTCCCCGTCGTGGTTGTAGTAGCGTACCGGATAAAACTCCCTGAAAATCTTTGCGCCTACGCAACGCTTCATTTCGCCCGGAGTCAGGCGCCGATGAAACGACGTCGCCAGAATGATGTGGATGTCGGTGACACCTTTCGACGACGCGAGGTCCAAGACAATCTCGAGAACCGTCTGCCGGATGTCCGGCAGAGCCATCATTGGAAGGGGAAGGGAGATATCGTCGATTGCGATGGTGAGCTTCATGCCGGGCCGGAGCAGTGCAGACAGGGGCTCCATGTTCTCCGGATTTTCGATGGCACGGCGGATGGCGGCCTGACGATCGAGTAGCCCGGGAATCGGCGGCTTCGCATAGATCACACGCGTGCCGATGGGAAGCTTGTACTCCTTGATATCCTCACCGCACCAGAGCACACGCGGCACGGACTTCGTGTCCAGATGCACGACACAATTTTCAGAGGCTTTGTCAGGATCGTAGCCGTTTCCGTAGAGCATTTCCTATCTGAGCAAGGGAGATTGCATACCCACGCCTGCCGCCGCTTGGAGGAAAGGCGGAAACTTACTTTTACTTTCCTTGAGCTCAATGATGGGCCAGTTCTTTTTCATCGCAATCCGGCGCAGGCGCCGTGTGGGATTGGTTGCCACCGGATTGCCCGTAACGGCGAGCATCGGGATATCCGAAGTACTGTCGGAAAAGGCGCACGACCGATCGAGGTCGACGTATTCCTGCTCGGCATACTTGCGGATAATCCGGGCTTTTTCACCTTCAGCCACGAGCGGAGACAGCACGCCGCCCGTTGCGACGTGATTCTTGAACTCCAGCCGGTTGCAAATCACGTCGTCAATCCCAAATTCGATCGCAATTGGCCGCACTGTGAAGTCTAGCGCGCCGGTGACTAGCACATTGCGGTACCCCAACTCTCGAGTGCACTCAATCAGCGCCTTCGCTTGAGGGTAGATCGAAGGTTTCAGGGTTACTTCGAACAGGTCGTCCGCAAGTCCGACAAGACGGTCCCGGTGCATTCCGCGATAGGCGCGGAAAAAGAAAACGTTAAACAGCGTCCGCGAGTAAAGGTCGAGCCCGAAAAGGAGAGGTACGCTCAAGGCCACTTTGGTGATTTGGTACAGGCTCTTCACAATCGAGCGATCGTTGCGGGCATAGTATGCGTACGTCGTCACAAGGTTGCATGACAGGAGAGTTCCATCCAGGTCGTAAAAGGCCGCCTT
>Ga0137381_10003986_pt1 | contig 10629 bp, 7 predicted proteins | sample SagtaG_16_FD_104808 | JGI IMG/M metagenome (GOLD analysis project Ga0137381, IMG submission 104808) | Vadose zone soil microbial communities from Sagehorn Ranch, Mendocino, California, USA - Sage2_L_115_16 metaG | ecosystem: Environmental > Terrestrial > Soil > Vadose zone | place: USA... | reverse complement strand
GGTCGCGAGCCCAAGCCGGCTGACCGATCCTTCTCCGAACGGGCTTCTGACCGTCCCCACTACATTCTTCTCATTGATCGTTGCTACTGCCTTGTGGACATAGACGAAGGAATCTTTCAAATATTTCAAAATGTCTGCCTTGGTAGTAAGCGATGCCGGCCCTGATTCGTCGCCGACGTCCACCGGAACTTTTTCGCTCAGAATTGCCGCCCCAAAAATGTAGTTCACCGCTGCTACGTGCTTTACCTGCTGGGCAAACGTGCGCACACCTTTGAACTCCCCATTAGTGGGAGCGAACGAATACTTATCTTCAGGCATAGCGTCCGCCGCGGCCACAAACTCATTTTCAATGTTGGACGTCAGATGGTCCAGGACCATCGTGACGGTCCGGTGCCCCTCGGCAGGTTTCGGATTCTGCGCCGCGGCAATGGTGACTAGAGCGATAAAACCGAATGCAGCGCACTGAACGCTTTTCATATTCATAAGAGCCTCACTTTATATCTCTCCTCAGCGAACTCCGCGGCCGTCCTCAGCGAGCTCTGCGATCAGCCCTTTGATCTCCTCTGCAAACTTAATCACGCACCACGGCAGGAGACATTTTCAATTCGTCCGCTGTTAACCGGTGCCGCTGAATGCTGGTCAATCCCACCAATAGTGCCAGCGCCGCCCAGCTAAGAGCGGAAGGTACACCCCACCGCGCGGCCAGCCATCCCCAGACGCCGCTGCCCAGAGCCATGCCTCCCTGCAGCACCAGCAGATACATCGACAACGCCCGCGCCCGCATCCAGGACGGACACATCGTCTGCGCCACAATATTGAAACAAGCGAGAATTCCGATCCACGCCAGCCCCGCCGTGAACAAGACCAGACAGAGCCACTCAAAAGGATGGACCCATCCCGCGGCGAAGGTCATGCCCGCAAACAGCACCGTCGCTCCTATCACCAAGCCATCGACCGAATAACGAAGCCTGAAGCGCGGCAAAATAGCCGCTCCGGCCAGCGCGCCCAGACCGAAGCAGGTTAACAGGAAACCATAACCTCGCGCGCCATAGGGCTGGCAAATCACCGGCAATAGCGCGAGCAACGAAGTCGCGCCTAAGCTGAACGCGCCCGTACGAATCAAGACCGATTTAACCTGTGGTGCGGTGTTCACATAGCGAAAGCCCTCGAGAATCGCATCACGCACACTGCGAGTACGCAGCGGCTCGTGTGGCGCCCTCCGCCATCGATATAGAAAAAAGATCACGCCGAAGAACGAGGCCGCGTTCAGCAGGAAAGACCATCCAGCCCCGGCGGCAGCAACGACCATTCCGCCAAGCGCCGGTCCCATGGCGCGGGCTACGTTAAAGCCCGCCGAATTCAGCGCCACCGCAGAGGCATGCCGTTGCGGCGAGACAATTTCCGGAGTGATCGCCTGCCATGCGGGATCATTCATCACCGCGCCGACGCCCAGCAGAAATGTGAAGACAAGCAGCGTCCAGGGACTCACCGCATTCATCAGCGCCAGTACCCCCAGCGTGGCTGAAGCAGCCACCATCCAGCTCTGCGTAAACAGCAACAGGCGTCGCCGGTCTCTCATATCGGCCAATGCTCCTGCCGGCAGCACCACGAGAAAAACAGGAATCGCACCCGCGGCCTGCACCAGACTCACCATCAGCGGAGAAGCGCTGAGTTGCGTCATCAGCCAGCCCGCGCCCACGTTTTGCATCCAAGTGCCGGTGTATGAGATCACAGCGGCGATCCACAACGACCGGAAGAGCGGCTCTTCGAGAGGAGCCCAGGCGGCATCCGCTCGCCGGATAGCAACTCCTCCGCCCGCCGGAAATGTAACGTGGTTCGCCATTGTCAGCCGCGTCCCTTCATTCGCCTAATCACGCTTCACGCACCCTCCGCCACGACGGAGCCCGCCGCATTGAAAGGCCATTCTTTTCCCCGCCATGCCCGCACCATATATATCGTCAGGCCCGCTAATAAAATCACCGCCGCGTAGCGTACTTCCTTCATCGCATTCTGCCGATTGATTAGAATGAAAATGAATCCGGCAGCAGCGGCCAGTGCCGGCAACGGGTAGAGCCACATGCGGAAGGGACGAGGCATCTCCGGCCGCCGAATTCTCAGGACGATCACTCCGATCGCCTGCACCAGAAATTGCAGAAGAATGCGGATCACAACCAAAGCCGCAATCGCATCTTTCAGTCGCAGAAAACAAAACGCCGCCGCTACCCCACCTAATGCCAGCAGTGAGACATAGGGGAACCGATACTCAGGATGCACCTGGGCAAACGCCCGGAAATAATTTCCATCCCGCGCCGCGGCGTAGGGTACCCGCGAATATCCCAGCATCAGAGAGAACACCGAGGCAAAGGCTGTCCACATTACTAATGCTGTCACTGTCCGAGCCGCCGCAGTCCCATAGATCCTTTGCATAAACAGCGAGACAACATACAACCCATTATTGTTCTGTCCCACCTGCACCATCTCGCGCCATGGCACCACCGCCAGAATGCAGATGTTCATCATCATGTATAGACCGGCGACGAAAAGAATAGAAAGCAGTAAAGCCCGGGGAATATTCCGTCCCGGATCTTTTATTTCGTCTCCCAGAAAGCAAACGTTGTAGTAACCCCAGTAATCGTAGGCCGCAATCAGCATTGCCCCGCCCAGGCCGGTGAGAAATCCGCGAGACATTGTAAACGCGCCCGGAGGAAAATCGAACGCCCGGGCGGCATTGAAATGCGTGAGCCCGGCAAAGATAATCCAGCCGATCGTCCCCATCACACCCAGCCAGAGTAACTTTGACATGCGCCCAATTGCCGTGATCCGCCGGTAGAGCAGCAATACTGTCAGCATGCAGATCGCCACCGCCAAACCGGTCGCTGGACTCACCACCCAACTCATCTGCAAACTACCTGCCCACGGAATGTGCAGCGCCGCATCATGCGCCGAGTACACCGTCTCCAGCCCAGGCCAATAGTAAGCCGCGTATCCCGCCAGCCCGATGCAGCCGGTAGCAATCGAAAGCGGCGCGCTGAATGAAAGCTGCCAGATAAAGAGAAACGAAATCAGCTTTCCCCACTTTTGGCGCCCGTAAATTTCCCTCAGATAGCGATAAGACCCGCCCGAGCCTGGCATGGCCGCGCCCAGTTCCGCTCATACCAACCCGTCGCACGCGGCAAACAGGGCGCCTAACAGCCATCCCACTATTGCCTGCGGACCGCCCATCGCGCTCACGATCAGCGGCATGGTGATGAACGGGCCCACGCCGATCATATCGATCATGTTGAGCGCAGTCGCGGTGCCTAAGCCCATCCCGCGGATAAGGCTGGGGGAACCGGATGCGGATTCGACGGAGGATTCCATTTAGGAATAGCAGCCACGAATTTCAATAGGTGGGCACGGAAACACTCTGACCACCACTTGCGACAAGCAGGCCTATGGCCTGTCATGTCCGGCGCTCAACAAATTCACATACAACCGCACCGCCCCCGGAACGCCCGCCGGTAGCTGCCGGAAGAACGCATACCCGGTATAAATGTAAGTCCCCTTGCCGTACTGCGCCCGCAACAGTCCGCCTTTCTGCGCGTTGTCGCCAGGATCGTGGCTCGCAAGCAGCGGCTTGAAGTGTTCATCCCATTGCTCCATGAAATACAGGCCGCGCTCTTGCACCCAGCCCTCGAAGTCGCGTGCCGTAATTGTGTTGGGATAATGAAAAACATTGTCGTCCGGCGCCAACACATCCACTGGAGCTTCTTCCACGGAAACTCTTGCCCGGTTCAACTGTGCTGGATACGGAGTGAAATGCCCGCCGTTGAAATCTCCAACCCCGGTGTTGTACTGCACCACGAGTGTTCCACCCGCCGAAACGAATTCGAGCAGTTTCTTGTTGTTGGCCGCGACTTCTTTCTGTGTGTCATAAGCGCGAATGCCCAACACAATCGTCGCGTACCGGTTTAGGTCTTCGCCGGACAGCTTCTCCGGCGGAATTAGCGTCACATCCATGCCAACCTGCTTCAGCACGGTCGGAATGTCATCGCCCGCGCCCATGATGTAACCGACCTCCAAATCATGTGGCACGGAAACATTCACAATGCTCACCCGCTGCACCGCTGGCTGGTAATAATAGAAGCTGCCCAGGTCATCACGAGTCACGAGAGTGTAGCCTTCGGTATACCGCTCGCCCCCAGACTCCAGCACCGCGCGAATATTCGCGCGGCCCTCCTCGAGGCCGGCGGGAAAGACCTTGAATTCGAAATCCTGTTTGTCCCCGCGTCTCGGCAAATTGACCTGCAACTGGGCCGGTTCGGCCCGCCAACCTGCCGGCAGCTCCAAGCGCAGCGTCCCCGGCGGTGCGCCGGTCAGATTGCAACTCAAACCGACCTTGACTGCCGTTGCCGTCCCGCTCCCCACGGGGATTACCTGCGTCCCCGGTTCCAGCGCAACCGAGAATGCCGGCGCGAATGCCAGGGTTCGCTCTCGCTGCTTTCCTTGTTCATTCAGAAAATGTACTGTCACATCTGCGTTGATGTTCGCCTCAATCTCCGACTGGGAGCCCTTGCCCTTTCGAAATTTCCGGTAAAGGTCAGGGACGGGCGCATGAATCCCTTTTCGCCCCGCAATTTCGTATTCCGCATGCACGTGCATCAGAGGCGGCGGGAAGGGAAGAGTCAAATACTTCTCGTCATCGATAGTATTAACTGCTTCTCGGTCGGGATCATCGCGATGCCAGTACGGTCGAGTGAAGGCAGCATTTTGTGGGACCTCAACTCCAAAGTTGGCGTAGTAATCCTCTCCTGGGCCGATAGTGATTGATTCTGCGTGCTCGCGCTTGAGCCAGCCTTCCGAGGGGTCGAGACTCACATTCCGAACCGACAACCAGTATTTCGATCCATTGTGCAGCTTCGCGACAATCTCGAATCGTTGCCCAGGAGAAACTACCGTAAGCGCTTCCTTCTCTTCGGGAAGCGGAGGCGCAGGACCCTTGGGTGAAGCCACGGTCGCTTGCAGTGTCACATTCATCGCCAGATTCACCGCAGTCTCTGCTTCATGCCGTTTCTGCCTCAAAATCTCCAGTAAGTCACTCCTCTCAGGGGTATTCACATCGCGGTTTTGCAGCTTTCCCAGCAGAATGTCCAAAGTCTGCGTCGCACCAAGAAGTGCCGAGACGGCTCCGCTTCCATCCCCACCGCTATGCGCCAAAGCCTGTCTCATCTCCTCGTCGAGGGCTTTCAGTCCTTCCTGTAGCCAAGGGACATCGCCTTCCGTTTCACCCACGCGCGCCGCTAATCCCGGCAGGGGAGTGTCGATTCCATCGAAAAAATCCCTCTCATGCCCATCCTTATCGAACACGGGCGGTGAAACTGAATCGACCAACTTGTAGAAAGTGAACCGGTCGCCCGGCTCCACACTCCAAACCCCCGCGCCTTGTGAAAGCTGGTGCCGCAAGCCCTGCATCGCGAACTGCACATAGGACATTCCCAGTACCTCGCTGGGCTCCCCCGTATTCAGCTTTACAGTCCAATTTCTCCCGGGACAAGTGCTCGCCCCGAAGCCACACACGTTCCCCACGTAAAGTTTTTTAGCTTGCCACGGAAGTAGCCCTTGGGCAATTTGCTCGGGAAACCGCTTCGGGTCGGCCGCTGCGCGAAAAGCTTCCTTGGTCAAGATCGCGGATGCTTGATGATGTCCATGACCGTCGCGCTCCGTGCCGGAAAACCTTGCGACCAGCACATCCGGTCGAAAGATGCGAACCACGCGCACTATGTCGCCCAGCGCAACATCGTGCCCTCCCCACTTCTGAAAAGTCTCTTCCGGACTCTTTGAGAATCCAAAGTCGGCGAGGCGGGAGAATCGCTCCTCAACGCCGTAGTATTGATCCGACGCCAGCAGTTCCAGCGCCCGCAAAACACCGAGCACATCCGATAAGTTGCTGCCGATTTTGTTTTGCCCACCCTCACCGCGGTTCAGGGTCAGCAAAACCACGCTGGCACCCCGACCGCGCGACTCCAGCGTCAACATGCCGCCATCTTCATCGTCGGGATGCGCCACTACCTGCATCATCCGTGCAGTTGTGCGCAACCGCAAAAGCATCTGACGCAGCCCGGCAGTTCCCTGATCCTGCGGAAGTTCTCCGGCGACCGGCTGATACGGAGTCCCGAAGGAGCTCGCAAGAGCCGACACTGCATTTGAATTCTCAATCCCCCCCGAGGAACGACTTGAGGAAACACTGGCTGATGGCGGAGTCTTAGGCGACGCTGCGTTCTCCTGCGCGGGCGCAGGTAGGAGCAGCGTAAGCATCAGTCCAAAATGGACCGTGGATTGAAAAAAGTAACGAATGAATGGAGCGAGCGGTCTGGTCCGTGTCGCAAAGATGGCGGGTCGCGGATGATTCACTCTACAAGGATGGCGCTTTTCCCTGCTCCGACGCAAATTCTTTCCAGTCTCGAGTCTCACCCACTAGACGTCCGCCGGATATGAATGTTACTTCCTTAATACCAAGACTCAGAGCTGATCCGAGATACCGGAGCCCGAAAATCGATGGCCGGAGTCCGCAACTCACTGCCCCTTCGACTTCGGAATCGCCTTCTGACACTCACTCGCAGCCGTCAACACCTCATTGAATGCTGTCTCTTTCCGCAATTCCTTGAGTAGCGGATCCGACAGCAATGCCGAATAGGCGCAGTAGTTTTGCTGCACCGCTCTGTTCAACAAACGCAGCGCCGGCTCTTTCTGTCGGCAAAACGCCATCAGCGTCCCAACGTGATACCAGGCCTCAGGATCAGGTTCCGTCATAACGGATGATTCCGTATCCCGAACAATCCTCTCCATATCTGCTGGCCGCTGCGGCGCGACACACGCGGCCATCAGTTCCCGATGATAAGTGGGAGCCTTCCCCATACCCTTCGCGCTTTCCCGTGCCGCCACCAAATTCCCCTCCGCCAGAAACACATAGGGAGTCGCCCACGCTGCCCACTCCGATCCCGCGTCCAGATGCACAAAATCCATCGCCCGCTCAGATTTGCCTGACTCCAGGAACGCCCACGCGCAGGAACGGAAGTTATAATTCCCCGGATCGAGCGCGCGTGCCGTGTTGCATTCGTCCGTGGCCTGCTCCAGCATGCCTGCATAGCGCAGCACATAGCTGAGCGCAAAGTGAGCGTTGGCGCTCCGCGGATGCCGCCGCACCAGGTCAGTCGCCGCGTCATAAGCTCTTCCCAACTCCCCGCGCTCCACACGGTTCGTAATCAAATTACTGGCTGCGAGTTCGCGGTTCGGATCCAGCGCCAGTGCCCGTTCATAGGCCGAATTCGAGCGCTGAAACATCTTTTCGCCGCCATCGCTATAGGTTGAATCGTAGTTATACCTCAGCCCCAGCGCTTCCCACGCCGGAGCATAGTTCGGATCCGTTCCTACTACGTGTTCGAGCACCGCAATAGCATCCTTGTTCGGCCCCGGATCATGAGGCAGGGCAAGGCTATGCAGGTAGAGATCGTATGCCTCCTGGCTTTTCGGACGCGAACTAGTGTCGACCGCGCTTCCAGCACTGCCCAGAACCGGCAAGAGTCCGTTCTGCACTTGTGCGGTTAGCTGTTGTTGCAGAGAAATGAGATCGTTTACAGGCGCCCTTACGCTGCTTTGCCACAACAGCCTGTCGCTGGCCACGTCAACGGCTTCCAGCGTTACGGTTAACTGTTCACCCTGGCGCGTGAAATGTCCTGTGAGCAGTCGCCCGACATGCAATTGTGCGCCTACCTTGTGTGGATCCAAATCCAACTCCACGTACTTGCGCGTCATAGACGAAGGTCGCACCTCGAGCGTGCGCGCGTAGGTCAACACACTGGAAAGTTCGTCCGCTAATGCAAAGCGCAGGTAATCCACACTGTAATCCCCGTTCATGTTCTGTAGAGGCAAGACTGCGACCGCGTTGCGCTCCGCCGAGTTCGCCACCGCGCGATGCTTATACCACCACGCACCCACGGCAGCGACAATCATTACCAGCAGAGCCGCCATCCCTATGAGCAGGTAGGTTTGCAACTTGCTGCTACTCCCCGCAAACGACTTGCTCGCCACCCGCAATTTAGCGGTCTTGCCAATCGGACTCTTCACCAGGCCCGATTCAGTTTCTCTCCGCAGAAGTTGCAGGTCGGCACGCATGTCAGCAGCGCTCTGGTACCGCTGCTTGCGGTCTTTCTCCATCGCTTTGCCGATGATGCCTTCCAGTTCCACAGGCAGGTTCGGATTGTGCGCCCGTGGTGGCACCGGCTTCTGATGCAAGACGTGTTCCAGCGTGATCAGCGAGTTGTTCCCCGTGAATGGCTTCTTTCCTGTGGCCATCTCATAGAGCACAACGCCAAACGAAAACAGATCGCTGCGTGGATCGATTTCCTCACTGCGTGCCTGCTCCGGCGACATGTAAACCGCTGTCCCCGGAATGACACCTACGGCAGTTAACGAGTTGTCCCCCCCGTCATCGGTTGCGGTTTGATGCACCAGTTTGGCCAGACCAAAGTCGAGCACTTTGACTTGCCCGCCCGGGGTCAGAAAAATGTTTGCTGGCTTGATGTCGCGGTGCACAATCCCTTTGGCGTGCGATGCAGCCAACGCGTCTGCAACCTGTATGCCGGTGTCCAGCACCTCATCCAATTCGATGGCATGGCTGGAAATGCGCTGCTTCAGGCTTTGACCCTCCAGTTTCTCCATAACGATGAAGGGATGCCCCTTGTTCTCTTCGATGCCATGGATCGTGCAGATGTGAGGATGGTTCAACTGCGAGGCTGCCCGCGCCTCACGCTCGAAACGCTCCAGCGCTTTGGCGTCGCCCACAAGATTTTCAGGGATGAACTTGAGCGCAACGTGGCGCCCCAACTTGATGTCTTCGGCTTCGTAGACTACGCCCATACCACCGCCCCCCAGCTTTCCCAGGATGCGATAGTGGGAGACAGTTTGGCCGATCATGAGCGTCCTCGCTCCCTGCCGCCCGCAATCTTAGGCCGTGCGAGGATTCAGGTCAATCGGTTAGATGCAAGGTTCAAGCGCCAAAGTTTAGGAGACGAACTTGCTCGCGGTTGCTCAATTGGTCGATTCGCCTGGCAGGGCTTGATTTCCTACGCGGGTCTTCGTGCCCGTTGTAGTTCATCGGTCTTGCTCCTGCGCCAGCGCATCTCAATGCTCGGGATACAAGCCCGCCGACGCTCCGACCCACTGCATATTTCTGTTGTGATCCACTCCCATCATCAGCCCGCGGCCCATGCGAATAATCGTCAGCACCGGCATGAGTTCCTCAACCCACACGTACATGACCCGCACCTCGGCCTTCGTTCCTCCAAACGGCGTCTCAATTACCGGCTCAAAATGCAACCGCTCCTGCAAAATGTACTGTCCCCGCCGCCCCGCCGGAATCGCCTGAACCGCTTCTTTCTTTGGAGCAATCACAACTCCCAGGCCGGCAAATGAATAAAGCGGCTTCAACGCATAGTTGTCGAGATCTTCCGGGATGTCATCGAGCCGATCCAGAAACCACGTCTTCGGCACTGACTCATGCTTGAGGTAGGGAATGGAGTACTTGCTGATGCGGAAATACCAGTTCGGATGCCCCGCCCACTCCACGTCGAGATCATCCCGCCAGTCAAACGCCAGCTTCACGCCTTTTCGTTGCAACTCATCCACGATAGCCCGGTTGTAAATACGCCGAATAGGAATGCTGTCGCCGCCCCGATCATAATAAAGATGAGATCCTTTCTTCTTGATACTCGTGATATCAACGGTGCGGATCCCCAGCATTTTCTCCGTGAGCAGGAAGTCGGGCAGCGTCTTTTGTTGCTCAGGATGAATCTCCATGAGAATAACGTTTTCCGGATCATGGTCTGCGAGGACCGCGTGCTTCAAAAGATCACGATAGGAACTGGCGTCGAACCCGCTCAGGAAATAATTTAGCTGGTTCGCTGCCAGTGGCTGCAACCCGAACACGTCAATGTAGTTTTGTGCGAGCACCACTTGATAGGCGTAGAGGGAGGGGAATGCCTGCAGTTCCACGAGCTTGGGTTGCAACTCTCCACTCGCATCTCGAACCATCCCGAAGTCTACCTGCACAAACATGGGATGCGCCGCTTCGTTGGGAACGTCGAACTCCGCCGGAATCGACTCATCGGAGCGCTCTAAATACTCTGGACTATCGACCAACTGTCGGAGCAACTCCTTGCCGTTTTCCGCCATTCGGTCAATCAGTTGCTTTGGAAAAAAGCACGGAGTCTCGCATAGCCGAAATTGCACATGCGTCCCGCACGCGTCATCAATCTGTCGCAAAAATGTTTGGTATTTCTCGGAAGTGAAGTTCTCGTTGAACCGCCTGCGCAAGGAGGGAATCATTTAGGTCGTTCCGGACCATCGGCGGATTATTCTAACGCCCTGTCATTCCGAGCGCAGCAAAAACGCCCACAAAAGTGGGCGCTCTCGCCCAGTCGAAGGATCTCATGCAGTCATCAGGCTTACGCGGCTTCGCGAGGAATTCTCCAACCGCTTTCCGCCCCTACGCTTCCACCAAAAACTTGCCATCGCGCATGATCTGCTGGTCGTCCACCCAGATATCAAACTTCCGTCCCACGACGTCAATATGCGTAGACGAATCCCACTCTG